>Ga0075163_10001551_pt1 | contig 31000 bp, 28 predicted proteins | sample JI1023141ADNA_FD_71478 | JGI IMG/M metagenome (GOLD analysis project Ga0075163, IMG submission 71478) | Wastewater effluent complex algal communities from Wisconsin, to seasonally profile nutrient transformation and Carbon sequestration -... | ecosystem: Engineered > WWTP > Effluent > Algae...
GAGCTACAGCATCCCGCAGGGCCGCGCCCGTGCGAATGAGAGATCGCGCCCACCGATCAGCCCGGCCCGGTCTCCACTGCAGCATACTGCTGCGACCCATAACCGAGCATCCGCTTGCGCTGCTCGCCGCGCGGATCGTTTTCGACACGTGGACCAGCAGGGCTCTCGTCCCACACCATCGTCGGTCGCGTCGCGGAATTGTACTTCGGCCAGCTCGGTGTCTTGCCGCCATTCGGATCGCCGCTGGCTGCAAAATTCGCCCACGCACCGCTCATGCGGTCGGCAAGGTTCTGCGCATTGGCTGTCGGCTCACCGCCAATGCTGGTCGCTTTCGACAGCGTGTCAAACACAAACGGAATCTCCGACGCGTGCGGCACGTGATAGCGGCCGCCTTCGAGCGGGGTTTCGCGATAGAACTGGTAAGCCCACACGGGCGCCGCGTTCTGGTCCGCCTTGCGGCCCGCAAGAATGGTCGAGTCGAGGAAGTAACCGCGATCGGTAGAGGTCATGTAGAGAATCTCGTCGCGCTTCGCCTGCGGATAGATGCGGCGGTACATGGCGATGGTTTCGTTCGCCTCGCCCGACGGCACGAGCGCGCCGACGCGCTTCACCAGGTCATCCTCGGTGAGGTTCACAATCGCCGGATCGCCACCCATGAAGACGGACGCTTCGGTGCGGTTCGAGCCGACAATCATCGGCACCTTCGCCGAAATGGCAGGCGCGCCCGGATCGAACGGATGCGACGGGAAGGACGGCGTGCTGATAACGGGCCGGAACTGGCCGGTGTCTCTGACAGCGCCGGGGACGTTGGCGAGCATCTGATCGATGCTGAGCGATTGCAATTTCTCGATCTCGTTCTTCCCGACATTGACCGACTTGAGGAACAGCTCCGTGCGCTTCATCGCTGTCTCGGGCGTATCGAGACGAAGCTGCGAGCCCGATTGCACGACGCAGCGATGGAACAGGCCCTGCGCAGGCGGCATCGCCATCATCGACGACGTCTTCCGCGCCCCGCCGCTCTCCCCATAGATCAGCACGCGCGAAGCATCGCCGCCGAAGCCCGCAATATTGTCCTTCACCCATTTGAGGGCGAGCACGCAATCAAGCATGCCGACGCTGGATGCATCCTTCCATTCGCCGCCGCCAAGATCGCCGAGGTAAAGATAGCCGAACACGTTGAGACGGTGGTTGATCGTGACGATCACCACATCCTGCTTCTGCGCCATGCGCACGCCGTCATACCAGGCAGACGAACCCGAGCCCGACGAGAAACCGCCGCCATGCAGCCAGACAAGGACGGGGCGCTTCCCGTTGTCGGTGGCGGGCGTCCACACATTGAGGACGAGGCAGTCTTCGGATTGCGCTCCCGTGGGATTGTTGTTGATCAGCGGCGGCGGCAGCTTCGGATCGCGCGGCGGCAGCGCAGGCGCGGTCGAAGGCCGGCCCTGCGGCGTTGGCGGACCATAAGCGACGGTCTCCTTCACGCCAGCCCACGGAATCGCCGGCAGCGGCGCCCGGAAACGGCCCGCGCCCGCAGTGGAAGCGCCATAGGGAATGCCTTTGAAAACCTTGACGCCGTTTTCGCTGAGGCCCTGCACTTTTCCTGCGTACGTGGTGACGATGGGCTGTCCGCCCGGCCCGGTTGCGGCCAGCGGCGTGGCGCATGCGGCAACGCCGCCTGCCAGACCCGCAGCCATGAGTGTACGGCGATTGATGGTTGTCATGTGTTTCACCCCGGAATGTTTTTTTTGCAGGTTGGCGCGCGGAAGACGCGGCGTCAAACGAAGGATTATCCCGGATTCACAAGGCAAAAGGGTCGCACGGGCCGCGCTGCGTGTTTGAGGTTTCGGGCGGCGGCGGAAGCGGCTAAGCCTTGGCCGGCGCCGGGCCTTCGCAGCCCGGCATGTCGGGATAGCACGTGCAGAAACGTGACCCGCTTGGGATGGCGAAATGTTGGTACGTATCATTCAGTTCCTGATTGGCGCCGTCATGGCCGGTGGCGGCGGCTATCTCGCCTGGACCCATCGTTCCGATGGCATGAACATCTTTCCGCCTGCGGACGGTATGCCGTGGCTCGTGATTGCCGGTGTGCTGGGCCTGTCGGCAGGCATCGTCTTCCTCGTCAGTGCAGTTCATCCGCGTCCGCAGCGCCGGGCGCGACTGGCCACCGAAGCTGCGGAGCGCGACGCAACGCTGGGCGCGGCGGAGGACTACTATTCGGAGCGCGGACGTGCGGCGGATCGCGACTGGCGGGCGGGCGACATTCCCGAACCAGCTGCACTTGCCCCTCCACCACCAGTTGCAGCAGCGCCCGTGGTCGAGCCGGTTCGCGCAACGCCACGTCCAGCGCCGCCAGCTCCCACAAAGCCTGTAGCGACCTCAGCGCCCCCCGCCGCGGAGCCCTTCCCGGCGACAGCAACACTCGCTCCCATCCCGCCTGCTGCCGCCACCCCGCCGACGCCACAACCGGCGCCGCCGCTACCCGCTCCGATCGTCGCCGAACCCATTCCAATTCCCCCCGTTCCTGCGGCGGCCGAGCCTGTTGCGGTTGCGCCACCCGTTGTTGTGGCGCCTGTTGTTGCACCGCCTGCTCCTGCTCCGGCTGTGGCGGCGCCAGCGCCTGCTGCTCCTGCGGACCCGATAACGGCGATACGTGCGGCCCTGGCCGCAGGGAAGCTGGACGAGGTCGACAAGCTGCTGAACGCCCGTCGGGAAACTGCGCAGGGGCTTGAGCTGGCCGAGTTGACCGGGTTGGCCGGGGATCATGCGGCGGCGCTGGGCCGGGTGAGCAACGCCAAATGGTTGTGGCGGCTATCGCTGAAGCGCTTCGGCGAACTGAGCGCGGTAGATACCCCCGCAGCGAGGGCCGTGGCCGAGAGCCTTCGCGTTTCCGACTGACCGACAAAAAAAGGCCGGACTGTTTCCAGTCCGGCCCATGGTCCGATCACGCAGCGCGTGAGCGTTATTTCGAGATGCGCAGGCGCGAGATCGAGATCGCGATATCCTTGAACGCGTTTTCCAGTTCGGCCGTGTTGTTGGCGAGGAAGGCGTGCTGCGGGCTGGTGGCGCATGCGAGCAGGAAGTCGTCGCTATACTGCGCCGTGTTGATCTCCAGGCCGACGGTGTAGATGATGATGTCTTGGTCTTTCATGGCTTCGCAAATCTTCCGAGCCTGCCGGAAGGAGGCGCTGGGTCCCGGCACGTCGGTGGGCATGTCGGGGGTGCAGTCGCCCGCACTGAATACGCCATTACAGGTTTGCGTGTTGAATTCACCGTCGGTCATCAGGATGGCGACCTTGGCGAGTTCCGGCGTCTCGTAGTCGAGAGGAACGTTTTCCGTCTCACTGTCCCAGATGCCGGCGAAATTCGGCGAAAGCATGTACCAGGCCCAGGCGATGCCGAGCTGACCAGCCGTGTTGCCGCCGACCTGAAGACCATCGATCTGATCGGTCAGACGCTGCTTGTTCGAGGTGAGCGGCGTGACGTAGTTGGTGCGCGTACATGTGCCGCCGGACGTATAGTTGATCGTCAGCGGCGAGGTTGCCGGCGAAGCGTCGGTGTAAGCGTTCGCGCCGTAGCGTTCGACCAGGCAAGGGCTCGGGAGCCAGACGCGATAATCCGTGGGATCTGTCGTGTCGCCGCCGGAGACGAGGTAGCCGAGTTTTGCGCAACCATAGGCGAGGCACTGCGATGTGCCGCCAGAGGTATAGGCGTTGGCCATGCTCGACATTGCCGGGCTGGTGTCAGCCAAGGTGAGCACGTTGCCACTGATTTCGCTGACCTTCCAGAGAACGCGCGAGGGGTAGGATACCGGAGAGCTGACGGCTGTGGTGGGGTTGTTGAGGCCTGTGAGGCCGCCAACGCTCTTGAGTTCGAGCGAGTCGCCGACTGCGAGACCGTGGCTTGATACAGTGATCCGCGTATTGCAGGTGGACAGCGCGCATTTTGCTGCGGAACCACCCGAGACCCAGTCGCGGTAATTCTTGCCGTTGCCCGGAAGATAGAAGACGGACAGCAGCGGGCTGTCGACATTCCATGTCGTGTTCAGCGCGCTGTTGGCCGATGTGCCCGAGCCGGATTCCGTGATCCCCCAGATCGCCACATTGTCCACGCTTAGGAACGCGTGAAGCGCAGATGTGGTGACACGGTAACGGCAATCCGACACAAGACATTCGGAAACCGTGCCGCTGCCTGCCGACATCGTGCCGAAGGCGGGGCCGTTCCAGTTGGCGAGCGTGAAAGTGTTCGAGGCAGTCAACACGGACGACACCACGAAGGTGGTGGTGGCCGAGTTGTTGATTGAAGTGGGCGTCTGGCTGGACGGGAAGCCGGAAACCCCGGTGATGTTCACAAAGTCGCCCGCCGCGAGGCCCGTGAAGGCCGCCGTCGTGGTGACGCCGACATTGCAGGCGTTGTCGAAGCAGCGCTGCGAGGATGCGGTGGAAGAGGTGCTGCCGATGGGAGGCAGAATGTAGAGCAGGCCCGCGGCATCCTTCAGGTTGAACGTCGTATTGGTCTTGTCTGCAACCATGTAGATGTTGTTGTTCAGCGCCGTGTAGCTGCCGCCAGCGCCGGTGATGCGCACGAACTGACCATCGGTATAGCCGTGCTTGCTGCTGGTCGTTACGCGGATACGTGTGTTGGTCGAAACTTTCGCAAAACTGGCGATGGTCACAGCATTACCCCAGCGCCAATTGACGCCATTGCTGCCGCTTGATGCGATCGTCCGGGCGCCAGCCGTCGTGCGCCAGCCAGCCTCGGTGATCGTCTTGGTACTCGTGCCCGAAGCGCGCCACGAAGCGGCGGAAACTGGACGCGTGCCGACAGTCGTACCGCGGAGTTCGGTGAGAGCCGTGTTTGGCACGTGGCTAATGGTCGAGGGGCTGACAACGTCGAGGTTGACGGCCTGCGACCACGGAACAATGGCGACCTTGGAGAAGAACGGCTCCTGGACCGGGTTGACGACCTCGTTGATCAGGATGTTGGCCGCGCTTTTCAGGCCCGCCAGGCGCGTTGCGTTCATCGAGCCCGTGATGTCCAACGCGAGCGCAACTTCAACGTCCGAGCCGCCACGCCTGACCTGGCTTTCGGCCGACACGGTGACGTAAGGCTGGCCGACGATCGGCATGAAATAGGTGTTGATCGTGACTGAACCCCTGAGGATCAGCGTTTCTTCGTCGCCATCCACTTCCACGAGTTCCAGCTCGATCGGCTCGTCGTGTTCTGTCCGGAAGTTGCGCTCGACAAATTTGGCGGCGATCGCATCGAGGTCGGCGCCTTCCTGAAGGGTGGAGCCGACAGCCAGGGCGGCGGCGTCAAGCGCCGAGGCAAGCTCGAAGCGCGCAAGGAAGGCACGACCACCGTCGATGGCGAGGCCTGTGCAGACCGTAAGCGGGATCGCCATGAGCGCAAACTGCAAGGCGAAGGCGCCGCGCTTGTTGGCAAGGAAGCTGGTGATGGACCGGAACATGGTCGTTCTCGCTTTTCATGGGCCCGGCGTGAACCGCGCCCAACCCCTCAAAATAATCAGTTGTTGCCGAAATACTGGATTTCACCGCCGTCGTCGGTTGAGCCATCGAGCGACACGAGACGCTCGACGCGCGGGCGGGCATAGGCGGATCGTTCGATCGCCATGAAGCCGCCGCCGAAAAGGTCGGTGAGAACGGATCGATAATTGTAGCGCACGCCGACGCGAATGACGGCTTCGTTCTCGAGACCCATGCCTTCGGCCTCTTCGATGTTGAACGTGACGGGAGTGCCGGCGACGCGGCGCCAGAGGTAAGCGGGGTCCGCGTCCGAGCCTTCGAAACCGATCGACGAGACGTCAATATCGAGGTTCTCGGTCGTATCGAGCGGGTTCATCATGAAGACGGCCGCGTTGCGGATTTCTTCGAGCTGGGCCGTGGTGAGACCCGTCTCGCGGGAGATCAGATCGGCCACCTGGTGCACGTAGCGTGTCGCCTCTTCCGACGCGCGGAAGCGGAACGACATCTCGAAGACCCCCATGATCAGGAAGATAAGCGCGGGCGCGATCAGCGCGAATTCGGCGGCGGCGACGCCGCGAATGTCAGTGAAGACGCGCGGGATGAATGAACGGATGCGCATGATCAGGTCCACGGCTCGTTCTTGACGATGCAGAAGCTGTTCACGATCGCGGGCTGGTCAGGTCCCATGCGGAACAGCCTGTCCATGAAAGGCGTGACGAACTGGTGGCGGATCGAAGCGCGCACCACGGAATACTGGTTGGCCGTTCCCGGATCGAAGGTGAAGTTCGTCGGCAGGCCGTTCGCGTCAAACGTGACCGGCGGAAAATCGATCTGGTTGAGGCGGTCGTACTTGCGCACGTCCCACTGAATGTCGTCGCAATCCATCAGGAGGCCGGCGGACTCCTCGCACAGCTCCTCGAACTTCTGCCGTTGGGCGACGATGCCGGTGACGGCCTGGACTTCGCCTGTCTGGAGGTTTCGTGTTGCTTCATAGACAATGTGGTTCAGCGCGTAGCTCTTGTACTGGAAGAGCACGAACTCGACCAAGCCCATGATCAACATAAAGAAGACCGGCGCGAGCATCGCGAACTCGATCATCACGTTGCCGCCCTCCTCTCTGGAGAGGCGCTTTTGGGTGCGCATGGGTGTCCCGCCTTTTATCGCAGGATGAGTTATGCGCCCTCAGGTTTAATTATCCGCTGAGTGGAACCCGCGGTTTTTGAAAAGAATCGCGGGCAGCCTGTTTACTCCTGCTTCACGGGTTGGCGCTGGACCTCGTGATGAAGCGGACGTAAACGCGGGAAATGGCCAGAACAGTAACCGCTGCAGTGATCCTTATCGGAGATGAGCTTCTCTCCGGCCGGACGCAGGATACCAACCTTAAGACGATCGCGGAGTTTCTTAACCCGCTGGGGGTCGAGGTGCGGGAAGCGCGGGTGATCCCCGATGTCCACGAGACGATTGTGTCGACCGTGCAGGTGATGAGCCAGCGGCACGACTATGTTTTCACCACCGGCGGCATCGGGCCGACGCACGACGACATTACCGCCGATGCCGTTGCGGCAGCGTTCGGGCGGACGATCGACGTGCGAGCAGATGCGATGGCGATCCTGAAACCCTGGTACGAAGCGCGCGGCCAGGAAATGAACGAGGGCCGCCTGCGGATGGCGCGCATTCCCGCGGGGGCGGATCTGATCCACAACCCGGTGTCGGCGGCGCCGGGCTTCATGCTGGGCAATGTGTTCGTGATGGCGGGCATCCCCTCGGTAACGCGCGGCATGCTGCAGGATGTTGGGCATCGCATTCAGGGCGGCGCGGTGGTGCACGCGCATACGGTGCGCGGCATGGGATTGCGAGAAGGCGACATCGCAGCCCCGCTGGGCGAGCTGGCCAAGGCGCGGCCGGAGGTGAGCTTTGGCTCGTATCCATTCATGCGGCTAAACGGGAAGAACACCGAGTTTGGTGTGAACCTGGTGGCGCGCAGCCGCGACCCGGACCTGATTGCCACCAGCCTCGATGCGCTGGTCGAGATCGTGAAAGCGCGGGGCGTGAAGCCCGAGATTGATCCGAAGAAGGACTAGGCGATGAGCGAGATCGTGGAGGAACAGCTTCTGGTCGAGCGCGATGGCGCGGTGGCCGTGCTTACATTGAACCGGGCGAAACAGCTGAATGCGCTGTCTGTGGCGTTGCGAACGCAGATCGTGAAGACGGTGCGGGAGATTTCCGGCGCTGACAGTGTGCGGGCGATCGTTCTGACGGGAGCGGGGCGTGCGTTCTCGGCCGGTGTCGATCTCAAGGAAGCCGGACAGAGAGGGTTCTCACTGGGCGTTGGTTCGCAAGCCAGCCAGGACATGGATCTGGCAGCGGCGTTCGCGGCGTGCCCCTGGCCGGTGATCGGCGCGATCAATGGATTCGCGATCACGGGCGGGTTCGAGCTGGCGTTGATGTGCGATGTCTTGCTGGCGTCGAGCGAGGCCAAGTTTGCCGACACGCATTCGCGCGTTGGCCTGATGCCGGTTTGGGGCCTCTCGCAGAAGCTGCCACGCATCATCGGGGCGAGCCGCGCGAAAGAGCTGTCGCTGACGGGGAACTATCTCGATGCAGAGACAGCCGAGCGCTGGGGTCTGGTGAACCGGGTTTATGCGCCAGACCAGTTGCTGCCGGCGGCGAAGAAGCTGGCCGCCGAGATGGCTGGCGTTGAAGGCGGACTGCTGAAGCGGATGAAGGCAGTGATCGACGATGGCCTTTCCCTGCCCTTGCCCGAAGCGCTTAGGATGGAAATTGAGCGTGGCTCCAAGAACAACTCAGCCGTGACGCCGGCGGCGGCGGAAGAATCGCGCAAGACGGCAATGGCGCGTGGCCGGGAGCAAGCCGGTTGAGCTGGTCGCGTGTATATGATGGCGAGGAGCCGCAGCGCATCAACAAATGGCTGGCGCAAGCTGGCGTCTGTTCGCGGCGCGAGGCGGAAGCCCTGATCGCGGCAGGCGCTGTGTTCATCGACGGTACGCGTGTGGAAGATGTCGGCCGGAAGATTTCGGCGGGGCAGACGCTTGTGCTGAACGATCGCGCGGAGCTGGGGCTTGGGGCGCAGATTTCGGTGGTGATCCACAAGCCGGTAGGGATTGTGTCGGCGCAGCCTGATCCCGGGCAGATCCCGGCGGCGCGGCTGCTGACGGCGGAAAACCAGGTTGGGCCGGGAATTGCGCCGAGTTCGCGGGCGACGTTTGCGCCACTGGGGCGGCTCGACATGGATTCGCGCGGCCTGCTGCTGCTGTCGGAAGACGGCGTGCTGGCCAAAGCCATCATCGGTCCGGAATCGCAGATCGACAAGGAATACGTCGTGACCGTGACCGGCAAGTTGGATCGCGCGAAGATACAGAAGCTGCGTCACGGGCTGGAGCTGGATGGGCGGAAGCTCAAGCCCGCAAAGGTGACGCTGGACGATGTGCAGGTGCTGCGCTTTGTGCTGACCGAGGGCCGCAACCGGCAGATCAGGCGGATGTGCGAACTTGTGGAGCTGGACGTCACGGACCTGATCCGCGTGCGCGTGGGCACGTTGAAGCTGGGCGATCTGGCGGAGGGCAAGTGGCGGCATTTGCTGCCGGCGGAGCGCGATGCGCTGGTGGCGGCGAGCGCCTAGTCGGCCAGCGTGGCCCTGTAGAGGGCGAGCGCATCGGCGCTGAAGCAGCAGAAAACCACATCGGGAGCGGATGACTCCGCGGCGATGAAATGGCGCACGCTGCGGACCGCGATCTCTGTGGCCGCGGGAAGCGGATAGCCATAGGCGCCGGTGGAGATCAACGGAAAGGCGATCGAGCGGCAACCATGCCGGACGGCGAGCAGCAGGGAGTTTTGATAACAGCTTGCCAGATGTTCAGCTTCGTGGACGCCGCCGCCATACCAGACCGGGCCGACCGTGTGGATGATATGGCGGTGAGGAAGATTGTAGGCGCCGGTGATCCTTGCTTCGCCGGTGGGGCATCCGCCGAGCGCGCGGCATTCGGCGAGCAGGCCCGGACCCGCCGCACGATGGATCGCGCCATCGACGCCTCCGCCGCCCAGCAGGGACGAATTCGCGGCGTTGACGATGACGTCCACAGCCACGCGCGTGATGTCGCCCTGCTCTGCGGATACGCGCGGCACGTCCAGGCCCCTCAGACCAGAATGAAGACGCACATTGCCAACACCACCCCCGTCACAAGCGCAAGGCCGATGATGTCGGAGAGCGTGAGTTCGACGCCAACGCCTATGCCGCCAGCACGCGCCAGCCGGATTTCGCGCGCGATCAGGAAAAGCGGAAAGGTGACGCTTATGGCGACAGCGAAGCTGAGGATCACATAGACCCACACAAAACGGACGCCGAGCTTACGCGCCTCGATCAGCATCAGGGCGACGCCAGCCAGAAGGAACAGCCCGATATCGACCGTGAAGGAGCGGGCTGCCCCGTTCACTTTCAGGTCCTGCACATACTGGCCGAAGCCAGCGGAATCCGGTCCGGTGAAGTAGAGAAGGTTCTGGCTCCAGGTCGCAACCAGCGCGATGAGTGCGATCAGGCCGTAAAAGACGCATAGAAGCTGGCGTGTCCGGGACATGCGCACCCCTCCCCATGATCAAATTATCGCCGGGAAACAGCGCCCCCCAGCTTGTTTATGCGGCCACATTGCAGAATCGGCGGGGCCGGGTAAATGACGCGGCATGAGCGCGCAACCCGATATCTCCTCCCTCCTCGTTCCGCAGACGGCGGCTGATGCCGCTTCGCAGGGCATCAAGGCCGACGAGTTCGCCATCCTCCTCGACCGGCTGGGGCGGGCGCCGAACAAGGTGGAGCTCGGCATCTTCTCGGTGATGTGGTCGGAGCACTGCTCCTACAAATCCACGCGCCGCCATCTGGGCAAGTTCCCGACCAAGGGACCGAAGGTCATTCAGGGGCCGGGCGAGAATGCTGGCGTTGTCGACATCGGCGACGGTCAGGCGTGCATCTTCAAGATGGAGAGCCACAACCACCCGTCCTACATCGAGCCGCGTCAGGGCGCGGGCACGGGCGTGGGCGGCATCCTGCGCGATGTGTTCACGATGGGCGCCCGCCCGATCGCGCTGGTGAACGCGCTGCGCTTTGGCGACCCAAGCCATCCGAAGACGCGCTCGCTGGTGGCGGGCGTCGTGAGCGGCATTGGCGGCTATGGCAATTGCGTGGGCGTGCCGACGGTAGCGGGCGAGACGCAATTCCACAAAGGCTACAACGGCAATATCCTCGTCAACGCGATGGCGGTGGGGCTCGCGCAGACGGACAACATCTTCTACTCGCGCGGCGCCGAGCCGGGCAACGCGATCTTCTACGTCGGCTCCAAGACGGGTCGCGATGGCATCCATGGCGCGACCATGGCTTCGGCCGAATTCTCCGAGGGCGATGAAGAGAAGCGCCCGACCGTGCAGGTTGGCGATCCCTTCACCGAGAAGCTTCTCATCGAAGCGTGCCTTGAGCTGATGGCGACGGACTGGATTCAGTCCATTCAGGACATGGGCGCGGCTGGCCTCACCTCCTCCTCCGTGGAGATCGCGGACAAGGGCGGTGTCGGCGTCGAGATGGACATGGACAAGGTGCCCCAGCGCGAGACGGGCATGACGGCTTACGAGATCATGCTGTCGGAGTCTCAGGAGCGGATGCTCATGGTGCTGAAGCCCGGTCGCGAGGCGGATGCGAAGAAGATCTTCGACAAGTGGGACCTCGACGCCGAAGTGATCGGCTACACAACCAACACAGGCCGCCTCGTGCTGAAGCAGCAGGGACAAGTGGTGTGCGATATTCCGGTGCCGCCGCTGTCGCAGGATGCGCCGAACTATGACCGGCCATGGAACCCGCCCAAGCCGGCGCCGGCGCTGGACATCTCGAAATATCCCGAGCCTGCCGATTACGGCGAGGTTCTGCTGAAGCTTATGTCGTCGCCGGACATGGCGTCGAAGCGCTGGATCTGGGAGCAGTACGACCGCCACGTGATGGGCGACACGATCGATTCATCGCAGTCGGGCGGCGATGCGGCCATCGTGCGCATCCACGGCACCAACAAGGGCCTCGCGATCTGCTCCGATTGCAACCCGCACTATGTGGCGGCTGATCCCTATGAAGGCGGCAAGCAGGCGGTGGCGGAAGCCTACCGCAATCTCAGTGCCGTTGGCGCGACGCCGATCGCGATCACCGACAACCTCAACTTCGGCAACCCCGAAAAGCCGGACACGATGGGCGTGATCGTGAAAGCGATCGAAGGCATGGCGGAAGCCTGCCGCGTGCTCGAGTTCCCGGTCGTGAGCGGAAACGTGTCGCTTTACAACGAGACAGACGGCGTGGGGATTCCGCCGACGCCGGTTGTGGGCGGCATCGGGCTGATCGAGAACCTTGATCACATCGCTACATTGAAGGGGGCGCAGGCGGGAGATGAACTCCTGCTGATCGGGGAAGCGCCAATGCACCTCGGTGCGTCGGCGTATGCTCGCGTGATCCTTGGCCTTGATGGCGTTCCTGCAGGATCACCGCCTCGGGTCGACCTTTCGGCTGAGCGGCGCAATGCGGACCTTATTCGGACACTTATCGCTCAAGGCCTGGCGAACGCCGTACATGATGTTTCTGAAGGTGGAATTGTTTGTGCTGCCGCTGAAATGGCCCTTGCCGCCAACCTGCCAATCAACATCGCGCCGGATATCAACGCTCAGGATGCCGATAGAAAACACACACCCATGAATCGGATGGGTCTGCTTTTCGGAGAGGACCAGGCAAACTATCTAATCGCGGCGAATGCCCAGCAAAGGGAAGCAATCTTGGCGCTGGCGAAGAAACAGAAGCTTGAGTGGCTGGTTTACAGCATCGGGATGTTCGAAGGCGAAGGAATTCAGTTTTTCGCTGACACCGAAACACGAACAGCTGTCCCCCTAGCCACCCTTCGCGCCGCGCATGAAGGCTGGCTGCCGACGTACATGGCCGGTGCTTCGTAGCGATTGTCTGCGAGCGCGCCCTCGTCCTTCGAGGGGCGGCCCTTCGGGCCTGCTCAGGATGAGGGCGAACTGCTGGCGGTTCTGTAGCCCTCATCCTGAGCAGCACGCGTAGCGTGCGTCCGTCGAAGGACGAGGGCGTTCGGATAGTGCCTGCGCGTGAAACTTCGGACATGCGGGAACCTGACTCATTCGACATGGTGGAACCCGGAACGCGACTTCTGGCGCGGGCGTTTCTCGTGTGATGGGCGGGGATCCGCTCACTTGGAGGAACCTAAGTCTCGTATCATTCTCTTCACCGCCGCCAGCGTTGCTGCGCTGTCGCTAGCCGCATGCGGCGACAACATGAATTCCGATTCCGCGCTGATGACGCCGGCGACCGAAACGGCGCTGGCTGATCCGGCATCGGCGGATAACGTCGCGCGTGAAGCGCAGGATTTCGTCAACGCCGCGGGTCAGGCTAGCCTGGTCGAGATTCGGACCAGCGAGATGGCGCTCGAGAAATCGACAAGTGCCGATGTGAAAGCATTCGCTCAGATGATGATCGACAACCACAAGGCGGCAATCGACAGGCTGAAGGCGGCGGCATCCTCTGCTTCACTAAGGCCGCCGCTGGACGTGCTGGATGATTTCCACATGCGGCGGATCAACGATCTGGTCGAAACGGATGGTGATGCCGACTTTGATGCGGACTATTCTGCACTTCAGATCGACGCCCACAACGACGCGATCAAGCTGTTCGAGGACTATGCGAAGGACACGGATGCAACAGCTCAGCTGAAAATGTTCGCGGACGAGACCCTGCCGACGCTACAGGCGCACAAGGCGGAAGCTGAAAAGATCCGCGAGATCGCAACGAAGGCCGATAAATCGCCTAATCCCAGCTAGGGATTCCCTTGGCTATGACGAAACAGCGCAGCGTCCCCCAATTGGGGTACGCTGCGTTCTGCTATTGTGCGAAGTTAAAGCCGAACTAGATACAGCATCCGGGACTCGAGGCCGGATCCAACCGCGAGCGTACACCACGCGGCGATCCTGGGAGGGACTATCAATGGCAATGGATCGGGCGACGCTCGAAGGATATCTGCGCGATGCGTTTCCTGACGCAGTGATCGCCTTGAAGGACCTTGCCGGCGACAACGACCACTGGAGCGCGGAGATCGTCTCGGAGCAGTTTCGCGGCAAGTCCCGCGTCGCGCAGCACCAGATGGTGTATGCGGCGCTGAAGGGCCGGATGGGCGGCGTGTTGCATGCCCTCGCCCTGACCACACGGGCGCCGGACTGAGGTAGCCGCGTGGCTGATTCCAACCGCGACAATGCGTCTGGCGTGCGCCGCCTCGGCTTCGGGGTGAGCGGGCCGCATGGCTCGCCGCTTGTGCGGCCGGAAACTACCGTTGCGATGATCATGCACGCGTTCGCGCTGGGCATACGCGTGTTCGACACGGCGCCGGCTTACGGGAATGGCGAGGCAGAGCGCAGGCTGGGCGAAGCGCTGGCGCGGCTGCCGCCTTATGAGCCTATCGTCTCGACCAAGGTGGGGCTGAAAGCGTCTGGCCTGATGAAGCGGGCGCATGAGTTCGAGCCCGAGAGTGTGCGCAAGTCGATCGAGGGGTCGCTGCAACGCCTGCGTCGGACGCGGGTGGACTGGCTGTTCCTGCACGGCCCGCCGCCGGAGGCGCTGACCGATGCGTTGCTGAAGACGCTGGTGGATCTGAAGTTCAAGGGCGATATCGGCGAGATCGGCATCTGCGCGCGCGACCATGCGCTGGATGCGGCGCTGACAACCGGGCAGTTCAGCCTGTTCATGACGCCCGTTCATATCGGGCTGGAGCCGCACGAGCTGACGCGGCTGGAGCGGCTCAGGGCGGCGGGTGAACTGATCGGGATCGAGACACTGGCGCCCGCCAAGCGCCGCTTTCCCGCCCCGGTGAGCGCCGGAGCGACATGGCAGCTGGCGCGCACGCTTCTGGGCCGGGGCGGCCCGATCCCGCCAACGCCCATGACGATCGAAGAAGCCCTGAACTGGGCGCTTAACGAGGGCGGCGCACACCGGGCGATCATGTCGACCACCCGACTGGATCACCTCGAATCCAACGTCTACGCGGTCGCCAATCCCAACTCCGGACGCTTGATTAGCGGCTGATCCGGCCTTAGCTGAGAGCGGTAAGCTGAGTTTTCCGCGGGAATGACGCCATGTCAGACGTAAATGCACGCATCCAGGGCCTGGTGGACGCCAGCCCGGTGTTCCTGTTCATGAAGGGCACGCCGACCTTTCCCCAGTGCGGCTTCTCGGCGACCGTGATCTCGATCCTCGATCATCTAGGCGTTCAGTACGATAGCGCGAACATCCTCGAGGACGCCGAGCTGCGTCAGGGCATCAAGGATTTCTCGAACTGGCCGACCATCCCGCAGCTCTATGTAAAGGGCGAGTTCATCGGCGGATGCGACATCACGAAAGAGATGTTCCAGTCAGGCGAGCTGAAGTCTCTGCTGGTCGACAAAGGCGTGCTTCAGCCGGCCTGATCTAGACCAATCCAGTCAGCGCTTTCGCGTTCGCGCTGTCGTGGAAGACAGACGTGTCGAGATCGTTTTGCGCCCACCCAAGTTGATCGCGCAGCAGGCCCTTGAACACCTGGCGGGCGTCCACGGCCGGCATCAGGTCTCGATTTTCGAATAGCGCTGCAGGCTTGAGACCCGGCCAGTCGCCGATCATGCGGCCACCCTTGATCGCACCGCCCGCGAGAATGGCGAGTCCGCCCGTGCCATGGTCAGTGCCGCCGCCGCCATTGACGCGAACGGTCCGGCCGAATTCCGACACGGCGACGAGCGCTGTCTTCTTCCACGTCTCGCCGAGCGACGCCTTGAGCGCCCTGATGCCATTGTCGAGGGCGGTGAAGCGTTGTTGCAGCATCTGGTTCTGCTGGGTGTGCGTGTCCCAGCCTTCAAGACTGACGACGGCGATCTCTGGCCCATCCGGCTGAGCGAGGAAGTTCCCGGCCGCCTGAAGCTGCGCCACATACTGCGCCGGGCCGCCGCGGCCGCCGCCCATGCTGTCCATCTTGATCGCGCCTGCGACCGAGTCAGCTCCGAGTGCGCTGGAGAGTGCAGGCTTGAGGACAGGGTCGTTCTCATACAGGTCAAGCAGGCGGGCGAGCGTGTCGCCGCTGGCTTCAGGCAGGACAGCGGGCGACCAGGACGATGTGTTGGGCGAGGCGCCGCGCAGGATCAGCGGTTGCGATGGCCCGATGGAGACGGCGGAATATGCTGCAGGCGCCCTTTGCAGCGCGCGGTTGAGCCAGCCATCTGCACTGACTTTTGCGACCTCCCCACATTCCAGCAGGTCCTGCGCCTCGAAATGCGACCGCTCGCGGTAGGGGCCGGCGAGCGCGGGAACGAAGGCGGCTTCCTTCGACGCATACATCGCTGCCAGCGTGGGCATGGCGGAATGCAGCGCGAATCCGTTGGAAAGCGGCGTCGCTTTTACATCGATCAGCGCGGCGCGATGGGCGCGGATATCCGGATCATCGAGTTTGGGCAGAGCGGCGACGCCGTCCATGGCGCCGCGCAGGATGACGACAATCAGCTTCCTGCCCTGCGCTGGGTTCGTGTTGGCGCGCGCACCGGGAGCGATGCTGACCAGCGTGGCGGCGCATCCGGCAAGAAGAAGCGAGCGGCGATTGAGCTGGATCATCGTTACCTCCGCTGAAACTCGGGCGACATCAGTGCGAGGGTGAAACCCTGCTCCGCGCTTTCGGCGCGCGCGACCGCCTGGCGCGTCTTTTCGCTGGCGATCTCGCCGAGAGCACGGTCGAGAAACTGCGTCGGCGTCTCGCCGCGCGCCATGCGACGTGAGACTGAGTTCGCCCATTCCAGACGCTTCTTGATTGCGTCCGACCCGGCCCATGACGCCGTATCATCCGGCCAGCCCGCTGGCGACGGCGCGCCGAAGGGCTGTTGGGCAAGCGACGTATAGACCGCACGCGGCGCGCCGCCGAAAGTTGCCTGCGCGCCAGCAGCGCGCGCGGCAGACACGAGGAGTTCCTCAGGTGTCTTGAACTTGAGCGGCGTCTCGCCCCATGCCTCGTCCAGATCGATGACTGCACGGGCGAGAACAGAAAGGTCGCCGCCGGATTTCATGTAGGCCGCTTCCAGCTTCGCGATAGCGGAAGCTGGCGGCGTATCGCTTACGAAATGGCGCGCGAGCTTGGTAGCAACGTGTTGGGCGGTTGCGCGGTTTGCGGCGAGATCGTCGAGTATTGCGGCCGCCTGATCGGCGCCCGGGCCGCTGTAGGTTTTGGAAAGAACCTTGCGGGGACCGGGTTCGTGCAAGGGCTCAAGAAAGACCGTCTCGCCGGAATCGCGGGTGAGCCTCTCTGCTGCCTGCTGGCGCGCGCGTTGCTGGCCGCCTTTGGTGCGCTGGTTCTGTCCGCGAAGGCCAACAAGGCGCGCGGTCTGCGGACCGGCGACAGTCCAGCCCGTCAACGCCTTGGCAAACTCTACAATGTCGGCCTGCGTGTACCCCGAGCCAACGCCCATCGTGTGCAGTTCAAGGATTTCGCGAGCAAGGTTTTCGTTGAGACCCGCATCGCGGCGTTCCGCAACCTGCGTAGATGGACCGATGGAGCGAGCGGCGTCGAGATAGACAAGCATGCCGGGGTGGAAGGTCGCCGCCCCAAGCAATTTGGAGAAACTGCTGAACACGTTGGGACGGATCGCCTCGCGCTCGAACGGGCCGACCAGGCCAACGACCTGAGCGTTGCGGGCGGCGACAGTAAAATGGTTGGCCCAGAAACGATGCCAGCGTTCGGCGAAGGCGTTCGGCGTTGCCGCCGCGTGACGGCCGCGCGCCTCGATCTCTTCCTGCAGTCCATCGCGGATCTCACGCTGAACCTGCTTCTGGCTGCCTTGCCGCGCTTCAGCGCTGACCCCGTCTTGCCCCTTCGCGGCAGGCGTCATGCCGTAGGCTTCCTGGCGCGCTTCAAGAACTTCCTTGGCGGAGAGCAGATCACCGGCCGGCATCATCGCTGCGTTCGGAGCAATCTGCGCCTTGAGCCAGCCGCGCGGATCAGACGCTGCATCCGCTATCTCGCCGGGACGCGCGCCCATGCCGAAGCGGGTGGCGGCGATGGCGCCTTGTAGCCGGGCCATGGGAACAGCTCCCTCGATTACCGCGCGACCTTAACAGCCCCTTGCCGTCAAACTGTGCCAGCGGGCGGGATTATTGTATCAAGATATCTTGTGGACTTGCACTGAGTTCTACCTTCAAGGGCCTGTGTAGCGGGCGCGTGGGCGGATCAGGCGACCCGTTTCGCGCTGCTCCATTGCGTGGGCCAGCCAGCCTGTCATGCGGGCGAGCGCAAAGATGCAGAACGGGGCTTCGTCGGGCAGGCCAAGGTCACGCGTCATGGCGGCTAGCGCAGCATCGCAATTGGCCCTGTCACCTGTCGCCTGCTCGAGCGCGCGGATGGCTTTCGCGATGGCCGGCTTTGGCTTCAGCGCGGCGAGCAGGTTCGCGGCGCGCACATCGCCCTCAGGATAAAGCGGATGCGACCAGCCAGCTACATCCTCGCCGCGTGCGATCATCGCCCGCGCTTCGGCGACAGTATCCTTCGCAGCGACAAGGCGATCAAGCTGCGCAAGAGCCAGTGTTGGCGCTTCGCCATGAAGCGGGCCTGCCAGAGTCGATAGCCCCGCCAGCGCGCATGCGGCGAGTGGCGCGCCCGTCGAAGCCGCGATGCGGACCGCGAAGGTAGAGGCATTGAGTTCGTGATCCGCCATCAGCACAAGCGCGCGACGGACGATGTTCGCACCCTGCGCGTCCAGCTTCCACGCTCGCGCAAGGCGCTGGTGGATCAGACCAGCATCCTGTCCCGAGAGTGCGACAGAGAATTCCTGCAGGATCGACCATGCATCAGCCCGAAGCGCGGCGGGATTTCGGCCAAGGCTGGGCGCATCGTCGTTGGCGCGTCTCGCCAGCATTGCGAAAGCGCGCGCCTTGGGCGTTGAGCCTGCCGTGCGACGCATAACACCTTGAGGCGGAACTTGATCCGCGTTCCAGAGCAGGCATGCCACGCCCTCTAGTGACGATTTTGTCGCCAGCGCTTCGATCACCTTCCCGCGGACGATGAACTGACCATCGCGCACCGTGGAGATTGCGCTTTCAAGAACCGGCTCGCCCCAGGCGATTGCGCCGGCGGCCACTTCCGAACGGCGACGGGCGCCCCGCCGCCTGCCCTTCAGCCTGCTGATGTCACTGGCGGAATAGAGACTGCGCCGCGGATCGGCATCGTCGGCCTTCGCACGCACGAGTCCACGGCTGACGTAGGAATAGAGCGTCTGCTTGCGGACGCTGAGTTCGGCCAATGCATCTTCGGCAGCGATCCAGTCCATCGGCTGACCTTTAGTTGATTATATTGATCAATCTTGACCAAAGCGACCATGTATCGCCATGTCAGCTGCGTCAATCATGGAGCGATCGATGGATGCGGGCCTGGAAAAAGTTGTCGCGGCGGAGACAGTGCTGTCGGATGTGCAGGGCGCGGAAGGCCGGTTGATCATTCGCGGACAGGATGTGGAAACGCTGGCGCGCGACTTCACGTTCGAGCAGGCCGCAGAGCATCTGTGGGGCGGATTCTTCGATGCCTCGCCGGATATGACGGCTGCGTTGGGCAAGGCGCGGCTCGCGGCCTTCCAGCGACTGGAACCGGATTTTGCGCGGCTTGTGGCGCTGCCCGAAGTGGAGGCCGTGCGCGCGGCGCTGAGCCTTGCGCCGGACGGTCACGATGCGGCGGCCGCGATTGATCTCGTGGCCACCATGGCGGTGGCGACTGGAGCAGTCGCGCAACTGAAAGCCGGTCGAAAGCCGGTGGTGCCTGATGCGAACGCCTCGCATGGTGAAGACCTGCTGCGGATGATCCGCGGCGAGGCGCCTTCTGCTGAAGAGGCGCGAGCGCTGGATGCTTATCTGGTGACGATCTCCGATCACGGGCTCAACGCATCGACCTTTGTGGCCCGGTGCGTGGCGTCGACGCGGGCGGGGCTTGGGTCGGCGGTGATTGCCGGGCTGTCGGCGCTCAAAGGGCCGCTGCATGGCGGCGCGCCGGGTCCGGTTCTGGACATGCTGGACGGCATCGGCGCAGCCGATCATGCGGAGAGCTGGATACGGAGCGCGCTGGATCGCGGCGAGCGGTTGATGGGTTTCGGGCATCGAGTCTATCGCACGCGCGACCCACGCGCCGACGTGCTGAAGCGCGTTGTGAACACGCTGCCGGCGAGCAGCGGACGGCTGGCGCTCGCGCAAGCCATCGAGGGGCGCATCCTGCAAAGACTGGCAGCCGAGAAGCCGGACCGGAAGCTGGATACCAATGTCGAATACTACACAGCGATCCTGCTTGAAGCGCTGGGCGTCCCGCGTGGATTGTTCACCTGCCTGTTCGGCTGCGGCCGCGTGACTGGCTGGATCGCGCACGCGCGCGAACAGCTGGCGACAGGGCGGCTGGTGCGGCCGGCATCGATCTATGTGGGACCGGCGCCGGCGGAGCGCGCTGCCGCTTAGCGCGCGCCCGCCTCAGCCAACGTCGCCGCATCCAACGCTTCCTTGCGGAAGCTGGAGCGGACGCCAGACGGGACGCCGAATTCCATCAGCTGGTCGGTGGCAGGCGTGTAGGCGGGCCAGGCCGGACCGGACGCGCATTTCGGTTCGCCCAACTTCGCGAAGGCGACCCAGCAGGAGTGCATCAGCGCGGCCATTGCCTTGTCTTCTTCGGACGGCGGCGCAACGGTCGCGGTGACTGAAGGAACAACGACCGGACGCGCCTGGCCGCCGAAGACATAGGGAATCTCGGCAGCGTGAGCGGCGCCCATGGAGTCAGGCGTGCGGTGGTCGGTGGCGACGTAGGAGAAGAAATAAAGCCAGCTGGGTTTGCCGTCGGCAGACTTCGAGGCAATGAATCGCGCAGGAGCGCCGGCCTGGCTGTTGGTCCAGTCTGTGGCTGCCTGCCCCTGCAGCTGACGCGCCAGCGAGGCTTCGTAGCTGTTCGAGCCGACGATCAGCGGAATATCCATCGCCCGCTTGTTCGCTACGGCCGAAAGCGACGTCTCCGTCATGTAGCGGCCATCCACGATCGGGAAGCGCGCACCATTGGCGGCGTCGACAAGCTTGTCGGCGGGGATCGCACGCAGGTCAGCGAGCGTTGCGGTTTCAGCGGCGCCGGCGCGCGTCATCAACGCCTTGCCGTCTTTTTCCGCGTCAGACAGCGGGGCGCTGACGCCCCAGGTGATGTTGGATTCCAGAATGGCTTGCTGGAACAGGCCTTTCGACGACTTGAGGCCGAGCAGCGCATAGATATCGATCGCGCCAGCGCTTTCCCCGAACACCGTGACCTTCGACGCATCACCGCCGAAGGCGCCGATATTGGACTGAACCCATTGCAACGCAGCGGTCTGATCCATGAGGCCGTAGTTAGCCAGCGGCTCGGATGGGGCAGCAGTCTTGGTGATCTCCGGGTGCGCGAAGAAGCCAAGCGCACCCATGCGATAATTCAGCGTGACCATAACGACGCCGCTCCTGGCGAAGGCCGCGCCATTATAGATCGAACCTGATCCGTTGAGGTTCGAGCCGCCATGGATCCAGACCATGACCGGCAGGTTCTTCGCATCCTTTGGGGCGAAGACGTTGAGATAGAGGCAGTCCTCCGACGTCTTCGCCTCGGCGCCGAGGCGCGCATTCTGGGAGCAGCTCGCGCCGTATTCTGTCGCGGGACGATCACCGGCCCAGGCGGCCACAGGCTGTGGCGGCTTCCAGCGCAGGGCGCCTACGGGCGGGACGGCGAAAGGAATGCCCTTGAATGTGACGATCCCGTCGGCTGCGTCGCCAACGAGTGTCCCGCTCGAGATTTTCACCTTGGCGGGTTCAGCAAGAGCTGCGGGCGTGAAAGCGAGCGCAAGCGCAAGCGCGGCTGCAATTCTCATGACGAACCTCCCAGGCGACCGACTTGCGCGGCGGCTTCTGGAAGCGGTTATAGCGCAGCGAAAGCGGCGATGTCAGCTCGGTGCTGAAGTCGATGCGGCCTAGTATTCGAGGCGGCGTTCAAGATCCCTGGCGACGAGCGCCATTTCGGCGGCGCCTGAGCGGGCGCTGATCAGTTCGATCGCGGCCAGCGCAAGTTCGACGCCATCGATCGGCTTGGGCAGCGACAGCGCCGCGCCCCGCAATTCCGCAAGCAGAAGAACGTGCTCAAGCGATTTCCCATGCGAGGCCCTGCCCGCCAGCGCGATGACAGGCGGCATGCCCGGGCGGCTGCAGAGATCAGCCACCAGATCGAGGCCGCCGGAGGTATCGACGCCGACAATGATCACATCGCGATCCCCGAAGGCGCCTCGGGAGGCGGAGACCTGGCCGGGGGAAAGTGCGGAAAATGCAATCGCCGGATGGCCAAGCGCGTCAGCCTCGGACATTAGGAGGTCGTCATCATCGACGATGAGGATTTTCAGCTGACCGGCCACTTGGCCCATGTCCCACCCCGTACTTGCCCTAAGAGCCCGTTTCCTCAAGCGTCATAAGGGTTAACCGGAGGGTGCTAATTATTAGTTGCTTCTAAACTTAGGGCTAACCCTGAAAACATCCTAGGCATTTGCCGGGGTCTTTCAAAAGCACGAATAAAAGCAAGGCAAAAGGAACGCCGCATGCTTGACAACCTGTCGCACGTTGAGGAATCGGACCCAAATTCGTTTACCCCTCTGCACCCGGCTTTTGCCGATTCGCCCGATAGCGTGACCTTCCGGAAGCTTCGCAAACGGCTGGTTCGTCAAACGCAGGAGGCGATCCGTGCGTATGGCATGCTTAGCGCCGACGGGACGGGATCGGGCAGGCGGCCACGCTGGCTGGTTTGCCTTTCGGGCGGCAAGGACAGCTACACGCTGCTGTCTGTCCTGCTGGACCTGCAATGGCAGGGCGCGTTGCCGGTCGATCTGCTGGCCTGCAATCTCGACCAGGGGCAGCCGGGTTTTCCCAAGCATATTCTTCCCGAATATCTCGCGCGCATCGGCGTGCCGCACAGGATCATCACGCAGGACACCTATTCGGTCGTGACGGAGAAGGTGCCGGCGTCGAACACGTACTGCTCGCTGTGCTCGCGAATGCGGCGGGGCATTCTCTACCGGGTGGCGCGCGAGGAGGGATGCGAGGCGGTTGTGCTGGGGCATCATCGCGATGATTCGCTCGAGACCTTCATGCTGAACTTCCTGCACGGCGGCAGGCTGGCGGCGATGCCGCCGAAGCTGGTGAACGATGCCGGCGACCTGTTCGTGCTGCGGCCGCTGATCGGATGCGCGGAGGACGACATCCGCAAGTTCGCGGGGCACATGCAGTTCCCGATCATCCCGTGCAATCTCTGTGGATCGCAGGACGGGCTGCAACGCATGCAGATCAAGTCGCTACTCAACGAGTGGGAGCAGCGCAATCCCGGCAAGCGGCAGGTGATGGCGCGTGCGCTGAGCCATGTGCGGCCATCGCATCTGGTGGATGCGGAGCTTTTCGATTTTGCGGGGCTGGAACTGGGCACGCCGGGGACGAAGGATGACGGGCTCTAGGCACAAGGGCGCGGCCTCGTTTGCGGCGAGTTGGGGCGGGCTTTGATTTTGAGCGCGGTCGCTTAGGCGACCGCGTTTTTGTTTGGAGTTGGGCGAAGAGCCCCTGCGTCATGCGCGCAAGGGCGCGCACGCTTGCCCTTCGCTTACGCTTCGGGCGTTCGTCGCTCGAATTGGTCCACTGGACCAATTCGTCCGCTTCGCGGCCGCTCCTTACCCCGCCAGTGCTTCGCACTGATGGAGGCAATTCCCCTTCATTGCTCTGATCTTGCCTCCCCATGCGTAGCAGGGGGAGGTGGATCGCGTACGAAGCGCGCGCGACGGAGGGAGATGGTGCGGTGTGGCTCACGGTGGTGAGCACGCCCTCGTCCTTCGACGGGCGCACGCGAAGCGTGCTGCTCAGGATGAGGGCTATTGGGCCGTCGTGCGGGACAGCGATTGTTTCCTGTTGTTGGGTGTCGGTCTTCACTCGGGGCAGAGCGACTTCATCGTCAGTCGTGTGCCAATCACGCTTGGGACGAAGTTGCTTCATCTGGAATGTTGAGACGACGTAGTGCACGAGCATCGCAAATGCGCGCAGCACAGCTATCAGCAAGAGCTGAGGAAGCTGCGGGGTTACCAGCCCAGTTTGCGCGTGTTTGTGCCGTGTCATGGGTTGAATAATAACCCCGGCTCCGTCCCCGGTTGAATCTGGAGGGCGCTATCCCCCATTCTTGTTAAGTAGGCCTTTGAATTTTCTCGGGAAGATTTTCGGCCGTCCTACAAATTGGATACCGCTCCATCCCTCATTCTCGCGATCACGCTTGTGGCTCGCCCCCTCCGTCTCGCGTGATTTGCACGCGATCCAACTCCCCTGCGCCTTGCGCTTCCGGGAGGACGGGTTGTGGGTTTGGCCCAGGGTTCCGGATCACGCCCTTTGCAGAATCGCATAGTGACAGCGCGTTTGCCTGCTACGGCGCGCCGCCAGATGTGGCGGGGGTAGGTTTGGCGGCGGCGGTGGCGGGCGCCGGGGCGGAGGCGGGGGCTGCGACCTTCGGGGCTTCGAAGCGTTGCTTCATCGCGGCGGCGAAGGCATCGACCTTTGGCGCATCGGCCAGACGGCGGACGGCTTCGGACAGGGCGGCGCCGGAAACATCGGCTTGCGATGTGATGAGATCGAAGCTGGCCTTGTTGGGGTTGCCGTCCATCACGCCGGCATAGCTTCGCAACTGCGCGATGAGGCCGGCATCCTTGGCCATGCGTGCGGCGATGGCGGTCTTGAAGATGGTGTCGCCATCCTTCTTCTGCGCCTGACCGGCGGGCGGCAGCATCGAGATCATTGCCCTCGCCGCTTCCGGCCATTTGCGGTCGCGCCAGTAGGCGTCGGCGAGGAGCGATTTGGCTTCGACGCCATCGAGCGGTTCGACCAGTTCGATGACATGGTCGTAGCGACCGAGATCGCGATAAGCGGCGGCTTCCAGCAGGCGACGTTCGAGCGCGAGTTCCTTGGGGAGCTGCGGCTGGCGCGTGGTGTTGATGGCGGAGAGCGCCTTGTCCGGGCGCTTGTCCCACAGATAGATCGTCGCGAGGTCGACCGCGACGGCCGACTTGCCGATGCCACGAATGCGATTGTCGACCTGGTATTGCAGGAGGACGCTGGCAGGCTCCAGCAGGTCGAACGCGACGAGGCGCTGGGCGAGCTTGCGCACCATCTGATCGCCATCGGGGCCGATGGGCATGAGATTGTCGTCGAACTCATAAAACAGGGCGACGGCCTGGATCGGGTCGAGGCGATCTGCCTCGCCATTGAGGAACAGGCGGCGGAAATAGTCGGACAGCTTGATGCGCAGTTCGCGCGCGCCGGGCGCGTTGGCGTCACGCAGGGCAGTCGACTGGGCAAGCAGCAGCGCATCGCGGAAGCGGCCGACGCGCATGTACTGGTCGGCAAGGATGCCGACGGTGGACATTTCAACCTCGTCGCCGCGCCAGCGATAGCGCAGGGCTTCGAGTTCGGTTGCAGCTTCATTGGCGCTCATCTTGCCGGCGGCGACGCCGAGATCGAGGCGTTTGAGTTCGGCGCGGACGGCGATCGGCTCCAGCGCATTTTTCGAGAGCCGGGAGAATTCGTCGTAGGCGGCGCCGGGACCATCTATGACCGAACGCAGGGTCGCGAGGACGAGCTGGCCGCGTTCCTTCGTTTCACGATCGCCATTGGCGACGGCGGCGTTCGCCTGGCGGCGGGCGGTGTCGTAGTCATTGGTGCGCAGGGCGGCGTCCGCCCAGGCGGCGGCGAAGACAGCGGCGCGAGCGGAGGGATAGGCGTATATCTGCTTGTCGGAGGCGCGGAAGAATTCAAGCGCGCGTTCCCATTCGCCGCGTTCAGCCGCGATCATGGCGCGCCATAGCGCGGCGGAAGGATCGCCGCGCAGGACGCCACGAGCGAGATCGTCATCGGCGACCTTGAGACGGCCGGTCATGTAATTGGCGACGCCGCGCATGCCGACAAAGCTTGCATCCTGCTCAAGCTCTGGCCGGTCGTTCAATGCAACCTTGAGGACGCCGAGCGCTTCATAGGCGTGATCGTGTCCGAGATGGAAGCGGACCAGATCAAGCGCGGCGCTGCCGCCGACGGGCGTTGACGGATCAATCGCAGCGGCCGCGGATTCAAGACCGGAGAGCTGCTGGAAATAGGCTTCGCCGCGCGAGGCGCCCCAGCCGGCGAAATCAATGTAGGCCGGGTTGGCCGTCATGCCGCCGAGGCCGCTGTCGGCGATCACGTCTGGCGTGGATTGAACGTTGGACGCCATCGACACCACAACGCGTTCGCCTTCGATCGTGACCACGACATTGTCTGACTTCGGCGCGATGGCGAGGCCATGCGCGGTGGCGGGGAGCGAGGCTTCGACGAAATCGCGCGGCGTGGGCGAAGCCGATGATGGGCCGTAGGAGACGGCAACCGCCAGCTGGTCGCCGATCACCGGGTCTTCGAACCAGACAAGGCCGGTTGCGCCAATGAGCATGGTTTCGATGCGGGCGCGACCGCCCTCGCCCGCGCGCCGCGTTGGCGAGAGGAAGCGTTGCGGCTTTGAGCCGGTGGGCGCGAAGCGAAGCGTCCAGATCGATTCATCCATCTCGGCGGAGACGATGAGGCCTTTCGGAATCTCCAGCCGCATCAGCGTGGCGTCTTTCACGCGCATGGTGCGCACGCGATAGCCGGCGGGCAGTTGCGTGGGGTCGACTTTCAGGTCTGCGTTGGCGGCAAACACAGCCCAGATGGCCGAGCCGCGGGCGAAGACGGCGCCGGGGGCGGGAGCGGCGAACGGGATCTGGAGTTCGAGGCCATTGGCGAGCGGGGCCGCCTTGACGTTGACGAGGCCGTTGCGCGGCGCGGGATCATGCCAGTTGCCCGACATGACAGTGACGCGCTGTTCCCCGCCCAGCACATTGTTGGCGACGGCGGGTGTGAGCGAGGCGGCGACTTCCTCGACCGGCGCCTGTTTCGGCGGGGTGAGAAGGCCGGGCTTTTCGGCGACGGCTTGCGACTTGGGCGGAGCGGGCTTGGCGGGCACAGCGGCGGCCGCCGGCGCGGGTTTCGAGATATCGACGACCAGGACATCGCCTTCGAGGAAGTGCTTGATCGGCAGCTTGTCCTTGGACGTGATGGTGGCGACGTAGCCCTTGTCGGTGTTCTCGCCCTGGAAGTCCGCGAGGTTGGGCGGCGGCGAGATGCGCAGGTAGGCGAGATCGGGTTTGGCGCGTTTGGCGAATTGCAGCTTCAGCGTGCCTTCGCCCTGGCTGATGACCTTGTAGCCGACGCGGGCGGGCCAGTAGAAGGCGACGCGCGATGAATCGCCGGACTGGCTGCCGCGCACTTCGAGCGGATCGATCGCGGGCGGCGGCGGGATGGCGGCGGCGCGCTTGGCTTCGGCCTCTTTCGCCTTCACGGCGGCGAGCGGCGAGACGAGCTTGGGCGGCGACGCGGTGGATGATTCCGGGATCAGGTCGATTGCTGTGAGATCGACTGACGTGGAGACGGCCAGGCGCGGGGCCTGTTTGAGGCCGATGCGGGCCGTCATGCCATCGGGGTCCATGAAGGTGACGGCGGCCCAGTTGGGCAGGCCTTCCTTCAGCTTGTCGAGATTGATCGTGACCTTCTGATCGAAGGTGAGGATGAGGACCTGGTTCGAGACCTTTGCACTGATCTTCGGTGCGGCCTCGTCTCCATCGCCCCATCTCGCGGTGATACGGGCGTAGCCCGGCGCTTCCTTGAAGGAGAACTGGACCGGCTTGTCGGCGAAGGCAGGCGCAACAAAGGATACAGCCGCCGCTCCCATCATGGAGAGGCGGATCGCCCAACCCACGGGAGGGCGGAGCAGGCTCACGCTGGCGTTTTCTTCAGCGCTTCGATGCTGGCGGGCGGCTTGGCGAGGCCGGCGAGCATCCGGGTGAGCGCTTCGGCGCGCTTGGGCTGCATGGTGGACATGACGGCGGCGAGCGTTGCGGACTTCATCGACTTGGCGATGTCGAGGAGGAGCGTGTCCTCCATGCCGTTGAAGATGTTGGCCGCGTCCTTGGGCTTCATCGACTCATAGGTTTTCACGAGGGCCGTCATGCGCTCGTCGCGCTTGGCGTCCATTGAGGTGAGCAGAGCCTGGATTTCGGTTTCGACGGCCTTGAGTTCGGTGATCTGTTCCTGCAGGCGCGACTCGGCGGCGGCTGCGGCCTGTTCGCGCGTTTCGATGCCGGTCTCGCGGCCGTCGAGTTCCTCGCGGCGCTTCTGGAGGCTGCGAAGGACGAGGATTTCCTGCGAGGAGAGGCCCATCTCCTCGGCGGCGGAGTTCAGCGTTGTGAGGCATTGTTCGGGCGTAGGGGCTGCGGCCTCGGCGGGTGGAGCGCCCTCTTCCGTCGTGGCGGCGGCAGTTGTGGCTTCACCTTCGCCGACGCCGGCGGTGAGTTCTGTTTCGGGCGCCGGGGCTGCGCTCTCGACCGCTTCGGCGGCGACGGCCTGCGCGATATCTAGGCCCTTGAACGCCAGTGCGCCGACTGCGACAGCGCAGACGGCGGAGAGCACACCGACCTTGGGAGTCATGGAAACAGCCTCCTAGAGCACGCTACGGCGGCGCAGCGTGAAGTCGACATTGGCGCGCGCGGTGGCGTGGGACGTTTCACGCGGAGCGTCGCGATACGGATCAATCGGCATGTCGCGGACATCGCGGACCATCGGGATGGACGCGACGGCGCGGGCTTCATCGATCTTGGACTGAAGCTCTTTTCCGGCGGCGTCTGCCGAGCGGCGCAGGGCGGTGACGGCGTTCTGGGCGTGCACGACAGAGTTCTGCAGCTCCTTGGCGGCTTCGAGCATGCGCGTGTTGCCGTTGCGCAGCGCCTTGAGCTTGCCATCGAGGCGCATGCAGTAGGCAATGGCGATGATCAGCAGCAGGGCCAGAAAGCCCTCGAAGGCGATGGAGTAGAGTCCCGACGACAACATCATCTTGCTTCCAGTACTCGCTTCTTGGCGGCGTTGGTGATTGGCGCTTCGACGCGCATGGCCACTTTCTGACCGATGCGGCCGACCTGGCCGTGCGTGAGGTGGATGTCGCCGCACATTAGATGCGCCTTCGACTCCGGTGTGGCGTTCATGATCAGCGTGTCGCCGACCTGCAGGTTCATCATCTTGCCGAGCGGCTGGGTGAACTCGTCCAGCACGACGCGCAAGGTTGTAGGCGCGGACCAGAGTTCGGTGGCGAGGTGGCCTTCCCAGATGTTGTCGCGGCCGAACTTCTCGCCCATGAAGTTCTGCAGCAGCATCTTCCGGATAGGTTCGAGCGTGGCGTAGGGCAGCAGCAACTCGCAACGGCCGCCGCGATCTTCCATGTCGATACGCAGCTTCACGAGGATGGCGGCGTTGGCCGGCTGGGCGATGGCGGCGAAGCGCGGGTTTGTTTCGATGCGGTCGAGTTCGAATTCCACGGCGGTGAGCGGGTCGAACGCCTTGCGGGCATCATGCAGGATGACTTCGACGAGGCGCGTCACCAGCACACGCTCGATCGTGGTGTAGGGACGGCCTTCGACGCGCATGGCGACGGTACCGCGACGGCCGCCGAGCAGCACATCCACGATCGAGTAGATCAGGTTCGAATCGACAGTGAGCAGGCCGAAATTGTCGAGCTGTTTCGCCTTGAAGACGGCCAGAATGGCTGGCAGCGGGATCGAGTTGAGATAGTCGCCAAAGCGCATGGACTGGATCGCATCCAGCGACACTTCGACGTTGTCGGACGTGAAGTTGCGCAGGCTGGTGGTCATCAGGCGCACGAGGCGGTCGAACACGACCTCGAGCATGGGCAGGCGTTCATAGGAGACCAGCGCCGAGTTGATCAGTGCGCGGATGCCGTTGCGCTTGGCGCCGTTTTCTTCTTCCAGCGAGAAGCCGAGGAGCGAGTCGATCTCGTCCTGGTTCAGGATGCGTTCGGAGTCCACCGCAGCTTGCGCGAGCGTCTGCGATTCGCCTTGCGAGCCATCGGCGCCCCACGCGTCTTCGCCGCCGGCGGGCTTGCCCGAGGCGACACTGGCTTCCCAGCCAGCCGCAAGTTCTTCGTCGGTGGTTTCCTGGGACATGTGTGTTTACTGGATCAGCATGCTCTCGATCAGCACGGCATCGACCTTCTTGGGGTCCATGATAGTGTTGAATCGATTGAGCAGTTCGCGACGCAGGCGCCACGTGCCGGTGGAGCCATTGAGATCTTCGACGCGCAGTTCGCGCAGGAAGGAGTTCAGCTGGTCTTTCAGGCGCGGCATCAGCTCGGGCACTTTCTTGAAAGTGGCGGGGCTGCTGGATTCGAGCGTGAGTTCGAGCTCCATGTAGGGCGAGCGCTGGCCTTCGGTGCCGGCCAGGTTCACGATCAGCTTCGGCATCGCGTAGTAGCACGGATCGTCGCCAGAACATTCGAGAGCATGACCGACATCGCCGGGCTCGCCCGTTGCAGCGCCGCCTTCGGCGCCATGCTCGCCGGCCGCCGCTGCTTCGCCGCCGCCATGGTCTTCGGCTTTAGCTTCGCCATGACCTTCTTCGGCCTTGGGCTCGCCGTGGGCGCCCGCTTCCTCGCCAGCTGATTCGGTGGCCGCCGCAGGGGCGCCGCCGCCAAGCAGCATCATCGCAGCCGCGCCTCCGCCGCCGAGCACCAGCACGGCAGGGAGGATGATGAAGAGGACCAGCGTCTTGCCGGCCATCTTCTTCTTTACGGCAACGCCCTGCTCGCCTTCGGCAGGCTTTTCAGCCTCGGGCGCGTCCGGCTTCTTTGCCTTTTCCTTTTTCGCCATTTTAGGCGGCCCTCTTGCCAGCACGTCCGGGAATCACGGGACCCCGGAACTTCGGGGACACCCGGCAAAATCGTCTCCGGATGGTTAAGGATTGGTGGAGATGGGCAAAAGCTGCCGGGTGAAGAGCTGCCGGGGTGACCTGAAAAGCAACACCCCGTTAACCGTGCAGCGGCATGGTGCAGGGGTTAATCCCCGTGTCCGCCGCAGAAAACGCGGACCAAGCCCAGCCTGGCTCCGCCGCCGCCAAAGTGCAGCGTGGAGGCAAACGGCGGCCCATGGACAATTCATTCATGGTCGGCCTGTCCGCGCAGCAAGTGCTGCAAAAGCGGATGGACACGACCGCGAACAACCTCGCGAACATGACGACTGCCGGCTTCAAGGTCGAGCATCTGGTGACGCGCGACCTGACCGAGAAGCCGGCTGCGGCCTCGGACACGCCCAACGAAATCTCGTTTGCCGACGCGTGGATGCTCCAGCGCGACTTTTCGACCGGGCCGATCGAGCAGACCGGCAATGCTCTGGATTTCGCAATCGAGGGCGACGGCTTCTTCACGGTGCAGACCGCGGCAGGCCAGGCCTATACCCGCGATGGACGTTTCAGCCTGAATGAGCAGGGCCAGGTCGTGACGCGCAATGGCGACGTCGTGATG
>Ga0075163_10001552_pt1 | contig 30995 bp, 24 predicted proteins | sample JI1023141ADNA_FD_71478 | JGI IMG/M metagenome (GOLD analysis project Ga0075163, IMG submission 71478) | Wastewater effluent complex algal communities from Wisconsin, to seasonally profile nutrient transformation and Carbon sequestration -... | ecosystem: Engineered > WWTP > Effluent > Algae...
TAAGAGAGGCTTTCCATCTTTTGAAACGACTTTGTTTTTCTGATTCTTCAGAAACTATCTTTTGTGCTGGGGCTGATTGGGAGTCACCCTCTTTTTCATCTTGTCCCCATCCCCACTTTTGCCAGAAACTTTTCTTTTCTTGCTCTGGTGCTCTGACTATAGGGGCAGACTCAAATTGAGCAGGAGTTTCTAAGGCTTGTGGTACTGGTGCTGTAGCAGATTCTTGTGTAGCTACAGAATCTGTTTGTTGACCTTTAAAAAGTTTTTTGAAAAAACCTGCTTTTTGTTCTGGTGCAGGTGCTTCAGTCTGTTCACTACTTTGGGGAGGTTCTAAGGTTTCTACGGAGGTTTCTACTATAGGAGTAGTTTCTTCTTGTTTTTTTGTGCGCTTCCAAAAAAGTGCCATAAATCCTCAATTACATTTTAATCTAATTAATATTTTGTGTTGATTATGATACTACAAAATTTTATTTTTTTTTCTAAGATTGCCCATCTTTATTGCTTAGCTAAAGAAAACCTCATTAAATCTTGGGCTAAAGTAATTTGCCCATCATAGAACTTACGACATTGAGCTATTAAATCTACATTTTGACAATCTGGATAAAAATGGCTTAAAACCAAATGCTTAACTTGAGCAGTTTGAGCAATTTGTCCTGCTAGGCTGGGTGTTAAATGACCATGAATTTTTCTTTCATCTGGTGTAGAACATTCTAGCACAGCAATATCTGCATTTTTACATAATGAAATAATACTTTCACAATAATCAGTATCTCCAGAATATGTAATAATGCCTAATGGTGTTTCTATACGATAACCAAAAGCAGGATAAGAATGATTAACTAGTTGAGCAATAAGCTTATATTTGGAATAGTCTACTTGAGCAGTAGTTTCACCTGGAGCAAGTTCAGTAATTTTTAATTCATAATCTTTAGAAGTTAACCAGTTACCAAAAACATTGAGTAGTTTTTCATGGTGCTCTTTTAAGCCAATAGGCCCAACTAGCTCTAAAACCTTTGTGCGAGCATAGCCTGGAATTCGTGAACCAAATAAAATTGCAGTTAAATCACATATATGATCTGGGTGAAAATGGGAAATAAAAACACGATCTAAATCTATTAAATTACAACCAGCTTGAGCTAGTTTCCTAGTTGAACCAGGGCCACAATCAAGCATTATTTTTTCATTATCAATAATTAATAAATAGCCTGCTGCACCACGATCTGCTGTTGGAACTGCTGTTCCAGAACCAAGAATTACAAATTCTATGTTCATTTAATTGCCTTATCCCACTCCACATTATTTCCAATAATTACGGTCAAGCGAACGATATTGAATTGCTTCAGAAATATGCTGAATATCAATATTATCTGAATTTTCTAGATCTGCAATTGTACGACTAACTTTAAGAATTCTATCATAAGCCCTAGCTGATAGACCTAGACGGTTAATAGCTTTTTCCAAAATAGTTTTGGCATTGTTATCAATTTGGCAATGTTTAGCAATAAGACGAGAACTCATCTCAGAATTAGCATAAATTTTTTCTTGCTCAAATCGTTTTAATTGACAATCTCTAGCTATCATAACCCTTTTACGAATAGTAGTTGAGCTATCAACAACATCTGTATTTAATTCTTTAAATTTTACTGCTGGGACTTCAATATGAATATCTATGCGATCTAGTAGCGGGCCAGAGATTTTATTTACATAACGTTGAATTTGCAGTGGAGTACATTTGCATTCTCTATTTGGTGAGCCAAAATAGCCACAAGGACAAGGATTCATTGCAGTAATTAACATTACACGAGAAGGGAAGGTTAAAGACATTGTTGCTCGGCTAATTGTTACAAAACCATCTTCAACAGGCTGGCGCAAGACTTCTAAGACATTACGAGCAAACTCTGGTAATTCATCTAAAAATAACACTCCATAATGAGCTAAAGAGACTTCTCCTGGCCTAGGTACAGTTCCACCCCCAATTAAACCGGCATCGCTAGTTGTATGATGAGGAGCACGAAAAGGTCTTTTAGCTACTAGACCACAGCCATTAACTAGACCTACTACACTATGAATTTGAGTTACTTCTAATGCTTCTTCAAAACTTAGAGGGGGCAATATTGTTGGAACCCTTCGTGCAAGCATTGTTTTTCCTGAACCTGGCGGGCCAATTAATAAAATATTATGACCTCCTGCACTAGCGACTTCTAAAGCACGTTTGACATGAGGTTGTCCTTTTACTTCCTGAAAATCTAGGTCATAAGAATTACTTTGGGATAGTAGTTTTTCAGTATCAACATTTAAGGGGGTAACATTATCTTGTGCCAAAATACTTACTACATCACTTAAAGAGGTTACTGGATAAATAGCCATATTTGAAACTACTGCTGCTTCATAGCTGTTTTCTACTGGGACAAAAAGCCGTTTTAGTCCAATAGCACGTGCTTTAATTGTTGCAGGTAAAACACCTCGTACAGGGCGAATCCGTCCATCTAAAGCTAGTTCACCTAAAAACAAAGTATCTGTTAAATCAATATTTTTAAGCTCAGCATTTGCTCCTAAAATTCCTAAAGCAATGGGTAGGTCAAAACTAGACCCTTCTTTACGCACATTAGCAGGAGCTAAATTGACAGTAATACGGCTTTGTGGAAAGAAAAAACCACAATTAGTTATAGCAGCACGAATACGCTCTCGGCTTTCACGAACTGTAGTATCAGGTAAGCCTACCATAGTAAAAATAGGTGATGAGTCTGTTTCTTTAGGCTTAGGCTGTAAATCAACTTCAACTTCTACTAATGAGGCTTCTATTCCAAAAACAGCAGCAGTAAGAGTCTTAAATAAAGGCATGTTTTTTTCTCCAAAATAAATTAAATTTGTATAGTAGGGCAGACCAAGGTGTCTGCCCTGTAGAAATTATGTATGGGTTTTTATAGTGGGTTATTAAAGCAAGAGAAAAATAGTCTTCTTTAGTAAGGGATAGATGCAAAAAAAGATTTATTTCGGCAATATACAGACTTTTATTGCTGCAACTGTAGAGGCTAAAGTATACTAGGCTTATGAGTCTAACCCCTACTACAATCTTAGTTGTTGATGATGATCAAGATTCCAGAGAATACTTGGCCTTATGTTTTTCACATTTAAATTATCAAGTTATTCAAGCTAGTAATGGGTTACAAGCCTTAGCTTTAGCCAAATCAGCACAACCAGATGTAATTGTATTAGATGTAGTTATGCCTGATTTAGACGGTTATCAAGTTTGTCGCAGGTTAAAAGATGATGAGAAAACAGAACATATACCAGTAGTTTTAATTACAGTACTACGTAAACTTGAAGATGAAATAAGGGGCTTTGAAGCAGGAGCACATGATTATATTAGTAAGCCTTATAATAGAGCTGAACTAAGCGCTAGAATTACGGCTGCTTTAAGGGTAAAAAGACTTCAAGATCAATTGCGCCATCGTAATGAGGCATTAAAAGAATTAATTAAGGTTTTACAAAGAGATATCACTGATCCTTTAACAGGAGTGCTTGGTCGAACTACTTTACTCTTGCGTCATCCTTTAAGTGAAGAGGTTTCAGAAGGGTTACACACTATTGAAACCTTAGCCCAAAGGATTGCTAAATTAATAAAACATCTTGACCAAGAAATGAAAGATATTTCCTAAAATACAAGCTAAAAAGTTTCTTGATTATCAAATTTAAAATCATATAATAGTCGCCATGGAAAACAGAAAAAAAAGCATCGAAGAATTACAAGCAGAACTTACTTTAGAAGCCGAAGCTTTGGGTACTCTTCAGCTAATTTATGCTGAGAAAGTAAAACAAGTTCGAGTTAATACCTTACTTCCTCCAGATATTCAAGCTCGCTTTTTAAGTGAATGGGAAACTTTTTATCAACAAAGAATGACAGCTCTTTTCCGTAAAGATTATTTATTAGAAGGAGGCCATTCAAGCACTTCTACTAATATGGAAAACTTGCCTGTTATAAAAACACCAGTTGCTCCAACTCCTCCAGCTACTCCTAGCCTAGCCCCTCCTCCAATGGCTATGCCTAAGCCTGTTGCGCCGGTTGCTGTTTCTCCTGCAGTTTCTGCCCCGTCTGCTCCACCAGCACCTGCTCCTAATAATCGACCCCTTTCAACTCCAGCATCAGCTAGTCCACCTGTTGTTGCTATACCACCAATTCCAGTTGCACCACCGCCACCACCAATGGCTCCAGTTAAGCGCAATGAACCATCTCCAGTAATGACACCTAGCATTAATTCAGAACCAGCTCTTACAGATGATATTTTAGGTGTTAATACAGGTAGTTGGATGAATCCAGCAGAATCTATTGGCTATGAACAATATTCAGATAGTGAGCCTATTTCTTCAACTTTAATGGATAGTGACAAAATACAGTCATCTAATGATAATGCTAGCTCTTCTTATGATGAAGAATTAGATGATGATGAAAGTGATTCAATAGATGGATTTGCTGCTACTTCTGGGCTAAAAGGTCTAACAGAATTTATGGATTTTGACTTAAAAAGGAAAAAATCCTAGTAGGGTTATGATACTTTTAACCTAAAATTATTGCTAAACCAGGTTAGAAATTAGTCAAATTTTTAGGAGATATTTTTAGTTGTTATAGTTTAACAACTAGCTAAAGCTATGCAAAAACGTATACTTTCAGGCATTCAACCTTCAGGTAAGCTACATATAGGTAATTATTTTGGTGCAATTCATCAACATATTGCCTTGCAAGATCAAGGAGAAGCCTTTTATTTTATTGCTAATTATCATGCTCTTACTACATTACAAGATGCAGCAAAATTAAGAGAGCTAACTCTAGATGTAGCAATAGATTATCTAGCCCTAGGATTATCTCCAGAAAAGGCTATTTTATTTCGCCAATCAGATGTGCCAGAAGTAACAGAGCTAGCTTGGCTACTATCTACAGTAACAGGAATGGGATTACTAGAACGTGCTCATTCTTATAAAGATAAAATAGCTAAAAACATTGCTGCTAAAGTAGGCTTATTTACTTATCCTGTATTAATGGCAGCAGATATTTTAATTTATCAGTCTGAGATTGTTCCTGTTGGTGCTGATCAGGTTCAACATATTGAAATGACTCAAGATATGGCAGGATATTTTAATACTACTTATAACCAAGTAGTGTTTAAGCGTCCAGAAGCTCAACTAAATGAAACAGCTAGGGTTCCTGGTACAGATGGCCAGAAAATGAGTAAATCTTATGGTAATACTATTGAAATTTTTGCTGAAGGAAATGCATTAAAAAAAGTAGTGATGGGAATTATTACGGACTCTACTCCAGTAGAAGCACCAAAAAATCCAGATACTAATGTAGTCTTTCAGCTTTATACGCTTTTTGCTACAGCAGAAGAAAAACAAGAAATGCGAGAACGGTTTTTAGCTGGAGGCTATGGTTATGGTGAAGCAAAGAAATCATTACTTAAAAAAATAGATGAATATTTTGCTCCTATTAGATTAAAGCGCAAAGAATTGGTAAATGATAAAGCTTATGTAGAAGAAGTATTAAGTAAAGGAGCAATCAAGGCTCGCGAAGAAGCTACTAAAACATTAAAAGCAGCTCGCCTAGCTTGTGGGATTGATTAGAATAGTAATGGTAAGTTAATGATAATAATGGATTAAACTGGTAAAAACTTTCTAAAAAGATCTCGCCAAGTAGCTTCAGGTGTAACATAAGGTGAAATAGTACGGTTTAAGGCATTAAGTGTTGCACGGGCAGCAGCTTGTAAAGGAAGGTTTTCATTTTCTGCCATTGCTACACCAGAAAGCATCTGCATATCATCTTGCTTTTTACCGGCCTTAAGCATTATTGCTACCATAGATTGTTCGATTTTTGATAGAGAATGATGTTTAACTTGAACTAACTCAAACAAAAGTTTATTACCTAAAATTTCATTTATTGCGTCTAAAGTGGCTTGAGCAGAGGCTTTAAGCATTTCTTGATTATCATCTTTACAAACTTTTTCTGTTGTAACAACTGCTATTTTAGATGCAAGAGTAACTGCTATTGCACGTTGGTCTTCTTCACGCCGCCAAATATCAACAGCATGTAAAACCAAACGAGAACGCTTAGTTTCTAGGCTTTTTTGTAATTGTTCTATTAGAGTTTCTAATGATTCTTTGGAAACATAAATTTCTGAACCACGCTCTTCACCAATTAAATAACCAAGTTTAATCCATTCTATTATAGTATCTTTATCTGGAGCGGTTTTTAGTGTTTCAGAAAGTAGTTTTAGTGCTTCAGCAAGAGTAAGGGTTTCTGCCATTTGGTTATCACTCATAAAAACTCCTTAAAATACTTAATAAAATTATAAAGGACACGAAAGATTTTACTCCTTCGTGTCCTAACAGATTAAAGAAAATTATTTTGCAGGCTTACCATCTTTAGGGGCATCTTTAGGGGCATCTTTCTTTTTATCCCAACCAGTATATTTAATACCAATTTTTTCTAAGAAGCCTTTAGGTGCTTCACTACCAATCATAGCAAATACAAAGTCATTAGGAATAGTTCCTATAACTTGTTCACCACGAATCTTCATTAAGGTAGCTTCTTTTTCTTTAATTTCTTTAAGACCAGCACCAAAGTAAGCTTTCATTCTGCCTTTATCAATACAATAATAGACCCACATCTTGTTTTCCAAAGTTAAGTCTTTCGGGAAATCAGAACGGACTACTAAGGAAACTTCATTACCGTCTACTTCTGGGAATATTACTGTACCATCATCTTGACGTTTACCAGTTAAGTCTACAGCAGCTTCTACAGCAGAGTTACCTGCACCAACTACAATAATCTTCTTGCCTTTGAAATCAGCAGGATCTTGTAAACGATTTAAGATCTTAGCTTCATGTTCTTTTTCACCAGTTACACCAAGTTTACGAGGAGCAGCAGCAGTACCTAAAGCAAGAATGATTTTACGAGCTTTATAACCAGTAGCGTTTTTAACTGTTTTGACCACAAAAATACCATCTTGTGGAACAACCTCAGTTACACCTTCAAACTCATTTATTTTAATGTTAAATTTCTGAACTGATTCATCCCACCAACCTAACATTTTTTCCTTAAGGTCTCCAGGGCCTTCTAAACGAACAGCACCAAGAGGAGGATCACTAGGATTAAATGGGTTAAATGCTACATATTTACCAGCAGGGTATTTATCAGCAATTGTTGCATACTTACGACCTTGTTCTAGTGCAACATAGGTAAGACCAAGTTCAGCAGCGCGGGCTGTTGCTGCAATACCACCAGGGCCAATACCAATTATTGCTACATCTACAACATCAGCTCCAGCTTTACCTTCAGCTTTTACTTTCTCTGCAATTTTATCTACTGCAACACGGCCTTCTTTAATTGCATTACGAATAAGAGGTACACCAGAAACGTCACCAACTAAATAGACACCTGCCACATGTTCAGTTTCAAATCCTTCACCGCTACCTTTACGTAGTGGTTTAGGAGCTTCACGAATGTTCTTCTTAGTGTTAATAAGCACACAAGATTGAGGTGCAGTAGGACAAGCCAGTTGGCAACCTGTATCTTCCATACATTGTTCAAAATTAACTACAATGGCATGGTGTTCTTGATCATCAAAGCCAAGCACATCTTGAGGGCAAGCTAAAATACAGCCATGACAACCAATACAGGTTTCATTATTAATAATTGGATGTGGTACAGGACGAGAGCGAGATGATCTTTCAGCATTAGCTTTTTGAGTAGCAGATTCCCATTTTTGAGCATATTTAATGCTAGTAGAATCCCAAGCTTTTTGGTTAGAAAGATCTATCATCTTACCTTTAAGTTTTTCTTGTACTTGACGACGACGAATAGTATCAACGCCTAAAAACCCTAGTATAGTTAAAGGAACAATACTAAAGAAAATTAACCAACCAGAGAATGACATTCCACCAAATCTAGCTGCAAAAGATGTCCAGTTCCAAGACCGACCACCTCGATAAACACTATCAGGTGTATAAACTTCTAAGGTCTTTTTGGCATCAATCTTTTTGCCAGCAGCAGGTCTTAGCATAACCCCTTTAAGGTCTTTGCTTTCTCCATGTTGAGGATGACAAGAATTACAATCTAGCCCATTTTTGATTGCTAATTTATCAAGCATTTCTTTTGCTTCTTTTGATTCTTTATTAGCAATATTTACAAATTGGACACCATGACAAACTGCACATTTATTACGATCAATATTTTTAGCTTCTTCAGGAGTTTCTAAAGAAACATGACAATCGTTACAACGAGCACGGCCAGCTTCACGCCCACTTATATGAACATAGTGAAATTTACTAGAAGGGGTTAATTCATCATCTGTTGGAAGAGCCTTTTTCATATAGTCATTGATAGGTTCTTTCCAAGTCCATTCACCAGTATCACTTATTGGATAACCAAAATTACCACCATGAGGTTCTGTAAGATCTTTACCAGCAGCAGTTTTAGCTTTAGGGTGTTTTGGTTTAGCTGAATGGCAGTCAACACACATACTACGAGCTACAGTGGCTGGATTAAAAGCTTTGCCTTTATGATCTGTATGACAGTCCATACAGTTGATATTTGCTTTAGCATGAGCATCTATAACATTTGGATTAAAGTGTGCTGTTTGATGACAGGTTTTACACTTTTGTTCCATTGGAGTTACAGCCGAATGACATGAAGCACAATTACCACCAACGCTGTTATTAGAAGCTAATAGAGCTTTAGAGCCAGGTAGGAGTTGTGCTCGGTTAAATTCATTTAGTTGGTGGGCTGCAGCTAAATCACCTGGAGACAGGAAAGCGTCATATCTTAAACATAATAAAGCGGCAACAACAATAACTAGTATTCCAAGTGTTCCAAGGAACCCTCGTGGCCAAGGGCGCACTAAGTCTGTAGAAGGAAGCCAATTAAATTGTTTTTTACCTAAGTGAAGGTTAAATTTCTCATACTCAGGATCTGCTTTATTAGGACGTAAAACAGAAATATCAGCCATCTTTTGCTCGCCGCCGGTTTCTGCTAGTTTGCGTCTATCCCAAAAAGCATCCATGGTTTGTTGGAATTTCTGTTGCTCATCTTGTGGCAATGCCATAATAGAGCTAAGCAGTCCTGTCATACCACGTTGCATACGAGCAGCACCAAGTAGTTGTGTAGCGCTTTGTTTTGGCGCTGCTTTACCTGGAGCAGCCCCTGGTTGGGGTGGCGGTGTACCAGGCATCCCAGGCATTTGAATGCCAAGCATCTTTAGCAGATCTGGGTTTAGCATAGCGGTTTTACCGCTAGCTTGTGCTTGCATTGGGCCGCCTAGCATTTGTGTGCCACGGTTATTTGCTGACATTGAGTCAATTTGCTTTTCTACTTCTAAAAGTAGTGAGCCATCATCTGGATCTGATTGTGGCTTAAGCAAGAAAACACCTATTTGAATAGCATCACCATCTTCTAACTGTATAGTTTCAATTAAAGCGCCATTAACTATAGTCCCGTTGGAAGTAGATAGGTTTTTGATCCAATAAGCGCCATCAATTTTACAAATACCTGCATGGGTACGAGATACGGCTGGATGGTTAAGCAGTACATCATTACCCAAGGCAGAGCCTATTGTCAGACTATCGCTTTCGATCACTAAATCATCGTTGTCCAAGTCTGTTCTCTTGATGACAAATTTCGTTGATTCTGTACTCATAGATCTCCTCAACTTTAAGCTAGGACTGCCTAGCCATCTGAATAAAGATTAACACCAAGATTTATTAGTTACGCCACAAATAGTAAGTTACCTGAATAATGTGTATCAACAATAATGCAAGCATTATTGATGTAAAAATAACATGTGGAGGTAACCAAAGTTTTAGCGCACGATGAATATATACCAAAGCATCTACTCTACGAACTGTTGCTGCAGCTTTAGCTAGTTTAATAAAAGCCTCTTTTTCTGTTGGGTCTTTTATTCTATTAGCTTCTCCTTGAAATTCTTTTTGTGCTGAGGCTAGGAGTTGTTCAACAGATTCTCTCTTAAGGTATTGACGTAGTAAATAAGGTAATGAAGTTATAGTATCTAATACAACGTCACGTCCTTTTAAGAAAGATGTCTTAAACTCTGCTTCACGGTTTTGTTCTTTTGCTTTAGTTTGGCAAGTAGCAGTAATATCAGCTATTTCTTGATATAGTTCTTCACGACGACGGCGCAAGTCTTCTATTAAAAGGGGTTCGCCTTCGATTTGTGTTAATGTGCGTGGGCCTAACCAATAAATAAGAATACCAAATAAGCCAGTGAGGATTACTAAGTCAAAAGAAATCATTAATGAGGCTGTTAGATATCCACCTAAGCTTGTACCACCATGGAGTAGTAAAAGTACTCCTGCAATAACTCCAGCATAAGCATGGGCAAGCATCCAAAAACGTAGTGAGCCACCACGTTTTTGCCACATTTGGCGTCTCATAGGATAAGCCATAACGACTACTATTCCTAAAAGTCCTACTAAGCCTGTTATCCAACGGAAGTTAAACCAATTAGTGTTTAATAATGGTGTTCCTAAGCCATAGCTTACGATTCCTGCCATAGTTAAGCCACATAGAACAAGGGTAAAAATAAGCCCAATAATATGAGTAATTTGCTTTCCAGTATCTTTGTTTGCCCCTTTACGCACAGTTGCTTTAGCGTTTCTGTTAAAAGCAGCGCCTTTGATGTTGGAAATTTCTGCAAAGTACTCTGTAGGGGAAACGCGCATACAAGCGCCTGTTGGACAACTCTCTACACAGTTATATCTATGATCTTTATAGAGTTTAACTCCATTCTTATCAACTGGGTTAAGTGAAGTGCCATTACAAAGGTTGCATTTTACTGCTACTAGGTCTTCTTCCCCAGTTACAGGGCTTGGTTTAGCATCAAAAGCTAGTCCTAACATCTCAAAAATATTAGCTTTTGCTTCTGGAGCAGGAGCACCTTTAGCACCTGCTTTAGCATCTTTGGCAGGAGCAGGTTTAGAATTAGTAGCACCGGGTTTACGTAAATCTTTACGTAGTACTAAGGAAATAGCATTATATGGGCATTGAGTTGCACAATCACCGCAACCAATACAAGTAGCAGGATTAATATCTACTTGGCCACCTTGAAAACGAGCAATTGCTCCTGTAGGACAACCTGTCATACATTCAGGGTCTTTGCAGTGTAAACAAACTGAAGGTGCAAGGAGACTTTGATCCATTTTATGGCTAACTTCTTTAGGTCTAGATAAATGGATTCCACGGCGAGTTAGTCTTGCTTGACCATGGATTTCATGACAAGCCAAAGAACAGTTTCCACACCTTACACATAAATCCATATCCATTACTAAAAGGTTGGTTGCATCAGCAAGACCTTTGTCTAAAATACGATCTTGTGCACTTTTAGCAGGTTTAGCAAAAGCTAATTGTTTTTCTGGTTGCAAGGGTGTGCCAGAGCTACTAAATGGTAATAACTCTGTTTTAAGAGATTCCATTAACTGTGGATAAGCCATAAGCTTTTTAAATGGAATTTCTAGTACTTCTGTACGACTAAGCACTGTGGCTTTATAACCCCATTTAGCTCCACGTTCAGCTAAAGCATTTAGTCCTATACAATATCCTGCACCAACAAAATCAGCTGATTCACCTGTTTTATCTGCTTCACAGGCACGTTTAATCCAACCATCTTTAATAATGATAATTCGATCTATTGGACGACCTTCTTGACAAGCCACATGGCCTCTAGCTAATACACGAAATTCAGAGATTTGAGCTAGTTGTTTTTTAGCTTCTTCTCCAATAGTTAAACTACCCAAAGTAGAGTTACGGCCATTATTACGATAGGTTAGATCTAGTGCAGCACCAAACTTCTTTAGTTTTCGTAACATACGCAAAGCTGGTCGCTGAACTTCTAAAACAGTGATACCTGTTTCATGATGGGCTTTAATAGTAGCAGCACGTTGTACCCCTGCTAACACAGCCATTTCACCAAAAGGATTACCATGTTTAACTGAGGCAACAGGTTCTTTCCCATCTTTTACTGCTTTAACAAAAATTTCTGCTGAACCTTCAACTACAATATAGAAAGTGTTAGTGTCCCAATCTCCTTCACGGATTACTTCTGCTCCGGCAGGGTATTTGAACATTCTAATATAGGGGCCAACTTTTTTACCTGGGCCATAATTACGGCCATAAATAGATACTTCTAAGTCAACTGCATATTTATAACCATGCCCTGCTTCAAATTCTACTAGCTCTTCAATCGCTCCAATTCCCTTAATAGCCTGAATAATTGCATGATGGTCTTGCACTTCTTGACGCTTTAGCTCTTTACTCATAGAGAGACCTCATTAACAAAGCTTTAAATTTAGTGATTTCAATCAGATAATAACTGCCGATCCTTCCATTAGTGTTAAGGTCTTCTAATGGATATATAAGTTTTTAATATTTTCAGGATTATATTTACCTGTTAAAAACTATTGGTTGGAATATCACCACACATTATATACTTGATTTGAAAATCGTAACTAGGAAAATTCACCAAATTAAAGCTTTCTTTCCAGAAATTGACCATTAATTTAGCTTTAAGATAATTGTTTAACATAGAGTTAGCCTAGTTTAACTCTTTAGATATTTTTCTTCACAAATCCTTAATTGCTTTGTGATTTTTGCTTGTGGTGTCTTACTAGCTAATGTTAACTTCATAGCGACAAAAATAGCCTTTCTTTATTTTGATATTACCTTATGGATAACAATTATCGCTCTATTAGCCCAACAAGTTATCAATATCGATATTTAGCTCAAAAAATCGCGGACTTGTGTCCGATAAGCTTTGCTAGAGAAATTGCCTTAACAGGTTCTGCTGCTCGTGGAATTGCTGATGAAGATTCAGATATTGAATTAAATTGTTGGATAGATAATATACCTTCAGTGTTAGAACGTAAGCAATGGTTAAAAGACATAGGTGCTACAGAAATTATTTTTAATAACAAACCAATTTCAGATGGATCGCTTTGGACAGCATGTTTATTTGAAAATACTTGGGTAGAAATAGGCTGGCAGGCTGAATTAGCCCAAGAAGAACTCTTAGAAGCAATCTTAAAAGGAGCAGTACTAGATTCAGGTCGACTAGTTATTGCTGGACTTATTGATCAAGCTATTATTTTAAGAACTAAAGGGTTATTACCTAAGTGGCAACAAAGGCTTGCTCATTATCCTGAGCATTTAACTACAAAGTTAATAGTTGAGCTAGTTGAGTCTTGGAAATATCCCCATCTTGTTAGCATGCGTTGGGCTTTAGTAAAAAGAAAGCAAAGATTTGCTCTAACACAAAAACTAACTCAAGATATTAATAATGTATTACGTATTTTATTTGCTCTTAATAATAAATGGGAAACAAACACAAAATGGCTTGATAGAGTGGCAGATCAAATGCCAATAAAACCTCTTAAATTAGCTGAACGTATTAACGAAATTTTTTCAGGTCTTTCTTTAGATGAAAAAGTCTTTGCTGTTTTAGAGCTAATAATTGAAACACTAAAGTTATTACCACCATTAGCAGAAGTAAAACAAGCAATTATTACTTTAGAAAATAACTTATTTAAAGGCTTAAAATCCTAATAAAGTTTAAAAAAATGTTTATTTCCTTAAAGCTAGAAGCTAAGCTAAACTTAGCATCTGGCTTTAGTTTTTTATCAAAAGGAAAATTTATGTCAACTGTTGTAGTAGTAAAAAAAGCTGGTCGAGTAGTAATTGCCGCAGATACTTTAATTAGTTTTGGCGATACTAAATGTCGTGGGAAATATGTCGGAAATAAAGATAAAATACTTATATTTAAAGATAACTATATTGGTTTAGTAGGTAGTTCCGCTCATAGTAATGTCTTTTATAGTATTATCAATAATTATGCTAATTTACTATCTTTTAAGAGTAGAGAAGATATTTTTGAAAGTTATGTCAAACTTCACCCTATTTTAAAGGAAAAATATTTTCTTACTACTCAAGAAGGCGATGAAAGCGAACAATCTTATGAATCAAGCCAAATAAATGCATTAATTGCCAATCGCTATGGAATATTTGGATTATTTTCTTGGCGGGAAGTTTATGATTATGAACGATTTTGGGCTGTTGGCTCAGGAAGTAGTTTTGCTTTAGGAGCAATGTATTCTGCTTATGATCTGTTAGATACACCAGAAGAAATAGCTAAAGTTGGTGTTGAAGCAGGTGCTGAGTTTGATAATGGATCTGCTCTACCACATAGCCTTTATTCTATTCAACTTAAGACTATAGAAAAATGAAAAAGAAGCCTTCTAATAAGCTTAAAATATTGGTAAAAATCATAGCAATCATTTTATTAATTATTGGGTTACCAATAAGCTATTTTGCTGTAATTACCCTTAAAGCTTATTTTGATTCACCAAAAATTGTTACTCAAATTTATTCTTCTAATAAAATAGTACTTAAACTAGAAGACTTACCCGAAAATTACCGCATAGCCTTAATAACAGTAGAAGATCCATTATTTTATCAACATAATGGAATAGACTTAAAAACTCCTGGTGCTGGTTATACAACCATTACCCAAGGGTTAGTAAAAGTATATTTTTTTCCTGAAGGCTTTTCACCAGGCTTTCTTAGGTATAAAAAAATCAAGCAAAGCTTAATGGCCTTAGCTTTTAATAGTAAAGTAGATAAAAACACTCAGCTAGAAGTTTTTATTAACAGTGTTTATTTGGGGAATAATCAACAAAAAGAGATTATAGGGTTTCCAGCAGCGGCAAAATCCTATTTTAATAAAGATTTTGCCGCTCTGACATTTGATGAATATTTGTCTCTAGTGGCAATGATAATTGCACCTAATGATTTAAGTGTAAGTAAACAGCCAGACAAAAATAAAGAACGAGTAAAAAGAATAACACATCTGTTAAAAGGCGAATGTTGGCCAACGAATTTAACCGATGTCTATTATGAAAACTGTCAAGAAAAATAAACCATCATCGCTATTATTACTTTATTACTTTATTACTTTACTTAAAAGATTTTGGCTATAGAAATGCTTTTCTAAATCATTATTAGGTATTTGTAAATAAGGCCAATAAGGTGAAACCCAAGAGAGTAGCCTGATAGAGTCGTTTGAGCCATCAAAAAAGCCTTCAGGTGTATAGACTAACCAGGCTGATTCATAGTCACGAACTGTTGCTAAAAGAGCGTTTTTATTTATATCCCAAACCTCATAACCACTTGCACAAGCTAAAATTACCTTATTATTTGCTAACAAAGTTCCATAGCCTGAAGTAGCTTTAGTTAAAGGTTTAGCCATATTAAGATCCCAAACTACACCATTTATGCTTGCTAGACGGCCATCTGATGAAATACTTGCATCTATTAATCCAGAGTCAGCAACTTTCCCTAATGGTTTTAATAGAGCTTGTTGAATATTCAAGGCTTCTGCTTTGCCAGAGCTTTTATCTATCAAAAGTATAATATTTTCATTTGCTGATAAATAGGCTGTTATTTTAGTACTATTAGTTGAAAAGCTTTGATTAAGCCGTTTTTGAGCTATTGACCAAACTTTTACTTGATTTGTATGAATTGTAACTAAAGAGTTTCCTGTATCACTTAATATAAGTTTTATTATAGGGTTATCGGAATTTTCAACTCTAAAGATCTCTTTGCAAGTCTCTGAGTCCCAAACTATTAGATTTCCTATCCCATCTAAAGCCGCTACTTGCCTGCCATTTGCACTAATTGTAGCGCTACGAATTGTTTGATTATGCTGAAATAAGGCAATAGGCTTAGAACTAGTTAGACTATAAAGTACTAAACGACCTTCTTGTAAGACTAAAAGAGAGTTTTTTCCAAAGCTAATAGATTTGCCTATAACTTGTAGAATCCTTCTATCTAAAGCTAAATCATAAATATCAAAACTGCCTTTGTTTGCTAGTGCAATAAAATGGTCTGAAAAAAGAAGAGATGATAGGGAAGGACTGTTTGTGCCAAGATCTTCTAATACTTGTGCTTTAATAGGTTTACCACTATTTAGATCCCAAGCTATTAATTCACGCGTTTCTTCATCATAAAACTGTTCACATACTAGTAAATTGCCTTGTGAGTTAATACGGCAATATCCTGGTAAATAACCTTGTGCTAATTGGCTAGTAGCATAATTAACCAAAGGGTTACTAAAATCCCAAAAGTGAAACCTATCTTGTTCATATGCAACAACTACAGAATTGTCTAAATCCAAAGCAATCTCACTATCATTAATATTTATGTTATTTAAGGATGATAATTTAATGGTTTTAAGTAATTTACCTAGAGAACTATAAACTTGTAAGTCCAGATTGTGTAATAAAATAGCTAAATATTTAGAATCTTTGCTAAAAGCAGTTTTCCAAACTTGACTATCCTTTATTTCTATAGAACTTTTATTAGTTTCTAGATTAAGTAACTGTATAAGATTTTTGTTTTTTAATATCACATGATTTCCACTAGGGCTTAGAGCTAAAACCTCACTATAGTTTGGTAAAGTTACCCGCCAGTTTTTATTAGCAATATCATAAATCTTGGTTTCTTGGTCAATCTGTAAAAGAGCTAAAGAAAAATCATCTGTTAGCTTAAGCAGTTTTCCAGGTAGTTGAATGATTTTTTTGCCGCTTTCAAGCTCAAAAATAAAAGCATTTTGGATAGTATTTTCTCTAAAATCATAACTTAACGCAAACTTACCATTAGCGCTAATTTGGTTAATACGATATTTATAATTTTTTGCTGTATTTTGAGTAAGAGAAGATAATTCTATGATAATTAAAGTGTTATCTAAATCAGCGTTATCTAAATTAGTTGCTCTTTGATTAAGATAAAGGGTGTTTTTGTCTGGCGATAAAGTATAGTCTACCCCAGGTAAATTCTTTAGTAGTCTAGCAGTAGCTAAATCCCATAGTTTAATAGGGTTATTGGCTAGGTCATCTCGTTCCTCAGCTTGTGATATAGCAAATCTTCCATTAGCACAAATATCTATTTGTCTAACTTCTGAGTAATGGCCTTCATTAGCTATAACACTTTTTATTGGTTGAGATTGAGATTGAGATTGAGATATTGTTTGAGAATAAACAGAAAGATTTGTAGTTAATAATAGTAGGGTAATGAAAATTATTTTTAACAGCATTTTCTACTCCTGATTTGATTTTGATATCAAGAGTAGACGGAAAATAATGAGTCTTTCTTCAAAATTATTTCTGATTTATTAATTATTTATCCATAACCGTCTAAATTACCTGGCTTAATCACCACCAGCATTTTTACAAACACAGTCTTGTTTTTTTTCTTTTACGTCTGCTGTAAAAGAAACCACCTCTGGTATTAATTCTGCCGTTAGTGCTTTATTATCTGGGCCAAGAAATTCACCTAACCCTATTTCTGTCAGCATATTAGAAGGTAATGTTTTGCTTTTGAAATAATACTTTTTACCTTTATCTTCAAAAGAAACTGTTAGACCTGTAAGATCTTCAGATGATAGTAATAATAGGTAAGGCTTGTCTATTCTTAGAGTAATTTTTAGTTCTCCAACACAATTATAGTTATATATTTTATCGGCTGTGTTTGAGTTTCCTATTGAAGGAGAGAAAATCCATTGTACAAAACCAATAAAAGACACTATCACTATTAAAAGGATTAATGCAGGTATTCGCCAATTAAACTTTGATTCTTTACCTATTACTCGTATAGGTGTAACAACATAAGATTCTGCCTCAGATTTACTTGATTTACTATTAACAGTATCTATAGGAACAATTTCTTTTGTTGTTGGCATTTGTAACTCTTTTGTTCCCTTAAAAGAGTTATAACTATCTTCTTTGGTTATAAGTTTTTCTGCTAATTGTTTTGCTATCCAACTAACTTCATAGCGGTGTACTGCTGCACCTTTTGATTGGCATTCTGTTTCTTTTATTTCTATTACGCTAAAACCTAATTGCTCAAGTAATTTCTCAAAATAGCCTAATCCACTAGCACAGTAGTTTTCACTAACATGATGTTGGTAGCGATAAATTAAAGCTACTTGTTTAATCCCGCCTTTATCAGGGAGTTGTTCTATTTCAACTTCTCCAAAGTTTTGAAATAGGACATTAATTCTTGATGCATTCTTAAAAAGGTCTTCGGGTTTTTGTTCGGTTACTGCTGTTGGTAGACGCCAAAAATTAAATTCTGCACTAAATTTACCTAACTCATGAAGTATTGAGGTGTCACCATTTGCAAACTCTTCAAGTATTGTTTTGTCCAAAGCCTCTAAGCTAGCTAGTTCAAACCAGCTATTTTCAAATACTGGACTTTCAACTAATTTTTTTTCTTTAAGAGGAAGTAGGCTAGTTAATTTCTGTCTAGCACTTTTACCCCAACGATTTTCAGCAAAAACTAGCCTTGAGCTAATAATTGCTCCACTAATTTTGTTTTTTGCAGAGTTCTCTTCCATAAAATTTAGACTTTAACGACCTTCTTCACGAAAAGGTAGAACTTCTATTTGATCTGGCCTAGAAGTAATCATTTCTAATTTCTTTGGTTTACCAGGTTTTTCTTCACTTGCTGGCTTATCAGCCTTACTTTTCTCATTAGGCTCATAAGTTATTATTAAACCACTAAGCTCAATCCATTTACCTTGATAATACTTACAAGGATCACCTATGCCAGGAGTTTCAAAGAAATTTGGCCAGTCCTTATTAAAAATTACTATAGTAAAAGATTGATTTAGATCTTCGGTGTCAACATTTAGGAATTTTACTTTGTTTGATGCTGGAGTAAATGTAGATGTAACTTTGCCCCAAACATAAACTTTTTTGCCAATATATTGTTCTAATTTGCTATGTTCTTTAGCTCTAATACGTGGAAAACCATTTTTTTCTGTTGGTTCATTACTAGGGCTTACATTCTTACTAGTAGTTTCTTTAGTACCTTCACCTTTTTCTTTTAGCCCACTATTACCAGCTTTTACATCTCCTGAATTAGAGCCATCTTCATCCTCATCAATTTTGCGTGTTCCATTAGCTTCTTCATAACGAACTCGTTCTTGTTCATAATCAAGAACTTGGTCTAATTTTTTTGCTTCTTCTGTATCAGAATAACTACGATAAGATCTAACCATTGAAACCTCATAGTTATATCCACCATTAAATACACGAACAATTACAGTACCACCTTCTACTGAACGCTTATATTGTGAAGTAGAAACACCACCTTCTCTAGCCGTAATAAATAAATCGCCTGTTGAGAGTAACCTATCAACAACGCTTTGACGAGGATGACCAAAACGATTACCTGTACCAGCAGAGTTTATTGATACTTCAGGATCTAAAGTATTAACAAATTTCTCATTACTAGAATGATCTGAACCATGATGACTAACACGATAGACTTCAACATTGCCAACAGCATCAGCTATTCCGCTTTCAATATCATGGTATTTATAACCAAATTTTGATGTATTTTCTTGTCCAGATAAATCTCCACCAATAAAATATTCAAAATCATTCCAATTTATTTTTAGACAAAGTGATAAATCATTTTCTGAAGGAGGAGGATCAGCTTTAAGTTCTGAGTCTGGAAGTACAACAACTTCTTTACCATCTTTATAAGCTTTACCATTTACAGCTACTACAGTTACACCAAGTTCTTTGCCTAAATCAATTTGGCCTGTTGATCCTAGGCGAGCGGTTTCACGAACTAAAAGTTTTTTCCCTTCTTCACTTTCTGCAAATTCTTTATATTTTTGTGCTATTGGAGTGCGTGGTAGTAATGGCTCAAAACCGCGATCAATTACTTTGCCTACTTTTAGTTTATGGTTTTTAAGTAACCAAAAAATACCACCCTCGTATCGACTATTACTTTCTGTTAATTTGCTATTACCTACGTGATCTTGGTGGTAATGGCTAAGCACAATATAGTCAAGCTCTTTTTTTCCTGTAATTTGTGCTACATATTGTGAAACAAGTTCTGCATTTTCATGCAGTGGCCAGTCTCTTTCACCAATATCATAGAGTAAGGTTTTTCCACTAGGAGAAATTAATAGTACAGAATCTCCCTGACCAACATAAATATGATGTATTTCTAATGTCCCTGGCACCCATTTAGCGCTAGTAATAAGCTGATTACTTGACTGTTGAGGTGCTGTTAGAGCAGCAACAGAGTTTTTATAAGAGACATTATTTGCTACCAAAGCAAATATTAGAAAAATAAATAAGCCTGTAGGAATTAGTTTTTTTAGATCTAAAGTAATAGTGGTTTGCATAGTAAAGTTTATAACAAGTTACAAGTTAACGGGCTGATTTTACATATCCTGCTTTTTCTGCATCAGCAGCATTCTTAAAAAACACTCTATTTTTTGAATCCTTTGCCTGATTATAGTAACGCCCTTCAGGAACATGGAATTTTCTAGTTTTACGGTTACCAATAATACATCCAGCTATATAATCAGGTATTTCCAGTGCAGACTCTTTTTCACTTTGCTCAGCTGAGGCTTCTCTTTTAGTACTACGGAAATCGCTAGGGCTTTGGGTTAAAGAGTTATTAGGATCCCAAATAACTTTCTTTTGTTCACGGGCAGTTGTTTGGGCTTTTTGGAATCGCTCAACATATTTTACATTTGGAGGGCTAGTTACTAGTATTGCTAACCCAGCCTTTAGCATTTCTTCATTCATCATCTTGTCACCAACCCAAACATAGCCAAGTAGTTCTCCTGATTCAGCTTGAGTTTGTACATCTTGTTCAATTCTGACTATTTTACGAGTGATTAGAACAGAAAGATATTGTTGTGCCATTGTTCCATAAGGCTCTTGTCCAGCACGTTCACGTGAAGAAACTTCAGGGGCGTCTAATCCAATTAACTTAATTGTGTCTTGTTTATGAGAACCATTGCGACGCACTTTTATAGTATCTCCATCAACAACTTTAATAACTTCTGCTTCAAAACCTGGTTGAGTATTATTTGATTTTTTTGCCTCGTTTTGAGCAAAAGCCTCTTGTGTAGAAGGTAAAACAGCAATATTTAACAAAAAAGCTAATAATATTAGTGTTAAAATAATAGTTTTTGATTTAACTAAATCTTTTTTTAGCATAGTTTACTCCAAATTAGGCTTATCTGATTTAGTATCATCGCCATCATCAGATGGTGCAGGATCTCCACCATTTTGAGTATCTTCTTCATCTGGTGCTACTTCTTCTCCTGGATCACCGTTAAAAAAGTCCCATAACCTATCAAACTCTTTTTGATAAACTATTCCTACATCAGCAGAATCAATTATCACTAAGTTTTCATCATTGGATTTAGCTGCATTATTAGATAGGTTAAAACTACCTGTAAGTACTTCATGGCTATCTACAATAATTATTTTGTGGTGTATTTTGGCGGCTTCATCATCATATTTGCAGGCTATACCAGCTTTACTTAGTTCCTTAAAAGGAACATAACGCCACCGAGCCGTGCTACCAGAAGAACCAAAGCTATTATCAAAAAGCACTCTAACCTTAACTCCTCGTTTTTGTGCTAAAAGCAAAGCATCAGAAATTTCCTCAGAAGAAAAAACAAAACACATTATATCAACAGTTTTTTTAGAACGGTTTATTAGAGATAATACTTGGGACATAGGTTCATCTTCAGGGCTAAAATAAGTACTTACCTTAGCAGATCCCATTGTAAGGGTAGGGTAGGGAGTATTAGGTCTCCCAGAACCTTTTTTTCCAAATTTTCCTTCACGCTCTTCAGAAAATTCTGTTAGAAAATTTTGTGCTACTTTATCGTTTTCTATCCATATACCATTATTATAATTAAACAATAAACAATGCTCAGTTAAATTAGTCGAACCTGTCCAAACCCTTTTTCCATCAGCAATAAAGAATTTATTATGCATTAGCCCTGATTTTTTAGTGTCAGGAATAAGTTTTACTTTGCTATTTTTTAGTAAGTTAATAGAGGCACTATTTTTAGGAAGTGTTAACCATCTAGATTCAACTACAACTTGAACATCAACCCCTGCTTCTGCTCGCTGGATCAACTTTTCTGCTACAGCAATCATATCTATTTCATGTGCAGAGCCATAAATTGAAACTTTAGCTGAATCAAAAAACCTAAGTAAATTGTAGAATACACTAGTAGGATCATCTGTTGCTTTTGGGCCAAAGTAAACTTCAATTGGTGCATTAGTTTTAGATGTAGGTGTAGTAGGTTTAGATTGGATGGTAGCAGTAGGGCTAGTATGGCTACTAGCCGTTTTAGTAGAGGACTTTGAACTTTGTGCTTCAACAGTAGAGCTTAAGGCTAATACTAGAAAAATTACTATAAACCTATAGATAGACATTATGTTTCCTCAAGCGATTTCTATGGATTAAAGAATTTATAAGCAGAAGTAGGAGGTGTACCATTTGCTGTTGATCTTGGTAAAGCAACTAAAATAACTTCGCCTGCATTAGCAGTTGTACCGCCGTTAGTAACCCGACTAGCACGAAATCTAAAAAATCTATATTTAGAACGTAACCCTGGTTTAGGGTCACAGTCTAGGGTATAACCAGTAGCGTTGGTAGTGTACTTAAAACTGTAATCATAAAAACCATCAGAAATTATTTCCGTTGCTCCACTAGAAGGAGATCCATTACTACTAGGAGCTTTACGCATAAATTGTCCAGGGGATAAGAAATCTCTTTTGTATAGGTCATCTATAATTGCAAATTTACCAACACTTTGATAATACAAAGCTTGAACATTACTAAGAGTTTTAATATGTGCAACTGCTCTACCTTCATGTGCTGCTCGTCTAGCAGCAAGTAAATTAGGTACTGCAATTGCCACAATAATGCCTATAAGAGCTATGACTAAAATCGCCTCTAATAGAGAAAAGCCCTGTTGTGAAGAACCTTTTAACGACATTACTGTCTCCTTATTATTTTATTTAATTGTTGTGAAAAATTATTTGGTTAGCTTAGAAGTTTTGATTTTAACATAACTTATAAGAAAAGACTCTACAAAAATAAGTTTAGATAAATCATTACTTCTAAAAGATTTACTTAGCAAAAATCATTTCCGTAATATCTTTGATATAGCGATAATTTAACAATAGACTTGATCTACTATAAATTAGTCTTGAAAAATTTTTGCTGATACACCAGCACGACGACCTTCTTCTGCTAGATCTTCTAGTTTAGCTTCTAATTTGTCTAGTTTGGTTTGTTGTGTTTTAATCGCTTTTGTATCAAGTAGAGGGATATTTTGTCCTTTAGTAGTTTTAAGTTTTTTCTTACGTGATTTTTTGGAGTCAACGTAAAGTAGCTGAGTTTCACTAGGAGGATTAATTTTTTCTTCTTCAATCATTTGTAGACGTAATTTAACATAACGTTCTCGATAAATTACTTCTAAGGAACGGTCATTGACATAATTTTTTTTGCTTCCTTCGCTAGCTAATTCACTCATAAATTGTTTTTGTCGGTTTAATTCGATTACAGAATCATTACTTCTATTAGTAAGTTCACTTTGAAGTTCTGCACTAAGCACTTTTAGTTCAGCTTCATTCATTTTATCTTGCCAAATGTCTTCTAGAGGGTCATTAGAAGAGGCTTTAGATTTTTTAGATTTCTTAGAAGAGGTTGTTTTACTTGTTTCTGTGCTTGTATCAGGTTGTGAGGCTGGAGAAACATCTTCCATAGTTAAACTCTTGGATTTTCCCTGTGTTTGAGCTGGTACTATAATAGCGCAAGCCAATATTAACGCTAATGCTAAAAAATATTTATTCATAATAGCTCCTTGCAGATAAGTAACTTAAAAATGATTTGATTAAATAGTTATATTTTATGTAAGTGTTTGGAACTACATTCTAACTCATAGACTAGAAAAAGATAAAGTCTTAAGAAAAAATCTATAAAATTTTTAGATTTTTCAAATTTTATCTTCAGGAAAGTCTTTAATTAGTTTTTAATTGGTCTAGGATTTTTTTAGCATTTAAGGCTTGTAAAGGGTCAAAATGAGGGTTTAAGCTTAACGCTTGTTCAAGATAAGTCTTAGCTGCTTTATTGTCATTAGCTGCTTGAGCAATTAGTCCAGCATGGTAGAAAATTTTTGCATCTTTTGTTCCTAACTTTAGTGCATCTTTTATTGCTGCTTGTGCTTCGGTTAATTTACCTACTTTAAGAGCAGTCCAAGCAAGTGCATCTGCTCCATAAATGTCTTTTCTATTTTCATATTCTTTTTCTGCTTGGTTATAAGCTTCAGGTAACTTAATGTCATGATTAGCATAAAAGATAGCTAGGCTGCGGTTATAAAGCACACCATTTAATGTACTTAGCTTGGCAATTTGTTCAACTAAATCATATTGTTGTTGGGCTTGTTGTTCTTTGCCTGTTAATTTATAGAGGTCACCTAATGTTGCAACAAATGTTAGATCTGGAATTAATCTAACAGCCTGCTCATAATGTTTAATTGCTTGATCTAAATCACCTTGAGCTGCTTTAACTTGACCAAGGCCAGCAATAGCAAGGAAATAATCTGGAAATATTTTTAGGCTCTCTTTATAGTAGTTTTCTGCTTTGTTATAGTCACCAGTAGAAAAGTAATGCTCTGCTAGTTGAGCAGAACTCCAAGCTATTAATTCACGTGATGGAGTTTTCATACTTAAAGCAATATCAAGTGCTTCTAAAAGGGAAGTTTCTCCTTTAGCTATATTTCCATGTAGTTTTTCAATACGTGCTACTCTGATAGCTAGTGTAAATTTACCATTAGGGCTACTGTCTCCTAGTTTTTCCATTTTCTTAAAAATAGATGTAGCTTGTTCATAATCACCTAGTTCTAAGAGAGCATCACCTAATACTTGATAGGAAAAGATTTGGTCAGGTTGGAGTTTTATTAGTTTTTCTCCAAGCTCACGAGCTATAGTAAATTCATGAGATGCATACCTAGTTGAAGCCATTAAGCTAAGTCCAGTAACATTATTTTCTGGAGGCAATATTCTATTAGATTCTTTTGCTGCTTTTTCAGCTAGTGTTAGATAAGTGAGATTACCTGTTTCTCTAAGGCGTTTAAGATAACGCTCTCCAAGCATGTTATAAGAAATCATATCATCAGGATCGCGTTTTACACGGTCTTCTAAAAAACGGATAGTTTCTTCATCAGTGTTTGTGTTATCAGGAAGGGGATTGGTAGGAGAAAAAGAAGACGGGGGCTGATTTTTCTCTGAAGAAGAGCCAACACCCGTACAAGAATTGAATAAGAAAGAACTTAAAAAAACAATAATAATAACTATACTTTTCATTTTCTGGCAGAATCTAAGAGAAAGGAGTAAATTTTTACTCCTTTCTTATAAAATTTAGATCAAACTAAAATTGAGTATTAGCTGGATCGTCTTTTCGTGGTGGTTGATGAGGTTGTGCAAAGAATGGAAATACTTTACCAAACTCTCTATCATTGCTTTCAACGTTGTCACCTAATGGAGCTAGGCTGTTAACAAAGAAAAGAATAGTGTCAATTGTGTCATCACCAGGGCGTCGGCCATTGGGGAAGCCAGCATAATTAGGATCACCACCAAATTTTTCTCCTACACCTAAAGAACTATTAGGTTTGGTTGTATCAAGGCGCAAATAATCACCTTGTGCTAAAAGGCCAGCAGCAGCATTTGCAGCTTCATCTGAGGTTCTAATAAACCTAAAGGCAAATAGGATATCTGGGAAAAACTTTGAAGACTCAGCAACAGGAGTAGCATTATATTCATTTTTACGAGCTAGAGATGTAACCAAAACAGTATTGATTACAGGGGTTGCCATACGATCAACTTGTACTAACTCGCCGCTTCCCATAACTCTACCACCGGGGAGACGAACACCATTTTTAGGTCTTAATGTAGCAGCATTTGCACCAATGATATTGCCACTACCTTTAAGCATTTCAACAGGAACGCTTAAAGCAATCATATGAATATTAAATCCAGCAAAAGAATCACGGCCACGGGTAAGATCTTCTTTAGCCGTTGGGTTTCTATCTACTAGCTTAATTACATAACGATTAAATCCAATAATATCAAAGAAGAATGGATCGTCTGTTAAACCAGCATAGAAAGAAACGCCTGTAGTTGGATCGGTGGTAACTCTAAGTGCATTTGCCAAAGAAACATCATTTACATTACCAGGTTGGCGTTGAACTGTAGTAAATGCTTGAAAAGACTTACCATTAGGTAGTTTAATTGTAGCAACTTGGGGTGCTCGGCGTGAACCATGTGGGCCAAAAGTAACATCAATAAACCTATCAGGTTTATTATCACCTGTATTTTCAATTTCAAAACGATATGTAATTTCTTCTGAAAAACAACATTGATTAAGCAATTCTGCTGGTACAACAAAACCTTCTACGTCCATAGCAAGAATAACTTTTGTATTGTCATTTGGATCTAAAAAGAAATAAAGGTCTGCAATATCAGCACCAGGATCTTTGGTAACCCAAGGGGATTCTAAGTGATCGGCTGCTTTAGTAGTAGAGGTTGATATTGGTAGTAGTGGTAATGCAAATAAGCCCATCAATGCAAGGCCAAGAATTAAATATTTAACTTTATTAATCATAATTTTATCCTCATGTTTTTAGGTGACCAACTTTAGGTGTTTAACTTAAAGTTGGCACACATAATTTATTTGGAAGCAACTCCTTGTATTCTTTCGCCTAGTGGTAGGAAGGTCATTACATCAGGCTGTTTTACCTCAGTGAGTTGACCATTATCTTGGTTAATCTGAAGGGTGTGAACCATATTACTTCTGGTATTTGGATCTTTTTGGGAACATTTATTGGTAACTGCGGAATTCACATAATAAATCCAGTCCTGTTTTGGAGCAGTAATAACATGTGATGGTTCGCCGCAACCTTGGAATTTAATTAATTGTACTGGTATTGGGGTTTCTGGATCAGCTAAATCATAGGTATTGATACTATTAGCTGCTTGATTAGATGTCCACATATAGCGACCATCATTTCTAAGAGAGAACCAACATACAGTTGAGCCACCATTGGGTGCTGAACGGACAAAGGTTAATTTACCTGTCTTAGGACTATATCGTAGTACACCAATTTTATCTTCAAATAGAAGTCCTGTATAAAGAACATTTTTTACTGGATGAAGACCTAAACCAAGTGTAAATGGGAAATTACCTTTATTAGCATTTAGTTCATTTGTAGTACGAAGATCAAATACTGGAGATGGTTTTAATGTTCCATCAGGGTTAACTCTAAATGGACGAATAAAGCCACCAAAAAAGTCATTAACAAATACAACTTTTCCGTCTGCGGTTGGTAATACTTGAGATGGGGTGGTGCTTTGATTACAAATAACACCTTCATCACAACGTGCACCAGGGAATTTAATTTCTGAATTTGGTATAGGAGTTAGTGACCCATTAGGAGCCATTTTATAAGTCATTACGCTACCTTGTAGCCCTTGTGGTTTGGGGTTTCCGGCAGGATCATTTTTGTTTACTACAACCACTATATCAAAATTTGCGCCTGCAAGTGCTACGCTAGAAGGAATACGACCAGTCTTAAATGGAGATCCTGGTACTGGAGTTAGATTTAGACCATCAGGGCTAATATCAAATACAGAAAGGTCATCAGAGCCTTGATTACAAGAGAAAAGACGGGTTCTTTCTCTATTCATCATAATTATTCCATCATGCTCAAAGGGGCCGATATCAACGGCTGCAAAAATCCCAGTTGGTGTTCTATTAAAGCCTGTTACGTCAAACATCCCTTTGCCACCAGTTGGGACAGTTTTTAACATAGTTAAAGTTGCGTTTTCACGGCGAAAAATCATAATTCCAGAGCCAGTAGAAATATTATCTTGTACATAAACAAGATTTCCTGGATCTGTAGTTTGTTGAAATACAGGTGGGCGTTCAACATCTACTAAAGGGATTTCTCCTTCATCTTCATCTATACCAATATAATCTTCTGTTGTTTGTGTTTGTGTTGTTTGTGTTGTTTGAGCTTGCTTTTGTTTTTGAGCTTGAGCTTGTTGATTAAAAGCAACAAAAGAAATCCCAACAAATACTGCCAAAAACATCATAAAGGTCACAAGGCGTTGGCCTTTCATAAAATGTTCTCCTTTTCTAATGACCTAGCTGTTAATTTATTGCCAACTTTTAAGATAAAAATTAGCAAGATTTTTATAGCTAAACTCGGTTTAGATACGGTGTATCGTTTATAGTTTAGTTGTGAAAGATTAAAAAGGTTTAGGTTCAATTGGTTTTGGCTATGAGGATTTAGGGAAATTTTTAGACAAGTTATTAATTAATGATAAATATAATTAAAATTATTTTTCATTATACTTATCATTAATTTATTGTTTTTATTACTTTAGATGAAAAATCTTAGCTCAACCCCTACTTATAACTTATTCTAGTAATTTCCAAACACGAAAAAATTATTTAACAAAATTTTTTTGATAGCCAAACTTTTTAAAATCGAAAATCTTTTTAATATTTTATTTAATTATAGTTAAGAGAAATAATTTGTATACCAAAAGTCTTATAAAGATATACTACTGGTATATAAAAGTATACTAATAGTACATTTATTTTTTTTAAAATCAAGAGGAAACCCATGTCAATTTCCTAGAGTTTTCCGGGTTTAATGGGATTAAAAATTAGGTTATAGCTTCAGGGTATTAAAACTTTAGAGTTTAATAGTAAACCTATAATTGAGTTAGATTAATAGAAACAATTATTAAAAAATAAAGTGTTATTGGATTGCGTAGTTTACTTAGTAAGTGGTATATTTGCTTAAAAGTAAATAGTATTTTAAGCCCCACTTTTAAACTTAAAAAGGTCTTGTTACTTACTTAAAAAGTAAGTAAATTAAACTCCAACTTATTTAATCTATAAATTAATAAGTTTTCACTTTTCCTAATTTAAAATTAACAAATAAAGGTTTTTGATTAACTTATAGTAAAAAGTGTAGGTATAAGAATAAACTGTTTTGGAGCAATATATGAAAACTAGTCAAGCTAGGGAAAACAAAGAAAAAACTATTATCCAACTTCGTGAAGAAATTTTACAAAAAGATGCAAAGATAGTTGAGTTTGAGAAAAGAGAAAAAGGATATCTAGCAGACTTAAATAGGCTAACAGTTAAATATGAAGTAACAAAATTATTAAATGAAGCTACTTCTTTTGATCAAGTTTGCGAAAAAATACTACAAGTAATTTGTGAGACATTAAATTTTCAAAGGGCATTTTTTTGGGTTTATAACTCTGATGTAAAGGCATTATATTGTGGTAAAAGTTGGAATGTATTTTTAAGGGAATCAAAGTCAAAATCAGAATCAGAGTTTGAATTAATGAGCCGAAAGATTTCATTTTTACCTGGAATAGGGTTGCCAGGCAGATTAGTAACTAGTGGTAAACCAAACTGGATAGTAGATGTAGTTAAAGATAATAACTTTCTTCGAGCAAGTGTAGCAGAAAAGTTAGGAATACATTCTGCTTTTGGTTTTCCTATTTTAATTGGTTATAAGGTGTTTGGTACTATGGAATTTTTTACTTATGATTTCCGAGAACCTGATGAAAAGCTCTTAGATTTAATGGTTGATATTGGTAATTTAATAGCAGAATTTAATTGGCGTAACTCCTATAGCAAAATATTAACAGGGGCTAATAGATTTTAACTCGTTTCTTCAGAAGACTTAATTATTAATGTTGCTAACTTTTTAGCATTACGAATACTGGTTTTTGAGGTTTGATTATTTTCAAAGTTAGATAAAACATTTAGCCCCATTATTAAAATTAGAAATTGATCTGCGACTTGATTTGCATTTGGAATAGAAGCTAATTTGACTATATCTAAAATAAATTCTTTTAACTGATTACGAAAGTTTTCTGATACTAAAAAGATTGGATACATTGTGTCTGAAACACAAATTCTAGCATTTGCAAAAGGTTGTCCTTTATAAGAAGAAGACTGTTGAAAACTATCTAGTAATAAGTCAAAAATTACCAAAAGCTGTTTTTTAGCAACTTTAGTTCGCCGACGTAACTCAGTAGTAAACCACGTCCACCATAACTGCTCACTACGCTCTACTACAGCCATTATAAGCTGATCTTTAGAAATAAAGTATTTATAGAGAGTCATTTTAGCTATACCAGCTTGCAACACAATTTCATCAACACCAACAGCTTGTACACCTTTTTCATAAAATAACTGTGCTGCGGCATCGAGGATTTTTTCTTGAGTTTGATTTTGTTGAACAAGTCTAGTTACCACGCGACAAAATTATACCAGATTATAGTTAATGGTATAACTATAAATCTTTTCTATCCTCAATATATTAAATAATATTAAACAATTTAGTGATTATTAATAGATTATTGGCGTTGTAGCACAAAACTTACTTGTCGTAGCACAAAAAAACTGCAACCATGCTTCTTAATATAAAAACTATGACAAAATGTTGCTTTATTTGCACCCAAGTTTAATTAAGGAACTATATGCGCTGCTTATTAATACGTAGTATTTTTATTAGCTTACTGACTCTTACTATTATATTTTACCCAGTACTTCTAGTTTTTGCCCATCCACTAGGAAATTTTAGTACTAATCATTTTGCTCGTATTGAAGTTTCTAGTAATCAAATAAAAATTCGCTATATTGTTGATATGGCTGAAATAACGACTTTTCAAGAATTACAAAAAAATAATGTTAAAGATGCAAATTTTCCAACAGAGACAGAACTTAACCTTTACTTAGAAAAAATTGTCCCAGAATATATAAATAATCTAACTCTTACCCTAGATGATAAAAAAATTAGTTTACAAGCCATTGAAAAAGCTATTTCTACCCCTCTAGGGGCTGGAAACTTAAAAACCTTAAGGGTTGAATGCTATCTTATTGGACAAATACCTAGGAGCACAGAATTAAACCATAATATTTATTTTCAAGATAATAATCATCCAGACCGTTTAGGCTGGCATGAATTGATGGTTACTTCAGAATCTGGAATAAGTATCTTTAATAGTAC
>Ga0075163_10001553_pt1 | contig 30992 bp, 32 predicted proteins | sample JI1023141ADNA_FD_71478 | JGI IMG/M metagenome (GOLD analysis project Ga0075163, IMG submission 71478) | Wastewater effluent complex algal communities from Wisconsin, to seasonally profile nutrient transformation and Carbon sequestration -... | ecosystem: Engineered > WWTP > Effluent > Algae...
CTGCCAACCAAGAACTGGCACTCGCAGCCTAATTTAGGCTGAGACGTCGTTCCATCTGAGGTCCGCGGGGGTGGAATGGCGCGATGCAGCGGACTGGTCCCACGCCGGTGCTCAGCGGCGCGGGGCGAGACAATACTGGGCTAGCGGCGATTCTAAGCCGGCCGATAGGCGTGGGTCGCTGCGAAGCTTAAAGAATCGGCTACACATGTAGACGCGATGTGCCGACGATCTTCGGACAGGGGTTCAACTCCCCTCGCCTCCACCAAACTAAGCCCCTGAGTCGTACGACTCAGGGGCTTTTTCATTGTTGCCGGTTGCGGGCCGATGAATGTAGATTCGCACACCGATGGAACAGGCAACCGCATGAAAGGAACGATGACATGGGTGACGACCTGATCAAGTATCTCGGTCCGTTGGCGGCGCTGGCCGGTGTGTGGGAAGGCGATAAGGGGGCCGACGTGGCGCCTGATGACAACCGGGGGACGGAACACAATGCCTATCGCGAGCGGTTGACCTTCGAGCCGTTCGGTCCGGTCAACAATCACGAACAACAGCTCTATGGCCTTCGTTATGCGACCGTGGCCTGGCGGTTGAGCGACGGGGCGCCGTTTCATGAAGAAACCGGCTACTGGTTGTGGGATGCGGCGGCGAAGCAGGTGCTGCGCTGTTTCATCGTGCCGCGCGGTGTCACGGTGCTGGCCGGAGGAACCGTGGAGCCGGACGCCACGTCGTTTCAGATTTCGGCGGATGCCGGATCGGATACGTATGGCATCTGTTCGAATAAGTTTCTGGATCGGGAGTTCAAGACCGTCCGGTATGAACTCACGGTGACCCTGCACGGCCCGGACAGTTTCAGCTACCACGAAGACACGCAGCTGAAGATGAAGGGTCGGAACGACCTGTTCCACCACACCGATACCAATCGGGTAACACGAGTCAAATAACGCAGGTAGGACTCCACGCGAAAATACTGAGTCCCGAGCTTGTAAGTGAGCTCGGGGAACGTGGTAGAGTGAATGGGTAGATTTGAAAGAGTAAGACCAGACCGCTCAGGTTCTGAGAGTCTTGAAGTAGAATCGTTTTCAGGAAGGAGGATATGGATGAGAAGATCATTGATGGCATTGACAGGGTTACTTTTGATGACGGGCTGCGCAGGTTTGCCGCAGACCTCGAGAACTGCGATTATCCATGAGGTTAAATTTGAAGCCAATCTGGCGCCGGCGGATCTGACCGTACACGTCGGCGACGAAATACGCTGGGTGAACCATCGGACGCTCCCCGTGCTCATCGATATTCCTGGTCTGAATGCAGACATGTTGTCTTGTGATCGTGGCTTCACCGGCATGATGGGAGGAGTGACCGAGCTGAAGGAGTTAGAGCCAAGCAAGAGCGCAAGCCTCTGTTTCAGCAAGCCTATTGTCATTAGTTACAATGCCCGCATGAAATCAGCCGACCCGGGGGGCATGAAGATCGAGCCCGGCACCATCCGGGTCGTCGGCTCCGCCCAGTAGTCTGTACTTACGCGGCGGACGCCGCGTTACCCTCCCCTTCGCCCCGGGGCTTGTCGCACAGCTCCGGGGTGCGAGAGAGATCCTCAGACCAAAGATTTCGATTAGGCGGATATTGTCCCGGCAAGCCCGCACTGTCGGCGCGGCACGGTTATACAGGGTAGAGGCGGCCGTCTGACTGCACAAGGGTGAGCGTTACAGCACCGTCGTCCAGGACGGACTGACGGCGAAGGCGGCATTGATCAGGCCGACGTGGGAATAAGCCTGCGGGAAGTTCCCGAGCTGGGTGCGGGTTTCGGGGACGAAATGTTCTGAGAAGAGCCCCAGATGGTTTGCGCCGGTCAGGACCTGCGCCATAATCTGCTGCGCTTCCGCCATTCGTCCGAGCCGCGCGAGTCCCTGGACGACCCAGAAGGAACAGATGACAAAGCTGGATTGCGGCCGGCCGAAATCGTCGGTGCGCAGGTAGCGGAAGTAGAAGCCGGTTTCCTTCCCGCCGGCTTGCACGGCCAGCGCGCGCGCGATGCTCTGCATCGTGGCTTCACACACCTCTCGGTTGGGAAAGCCAAGAATTGCCGCCTGGGCCAGCGAGGCGTCGTAGGTGTCGTCTTTGGGGCCGTTGCGCAGCGAGCCGTCTTTTGATGCGGCCAGCAGTGCTTGTGCGGCGCGCGCGCGCGCCGCATCGAGGTCGAGCGTCAATGACGGCAGACAGCCCGCCTTGTGCATGCGATGGGCCCGGTCGAGTCCTGCCCAGCACATCAGATTCGAGAACGAATGTTCCTGCCAGCCGTTGCGGATCTCCCACAAGCCTGCATCCGGTTGGGCGATGGTGCGGTCGCAGAGTCGGGCGAGGTTGGCGACGAGTTGTTCCTGATCTTTGGTCCGCAGATCGTAGAAGCGGTTGTCGGAGAAGATCGGGGTCAGCGCGAGGACCAGTTCGCCATAGACATCGTTTTGGATATGTTCGGCGGCCTGATTGTGATTGCGCACCGGCGCGCTTCCGCAGAAGCCGGCCCAGTTCCGGTGTTCGGTTTCCGGCAGCGGGAGATCCTGGCTGAGTGTATACACGGGCGCGAGTCGCTCCCGCGAATGTTCATGCGTATAGGCGATGTTGAGCAGGAACTTGAGAAACCCTTCCATCTCTTCGAAGTGTCCGAGGTTGTGGAAGGCGGTCAGGGAAAAATAGGCGTCGCGCAGCCAGCAGTACCGATAGTCCCAATTCCGTGGGCCGCCCGGTTCTTCCGGGAGGCTGGTCGTTAAGGCGGCCAGGATGGCACCCGTGTCTTCATAACAATGGAGTTTCAGTGCGAGCGCGGAACGAATGACTTCTTCCTGGTGCAGCACCGGGATCGAGCAATGTTTCACCCACATGCGCCAGTAGCGGGTCGTCTGGTCGAGGAACTCGTGACTGACCTTGGCGAGATCGTCTTCGATGCCCAGGCCCCAGGTGAGCGCAAAGTACGTTTTCTCGGTGAGGGCGAAAGGGCGTTCCTCGTACAAGTAGGTCAGGGGCATGTTGGTCAACAACCGGAGGTACTCCCCGCGGATGTCGTACCGGACGTGGCTGTTGCCGCGCATGCCGCGGGCATATTCTTTTCCCCATCCCGTGACCGGGCGGCAACTCACGCGGATGGAGGGAGTGCCGGCGAGCGGTTCGACGATGCGAAAGAGGGCGGCGGGACGGTACACGCGGCCGTACTGTTCGAAGCGCGGGCAGAAGTCCGTGATCCTGAAGGTGTCGCCCTTTGACGTGGAGACCTCGGTCACCAGGATATTTGTATTAGGAAGGTAGCGTTGCGTTGTCTTGACTTGAGCGGAGCTGGTAGGGCTTGATATGGAAAAGTGCCCTCCCTCCGGATCGAGGATTCGACCGAAGACCGGGTCGCTATCCGGTCTCGGCAGACAGAGCCAGTCCACAGACCCGCTTTCATGAATATGGGCGGAGACGTGGCAATTGCCGATGAGTCCGTAGGGGTACATGCCCCCGACCATAAGAGATTTTCGTCTCAAAGTAAACTGCAGGAGCAAAAATGCGGCTGTCCCTCCGGTTTATCCTTCCCCTCTTGCTGGTTTTGGGAGTCGTGGCGTATAGCGTCGTGCCCCTCGTCGATTCGCTCACGCTGAAGTGGTTCACGCGCGACCTCGAAAGCCGATCCAAACTACTGGCCAGCACGATGGAAGTGCCGTTGGCGGACCTGGTCGTTTCGCGTTCACGCACGAAGATCTTCGCCTACTTTCACAAAGTCATTCAGGACGAGCGGCTCTATGCGCTGGGTTTCTGCGATACCCAGCAGCGTCTGCTCTACCAGACGTTGACCTATCCCGACCAGCTGTCCTGCGAAAGTCTGGCGCATCTGGCGCCGGGCTCTTCGGAAGTGGTGGAGTTTGCGCAAGGACCGTTGCACGTGGTGGTCGCGACCATTCAGTCCGGAGGCAAAGCGCAGGGCCGGCTGATGCTGGTCCACGACATGAGTTTTGTGCACCAGCGCAGCACCGATACGAAGTGGTACATCTTTTATCTCTTCGTCGGACTCGCCGGGTTGATTTCCGCGGTGACCGTGCTCGTCGCGCAACTCAGCTGGCGAGGCTGGGTGGCCGGGGTGCGGGCCATGTTGACCAGCAAAGGGTTGCCGCCTGAATCCGCCGGAGCCCATTCGTCCGAACTGCATCCGGTGGCGCAGGATCTCCATGCGCTGGTGCGGGAATTGGAAGCCGATCGCCGGATGCGCGATGAAAGCCAGATCACCTGGAGTCCCGCCAGCCTCAAAACCATTCTGCATGAGCATCTGTCTGGCGACGAAATTCTAATTGTCTCCAATCGCCAGCCCTACATCCACAATCGGCGCGGGCAGAAAATCGAGGTGCAAGTGCCTGCCAGCGGGCTGGTGTCCGCCCTCGAACCGGTGATGCGGGCTTGTTCGGGCGTGTGGATCGCTCACGGCAACGGTTCAGCGGACCGGGAAGTCGTGGATAGCCGGGATCACGTACGGGTGCCGCCGGACCATCCTTCCTACGACATTCGCCGCATCTGGTTGTCGCCCGATGAAGAATCCGGGTTTTATTATGGGTTTTCCAACGAGGGCCTCTGGCCCTTATGCCACAATGCGCATGTCCGTCCGACGTTCAGGACTTCCGACTGGGAACAGTATGTGGCCGTCAACGAGCGGTTCGCGAAGGCGGTGGTGGAAGAGGCCAAGACGGATGATCCGGTGATCCTCGTGCAGGATTACCACTTTGCGCTGCTCCCGAAGATGGTGCGTGAGAAGCTGCCGAACGCCACCATCATCATGTTCTGGCATATTCCCTGGCCCAACTCCGAGAGCTACGGCATCTGCCCGTGGCGGCAGGAGATTCTGGAAGGCTTGCTCGGCAGCAGCATCGTCGGGTTCCACACCCGTGAGCATGGAAACCATTTCCTGTCCTGCATCGATCGCATCCTTGAGGCGCGCATCGACCGCGACAGCTCCACGGTGTCCTACGGCGGGCGCCTCACGGCGGTCAACCCCTACCCGATTTCCATCGAGTGGCCGTCGCGCTGGTTGGAGAATCAACGGCCGGTGCCGGACTGCCGGGTGCATATCCGCGAGCGTCATGCGATGGGACCCGATCGGCTGGTCGGGATCGGTGTCGACCGCTTGGACTACACCAAGGGCATCATCGAGCGATTTCTCGCCGTCGAACGATTGTTCGAGCTGCAGCCCGAGTGGGTCGGCAAGTTTTCCTTCATTCAGATCGCGGCGCCGAGCCGGACGATCATCGACCAGTACCAGCATTTCCACGATCAAGTCTACGCGCTGGCTGAGCGCATCAATAAGCGATTCGGCCGCGAAGGGTATGAGCCGATCGTGTTGAAGGTGAAACACCACGAGCCGCCGGATGTGTATGAGTATTACCGGGCTTCCGAGCTCTGCTTTGTCACGAGTCTGCATGACGGCATGAATCTGGTGGCGAAGGAATTCATCGCGGCCCGTGACGACGAACAAGGTGTGCTGATCCTCAGCCAGTTCACCGGAGCGGCGCAGGAGCTGCCGGAGGCGTTGGTGGTGAATCCCTACGATATCGACCAGTGCGCGGCGGCGTTGCACATGGCGCTCTCTATGCCCCCGAAGGAACAGCGCGCCCGTATGCGGAGCATGCGCGGACTGATTCAGGAGTTCAATGTCTACCGGTGGGCCGGTCGTATGCTCATGGACGCGGCCCGGATGCGCCGTCGTATCCGCGTGATGAAGCAGGTGGGACAAGCTTCGGGACGGGGGCGGTAATCGCACCGATGCAGGACGTGCTCAGCACTCCAGGCAAGCGTGTCCTCGATCGGCTGGCCGGCCAGGCCGAGGCGTTGTTTGCGTTCGATTTCGACGGCACGCTGGCGCGAATCGTTCAAGACCGGCATGCCGCCGTCCTTACCCACCCTATTCGCGAGGCCCTGCACGCCCTGGCAGTGACGGCGCCGACGGCGGTCATTTCGGGACGCTCACTTGCCGACCTCAGCCCGCGCGTGGACGGCATCCCCGCGCATCTCATCGGCAATCACGGGCTCGAAGGGCTGCATACGTCGGAGCGGGTCATGCACCAGGCCCAGGATTGTTGCCGCGCCTGGTTGAAGACGGTGTCCAAAGACGAGCGAAATCTGACGCGAGCGGGAGTGGTGGTAGAGGACAAGACCTATTCGGTCACGTTTCATTATCGTCAGGCTTGCTCACCGCAGCTCGCGCGTGAGGCGATCTTTCATACCGTGTCGATGCTGGCCCCTGCGCCCAGGCTCGTGTTGGGCAAAGCCGTGGTGAATGCCATCCCCTCCGGCAATCTCCACAAAGGGTCGGCGATGTTGGAATTGATGCACCAGCTGAAGAGTTCCGGTGCTCTGTACGTCGGCGATGACGATACCGATGAGGATGTGTTTTCGCTGCCGGATGAGCGCATCGTCACGGTGCGCATCGGAAAGAAGGCTGCGACTGCCGCACAATGGTATCTTGCGCGGCAGTCGCAGATCGGACTCTTGCTACAGTATCTGACCCGGGCCCGAGGCCGTCTGGCGTCGGCCTAGCTCCTGATACTCATCGCCCTGGCGCCGGAACCGGTGGTTGTACCTGCTAGGTTTCCTGGGCCGTCACCCCTTTTTTGTACTGACCGTAGACGTACACAGGAATATTCAGGTCTTTCAAGGCCTGCTGGAGCAAGGGATAGACTTTCTCCCATTCCAGTCCGCCGACTCCCGTTGCCAGACGAGGCAGCGCCACGCTCTTCACCTGATGCTCCTGCAGTTCCTTCTTCAATGCCTGGAGCGCATGATTGACGTTGGGTAAGGTGGCCTTTCCGGGACGATCCTGATCGCTGGCCGGCGGCTCTTGCGTAAACAGATTGATGATGACCGGGGAATTCGGGCCTTTCCAGGACCAGGCGCCGCCCGGTTTGGGATTGTAGGTTTGGCAATAGTGGCGAAAATCTTTGTACATGCCCGGCCACTGCTCACGAAGCGACAAGGCCAAGCCCTGCTTGAAATTGTCGTGGGGGGCAATGCCGTGTGCGATCGCGCCGGCGGTGGATAAGAGAATGTCTCCGGTCACTTCCTTGAGCATGACTGACGCCTCCTTGATGTGGGGATAAGGTCATTTCTTATCACATAAGGCTGCGTCCGGTTCAATCAATGGAGCGGGGGAAGAAATTTAATTCGCGACCGGGAGTGTGCTCGTGCTGTCGCCGAGGCAGTCGCTCGCCATGTCGGCGTGCAGGCCTCTGTTTCATGAAGAGATCGTGCGAGGAAGCGCTGGTCTTGGTCAGTGGAAGGAGGCACTATTGTGGAGAAGGGTGACATGAAAGCCTATCGCATCGAGCCCGGCTGCCGACTGGCATTAAAACGGTTCGATCCCGATGACACCGGGGCGTACAAGAAGAACGAAGATGGAAAGGCGAAGGCCAAGGCGGCGGCGGACGAACTCATTGCGACACTCGATCAATTGCAGGAGCGTCTCTATGCCAACGGCTCGCGCGCCCTGTTGATCGTGCTACAGGGCATGGACACCAGCGGCAAGGACGGCACGATCAAGCACGTCATGTCCGGGGTTAATCCGCAGGGCTGCAAGGTGGTGACTTTTAAAACGCCTTCCGCAGAAGAGCTCTCCCACGACTTCCTCTGGCGCGTGCATCAGAAGGCGCCCGCCAAGGGCCAGATCGGAATCTTCAACCGTTCGCACTATGAAGACGTGTTGATTACGCGGGTGCATGGCTGGGTCTCGGACAAAGTCGTGACCCGCCGCTTTAATCAGATCAAGGAATTCGAGGAACTCCTTGCCGAGAACGGGACGGCCATTCTGAAATTTTTCCTCCATATTTCGAAAAACGAACAGAAGGCCCGCCTGGAAGCCCGCATTCACGATCCCGAAAAGCGGTGGAAATGGAATTCCGGGGACCTGGAAGAGCGCAAACTGTGGGACGAGTATATGACGGCGTTCGAAGAGGTGATCGCGGCCACCAGCACCGACCAGGCCCCCTGGTACATCGTGCCGGCCAATCGAAAATGGTATCGCAATCTCGTGGTGGCGGAACTGGTTGTTCAGGCGCTGACGACGATGAAGCTCTCGACCCCTCCGGCTCCGAAGGGAGTGAATTTCAAGACGCTGAAGATCGTCTAGCCGGCTGCTCTAGGGGCAAGCTTCGCCGGTTCAGGATGGTGCCGGCCGCCACGCTCGGCTACACTGCAGCTTGTCTTGCAGGCGCTCGTCTAACCAGGAGTGTGGATCATGCACAGAAGATGGCCGATTGTTGTCGCGACCGTTGCCTTGAGTCTCGCTCCACTCTCTGCCCGCGCCGGTGAGTTTGAAGGTGTGCTCCACATGACGACCAGTCACGCGGACACCGATATGAAGAGCGCGATGGACTGGTATCTCAAGGGTGACAAGGGCCGCATGGAAATGTCTCGCGGCGAAGGGCGCACGAGCGTCATGATCTTCGACGCCACGACCGGAACGATGCAGATGGCGATGCCCGGGCAGAAGTCTTATATGGAATTCAGCCTGGCGGGCGAGCGTGGGGAGCATCTCGCGCAGGCGTTCGAAAATCAGGTCGTCGAGCGGACGGGGAAGACCGAGACGATTGCGGGATATTCCTGCGAGATCTGGCGCATCACCGACAAGGAACAGCATCGACTGAAGAGCCACGTCTGTGTGGCCAAGGGGTTCGGAAAAGCCGCGACGTTCTGGGCTGACCCGAAGGATGCTCGGCGGTCTTCGCAGCCCGGCTGGATGAAGCAACTCGCCGAGGAGGGAGGATTCGCCATCCGGAGCATTCAGTATGACGAAGCGGGCAAGGAATCCATGCGCATGGAAGTGACCAGCATCGACAAAAAGAGCTTGGATGCCGGCCTCTTTGCCTTCCCGGCTGACTGGGCGAAGCAGGACATGTCGGCGATGCAGGAACGGATGAAGGCGATGCGCGAGCAAAAGGGGCAGGGTAAGGCGGATCTCTCCAAGATGCTGGAGGACATGAAAAAGCGCAAAGCCGCGCGCCGCGGTGCGGGTGAGCCAGCCGGTGAGGCCGGGCCGCAACCGGATATGCAAGAGATCATGAGGCAGCTCAGCGAGGCGATGAAAAAACAGCAGGTACAACCGCAAGGCGGGCAGTAGCTCCGCGCATCCGGACTGAAAGGAGAGCGACATGCGTACGGTCATGCTGGGTCTGGCGGGAGGCGTCTTGCTGACGGCTGTTGCGGTAGTCGTGTCGGCGAGTGGTTTTGAGGGCCTCATGCTCCTGAATGAGACGAGCGACGGGACGACCATGCAGCAGCAGTGGTTTCTGAAGGGCGACAAGCTGCGGTTTGAGGAAACGGGTCCGGATGCGGAAAAAGGCGCCATGATCTTCGATGCAAAGAAGAAGGTGATGTACAGCCTTCAGCACGGCGAAAAGATTTATATGGAGATCCCCACGGGGGAGACGTCCAAGGCTGCGCCGGACAGGTCGGAGGATGTTGTAGTCATCAAGACTGGAAAACGCGACCAGGCCGCGGGGTATCCGTGCGAGATCTATCACACGAAAGACAAGTCGGACGGCAGCACCGGCGAGCTCTGTATCGCGAGGGGAATCGGGAATGCGGCCATGTTCGGGATGATGAGCGCGCAAGCGGGCGGTGCTTCGTTGTTGCCGGGGTGGATGCGTGAGCTGTTTAAGGACGGCGGGTTTCCGATCAAGGGTGTGGATCGTGACGCCAAGGGGAATGAGGAGGCTCGCTGGGAAGTCGTGAACATCGAAAAGAAAAGCCTCGACGATGCATTGTTCCTCCCTCCCGCCGACTACAAGAAACAGGACATGGCCGTGATCAGGCAGCAGTCCGGCGATGCGATGAAAGAGGGGCGGTCACCGGCGGACCGGTAAGGCTGCATGCTGCCTGCCACCGGATGATGGCGGTCGGTCTGGCCGCCATCGGGACTCCAACGACACCCTGTATTGACAGAACTTTTCGAGGAGCGTAGATAGGATTTGCGGCCCGACTCCATCGTGGTAGCTGGGAGACCGGACAGACCGCGCGGCTGCCGTCTAGATCTCCCACTGAGTCCCGCAACGGAAAGGAGGGTGGACGATGAACGATACGACTCCACCTGGCCCGTACGGCCTGCCGGATTGAAGGCAAGCGTCTCGTCGGTTCTGTCGGCCGGTTCTCTCTCGGCTATGCCTCGCGGCATCGAAGACGCACCGATCTCCATCATCGCGTCATGCCCCTAAGCGGAGAACTGGTTTTGATCTCTACACGTCGCCTGTTGATGACAGGCTGTTTTTTTCCGGCGAGATGTTCTTCCCTCTTGTTCGACTCGGCGGGTCTTCATGGGCCGCTACATCACGGACAGCACTCGGCGTCCTAAGCGCCACCCAAGGGCTCCTGTCCAAGCAGGGGCCCTTGCCGTAACGAGAGCTCGAACCGGCCTATCGGATTCGGATCAGGAAATATGACTAGGGCCGATTTTTCTATTGACAGGATTTTCTAAGGAGCGTAAGACGGGATTGTGTATTCCAAGGGCTGTGTTAACCGTGACGAGGCGATGGACAGTGCGCGCCTGTTCGGGAGACCTCGCCACTCCTCAACCGGGGAGGTTCACAGATGGAAGAACTTACGCCACCGGACTAGGGCGGCCCGCAGAGTTGAGGGTGGGCTGATCGTCGGTCGGGTTTGACGATCCTTCGCTGGCTTGTGCCTCTCGGCACTATCCGATAACCGGATAACAGCCATCCAAAAAGAGAAGGATTTGATCCAAACACGAGGCACACAAGTTTCCTGGGATAGATTATCCCCCGACGGACATCCTGATACCCTGTCTTCTCGAACGGGTCCTGAGGTTCCGACAATATAATCGATTTTCGGCGTCCCAAGCGCCATCCACGGGCGACCTCCCACCGCAGTGTAGGGTCGCCCGTGGCATTTTATGCGACCCGGTCTTCCGCCCTTGTTCCGTCCTTCTTCCATGGCATACAGTCCCAAGAGTTGCTGATTCTGAATCACGTGCCGTGCCATGGGAGGTCCCTATGTCTTTTCTTGACGTGTTTGTTCGCGGAGATTTCATCGATCCTGCCACCTTGGTCGGGGCTGCGTTTTACGCGTTCTTATTTATCCTGATTGCCTGGTTCCTCGCTCGTATGATCAGGTTGGGCGTGCGCCGGGTGGCGTATCTTCTGAGCGATCAGGCGGCCTCGACGTTGCTGATCAGGCTGGGGCAAGTGGTGGTCTATACCCTGGCGGTCATTCTCTACTTCAACGCGATCCCACAACTGCACTCCGTAGGGACGGCGTTGCTGGCGAGTGCCGGTGTGGCGTCGATCCTCTTCGGTTTGGCGGCGCAGACCACGCTCAGCAACCTGGTGTCCGGCTTTGCCTTGCTGTTCTATCAGCCGTTCGAGGTGGGCGATCGTGTGCAACTGTCTGCACCGACCGGACTCGAAACCGGCGTGGTCGATGAGATGACCATGGGCTATATTTTGGTGAAGACGGTCGATGACCGTCATATCGTGGTGCCGAATAGCGTCGCTGCCCAGCAGATCGTGGTGAAGCTACGTGCGTCTTAAGAGCAAATAGCAAATGGCTTATAGCCAAGACAGTGACGGGACCGTTCTCTTTCCGAGCCGTAGGCCATCTGCTCTGTGCCGAGCTCAGATGCGGTCCGGGAAGTCGGAGATGATCCCGTCCACGCCCAGGTTGCGCATGCGTTGGATGTCTTGCGATTCATTCACGGTGTAGACAAAGACCTGTCGTCCGAGGTTGTGATACGTCTGCAGCAGCATGGGTGTGACCGTCGAAAAGTGGAGTCCGACATGGGAGGCATCCAAAGCGACGACATCGGCTACAGGGTCCGGCGGCAGCCGGCGGTGCTGCAAGACCATAATCTTCGCGTCGGGATCGGTTTGCCGCACGCGCTGCAGCTCCGGCATCAGAAACGACGCATAGATCAACGGTCCGGGGAAGCCGGTGCGCTTGACGATCGCGCAGGCCTCGTTGCCGATTCCCTCCACTTTGAGTTCCAGAATCATACCGATTGCGCGTCCCGCAACGTCCAAGGCTTCCTCCAGCGTGGGGACACGCTGCCAGTTCCCCGCATCGAGCCGTTGGATTTGCTCAAGCGACATCTCGGACACGTGTCCGCTCTTGTTGGTGGTGCGGTCGATGGTGTCGTCGTGCAGCAACACAAGATGGCCGTCGCTGGTTGCGCGAAGGTCGATTTCGATGAGATCTGCGTGAAACGAGCGGGCTTTCCAAATAGCGGCGAGGGTGTTCTCGGGGGCGTGGCCGGCGGCTCCCCGATGACCGATGCGAAGGACGGTGGCGATAGCGACCTCGCGTGAGATGCCCTGGGAGAGGGCCCTCCCCGATCCTGCGTTGACCGGCTGCAGGGAGGGGCTTTCTTTTCGAACGCCACTTCCCTACCATATTTCGCGTAAGTCTGCAAAGAACGCCGAGGGGCTCACCCCCGGTGAGTTGGTACGATGGTGAGCGGCGGACCCGGTCCCGGCTCTGCCAGGATCGGATGATGTGGCCGGAGGTGACTTGGATCAGAGCGAGTGATGATGCAGAATACATTCCCCTTCCGGTGACTCCTCTGCGAGTCGCCCTGTGTGAAAGGAGGCTGCCATGCTTGTCCAGGATGTCATGTCTACCGGGGTGGTCACGGCCAGGCGAAATGAGTCGGTCCGTAGCGTGGTCACCAAGATGCTGAGTCGTCATTGCGGCGCCATTCCGGTCGTCGAGGACGGTGAGCTCTTGATCGGCATGGTGACGCTGCGCGATGTCTTGATTCCTCTTTATCCCAATTACGGCGAATATATTCATGACAATGTGCACAGCCGGGATTTTGTGGAGATGGAGGAGGGCTATGCGGACGTCCTCACTCAACGAGTTGAGGAGGTCATGAGCCTGAATCCGCTGACAGTGACGCCACGGACCCCGGTGCTTGAAGCCGCGTCCTATATGGGCTTGAAAAATTTTCGCCGGATTCCGGTGGTCGAGAAGGGGACATTGGTCGGGATGGTCAGCGTGGGCGACATCAATCGAGGGCTCTTTTTCGAACGAGGGCATGCCGTGATGGATGAACACAGGGTCGCACAACCGTCAGGGCGATAGGGCGGTTGCGGGACCGAACGGGCAACTCGTAGAATAGCCCCTTGTTGAAACGACCGACGGCTGTCACCGTCTGCGAAGGAGATGTCATGAGTCTGGCCGACAATAAATGTATTCCCTGTCGAGGCGGAGTCCCTCCCCTCCCCGTCGATCGTACACAGACCTTGTTGCAAGAGGTGGGGCGTGGGTGGTCGCTGAATGCCCAAGGCCATCTCGAACGGCTTTATACATTCAAGGATTTTGCGCAGTCGCTGGCATTTGCGAATAAGGTCGGCGCAGTGGCTGAAGCCGAGGGCCATCACCCGGATCTGTATGTAGCCTGGGGAAAATGTAAAGTCGAGATCTGGACACACAAGATCAACGGCCTCACGGAGAGCGATTTTTATCTGGCCGCCAAAGCGGATCGAGAGTTTGAACCGTTCCGGGCGGGGGCCTAACCAGGAGAAATCATGGCGCATCTACTGCGACAGCCGATCCTCTCGCTCGGCGCGGACGTTCTCGCTCGGCCTCCTCGACGGATTGCGGTGAATACGCCTGCGTCGTCCTCTCTGCGGGCGCCCGCGGCGAGCTTCGGTCTCGACTGTCTCGTGACGATGTCCATGACTTCTCCGGGTTTGGCCCCCGCCTTGTGCCGGCTGGACTGGGGATCTTATGAGTAGCTCCCAGGCCCAGGTGGCGCTCGTCAACATGCCCTTCAGTTTTTCGAAGTATCCTTCCATTCAATTGGGCACGTTGTCGGCGCTGTTGAAAGCGAAGGGCATCGGGGTCGAGTGTCATCACCTCAATGTGCGATTCGCGCACAAGATCGGGATTCCTCTCTACGAATCGATTTGCGAGAAACGCGCGCTGTTCGGCGAGTGGCTCTTCTCCTATCTGCTGTTTCGCGACAACCCCAAACGGGCCGAGTATCCGAGGGTGTTCAAGCCGGTGTTCGAGCAGATTGCCCGGGAGAGCGGCCAGCCAATTTCGTTCTTCGAGGAGATGGCCACGCGGACCGCGCCGCAATTCCTGACCGGAGCCATGACCGGCATCGATTGGGGCCAGTACAAGATCGTGGGGTTCACGTCCACCTTCGATCAAAACGTGGCCAGTCTGACCATGGCGAAGCTCATCAAGGATTTGTATCCGGACGTGAAGATCGTGTTCGGTGGCGCCAACTATGACGGCGAGATGGGGTTGGAATACTTTCGCGCCTTTCCGTTCATCGACCATGTGGTCGTGGGTGAAGGTGAGGTGACGTTCCCAGCATTGGTGACCCATATCCTGAGCGGATCGGCCGGGCCCTGCCCGAAAGGGGTGACGTATCGGGAGCAGGGCGACATTCGATGTGAGTCGAATACCGCGCTCTTCACGGAGTTCGCACAGACCGGCCCGCCGGACTACGACGACTATTATCATCTGCTGGCCGAACTCGGCACTGAGGCGTCGCGCGGCCTGGATCGTATTCTATTGTACGAAGGCTCACGCGGTTGCTGGTGGGGTGAGAAGCACCATTGCACCTTCTGCGGGCTGAATGCGCAGAGTATGAAATTCCGCGCCAAGTCGTCTGAACAGGTCGCTCGCGAGATGGCGTATCTGTCGAGTCGCTACGATACGACACGGTTCCGGCTGGTGGACAACATCATCGATATGAAATATGTCGAGAATCTGTTCGGCCGGTTTGCCGCCGAGCACTGCGATCTGGATGTGTTTATCGAAACCAAGAGCAATCTGCAGAAGAGCCAGATCCGGACGCTGGCCGTGGGGGGCGTGAAGTGCATGCAGCCCGGGTTGGAAAGCCTCAGTCTCTCGCAGTTGAAAGCGATGGACAAGGGCGTGACGCCCATGCAGAACATCATTTGCCTCAAGTGGAGTTGTTACTACCGAGTGTCGGTATCCTGGAATATTCTGCTCGGCTTTCCCGGCGAGACGAATGAGGACTATCGGCGGCAGATCGATCTCCTGCCGTCCCTGTTCCATTTGCAAGCGCCGGAGGCGACCGGGAAATTCTGGTTGCAACGGTTCAGTCCCTACTTTACGAGACCGCATGAGTACGGCGTGCGCATCACGGGTCCGGGGACAGCCTATGAATATGTGTATGATGCGGCGCGCGTCGATCTGCGCAAGATCGCCTACGATTTCGAGTATGAACTCGACGACTGGCCGGTGGATCCCCACGTCTATCAGGAATTGATCGGCTTGGTGAAGGAATGGCAGCGGCTGGCGCGCAGCAGCGACCGGCCGTTTTTGTATTACTCCAAGGCCATGGAGTATGTCACGATCTATGACGGGCGTAATCCACAGATGCCTACGAGACGACGGTACGACTGGCCTGCGGCGGGCATCATCGAGGCGTGCAACGAGGCTGCGAAGAGTCGGGAGCAGATTCGGGCGGCGCTGAGCGAGGCAACGCGTGACATGGCATGCTCGGAAGACGAGCTGACCGAGGCGCTTGGCATCTTGACGAGTCGTCGCATTCTATATGAAGAGCGCGGGAAGTATTTCACGCTGGCCATACCCGAGCACCCCTACTACTGAGCGGATTCTGCGTCTCTTCCGTCCTTCTCCCCTCCCCTACATCGACAGCTTCTCAGTGACGTTTCGCATCTGCACGCCGTGTACGAGTGACGCTCCGCCGCGGATCGCGCAGGCGACATGGACGGCTTCGGTCATTTCTTCGGTATTCGATCCCTTTTCCAAGCAGGCCTGTGTGTAGGCATCGATGCAGTACGGGCATTGCACGGCATGGGCCACGCCGAGCGCAATCAGCGCTTTCTCCCGTTCCGTCAGCGCCCCTTCCGCGAAGACGGCGCTGTAATAACTCATGAACTTTTCCCACAGCACCGGGTTGCCCTTCCCCATGTCTCCGAATTTGCCGAGATCCTTCGAATGGTAATAACAGTCCATGGATAACCTCGCAGGGTGAGTAGGTGTGGTTCGTTCCGGACACGATATGGCGTCGGCGAGCGATCAGCGGATTTTCAGTGTCCGATGCGTTAGGCGTTACCCGGAGGGGCGGGATCGGCCTCGCCGAGGGCCTGAGAAAAACGGTGTCCGACGATGGTGGTGACTTTGCTCATGAGTTCCCCGAGTTCTTTCCATTCTTCCGCGCTCAAGTCTGCCTTGATCTGAGGGTGCAGCGCCCATTCGGCATTGACGAGTTGTCCTTTGCGTGACACGTGGACGTGTAAGAGTTCGACATCCCAGACATCCTGCGGATTCGCCGCTGGGGCGACTGGTTTTTGCGGAGGGACTTGGCTTGCCATGGTGCGTGCGCTCCTTCAGTCTGACATGTGAGAGCGGCATGATACCGCATCAAATATCGCGCTGTACATGGGACGGCCGGCGGCGTGGTGTTTCCGTGGTCGGAGATGAATTGCTCGGGATCGCCGGCTGGAATCGATGCTGATCAGTGAGGATCGGGGTGCTGATTGATGGCGCGAAGCAAGTGCTCGTGAATGTGCCCGTTAGTGGCGACAAGCTCCTGTCCGTACAATGAAAATCGGTCCCTGCTGAAGCCTGACACGACTCCCCCGGCCTCCCGGAGAATCACAACGCCGGCGGCCATGTCCCATGGACTCAGCTTCACTTCCCAATACCCGTCGAATCGGCCGGCTGCCACATAGCTGAGATCCAATGCGGCTGAACCGGTGCGGCGGACGCCTTGTGCGCGGAGTGAGATGCGGGAAAAGTGGTCGAGATTATTGTCGGTGGTCTCACGGATGTTGTACGCGAAGCCGGTGACCAGCAGCGAGTGCTCAAGCGTCTCAATCGTCGACACGCGAAGGCGCTCGCCGTTCAGGTACGCGCCTTGCCCCAGAACAGCGGTGAATAACTCCCGGCGAACCGGGTCCAGCACGACACCCACGATGCATTCCCCGTCACATTCCAGGCCGATCGAGACGGAGTAAAACGGGAATCCATGGGCGAAGTTGGTGGTGCCGTCCAGAGGATCGATAATCCATCGATATGGGGAGTCCGTGGCCCCATCCTCCCCGCGTTCCTCGGCAAGGATCCGATGGGACGGGTGGGCGGAGAGAATGGTGCACACGATGCTTTCTTCCGCGCCTCGATCCGCATCGGTCACAAGATTGATGGCCGCCTTATAGTCGATGCGAAATCCGGAGCGGGCATGCTCCAGGAGCACGGTTCCGGCTGCTTCGGCCGCTCGGATCGCGGTCGCAAGAAATGAGGAGCAATCTTCTGGAGAGGGACGATCAGAGGTCTGCATAGAAGCCGCATCCTACCACGACTCACGTCCAAGCGTTCCAAAAGACTTCGTCTGGCCCTGTTAACTCATCGTAAGATATTGATAAATAACGATACGCAAAACGCTTGTTCTTGTATGACAAGGCTTGGTTAGGCATTGTATGCATTCGGCTTGCACACGCGTGGAATGCGATCAAATAGTTGTTTTGAATCACTTGACAGAAAATGATTCACTTGCTATAAAGCAAGTATGCTTTATTGAGGACTTGCTTGTGGAAGAATTGACCGACATTCTGGTGGGCTTGGAGCAGCGGATCAGCGCCTATCGGAATCGCTACCAGGAGCTTGAGAAAAAGCGGCGTCGGCTCGACGACGAAATCGCGATGATCAAGAAATACCTGGAGCTGGCGGAAACGCTGTATCGCGTTGAAGCCGACAAGGCCAAGCTGGCGAGCCTCTCCAGTCAGATTATTACCGATGAAAAAGGTATTCGACCTCTCCCTGTGACCGATGTCACGGACCAATCGCGTGAAATCCTGCTCGGCAAAAGCAAGTATGTCGGAAAGAGCGTCCCGGAGGCTGCCTATCAGATTCTCCGCGAAGCCAGCCGGCCGATGCATGCCAAGGAGCTCTTGCAGCGCCTCCTGGAGGGCGGTTTGCAGATCAAGGGTAAGACACCATTGACGTCTGTGGCGACATCATTAAAGCGGGATAAGCGATTCCAGAAAGTCGGACCGAACACGTTTGCGGTGATGACCCAGGAGTTAACGGCAGTAGTGTAAGCGGGCGGAAGAAGTTCATATCAACTCTAAATGTGTGAAGGGAGGTGAGAGTCTTGGCAACGAAGAAGGCAGCGAAGAAACCAGCGAAGAAGGCAGCGAAGAAGAAGTAAGTCCCACCAGGATTTACACGCCGGGGGTAAGGCCACTTACCTCCGGCGTTTTTTTATGCCTAAAAGCAGCCATGGCCTTATGGGGCATAGGCATAGGAGTGTATCTGCGTATGCGGGTGCTTGGAAGCAGCGGTTAGATCGCGAGGGATGGTGCGGGGCGAAGGAGCCCGAGCGGAGAGCGAGATTCGGATGCCGCGACTGCATGTTCCCCGGTGATGAGGGCCCATTTGTCGCGCTGAGCCAGGATTTGCTCAACGAGTCTGGTGTGCATGGCATGACCTGATCGTTCCGCAACGATATGGCCGATGAACGGGAAGCCGAGAAGCGCGATATCGCCGATCAAGTCCAGGACCTTGTGGCGGACGAACTCGTTCTGGAAGCGCAGGCCCGATTCATTCACGACACCGTCTTTGGACAGAATCACGGTGTTGTCCAGTGTCCCGCCTTTTCCGAGGCCTCTGGCCCACAGGGCTTCGACTTCGTGCAAAAATCCAAACGTGCGAGCCGTTGCAATATCCTGCTCAAAAGCCGAGGCGGAGCAGGCATAGGTGTAGGACTGGGTTTGGATCAATGGATGATCGTAGTGAATGGAGTACGTGATCTTCGGGGTGGAAGACGGCTCGATTCTGACTCGGCGTGCTCCATCAACAACCTCAATGGGTTGCGTGATTTTCACATACGATTGGCGACGGGTCTGGGGGATCACGCCGGCCGCACGAATCAATCGCACGAAGGGGCTCGCGCTGCCATCCAGCACGGGGACTTCCCCTGCATCGACTTCTGCGTACACGTTGTCGACTTCCATGCCGACCAAAGCCGACAGGAGGTGTTCGATGGTCTTCACTTGACGGCCGTTGACGCTGATGGCCGTGCAGAGCTCGGTCGGTACTTTATTTGAGACCGCAGCCGGGAGGAGGGTTTCCTCCGATCCGTTGCGATAGACAAACACGATTCCGGTATTAGGGGGAGCTGGGCGGAGTGTCAGCGTGACCGGTTGGCCTGAGTGGAGCCCGACACCCGAACATGAAACTGGTGATCCGATCGTTTGCTGAAACCGCACGGTGCCTCCTCCGTAATGTGTACTCCAAGATGAGCAATGCTTGTGCCAAGCATTAAATTAATCGTAAGTTATTGATATATATTGAATTATATTGAATGGTTGAAAGTGCTCACTGTGGTGAAATTCACACAATTGTATCTTTTGATGGAAGAGGCGAAGCACGGAAGTGTTTGGTTTTCAATGAGTTAACTGATTATATCAGGCTGGGTTTAGCGGGAACCACGTATTCCGGCATCAATATCGAGATCCGTGCCTGGGCTTTGCATTGGTGGCGCGGCCTCCGTTAGGGTCTCGGTTCCAATTCGATCAGCCCTTTGCGGATGGCCAGAATCGCGGCCTGGGTCCGGTCATACACCTGCAGTTTGTGAAAGATATTGCGGACGTGGTTTTTCACCGTCTTCTCGCTGAGATCCAAGTTGTTGGCGATTTCTTTGTTGGTCTTCCCGTCTGCGACGAGGCGCAGGACCGTGATTTCGCGTTCAGTCAAATCGTGTTCAACCCAAGCCGGCTTCTTGCCCTTCTTCTGGGACATGAGGGAGAACTCGGCCAGGATCTTACTGGCGACCGACGGATGAATAAGCGACTCGCCCCGGTAGATCGCCCGGATGGCCGCCACGATTTGTGAGGATTCAGAGTCTTTCAATAGATACCCGGTGGCGCCGGCGCGCACGAGATCGAAGATGTATTGCTGCTCTTCATACATCGTCAGCGCCACGATGCCCATGTGAGGGAATTCCCGCTTGATTTGACGGGTGGCTTCGATGCCGCCCATGCGGGGCATGCTGACATCCATGAGAATGACGTCCGGCATGAGAGTTTTGGTTTTCTCCACGGCTTCCACGCCGTCTTGCGCTTCGCCCACCACGTTGATGTCGTCTTTGGTCTTGAGGATGGCCGCCAGGCCTTCGCGCACCACGCGGTGATCATCAGCGATCAGTACCTTAATTTTTTCCATGACGAATCGTCTCCTTGTCGGCTAGTGGGATTCGCAGCACGATGCGCGTGCCGCGCCCTTTCTTCGAGTCGATCGTGGCTTCCCCGCCCACCAGTCGTGCGCGTTCCAGGATGCCGCGAATGCCGAAGTGATCCCACTTTTCGGGATCGCGAAGGACCGCATCCATGTCGAATCCGATCCCGTTGTCGGAAATGGTCACTTGCAACAGATCAAACCGAATATCGAGCTGCACCGACACCCGGCCGGCCTTGGCGTGCTTTTGCACGTTGCTCAGGGCTTCTTGCACGATCCGGAACAGGAAGATCTTGGTGCGCGGGAACAAGATCGTTTCGTCTCCGGTCACGGAAAAGGCCGTCTTGATATGGTATTGGGTTTCGTAGGACTTGAGATAGTTCGTCAGTGCCGGGATGAGCTCCATTTTGTCGTAGTGGAGCGGACGCAGGTTGAAGATGACCTGCCTGGCCTCCTGAATGGCCAGTTTCAATTGGGCTTTGGATTCACGGATCGTGGCGAGACTGGCTTTGGGATTCTTCCGAATCAGCTCTTGAGAGAGCTCCAGCTTGAAGTTCACGCCGGCGAGGCTCTGCACCAACCCGTCGTGAATTTCGCAGGCAATGCGCGTCCGTTCCTCCGTCACCGCGGCGCCGGTTTCTTTGACGTACAAGCGGTACAGCGACTGGTACTTATTCAAGGCTTTTTCGATGTCGGCCGTGGCGCGAATGCGCGCCTCGATCAACTGCCACATGAATTTGGCGCTGGCCCCCCCGATGACCGAGACGCCCATGCGGCGAATGTCCTGCAGGTATTCGCCGACCTCCGGGTTGCCCGACACATCGATGACCAGATCGACCGGCCCCATTTTCAGCAGTTGGCGATAGTTGCGTGTCACGCGGATGTGCAGCCGTTTGGCGAGGCCGAGGCCGGGTGCCTGATCGCTGATGTCGGCCACGCCGACGATGCGGACCAAGGGATCATTGGCGAAAATCTCCATCAGGGCGGTGCCGCCGCGGCCCGCGCCGATGATGACCACGTGTGTAGCCCCCGGCGATCGGCGTCGGCTTGGTCGCTTGGCTGTTCGTCGGTTGCGGGTGACTTTGGTCGTTGCCATGGGTTCAGAGCCTATCGGGAGTGCGCAGGTCTCTCCTCTGTTGGTGCCCATCCTACCGAGACCTACACCGAGCGGACCGATCCGAAACAGCGAAGAGAAGGGGAGGGCTTAACGCTCCCGGCGCTGCTGGGCCAGGGCTTTGATCTCGTCCATGAACTGGTCGATGTCTTTAAACTCCCGATACACGGAGGCGAATCGAACATAGGCGACCTGATCGAGTTGAGACAGTTCTCGCATGACTTCCTCACCGACGGCGGTGCTCACGATCTCGGTTTCACCTAAATCCTGGATGCGCTTTTCGATGCGATCGGTGACGGTTTCGATGGTCGCGGTGCTGATCGGGCGTTTTTCGCAGGCTTTTTTGAGCCCGGACACGATCTTGCTCCGATCAAACGGCTCCCGTCGTCCGTCCTTTTTTACGACGGCGGGCATGGTTTCTTCGACCCGTTCGTAGGTGGTGTACCGGCGTTTGCACGACAGGCATTCGCGCCGCCGCCGGATGACCTCGCCTTCTTTGGCCATCCGCGAATCGACGACTTTGTCCTCGACATCGTCGCAGAAAGGACACTTCACTGGCGAACGTCCTGCCTAAGCGGGAGACGAATCGTAGGCATGAAAGATGGGAAAACGATTGCACAACGTTTTTGCTTGCGCCCGCACCTCGGCCTGCACCTGCTGATCCTGGGGATGCTGCAACACACGATCGATCAGCGCCACGATCTCTCGCATCTCTGCCTCGCGCATGCCGCGCGTCGAGACGATGGGGCTGCCGATCCGGATGCCGCTGGCCGTGGCCGGCGGTTTTTCGTCGTAGGGGACGGCGTTCTTGTTGACGATGATGCCGGCGGCGTCGAGGGCGGCGTCGGCTTCTTTCCCCGTGATGCCTTTGTTGGTAAGGTTGACCAGCATCAGGTGGGTATCGGTTCCCCCCGACACAATTTTATAGCCACGGTCGACGAGTCCCTGCGCCAGCGTGCGCGCGTTGGCGAGCACCTGCTGCTGGTACCGCTTGAACGCGGGCGACAGCGCTTCTTTGAATGCGACGGCTTTGGCGGCAATCACATGCATGAGGGGGCCGCCCTGCAGGCCGGGGAAGATAATCTTATCGACGGCCTTGGCGTATTCGGCTTTGCACATGGTGACGCCACCGCGTGGGCCACGCAGCGTTTTATGCGTCGTGGTCGTGACGAAATCCGCGTAGGGGACGGGATTGGGATGCAACCCGGCTGCGATCAACCCGGCAATGTGCGCGATATCGACCAGCAGGTACGCGCCCACCGACTTGGCGATTTCCTGAAACTTGGGGAAGTCGAGGGTGCGGGCGTAGGCGCTGGCTCCCACCACCAACATGCGAGGACGGCATTCCTCGGCGATCTTCTGAACCGCCCCATAATCGATGGTTTCGGTCTGGCGATCGACGCCATACGAAAATGCACGGAAAATGATGCCGGAGAAATTCACCTTGCTGCCGTGGGTGAGGTGTCCGCCCTGGGCGAGGTCTAATCCCAGAATCGTGTCGCCCGGCTTGAGCACGGACAGGTACGCGGCCATATTGGCTTGCGATCCCGAATGCGGCTGCACGTTGACGTGCTCGGCGCCGAAGATCTGTTTCGCGCGTTCGATGGCGAGGCTTTCAACCGTATCGACATGCTGGCAACCGCCGTAATAGCGCTTGCCGGGATACCCTTCGGCATACTTATTCGTCATCACGCTGCCCTGGGCGGCCAAGACGGCGGGGCTGGCGAAATTTTCCGAGGCGATCAACAGCAACTTGTCCCGTTGCCGCTGCTCCTCGGCGACGATAGCCTCGTAGGTTTCAGGGTCGGTTGATTTCAATGCGTCCAACGAACCGATCAGCTCCTGCATGCTTCCTCCGAGCGCAGCCTTCTCTCCGGTGGCCACGCATGATCCCGCAACGGGTTATGCGGTTGGTGCGGCTTCTTCCGGCTCTGCTTGCGCTTCTTGCTCGTCTTGCTTCTTCACCACATGGACCGCAATGGTGGCGGTGACTTCGCGCGGCAGCTTGATGGCAATGGCGAAGGTGCCGAGTTCCTTGATGGGCTGGGCCAGCTGGACCTTGCGGCGATCCACGGTGAATCCTTGCTCAGCCAACCCTTCCGCAATATCCTTGGCCGTCACGGATCCAAACATCTTGTCGTCTTTTCCGACCTGGGCGGCAACGGTCAGCGAGACCGCGGAGATCTTCTTGCCGTGCGCCTCGATGTCCTGCTTTTCCTTCTTGGCCTTCTCGGCCGCGGCCCGCTTGGCATGTTCGAATTCTTTGATGTTCCGGCTATTGGCTTCAACGGCCTTCTTGCGGGGCAAGAGATAGTTCCGGGCAAACCCGTTGGAGACGTCCAAAAGGTCGCCGAGGTCGCCCACGCCTTCGAGTGTTTCTTGGAGAATCACCTTCATACTGCAACTCCTTCTGTTGGAAAGGGAAAAAGCATACTGGCGGGCTGTGCAAAAGTCAATTGATCTGGAGGCATGCGACGGTTTTCTTCATTCGGCTCGAAATGGCGGCGCAGGCGTTCAGTGCGGCTCTTTCCGTTCATTGTCGCGTTTCAGCGGTGGATTGTTTGTGCGTGCGTCGCTGGTGGACAGGATCTTTCGGAACTCTTTAAGATACGTTCCCGATTCTATGAACAATGCGCTGACGGTTGTGCGACCGGCGTCGCAGGCTGCGCCACGACGACACGCAGGGGAAGAACGGAACATGACCGCAATACCAGACACCTTGCCCGATCTCCTCGATCAGCTGGCGGCGACGCTGGACGGTGATGCCGCGCGCGGCACGGAGCAGGGGCTCGACCAATCGATTCCGCTCACGCGAGGCCGGCTGCTCCAGACCGTCGGGAATTTGCACCTGTATGAGTTCTATCTCTCCGCCGACGTGGTGGTGGGAGCCGATCTGTCTGCGACTCTGCTCCTGGGCGAAGAGGCTGAACCCACGGAGGGCATTGTGCTGTTTCAGGACGGGGAGCGCCTCGTGCTGCAATTGTTCGATGCCATCGGCGATGTGGTACCCAGCGCCACGCTGGTGCCGGATGCCAGTGGATTGGCCCTGACCACCAGCCGCCGCTTGGCAGAAATGAGCAAAACCGGCGCCTCCTACACACTCGGCCCGGCCGAACGGCTTCTCCCCGTCCTCGAAGCGGGACAAACGGGGGACCGCGCCGCGCTGGAGGCCCTGGTGCCCACCTCCGTGCTGACGCCCTTGTGGCAAGACGATCTGACGGCGCGTCGGCAGAAGCTGGCCACGCTCATTATTGAGCTGCTTCGGGGCAACAAACGCATTCTTCTCGTTGCTCCGGACCACGAGAGCGCCGATGCGATCACCCTTCTCACGGCCCGGGCGATGAAAGCAGCCGGACTGACGTTCAAAAGTTGGCTGAGTCGGTACGAAGTGGCGACCAGCAAGGAGAGCGGAGGCATTCCTCTTCCGGATTTGGGATTCGAGGCGCAGATGCATCAGTTCTATGCCAAGTCTCGCTCCGACAAGGCGGTCTTGCGCAAAAAGTACGATCGGTTCCGTGAACTCACGCCGATTCTGGCCTACAAGGCCCAAAAGCAGAAGGATCTGGACGAGGTGCGGTTGTTGGAATGGCGATTGGTGACCCAGTTGACCGATTTCCTGGCCAAGATCAAGGAAATCGACCAGACCCTGACCGACTATGAACAACTCCCCATCTGGAAGCGGTTGTCCATGCAGGCGGTAGGAAAAAACGTCGAATCGCTGCGTGAGTACAAAGCGATCTATGAACGGCACTGTGCCGGGCTTCGCCATGAAGTCGACATCGCCAAGGAACGGATTGCCGAATTGATTCCCGAGGCGACGGTCCCGAAGGAGCTCAAGCCGGAATTTGCCGAACTCAAGGAAGAAGTCATCCGCTTGGGGGGCACGAAGAAGATTCGCGAACTGCTGGCGGCGCAGGAGGATACCAACCGGCAGGCCTTCGTGCAGAACCGGCGGGTCATCGTCACCACGGCGGCGCGGGTGGCGGTCGATCCGTTGTTTCGCAAGGTGCGGTTCGACGTCTTGATTGCGGATGAGGCGCCACGCATCCGCGCGGCCTTTCTGCTGGCGGCGGCGGGGTTGGTCCGCGAACGGATTGTGCTCAGCGGCGACCTGCGCGAGGTGACGGCCGGTGGCGCCTGGAATCTCACCGACGGGGTCCTGACCGCCGGCTGAACTCGATTCACCTCAGCCGACGGATATTTTCATGTTCCTCACCTTGACGGGTCGAAACCGATCAGCGATAATCCCACTCCATTCCTTAGGCCGAAGTGGCGGAACTGGCAGACGCACTGGTTTCAGGTACCAGCGCCCGTAAGGGTATCCGGGTTCAACTCCCGGCTTCGGCACCACCCTTTCTATACTGTAGCGATTTCGAGAACTTGCGAAGAGGCAGGGGAGCGGCGTGTTATTAGCGTGTTCAAACGGCTCATGGCGTCGTCGAGTTTCTCGGCCTTGATCGTGCGATAGCGCAAGAACATTTCCACCGATGAATGCCCGACGATCTTCATGATTGTTTCGGTATCCACCCCAGCATCGGCCAGGTTTGTCACTGCACAATGCCGGAGATCGTGGAAGATGAAGTTCTCGACCTGCTGAGCCTTGCAGATGTCCTGCACCACTCGATAGGTGTGGGTGAACTTCTTCCCATTCTTCTGAAATACAAGCCCCTGAATGCGGGTCACTCCATCTTGCTCCCGTAACCGCTGAAGGGTCCGGCGTAGCGTGGGAGTCAAAGGAACCGTTCTATCCTGCTTGGTCTTGGTGAGGGAGCCAGGGAGAAAGATTCTTCCCTTTTCCAGGTCTACGCGGTCCCACGTCAGGGTGAGAATTTCCTCCAGCCGCATTCCCGTATGATAGCCGATCAACAGCACAGGCTTGAACCATCCAGGCGCAGCATCATGAAGCCGCGTCCATTCGTCCGGCTCTAGTACCCGATCTCTCGCGTTCTTGGGCTTGGGTGCCGCCACCAGGCAGGCAACATTCCGCGTGAGGAGATCCCGCTTCATGGCGTGCTTCAGCATGTGCTTCAGAATGTTGTGATCGACGTTCACCGTTGCCACGGCCCGGCCCTTCCCTCGTTCCTGTCGGAAAGCCTCCACGCCACAGACCGTGAGGTCTTGCAGCAGTGTCTGAGCGCCGAAGAAGGGCACAATGGTTTGGTCGATCCGCTGGCAGCGTTCGCGGTAACTGCGTATCCGTTGCACGTCTTCAATCTTCTTGTAAACTTCAGCCCACGCACCGAGCGTCATCGAGAGGTGTTGTACACGCTCACTGAGCAGCGTACCCGACAGAAGCCCGGTCTTAATAATCGCCTCTTGCTGCTTCGCCGTGGTCTTGTTGGTACAACCGACCTTCCAGCGCTTCAGCTTCGCCCCTTGAACGCCTGGCGCGAGCTGGAGCGTCTTGCCGTTGTCCACAATGCGAAACTCGACGTAATAGCTGTCCTTCCGTTTGGTCAGTCCCATAGGACTACCTTCCTTTCCGTGGCTGCCTCGCCACCCCGAGCAGTTGATTAGGTGAAATGCGCAATGCGTCACACAGCCTGAGAAGTGTCGAGATTTGAGGGTCTAGCTTGCCGGACTCCATTTTCACGATAGACACATAGTGAACGCCAGACAGCTCGCCTAACCCTCGAACGGTCAGCCCTCGTTTCTCTCGCCATTCTTTCAAGCGTGTTTGCATGCTCAACATGGTAGCGTTATAGCTATCGCCACGTCAACGGACTGCCGTAAAATCTCATCCTGCTTGCCAAGACAACTTGGTTCGGTACAATGCGATCAGGAGGCACTATTCGATGAAAGACCGCAGTCAACAATCCGACTTGTTCGATAGAAGTGAAACCACCGAACGCTTGTACAACCTGCTTGCAGTGCTCTGCTTTATCCTGACCTTGGGCGTCATTGCCTTGTTTGAGCTGCGTTAGGGCACGAGCCTGAATACACCCCAAACCACCGCTTTCCCCTGTTCGGTCCGTCAAGGTCGTCGTTGTGGCATCGGCATGACGGTGTTTTGCTTAATCCAGGTATCGAGGAGAGCCACATCGAACTTCACGAGCCGTCCTACCTTCACATAGGGAATCCGCCTCTGACTCACCATTGTATAGACGGTATGGACGGAGAGCCCGGTATAGCCCGCTGCGTCCTTAATCCCGATTAACCGCCGAATGCCGCCTACGTTATGCATGGTTGGTCCTGCTTTCTTGCTCGTTAGCGTCCTGGCGCTGCTGATCCAGTCGATTCCCGATCCACCCGTCTATCAAGGCCGTGCAGGTCATCCAGCGGCCATCTGGCGTTCTAGTGGCGGGAAACTCATAGCCCCGCGTCCAAGTGTAGAAGGTGCTAGGACCGATTCGCATGTATTCACAGATCGACCGCACCCCCATGAAGACTTGCGCCGCCATTTGCCTACGGAAAGGGATGGCTGACGTGCTAAACGATGGCTTCATGCGTTTCCTCCCTGATTTTCCTCGTATCAAAACTGGCTCATCGGATCGTCAATCACTTGTTCCCATCTGCCATTTCGAGCAAACAGCACTCCCTTTTTTATCCGTACGCGAGAGCCGCAAGGTAAGCGGGTGCAACTCGATTAACTCCATGCCAGACCAGTACAGTCTGAATGAGTCGGTTGTCTCCTTGTCTCGGTCTTTTGCTCTCACCTTTACCCACCCTCTTCTCTTCACTCTTTCCTCATCCTCTTCCACATCCTAGTAAATCAGGGGGTTTTCCACGTTACATCGCTGAGTTGTAAGGGCAACCTCTGGACGGTTTCGGCCTCTCCAACAGGCCGGATGATTCGACCGACTTTAGACCAGTAGCAAGAGGGATGGAGCGGTCCCCGCGTGTCGCGAATCACGGTGACGACTTCCACATAGAACGTTTTATCTTTGAACACGGAGAGCGGGAGAGAAGTTGGGCGTGAGGGTAGGACTCCCCGATTGGCTGCTATCCAATCCTTACGGAAGGCGTGGTTGGGGCCAAATATGAATCGATTGCCTCGATCTCGTTTAGCATTGTAGAAGCCATGTAATGCGATAGATCGACTGAAGTCTTGGGCCACATACACCAACCACTCGAATTTGATCTTCAAGCCCCAAGGTGAGACGCTAGGGTTTCCACCTTTCCATAGCGCCGGATAAATCCCTTGTGCTGCGATTAAGGTTCGTGAATCGCCTGGATTAATATTCTCGAAATCCTCGTCGGTAAGACTCACGTTCGGTTGAGTATCCATCCTAGCTGGCGCTCCCGTGCGAAGTGTTCGTTCCTAATATGCCTTGAGATTTCAGCTGCTCTCGTTCAGACTGCCCGCACATTGCCCCATTTCGGTCTGAACTGCTGCAAGTGTGACAAGTGTGACGCCACCTACTTTTAAGGCCGATGGCCCAATGCAGGCCGATTGGTCAGTTGCACCGTGCGAACTGGTTACCCTCAAGAAAGTTCGCCTGTGTAGGAATGATGAGCGGCCCATGGAATATGGGCTTGTCCCCAGCCGGACCGGGCAAGTGACGCTCGTGCAATGGAAATCGAATGCCAAGCCGAAGCGGGTCAATCTTCTGGCGAATGACTGCAACCTGGCTGATTTGGCCCAGTGCGCGAAGGAGCCGCGACAGACTGACAAGATAGTACGGTGGGTTTCTGAATGGGGACTGCTTGGGTTCCGCCATACAGGGCAAGCGCCACCCTCATTTACTCGTTGGATCAACGCAGGCCGTGAGAGATTCTTCGGTCCTGAGCATCGTGTAGGGTATGGCGCAGAACCTTTAGATATGATCGTGGAGGCTGCAAAGGTGGCTGAAGTGGCGGTGAGCCTATACGACGCATTAAGGCGTGGTTCGGTGGACCAGCGCGCAGCTGCAATCAGGGAGCTTGTCACGCAGGACCGACACGTCCAGATTGGCCCACGAGTGAGGGTTGAGCCGGATGGTCGTGAGGTTTCTGAGGGGCGCTGCGAGATGCCTATGTGGGTTCAGGGCGTGTTCATTGGCATGCAGCAAGAACCTCGCAAGCCTACGCACTATGCTGGACTGGCCGTCGCAGGGTTAGGGTTTCTGACGGACTCCTACCTCGGAAACGAGTTTCAGTTGTATTGGTCTGAGAGTTCCGGCAATCGTCGCAGGTTAGAGATAGGATGGCGGGTCAATTCGCTACTTGCAGGTCTTTATCTAAAATTAGGTTACAGCTTACGGAAAGTGCTTTGCGTGGCTTGCGGCTTTCCGATTGCACATCGCAGAGCTGGTGCAAGGACATGCGGAGTGACGTGCCGCAAGCGGTTGCAGCGCCAGTTAACCGACTAGACCACGAGCAAATAGGACACCTCGGCTTTATTCGTGAGGTGGGCAAACCATGTGCTTGACACTCTGACTGATTTTCCCTTGTATAGAATCATAAGAAGTGAGGCCGACTGAGATGCCTTCATCTTGTACGATATTCATATGCGGCATACTGACGACCCTTTTATGTGCCGTCTTGCTTGTGGCAACTCCCAGTTATGCCGATGAGCGCTTGGCTCGACTCCACAGCGCCAAAACTCTACGGTGTGCATTCTCGATTGGATCGAGCGCTGATTCCCGTAGAGGGGATTTAAAACCCTCAATCGAAGCCTCCAGCATGGTCTTTGTTTTCGACTCCATCGATCTTCAGGAGTCAAGCGCTAGGGCCGTTGGGAGTCAAGGGTCATCAAACGAAATAGCGTTGAGGACACCATCGGGAATTACATTTATTGAAAAAACGAATACAGGGAATCACGTCTTCACCACCGTCTTCTCCGGAAGTGGCAACACTTCCCTAGCGTTCCATGCTGTGACCTCCCGCCATATGGAGATGATGGGTGTTGTCGTGGTTAGCCAATGGTATGGCGCTTGCGAAATCCTTCCCAGTCAGTAACCCTTTGACGACTTCGCTGCTGCCTATGGGTGTGGAGGAAGCGAAGAGGACAAGCTACTGGCTGGACGTGGATGAGCCTTAGAACGTGGTTGAGCTGCATCCAGAATAGGCCCATGACCGGATGATTCCATTGGCATCTAGATTGAAGATCTGTCTACATGTTCCAATTCCGCTTCCATCCCCACTGTAGGTGACGTAGACGATACTTTTCCCGCCATCTGCAAGAGCAGCTTCCTGTGTCGGGGGTCCCCAGCTCTTCACGAGGTCATCGCGATGTTTGCCCTTCCAGGAGTTCATAACGCTACTCAAGCAGCCACTTAAAAGCATCGCCAATAAGCAGGGCACTAGTAGTCGCTTCATTGGACACCTCCAAGGCGCCAACTTAACACAATGGAACTGCAGAACTGCCACCTCATTTGGGCAGTCTCCAGCTGCCAAAGTGTCTTTAGCTAGTAAAAATTTGAAGCCTGGACGCGTGCGACTACTCCTGCTAATAAGCCCCCGCCTCGGCATAGCAGTCCCACGCCAAGCCTGGGGCCGGGGGGGGGCAGGCCTGCATGTGTCCCCGACGCGCAAGGAGGAAGTGTTAGCTAGGTGTTAGGTGAGCCGACAACGTGCCAGGACGACGGATGAATAGAAACAAGGACCGCCAAAGGGCTTACCCCTCTGCTCTAGCGCCTGGAGCGGGGATTGCCCATGTCTTCAACGACTTGAGCAACCCCCTCTGAGATAATCCCGGCTTCGGCACCATACACAGCTTGCTCGACCCGAAGCCCTTCCGATGGCTCTCGGC
>Ga0075163_10001554_pt1 | contig 30976 bp, 35 predicted proteins | sample JI1023141ADNA_FD_71478 | JGI IMG/M metagenome (GOLD analysis project Ga0075163, IMG submission 71478) | Wastewater effluent complex algal communities from Wisconsin, to seasonally profile nutrient transformation and Carbon sequestration -... | ecosystem: Engineered > WWTP > Effluent > Algae...
AAATAATGGGACTCTGAAATCTTATCTGCTTCTAACAGACTATTAGCCAATACTCCATAGTCACCAATTACCTCGTTGGAGTTTCCTCGCTCATACAAATAAGTGGGATAACCATTTTGCGATGCCCCTCTCTTAACACCAACAGTAAGTTCATCGTAGGTAGCTTGTGGTATGAATTCCAAGTTGAGCATACGGTAAAGCAAGGCTCTTCGTGATACACTGTAAAATTGTTCAATTTTAAGAATGGTCTGTAATGAAATTGTTGCTCCCCTTTTTAATTCCTCATCCGGGATCATCTGTTTGATTCCTTCTTCCGGCAACAATAAAAATGCAGCAAACAAATCGGCTCTATACTCTTCGGGGTCTTTGGCTCCATCAAAAGCGCCTACCGAACATTTTTGTGCAGTGAAGTTCTCCTGAACGAAAAGATGGTAGAGTTCGTGGCCGATGGTAAAGTGTTGCTTGCCCAAGCTCTGCTCGCAATTCACCAGCATAAAACGGTTTTGCTCCCCAAGTTTTATTGCCATACCAGAGAAGGATTCAGACAATGGCTTGAATAATGTCAGTACATTGTTCTTGAGCAATAGGCTTTTCAAGCGAATGGGCTCTGCACTGCTGAGCCCATTCTGTTGCCTGAAAGCAAATGCCTTTTTCTCTATCTCAACTTCTACGGCTCTGTTCCTCCTCATGGCTTAGTCGTTTCAGTTTGAGATAATTTTTTACAACCTTCTGAAAGCTGCCTATGCTTTGAAGGTCTGCTGCCGAAAGCCCATCGGTGCGGAAAGCAAAGGCAAAGGATGCCTGTTGCTCGGGTGAGGGTTCTTCGGCAGTTAAATCAGCCACTTCTACACAAAACAGATCAGCGAGTTTTTCCAGATGCAATAGGGGGATTTCGCGCTCGGCTGTTTCGTAGTAGCTGATTACCGGTCTCTTTACCTCCAGATACAAAGCGACTTCTTCTTGCGAGAGGCCTCGCTTTTCGCGCAATGCAGCCAGGTTTTTACCGATAATTTCGTTGAGGTTCATGCTTGCTGGTTAGGTGAGTTTGTTACAAAACAACATCAAATTTATGTTTTAGTCAATATTTGTAACGATGAATTCCAGTGAAAAGTTGCGTAAAGTGCTGATTTTCAATAAAAATGGTCTTTTAATTGGGAATGTATTACAAATATCTTTAGTGACTTACCCCTATATACGCTTATCTTTAGTCGAATCGACAAAGGCTACTAAGTTGAACATTTCGCGTAAGCGACTGCGTACGCGGCTACCGTAAAGTGATTCGAGTTCACTAGCTGATAGGTTGGTGGTGATATGGGTAAGCATGTCGTGCGATACGAAATATTCGTATCGGCTAAGTAATATCTCACCGATCACGTTACATTCGTTACCATAGTATTTCAGAGACTGTTCTGCCCCGAGATCATCAAAGCAATACGCCTTTGGAAGTTGGTTGTTAAATGACATGCGACTGTACCGCCAAATAACCTCATAACCTTCCTGAATGAATTCAAAGCTCACATCACGAGTTGATCTGATGATGTAGTTACGTTCCGGTGGTGGAACATGGCGCATCAGGCTTATCAACGAAGTTTTTCCACAACCAATCGGGCCTGATAGCAGAATACCTTTCTTGAGGTCGATATTCAGTTTTGCTGCATGGTATTTGTCGCCAATGAAATATACCAGTAGTTTGAAAATCAACGAATGGTCATCAGGAAAGATTTTGAATTTTTGTCCATACTGTTCGCGCCCGCGTTTCTCCAGGAAAGAAATACACCAGTTGAATTTCTCACCTTCCAACCCGCCTAACAATACTTCGTGGGATACATTATCATAAGGGCTCTCCATAGTCCTTCTGAGTTGAAACACTCAGTGTTGATGATTTCTTTTTTTGTTTAAACGCATCAGCATTTAATATCCAATTGCGGGCTGCAGCCCGCCAATCTTTCATAGCGGCACGGCCACCTACTTTCCAGCCATTGCTTTTGAAGTAGTTGAAGAATTTTTGGGCTTCGAGTTTTGTGCTTTTAATTTCTTCGAAGAAGGCTTCGACTTCATAAAGTTGTGGAGGCATTGACATAGTTGCGCGCCCTTGACCTTCGCTAAGGCTTCGGTCAACCCGGCCCCCTGGTGTAATTTTCTTTGAATTACTTTTCTCTTGGGCTGTTGCCCGACCAAAATCTGAACTTGTATCTTCATCATAAGCTAGCTTATCGTTTGTTTTGTTTATATGTTTATTAGAAGGCTCGTTTAATAGTACGGTAGCTGTACCGATTTTAGGAAGGTACTTGTTCACCGTTGGTTCATTTTCTGAACCAGTACTTGTTTCTTCTTTAAACTTGTTGCGTTCTAAGTTGTCCACCCACTGAACCAGTTCAACTTCGCTTCCCCGAAAAGGATTGTATGATGGTTTGTACACAATGAATCCGAATTCATGCAACTCTTTTATAACCTTATGGTAGGTAGCCTTGGCCTGAATTTTACTTACTACCATCATTTCGCTACGTGAAATGGAAATAGGATTTTGGAAGCGGTTGAAGTTCCAGAATTGAAACAGCGCCATATACAAACTGATGTGGGTTGGATGGATACGTTTATCGACAGCAATGCGGTCGAAGAAAGCGTTGAGGTGGCGGATGTAGTTCATAGCACCTCACCCCCTGCCCCTCTCCGAAGGAGAGGGGAGTTTGATTCGTTTCTTATACCAGACTCAAGCAGAAGTTCAATGTCTTCGTAGCTGTAGTAAATGAGACCTCCAATCTTGGTGAAGCGAAGTGTTCCATTGACTCTCAAATTCTGAAGTGTGCCTGGTGAGATTTTTAATAGTTTTCGGACCTCAGGACTTTTAAGCCACTGCTTTGGTTTTTGAGGAACGGAATTGCACAGAACTTTTTTGAGGTCTTGCAGTAGTTCGATGCGAAAGGACTGCAAATCATCTTTGGTAACTATTTCGATTGCCATACGGATTGAATTGTTTTGTATGGTGCAAAACAGTAAAGTGGATGGATGTAAAAACAGTCCCTAAGGGTTCCGGAACCCTCTTAACTAATTGAAGGTCAAATGGAAATATTTTTAATTTGAATTTTTGATGTGGTTGAGCAATTTCATCACGTCATCTTTCACAGCGTCCTTTGCTGTTTGCTCTGTGTTGTAAAACTTCGACCTGAAACTATCGGCTGAAATATTTTCAACGCGACTTGTACGGATGTGGGAAGAAAAAAACCTTATTACCTCAATGGTGCTGTGATTTTTGATCAAGCCGGTTTCCATTAATATCCTAACAAAGTAAGCCACCTGAGGGACCGAAGACTCTGTCATGATTTTGAAACTTTTCTGCAAAGCCGCTTCGGCCTTGTCTATTTTGAAACTGAAAGAGAGTTGTTGCTTCCTTTCCAGGAAAATTATTTCCTCAATTACCCATTCCGAAAGTTGAACCTTCAACGACTTCTGAGAATGCTTGAGGCTGAAGCCCGGTTTTTCCTGTTGCTGGTTGATTAGTTTGAGATAGTGAGACAATTTTTCTAATTGTTCTGTCAAGGTAGATTTAGCCTGATAGGCTTCCTTGATAATTTTAGCACAATGGCTTAAGAACTTTGGGGAATTGTAGTTAATATAAATCATTGTCGTGCACACCAGTTTTTCTACTTCTTTCAACTCAACCTCTGATTCACTCAATTCAAGAATTTCATTGTAGAGTTCTTTCAGGTAAATCAGTTTGCGAAAGGAAATCTTGACTTCATTGTTCTCAATAAAATCTTTCAATGGCTCAGTCATCAGACTTATTACAGAAACCTTCAAGCCCTTTTCCTTTAGTTTACCTGTTAATGGAGGGAGTTTCTCTGAGAAATCATTCGCAGAAATTGATCTGTAACTTTCAGGAATTTTAGCTGCCAAGTCAAAATACCTGGAAAAGTGTTTCTCCACAAACGAAAGCAGTTCGCCAAGTTTTATGTGGAGTAGTTGCACCGTCTGCCTACCAACTGGTGTTACTGCCTCGTTGTAAGATGGCAAGCTATCCCATAGATGAATAATCGCCCCTTGATGCTGCTGAATGTATACCTCAATGTGCTTATCCTTTTTAAGACTAAACGACTCTTTTATAAAAGCCCGCTTCGTGCGTTCAATTTCATGGATTAAGGTGCTTGTCCATGGAGCTTCTTTATTTGAATCGAGAAAAGCATTTTGAGATTGGTTTATGGTATCTGCAATTAACTGTTCGAGTGCCTCCAGTTCGTATTTCAATTGGGTTGGATTAACCCCAAATATGTGTATTTGGCTTATTTATTAGTAGTTGCACCTGAGTTGTGTAACCGTTGCACAACCTAACTATTCCTGATCAAGCAGGCGCAGCATCTTTTCAAGCAATTCCTTGATGGAATCGCGGGTTGTGGAATCAATGTTGTAGTACTTTGACCTAAGGCTTCGTGTTGATATTTCAGTTGTGTTGCCAGTCACGAAATTATTGGAAATGAATTTCAATAAATCGGTTTGATTACGAACCTTCAAGTAGCCTGTTTCATACAATAGTCTGAATAGGTATGCGAGCTGCGAAACCGAGAGATTGGTTTCAATTTTTGAATTGCTTGCAGTGTTGTCCACGACAGGTGGACGATTTCTGCTGTCCTCAACGTTTATGTTGATGTTAATATCGATTTCTTGATTTTTGATAGTCGTAAATTAAAATTGATTTTGTTAATCAAATGAAAATTTGGGAATTGCCAAGATCCGCCCCGGCAATTCCCAACACCTCACCTCATCAATATGTGGCCAATACTTTTGGCCAATCAAGCGGACCTTTCTTAAGGCGAACCTGTAAACAATCAAACAACCCCATATTTGCTTTCAATGAAACATCCCAAAGCTTGTTGAACTCTTCCTTGTTTTTCCATCCAATTACAGATTCAATAACTTTGACTTTCCCATTGCCCAAATTCTGAAATTCAATGGTGGCGATCAGGCTTTTCAATACTTCGTCACTGGCATACCCTGGAGGTGCCTTGGTGGTGCGGATTGCTAACATACGATAAGGAATGTAGGCGACTACTTCGTTTATTATGTTATCAGGATTACCAATCTTTGCATTCAAGTCGTAACTGGCCTCCCATTTTCCGCCTACAGTAAAATCTACTTCAATGACGGGTGCCATGAATGTTTGTAATTCAGTACTATTGGTGTGCATGTTCCAAAGCGTTTCAACGGAACTTTCAACAATCATTTCCATTTGCATGACACGCTCACCACCCTTTGTGGTATAGGAGGTATTTTTAACCACTCCCGTTTTTGTTGTGTCGGCTGGTTGCGTGATAACAGTTGCAGTTCCAGAATCCTGCTGCTTACAATTATATAAGAAGCATGAAGTCAGTAATAAAATTGTTAACAGTTTTGTAAATTTCATTGTGTATGAGATTAATAGTTATTGATGAAGTCTATTGAAAGCATCTTTGAAATATTTCATAAGATCTTTGTTCACATCGGAGGACATTTGCAGTGTGACCATGTGTGTGAAGCGAGGCATTGCCCCTAAACTTTTTGAAGGTTGTAGATAGCTGTTAAAGGGAACTTTGCCGAGATCAAGGCCAATGCGAATCTCTTTACTTTTAATTGAAGCCACTGCAAATTCCTTAGTGGCTCTGATGGAGACATAGGTTTTTGTTGGTAGAAATTGGATATTCTTTACCTGTTTTTTTGCTTCCCCCTCGAAAACTTTAAAGAGTTTCTGCATTTCATTCTTACCCTTAAACAAGGCATCCATTAACTCAGTGGTATTTCCGTACTTAGGCTTGCCACCGTTCAAGAAAATATCCGCGAGCAGCGAAGCATGAGCATGATTAAGACCTTTGGCAGTCTTTAGCCAATCCGTGATTGGTTTTGGTTTATCAAGCTTTTGTTCGCCAACAGCTTTCATCCAGTAGCCAAGCAACTGGCCTGTCTTTTCTTTGATGTTTGCGAGAAAATCGGCTTCGTATTCTTGTGCTGTCATAACGAATGGAGATTTATTTCCAGATTCCAAGGATGATACCCATGATGGTAAGCGATACAACGCTGTACCCAGAATTGATCGCAAAGAGCGTGAATGATTTGCGCTCAAACAGGTAATGTGTGCCAACCATCGTGGCAACCCAACCAAAACCAGCGAGAAAGCCGGCCATACCTCCACTTGCGACATCCGATTGGGGCCCGAGGAACATGGCAAGGTTAAATGAAGCGAAAAGCATTAAAGCAAATGTTCCACCGAAAATTTTTCCCATGTTACCCTGCTTGATGGACTCTTCTGTGAATCCGTTTTCACGCATCCATGCTTTGCCAAATGTTGCTGGTGAATACCAAATGCCCCCGATTAGGAATGCAGACAATGCTGCTACTATTACAGCAAGCCAGTTGAGGGTTGCCATTGCTGATTGAAAGTCCATAGTGTTTTGGTTTAAGTTTTTTAAACAAAGATGAATGCTAGAGACAGGCTTATCGTCTTTTTGGATAGAAACGGACACCTTAAATCCCTTAACTGTTTGACTCAACCACGATTTTTTAACTCTTAGTTAAAAATGAGGTGCCATTCTTCTGACTCTATACGCCAATGCGACCGACCCAAGAAACTTGCAATACTCTTTTTATGTAGATTTTGGCTAAACATGTTTTTATATCATGATTTCCAGAATATTATTAATACTTATCGGTGCCATGATTACGGAGTCGATTTTAGCGCAAACGAAGTCTGTCTTTCCTTCCAGTGTGTGGCGGGAAACTAGCCCTGAACGAGTGGGGGTTGATCGAGTTAAACTTGATTCAGCAATTCAGCACTTGGAATCAAAATTCACTGATGTGGGGCGAAACCAACTCGTCATTGTACGGAACGGGTATGTTATTTTTCAGGGTAAGGATGCTGGCAAAATTGTGAATGTTTACTCGGTTGCAAAATCCTTAACCAGCACTGTTCTTGGGCTAGCCATTCATGACAAAAAACTGAGTCTTGATGACAAAGCTTTCATCTTCTTCCCGTCATTAAAAGCTCAATATCCTGCTGTTACTATCCGTCATTTTACAACCATGACTTCCGGATATCGTGGCCAGAACAAAACAGACCTGGAGAGACTTGACATCAATAACCCATGGGAGTTAACTCCTGGTAAACCCATATTTGAGCCCGGCAAAGCTACCATGTACTCTAATGACGGTATGCGAATGCTGAGTGCTATCCTAACAAAACAGGCAGGGGTTAGTTTGTATGACTATTTCATGAAGAAGGTGGGCAAAGACATCGGGATAACTTCACTGCAATGGCCTGTGATCGATCATGTTAACAACATCCCACTTTGCAGCGGAAGCGATTCAGTTTTCAGTAGTGCACTTGATTTAGCGAGAATTGGCTTGCTATACCTGAATGAAGGAAATTGGAATGGGAAGCAGTTAATTGAGAAGGAGTGGATAAAGGAAGCTACAAAAGTTCAGGTAAGTAATGACATCGCCCTGAAAGAACTTCCCGGGTGGGGCGACCGCATTGACGGGCGTGGTTTGTATGGCTTTAACTGGTGGGTAAACAACCCGATGCCCGATCGGTATCAATATGTAAAGGGAGCACCCACAGACATGTATCGGGCCATGGGGCTGATGAACAACTATCTTTTTGTTATTCCTTCATGGGATATGGTTATTGTAAAAACAGGTGGTGACTTATCGGGCAACCAGATACCCGTCTGGAGCAAGTTCTTTGAGGTATTGGCTTCTGGCGTTCATTAAATGAAAGAATTAAAAATACTTGAATCGAAATGGTTTGTTGTGGGTGAGTTAGTACTGCTCTACTCTATACCTTTTCTTCCATTGTTTGAAACCACCGCTTTTTACCTAAGACCATTGGTGATATTCCTATTATGTTTTTTCCTTCTGCGAATGAGGGGAAAGGGATTGGCCAGTCTAGGTCTTAGTTGGAGTAATTTGACCGGAAAAGCAATACTTATCGGTAGTGTGCTGGGGATAACTTTTGCATTTACACAAAATTGGGGGATTGAACCGTTGGTACGCGAGCTTGTAGGTGAACGAATTGACTTATCGATATTCGAGTTTATCAAAGGAAACACGCCTGCATACTTTGAACTTCTTGCCATTGGCTTATTGGTTGGCGGATTTTTCGAGGAGTTTTACTACAGAGGATATCTCATTACCCGTTTTGGGGATATGATCAATCATAGAGTTGTTGCATTGATAATTGCTGTGCTGATAGGTTCTACTCTCTTTGCGTTCGGGCATTCTTATCAGGGAACACTTGGTATTGTTATCAATTTTTACTTTGCCATACTTAATGCAGTAGTCTTTATTGCATTTAAAAGAAATTTGTGGTACGCAGTTTTCTTTCACGGAATGTATGACGCTGTAGGTATCACGGCACTTTATCTCGGAACCTACTAATGCGACATTCATTATTAATCATACCTCTTATATTTTTTGTCAAAGCAACAACAGTTTCTGCGCAATTAACAACGCTTGATATCCAGGAAAAACATTTCACAGTACGAGATACATCAGGAGCAGTGATTGAACTGAATGATCTGCTACATGGAAATAATGTTCTCGTTGTTAATTTTTGGGCAACGTGGTGCGCACCTTGCCGGAAGGAGATACCCAACCTAGTTGAAATTTTTAACAAAAGGAACGGGGATGGTTTGACGGTAATGGGGTTTTGCACTGAACCTCTTGAAGCGAATCGAGAAAAGGTTGCTGCGTTTATAAAGAAACATAGCATTTCATATCCGATCTACTTTGTGAGTAAAGAAGTATATCACTACCTCACTGCGACTCTGGGTGATTCACCTATATACTTACCTCGCCTAATACTCTTTAATAGGCAAGGGATACTTGCTTACCAGTTTGACAAGTGGCATGGCCCTAGGAGCAAGCAGGAACATCGAGAAGCGATTGAGCAATTGTTGCAAGAGCGTGAGTGAATTGTTCTTATTGGTTTCGCTTACTCTGCGTAGTGAGGAGGTCAGGTATAAGATTAATAATGTAATGAGTTAAGACAGTTACTAAGATGCCTGTTTGTGCCAGACAAATCTGTAAAAGCAAACTTATCAGGAAAGAGAACAAAAGACCTTTAGCACCTTGCTTAAGATGGGCAAGTGCAAACAAGCTTGCAACTAGTACTGATGAAACCAGGGAAGAGTCTGTGTAGTTAAAAAGTAGCGCAAACATAACTCCACGATATACAATTTCTTCGCTGGTAGCTGCGGATAGATAAACCACTTGCTTTAAACTCTTTTGAATGAATTTGGAAGTGTTGAATAAGGCATCGCTCTCTGATCGCGGAAGGAATTTAAAATTGAGCCATTGCAGCAAGAATGCAACGCCAAGAGTTAAGATAACTATTAACCCGTCCGCAATCTCTAGCTTACCAAGCCAAAGAATAGTAAGCTTGTTAGCATGCCAAGTTGTTATGCCGATGCCCCCAAGAATAAATTGGGTAACAATAGACTGAATGAACATTGTAGTTTGATACTCAGCTTTGATTGGTGGCTGTTTTGTACTTAAAAACGCCAGCCAGGGAAGAAGCACTCCGGTAACCAAAAGAAATAGGACAGCAATGATCAAATGAAACATTGCTGTATTATTAGCAACTGAGTGTTAACTTTACAAGTTATCGGGCGCTTATGGCGCAAATAGTCAAAAGATTGGCGCAGCGATAAAGGATCAGGCCACCTCTCCCTTTAGCTTTTTTTTAAAATCTGTTGGCGTAGTTCCTGTAAATTTTTTGAAAGCGGTATAAAACGCGGCCTTGCTATTAAAGCCCACCTCGAGCGCGAGCCCAAGCAATGTGAACCTGTCGCTATCGGGGCTTAACAACCTCCTTTTGAATTCCTCGACTCGGTATGCATTGATAAAATCAAGGAACGATCGGTTGAATTCCTGATTGAGAAGCTGTGAAACCTGGTGGGTAGATACTTTTAACTTGTCCGCAACGTCAATCAGTTTTAATTCAGGTTCCATGTAGAGTTTTTCGTTTTCCATTAATTCCAAAACACGCTGCTTTAATGATTTTGCTTCCTGTTCTGTAAGCTTTGAAGATTTATATTTAATTAACCACTCTCCAAGTGCCAATTTTGGATCATAGTAAAGTACTGCAGCCAGCAAGTAAATAATGATGCTGTAAAGCAAAGCATATACGTAGGCTAATTCAATTAAGTAAAAACCCTTGACAGCATACGTGGTGTGAATGGAAATCAATACGATTTGGTAGGCACAAAAAAGGAGGATTACTGCTTTTGTCCACGCCAACCGTCTGGGCATTTCGACCAAGGTTTGCTTTTGCGCTTTTCTGTATACCATTACGGTGAGTACGATGTAGAATGTAAGGTGTGCGTTTTGAAAAATAAATAAGAAAATATCAAAACCTGTAACGGGGTATTGGCCTGAGGTGAAATAGTCGATCATCTCAATTTTTGTATTAGTAGGTAAAGTGAACAAGCTAATGCCAAAGACATAGTAGATCAGGAATAAGATCATGTGATAGCTGTCGATCCAAGAAATCCTGAATGTGTCGTTTAAGATTGAGCGTGCGTAAAAGAAAAGCGAAGGACCTACAAGAAAGAAGAGACCTGAAGAAAACCCAAAAAAATGAGGAAAGGTTTTGTAAAAGCCACTGGCAATAATTAGATATTCTATGATGAAGATTGTAACATCTGCCAATACAAATACTAATATTTTTGAGGCCTGACTTTTTAATTTACGGCCAAATAGTAGCAGGTTTAGCACAAATACGGCCTGAGCGAAACTAATTACAAAGGCGATTGACCAACCGTTCATATCTTTGAAGATTATCTATAATTCTCCAAATATAACAGCCTTTTGCTCGCTAATTAATGTTCAATTTTCAGGCCTTGTAGAGTTTGCTCAGTGATTCTTACAAAAATTTAACCCATTTTATTTCTGGATGATTGAATTTGAACTTCACATACCATTTGCAGACGAAATACAGCATGATCACATCAATAATGAATACTAAGTAAAGTATTCCCAGGCTCCACCAATGTTCCTGAGGGTAACCAACGTACGGTGCATTGTCATACCATTCAGGAAATATTTTCCCTTCTTTAATGAGTTGCACAACCAGCGCACTAATATGAATAAGCGGGATATGAAGTAAGTAATAGAATAAGGGCACCTTTCCAAAAATGATAATTGCCTGTGAAATAAAATGTTTAGCCTTTTCCACATAAGCCATAAGTAGTATTGAGGGACCGAGCGTCATGAGAAGAAATAACTGGGAAGCCGGATATTTTCGCTGGTTGAGTATAGACAGCAGAAATGGATATCGGTGTTGGTCAGCGCTTAAATAAGCTATTGTAGCAAAAATTATAAAAGAAATAATTGATGCGAGGCCAATTCTAATAAGCAATTTCTTCCTGACTGTTTCTTCTTTTTGAAGAACAAGACCGAATCCATATCCGGCCGCCATGACACCTATCCAAGGTACAATTACATAGAGTATAGTAATTGACGGAGGGCCATCCAAACCTGAGGAATAAATAAACTCCCAAAATACTCCAAAGGATTGCCGGGTTGTTTCCGGAAGGAGCAATGGCACTAAGGCAAAGAAGTTTTGGAATAGGATTATGGCCAGACCAATAATACCAATCGCCATGGGTTTAAGGCGAACCATCAAACCCAATAAAATCATGCAACAACCCAGCATCCAGATAACGCCAGCCAATGTAAACTGCGCATAGCTAAAATTGAATGTCCAGAAAAACCGAATGAGTGTAAACTCAAGAGCGACTAATAACAACCCGCGTGTGATTAGGTATTTTGTTAAATGAGATGTGTTATTGATTTTACGACCATATAAAAATGCGCTTGTACCCGAAAGAAAGACAAATGCGGGTGCACAGAAGTGGGTAACCCAGCGCGTAAAAAATACAAACATCAGCGCCTCCAGGAGGTAACCCAGAGTATACGCGTACATGGTCGATGGCCATGAGAATCATAACCAAGCCACGAACAAAATCAACTGATTGTATACGTGCGATTCCTGATGGAATATTCGTTTCTTGTGTATTCAACATATTTTAATCATTTTGTTTTGACGAAATACTCAGTGCAGTTTCCGGCCATTGACCACCAAGAAATCTATCCACAGCCGAGTACACTACTTCAGGACTTTCTAACCAGGGCAAATGACAGGCATTAAAAACGGTAAGTAATCTTGCGTTGGATAATTTGATGGCCCACTCTCTCCCGGCTCCATAAGGAGCGTTTCGATCATCCCGACCATGAATAATCAGTACAGGTATTTCCAATTTCTTCAGCGATTTCCATGTTAGTTCAACAGCTTGATCATTCTTAGTTCGTACCTTAAAGTAACGGTTGATGTTTTGTAACCATTCATTTTTGTTACTGAAACCTTCCTTGTGCTGCTTGCTAAATTTATTATAAAAACCTGAATCGTAAACAAGAAGAGGTTTGCTGTATACCTCCCAATTCAGAATTGAAAATTCAACTGGATTGGTTTGCGCAAATCCAGAAGTTATCAACTTCATTAATTTCAAAACCAACAGGGAATCAATTATAACTGTGCTGAAGTCCGGCATGTATTCACTTTCATACTTAGTGCCTGGTATAAGAGGAGGAGCACCGATAACCACTACACGCTTAACATTGGCGGAATACTTCTTTGCATACAACAAGCTCACTCTACCCCACTCTGAAAACCCAAGGAGTGATACCGGATTTGCTGTGAAGTGGGTTCTTACTTTTTCGATGTCTTCAATATCGAGTTTGATTGAAAGTTTGGTAGAATCATCTATGTAAGAAGATCGACCCCTCCCTCTTGGATCATAAAAAATAATGGAACGTTCAGGCGATGAAAGTCGACTGAAGTAATCAAACAAATACCGATGAAAAGATACAAGGATGATTTGGCTCCCTGTTCCAATTCTTTTATAAAAAACATTTATATTCTTATCTACGGAAACGTATCCAGAATCAATGTGCGCGAAACTGCTGGAGTACGCTGAGGTGGTAAATGGAATTGCAAGCAATACTATAATTATGAAGCTACGGGTCATCACGGATTTGGTTTTTTACTCTGCTGCGGCCAGATGCCGTTTAAGAACGTATTGATTGACGAAAAGACTAGCGTGGGATTCTCAATCCACGGAATGTGCCCGGCCTTAGGAATGGTAAGCAATCGCGCGTTTGGAAGCAACGATGCCCACTCCTTGCCAGCACCGTAGGCAACATTTCTATCGGACCTACCGTGAATTGTAAGTACACGTTGCCTTACGGATGTTAAGTCTTCAGGAGTAATTTCTGTTTTCAAAATGGATTGAAACAGAGCCCCGATATGGCGAGAAAAATTTACGAACCATTCATTCTGATACTCAAACTGGTCACCCCATTGCTTCTTCATATTTTTGAAGTAAGTGGTATCATGTACGAGGTTTACCTTATCAACTGTATTCCAATACAAGTAAGAAAATTCCTTTGGGTTCTTTATGTGATCTGACTGATGGAATTTAGTTTCCAACACTTTGTATTTGGCTGGATTAACCTGAGAGATTGCGTACTTTAATGAGTCGGGATATTGATTAGTGACTCTATAGGGGATGGCTCCTATTTGAACGATATTGTCGACATGCTGCGGATATTTCATGGCATAAAGGATAACCATAAATCCGAGATAAGACTCACCAATCAAGTTTACCTTTTCGAAACCCAGGAATTGTCTGAGTTTTTCCAAATCTTCTACTTCTTGCTGGATAGTTATTTTAGTGCTGTCTTTTACATACGATGAGCTACCCCGACCCCGCATGTCGTAAAACACTAATGTTCGGTCTGTGTTAACCAGTGAAGCAAAATCTTGAGACAGCCAGAACCCAAGCGGGATAATTATTTTTTGTTTTCCGTTTCCAATTTTCTCATAAAACAAATGTATGCCCCCACCTACGTCTAGCTTTCCGCTAATGGATGACTGATGAGTGCTGTGCTGCTGCGCTTCAACACGGACAGAAAACTGAAAAGTAAAACATGCTGCTAAACAAGAGAGTAGTATTCGATAAGTTGTATTCATCGCAGAAAGCCCCTGAATGGATTTAATAAATTATGGGAGGATTGAAGATAGTCGAGTGAAATAAATTCGCAGTGACAATGCATTGACTTTGAGCGACACTTACTAGTTTACCAAAGGATACTAGAAAATAATTCCAACCTGTTTTATTATTTTGGGGTCAAAGCATAGTAAACAAATTATCTCATTTGAGAGGCTTTTCACTTTACTGAGTGACGAGATTAATAGATAGTAAGAAGGTTTTCCTAGTCAAGTAGAGAAACTAAAATTTGATTTATGAAAGCAAGATTGTTGTTTTATTGCTCAATTACCATCTTAGGGATTAGTTGTTCAGATGATCGGTTTAGCATTACAGGCAAAGTTGTTTATCTGGACGACTGGGGCACGACCGACAAAGTGATACAACTCCTAACTTCGGACGGAGCAGAAGCAGAGAAAGTCAGGCTGTATATTGTAAGCAAAGATCACGACAATACTATTTTATGGAATAGTAAAAATCTTTCCATTGGCGACACAACCTATATCAAGTATATTGTTTCTGATAGTCAGAAGCAGGATGCTAATTATAAGTGGCCTAACATAAAGAAACATCTGATTCTTTTGCGTTAAGAAGATTTAAATCAGTTGCTAGCCTTACATTCATGAAACGACAATTGCATGATTTTTTATGACAATTGGCTTATTGAATTTCGATATGTAGTGAAAATTAGCAGTATTTTTGAACTTGGTTTCAATCTCTCTTAAATCAGTTACTACATGAAAATATCAGTTACCATACGATGGATTATTACAGTGTTAATTATCAATGTTGGATGTGATAACAAGCAACCAAAACAGAATGTCGATGTTCAGGTTGCCCAATGGAAGGAGGAACTCCGGCAACTGGAAGCCGCACACATGGATACGGTTACTAAGTATGGATTTATAAAATCATTGCCTATTTTTTGGGGCGATGAGTTTGCCCTTATCAACAGGAATGGTACAATTTCGGTGCAAGATTCTATCAAAGCGGCAATTGCAAGAATGCCTGAAAATAGGCCTGCTCCACAATCCAAACTTTTTTGGAAGCCGGAATTCATTGATGTGGCACCATCGGGTGAGATGGGTTATACCTACGGATATTACCAGGTAATTCCCAACGACACTACTCAGCAAACAGAACAGGGATCTTACCTTACCATTTGGAAAAAAGACGAGAACGGCAAGTGGCGGTTGGTAATTGATTAAAAATCTTTAGCAGAAGTTTGTACTTTTAATTATCTGAAATCACAAATTTACTACGATTCATATTTGCTTTGACAAATTGAATAGAAGATTCTATGACTTCCTTAGTTCTATCATTCCTAGAGCGAACTTCAAATCCGTGGACACCAGTTTCGTGCGTGATGACATCCACTGGTCTGTTATTTGCAATTGATTTATTCGTATATCGATCGATCGATTGATTAATCCCTTTAGTAGAATCTGCCTCAGCTTTAACTATCAACAATGGAGTATCCAACATCATTAACCACGTTTCCGGTGAGAAGGATCTATCTATGGATGAATCAACTAATGATAAATCCATATATCCATACGAAGTAACAATACATTGAATATCGATTGGGATGGTCTCCTTTTGCGTGAGCGAAAAGGTGTATGGCACACCTGAGGAAAATGCCCAAAGACAGTAACTGTTGCCTAAGCCCCATGCCTGCTGATTGTCTGCCACGAATTGAATAGCATCAAGAATATCACCGTAGGGAACTTCAGGAGTTTTGAAATTATTGGAAGATCTGTGATTGAAAGTGATAACTGAAAAGCCATTGGAAACTAATAACTCTGCATACGAAACATAGAAGCCCCAATCTTTGCAGTCTTTAATGAGATAATCGGGACCTTCGCCATGAACCAGAATTACCGTGCCCGTTGCAGTTGACTTGGGAATATAGATGTCCATTTCAAGTTTCCTGCCCTCAACCTCTTTGTACGCTATATTTTTTTTAATTGAATAGTCATGATTTTCAAATGAGATGTGAATTCGTTGCTTCTTGAATTGATTAATCAGATAGTAGTAACCACCAACTGCCACAACTACCAAACCTATAATGACATAAAGCATAATTTTTAGTTTTCTCATCTGGTCAACTTAGTGAATGATTGGTTTATCGTTGATTTTTTTGAGCGACAATGTGTTGACTTAATATGACACATCGACATTGACTGGGGAAAAATTGCGTTAATTAACCATTATTTAAAACCAGTCGGTTTGCTTAAACCCCGTACAGGAACATTTTTATGAGAATGGAATGGAATAAAATAAAGTACAGGGCTAAGGTTATTCTTATTGCCTTGATTGTATTATTTATTGTTTCGCAATTAGGCGGGTTTTTCTATTACTACTTCCAATTTGATGTACCGACATTTAAAGATTCTGTTTCGAACATTGAATGGGTGGAAGGTGACGGAATTGCACTTATCCGTTCTGAAAAAGGAGAGCTTGCAACTCTTATTCAAATCGCTCCGGGTGAATTTAATGAGGGTGCCGAGTTAGAGATTAATCAGTTAAAGGGTCTTTTGGGTCCTGGTGCGGATTTTTTGGATCAGGAATTCCCTTCAATAAAAAGGAAAATTGAAAGTGGATATTGGCTAGCCGATTCTGAAACCTCATTCAAATTTTTTGAACACTTTGTAAAGTCAACAGGCTACGAAACAGTTGCAGAGAAGCAGGGTTATAGTTGGTTGCTGAGAGCCGATGAGTTTGTAAGAACGAACGGGGTAAATTGGAGAAATTACAGTGACTCAATCAAGAGCAATCAACCCGTGGTAATGATTGCGTGGGCTGATGCCAAGGCATTTACGAATTGGCTCTCGTCTGTTCTTAATAAAGAGGTGCGTCTGCCAGAAAGCTCAGAATGGGAGTATGCCTGTAAGGCAGGCACACCCACCCTTTTCAGTTTTGGTAATGACACTACCTTCCTTTCAGATTTCGCATGGTATAACCGCAATTTGCTGGACAAAGGCGTTCCTCAAACTATTAAGCACAAAAGACCAAATAGTTGGGGTTTGTACGATATGCACGGGAACGTTTGGGAGTGGTGTGAGAATTCGCCAAATTTCCTTGAAATAAAAAGTAAAGCGATTCGCGGAGGAAGCTGGCTTAACAGCCCTCGATCACTTCGGTCGTCCTTTAACGCATTTGAGCGGTCCGAAATTCGTGAGCCACATATTGGGTTTCGGATTCTGGTAGAGTTAAATTGACATAAAGAAAAAGAAACTATCGCTGGCTTTTGATCGTTTTCTTTAAAGACTGCACAGCGAAATATGTTCCCGTATGGGAGTGACATCAATGTCCCCCTACTTTCTTAAACTGAATGTTTCGGTAACAATAACCCGTACGCTACTAAGTTCGGAGAGATATTGTCTATCCAATGATTTGTAATTAATTACTATCATTCAAGATTTTAAGTCAGAAATCGCTTTTACGATTTGAGATTTCAATGCTTCATCATTTGAATACTTCAATGCTTTATTGTAGCTCAGCAGGGCGTTTTCTTTGTCCTTTCTTCTCCGATAGGCATTTCCTACTGCATACCAAATCTTAGATTTATTGGTTGGAAAGCGTTTTACAGAGATTTCGATTACTTCGTTTGCCTTGGAGTCATTTTGTAAAATGAGGTTATTCACGTATCCCATTAATTCATTGTAGCTCCCCAATTCATTGATTATATCGAACACTTTTTTTGCTTCCTCCGCTCTACCCAGTTTTGTTAGAATATCTGCTTTTGTTTTTACAACATTGTAGCCTAAGTTACCTCTCAGTACAATATCTATCCACGTAAGTGCCTCCTCGAGATTGTAGTTGTTCTGGGCGCACCAGTATGCCGCAGAGAAATAACCTGGCCAACTGAAACCAGTATAACTTCTCAACTCATTTCTTATGTTCTGAAGTGTTATCGCTTTTGTGTCAACTTCTATAAGAATGCTCCCTTCCAGCTTTTCCCATCGTAAAGAAAGTTTTGATGAACTATCAGATAAAGGAGTGAATTCGTATTCAAGCCACTCTTGATGAGGGATCTCAGTTGACTTAACCTCCACCCTAAGGGCGTCTTCGTCTTTGTTGTAAGTAAAGCTGCCCCAAGAGGTACTATTCTTTGAAAAGATGAAAATCCAACTTCCTTCCTTCGGAATTATATGAAGTCCATATTTACCCGAGGATAAAGGTTTGTTCTCAATGGTAACATCATGCTGAAATGAAATTGTTGTGTTCTCCTCAGCACCGGCCCGCCAAGGATACGGTTTCCCATCGTTGTACGGCACAATTTCCCCATAAATTTTTCTTCCTTTTACACCAGGTCGATTATACGTAACAGAAATTTCCGTGAGCCCGACTTGTTGCATGACTACGGCCCTTTGACTTGGTGTCGCCATAGTTACTGTTTTTAGGGGCGGTAATTGTTGTGAGTAGGATGGGATTGTCACGAGAAATAGTGCAATGATTACAATAGTTTTCATATGTTAATAAATTATTTGATCGCATAGTTGCTTCCCAGAAATCGGATTACAGTATCCATCATTTAGCAAGACTGTCACCAGGCAAACCAAACCATTGGAACATTTCATACGTTAGGTGCCCGGCTTTGATGAGTGGTTCCTCGTCAAGTAGTTTCTTTACATTTTCTTTACTCTCATCATTAAAGATGGCAATTCCGCGAGTTTCAATATCCTCCCACGATGCGCCAAACAAGGATATTTTGCCCTCTGCTTTTAGTGTATAAAGGAAATGAAGGTGGTTGTATTGCATTGATGCGGCCTTGCGTTTGTCTTTCACACCTTCGCTTCCTTTCTTAAAAACGACCATTGTATAAACTCGGCCATTTAAATCAATGAGGTTACTCAGTATCGGAGGAATTGGTTTGTTGTTTATAAAATCTTGAACGGCCTCTGTTAACAATTCTGGTGCGTCCAATGCAATCAGATCGCGAGAGTTCTCGATTTCTACCACCTTTATGTTTGATTGCGGAGCCGATTCGAAAAATGCCTGCCAGTGAGTGACTAATCCGTTTACATTATTTTTGAAGGGACGGTTCTTGTCATATTTGGCAAGAATAACCATTGTTGGGGTGCTTATTTTCCTAAGATCTTCCGTAAGATCAACCGTGCGCCACTCTAAGTCGTAGCGTTCGGTAATAGAAGGAAATGTAATGTGCATCTTGAATACCTCATTTACCGTGCTTGAGTCCTTTGAGTACAAATTGATAGGATGCGTTTTGAAGCGAGGCTTTACCGCGCGCGCTTCAACCTCGGAGGGAGAATACTTTTTACGAGCAATCAGATACCAGAAGATATCTGAAATGTCATTATTTACTTGTTCTTTTCTCTCACTTGGCGAGAGGGATGGTCTAAAGCCAAAGCGTTCATGCCTCGACCCGTTGAGCAGAATGACTCCCCGGAGTTGATCTGGAATTTTTGTAGCTAACTGTGTACAGATATAACTTCCTGCATTGAGAGAGCCTATTATCAGCGGTTTATCAATCTTTTCCTTTTTGATAAGATTAATAGTACCCTGTACTACACTGTTCAACCAGGTGTGTATCGAAAAATCATAATTCTTTGGAAGTGGGTAAGGATTAGTTCCATTGTAACCCGGTAAAGTAAGGGCATACATGGTGTACTTATCTTTATTTTGTTCAATGAATTTTCTGTAAATCGTCCAGTTCTTTCGATACTCTGGAATTAGAATAACCGGAATAGGCCCGCTTCCAATTTTTTTCACTTCAGCCAGTGTATTCAAAGGAGTTGAAGAATACTTCAACGGTTCGAATACATCAAGCGTATCTGTGATCACTCGTTTTGCAATACCACGAATTGCTTTTGAAAAGCCTACCGTATCTCTCCCTGTTAACCTTGTGAGTTCGTGAAATAATTCTTCGAACGTTGCGGTACGTTCCTCAGCAGAGTAGGAAACCGATTCAACCTTTTCTCGAAGCGTTACAATTCTGTTGACATCTTCCGTTGTAATGCGTGGAACTCCGAGATAATTGAGGAGTGATCTTGTCTGACTTTCATAGTCTGCCGATTTTTGTGCAACGACAGAAACAACGAAACAGCAAAACAGGAGCAACAAGATAAATAGTCGCATATAAAACTTTATTGCTAATATGACAGTTCCATTACCTGCGATACAATACCGGCCGAATCCTTGAATTCAATAACTCCGTTTTTCAATGTCGCCTCAGGGCTAAGCCTCTTGAGTTCGACAAATGCCGCATCAATGTTATTTGTAATAAAGACTAATTGCATATTAGTTTGTGAGGTTGCGGGCATATCTTTTCGAACAGCATGGAGCATGAATGCGAATTTTTTATCGGCATAGCCAAGCGGCATATCTTCGGGTAGGTAATCCTGGCTAAACTCGATGTAGCCAAGCTGTGCAGAGTAGAACTTCCTGGCTTTATCCATATCAGGCACATATAAGCCACAGTTATATACACGCGGTTCCGAAAATGCTTTTACATTGCCAACCGTTTGTTGAAGAAGGGACAATTTGTTACCAAAAGGATCAAACATTTGCATGGAGAAACCAACGCCTTCTTTTCGTTTCTCTTCTTTCAGAAACACAACTCCCTTTGCCTTTAAATCCGCAAATGATTTGTCAAGATCATTCACCATAAAGGTGAGACTATGTGGTCCGTAAGCCTTTTGCTTTATATTTTTGATCGATTTATCTTCTACAAGGAATATCCTGATGGAGTTGCTATAGAGAGCAAGCATGTTTCTGCCAGTGCGCAGGTTATCGATTGGAAAACCGAGGGTCTCATGATAAAATGTCTTTGCCTTGGCTAAATCAGGGACTGCAATTTTTACCGCAAACATTTCCATTGAAAATGATTTACTGGTTAATGGTGCATCATTTTTTCTTCGGTAGATAAAGTTGAACGTTGGGTTCCATGTAAGTGAGTTATCAAAACTTATTTCACCGATTTGATGAAGCTCGTTCACCGATTTTTTAATGACACGCATTCTGTTTACTACCATTTTACCAGCAGGATTAAGGTGGGGGGCAGACATGAATGTCATTGTATCACCACGCAGGTGGCCAATTGTTTCAGACATGTCGCCCATGTTGTCAGTCCAGGTTTGACGCCAGCAATTTTTTGCTTTGTCATACACTGTAAAACTTTTGCCTTTGGTGCCCAACACGTCCGTCCAGTTTTCTAAAATCACGGCACTATCAAGAATTGGAATGAGATGATTTTCGCCTATGATATTTCCAGTGGCAGGGCTGTGGGCGTTCCAATGACCAAGCCAAAAATCGAACGCTCGTTCATTCTTTTTTTGCGAGACTGCAATATGCGATGCCAGGCAAACGATAAGAAAAATCAGGGTAGCCTTCATGGCGATTGGGATTAGCTACACTAAAGTTGAAAATAATAGCTTATTAAATCATTGACTAGTTGTGACAATGACCTTGCCTGATGCGACATGAATTCCAAAATGGTACCTGTTATACATTGTCAGTGGTCATAATGGTGCCGTTCGTGGATGATTTTTCCATTCCCCCATCGCTGAATGGATATTTGAACTTTGTCCCAATGACCCCACTCTTTATGATCAAAAGTATAATGCCATTCAGAAACGCTCATGTTATTACTAACAAAGCAGGTTATGAGTGTTGCTGAGTAGTTAGTGACGTTATCAAAAAACTTTGTTGCTGCTTCCCTGTAAGCAGATAATCCAATAGTAGGGTCACCTTCGTTTTCAACCGAAACAACCTCTTCGCTATAAAACTTGTCAAGCGCCTGTTTGAATTTATATTCGACAATCGATTGGTTCAATTCATTCACTTTTTCACCAAGTTCCTTCATAAAATTTGATCATTTATTTGAAGTAGTTATCATTTTGTTTTACTTGATACACTAGAGTCTTATCAACACATTTTTTATTTAGATTTTTCTGCTTTGAATAACCTATATCCCTGCCATTGCAGAACGGCAAAAGTGGATACAATTGCTGAAGAAAGACCGACAAGTAAATATCCTTCAATGGTAAGCGACTTGTCCATCAAGAGACGGATTGTTGAACCCAAAACATATAGTATATCGAGAACGATAATAGAGTAGATGAACGGACCGGTGAATTTCTGTTTCACTACTACGAACAGGATAAACCCTGCAAAGATCAAAAGTTGAATACCAAAAATGAGCCCATTGCCGCTTGCCATTTGGTTAATTGGAGGCCATGCTTTATAAAACAGAATCGAGAGGATGGCAGAAAAAGTTGAAAAAATAATATTGGCAGATAGTGCCTTTCTTAATAGATGTGTGTTCATGTTTGCTACTTATTTTAAATAAGATTTAAAAAGGAGATTCAGTCCAGTACAACCTTCCAACTTCCGTCAGATTGTCGTTTCCAAACGGAGCTGTACAAACCTCTCTTTACTATTTCGTTACCGGAAGTATCATTGGAAGTAATCTTGAATCGGCCATAGGTATAAGCCAACGATCCTGATACATCAATCCTCTCGGGTATCCAGGTCATTTCATAAGGAGGTTTGCCACCCACTGGGATGTTGGCTACGCGAGCACGTACATCTGAAACGGTAGATAATAATGTATCTCCATCATTGAATAGGACGGCATCCTCAGCTGCAAAATCCAGAAATGCACGCATAAATCCTTTCTTTAACGTGCTATCAGAAAAGGCCTGTTCACTATTACGTAATTCGGCTTGGAGTTCTTCTAAGGCTTTTTCGGACGAATGATTAGAGCAACTTGAGAATAGTATTGCTATGAAAAGAAGATAATGGATGAATCGCATAATGTTGACTTTGTTCAAGTTTATAAAGCTGCTTAAATGGACTCTATTCTAAGCGACATTTAATTGATTTTCGGTGACAGACATTGTCTCTACCTATTATCGATGCTCAGACCAATGACACTAAAAGTCATGAGAATGGCACCCACCTTAAATTCAGAATTTCGTACTTACTATAAAACAAAAAAATAATGAAGTATTATATTCTACTTTGCTTTACATGCTTCACCTGGAGTTTGGTGGCGCAAAACCTCAAAGAGATACAGGCACCAGGAAACTTAGTTGATATTGGTGGCTATAAATTACACTTGAATATTAAAGGTCAAGGTAGCCACACCATCGTTATTGAGGCTGGTGGTGGTTCGTGGACACTCTTCTGGGAAAAATTTCAAAACGAACTGGCCAAACATGCCCGGGTTGTCATCTACGACAGGGCTGGTTATGGCTGGAGTGATGCTTCACCCTATTCACGCACAGTGGAACAAATTGCAGACGAACTTCATACTGCTTTATTGAACGCTGGTCTAAAACCGCCATTCATACTTGCAGGGCATTCCTATGGAGGTGTAGTGATTAAAGCCTATGAAAAGAAATTCCCGAGTGACGTGAGCGGACTCATTTTTTATGATGCAGCACACGAGGGGCAATTTGAAGTGTTGCCCCCGGTATCAAAAATGGCTGTGCAACGCGGAATGGCCGATTTCAAAAAGCGTGCAGAGGAGGTTCGTGCCGGAAAGTTCACAGCTGATAATATGGAGATTGATTCAAGTCTTACAAAATCAAACTGGCGAAACTATCAGGTGCATAAAGCGCGGGCTTCACAAAGTGAAGCATTCTACAATGAAATGTTGCTCTTTCCTAACCAATGCACAGGTGATATAATTACGAAACCCATTAGTAAACCAGTTTGTGTATTGAGTGCAGGCAATAGTTTTGGAGCTTTTAAAGGTTTGATACCTGAAGCGATGATCAGCGATAGCAATCTAAAATGGATGGAACTTCAGAAGAAAACTGCCGCTATATCCACAAAAAGTAAACACATTATCGCAGAAGGCGCAACACATCGTCTTACAGAAACCGCACCTGAAAAAATGATTGAGGCTGCTGTTTGGGTAATGAATCAACTTAAAAACTAGACCATGAAACATGCAGGGTTGCTAAGTTGCTTTGTGATTATGATAACAAATGTTATTGCCCAGGAGGAGTTCAAGTTCAAACCTCGATACATCAATGTACTGGGTTCGGAGATGCACTATGTTGAAGAAGGAAAAGGTGATCCCATACTACTAATACACGGCAACCCTGCGTCCTCCTATATATGGCGTAACATGATTGGCCAGCTCTCGAAACACGGCCGCGTGATTGCGGTGGATCTGATTGGGATGGGAAAATCGGGAAAACCTAATATTGAATATTCATTTTTGGACCACTTCCGCTACCTTGAAACATTCATTGAAAAAATGAACCTTACGAATATTACACTCGTAATGCACGACTGGGGTAGTGCTTTGGGATTTACTTATGCTATGCGAAATGAAAGCAGGGTAAAGCGCATGGCATTTTTTGAGGCTTTGATTACACCACTACCACCTTTAGATCAATGGCCTCAAAAATCAAAAGATGCGTTTACCTTGTATCGTACTCCGGATAAGGGATGGGATGCTATAGTTAATCAAAATGATTTTGTTGAAGTAAGAATGCAGGAGGGGACGATCAGAAAACTTACTGAGGCTGAACTGAAGGAATATCGAAAGCCGTTCAAAAATCTTGATTCCAGAAAACCACTTTGGAAATGGCCTAATGAGATACCCATCGAAGGTAAGCCTGCAGAGGTTCATATCGTCCAAATGGATTTTATCGAGTTCCTTAAACGATCTGAAATTCCAAAGCTTTTGATTTTTGCGGAGCCTGGTGTTTTAACACCAACGCCAATAGTACATTGGTGCAAGGAAAACTTACCTAACCTTGAGACTCAACTTATTGGAAAGGGGCTCCATAATTTGCAGGAAGATGATCCTGAAAAACTCAATACCATTCTAATCGGATGGATTACTGGAGGCAACAAATGATGAATTACATGTTAGGCTATCTATTTCGATAGTAATAGAATGCTAAGAAATTAACTGGGGCTACTCACGCCTTAGAATTGCCGATTGGCAGTATTGGATAAAGCAAGTCGGGTATTCTGGCTTGCTTTTTTTATACCCTATTTGATAATGCCCTGACTATAAAAACCGCATAATTAAGTCCTATTATATAGAAAAGGACGATAGACGTTTTGAGTAGAATGATCTTTGTCCATCATTTTTTCGTGGTTCATACAACCCTTTGACCATTGAAAGGCACTAACGTTCAAATTTAGATGACCGACCATAAACTAGTCGCTGAGTTTCTTGAAACAAGAAGTGAAAAGGCATTTCGTGAACTCTATAGAAGCAAAACCCCAAGCCTATATGGGCTTGCCTTAAGACTTTGCGAATGGGATAAATCTGCAGCTGATGATTTACTACAGGAAACTTGGATGGTGGCTATTCAGCAATTGGGAAAATTTCAGTGGAGATCGGCACTAAGAACATGGCTAACAGGGATACTTATTAACCTACATCGAAAAGCAGTTCGTAGGGATGACAGGATGACAGGAGTTACCGGCATCGAGTTTAGAATTGAAACTGATAACGACAGAATACTAGACTTAGAAAAAGCAATTGCTTCACTTCCTGATGGATATAGAACGCTTATTGTCTTACATGATATTGAAGGATACAATCATGAAGAAATTGCAATCATGCTTGATATCGTGCCGGGGACAAGTAAAAGTCAGTTGTTTCATGCTCGAAAAAAAATGAGAGAATTACTCAAATAACCATTTAAAATTATGGATGATTTTGATTTAACAGAACAAGAGAAACACCAGTTCGAGTTACTTAGGGATCAATCTACCAAGCCGTCTAAAGAACTTGAAAACAGGATTGTGACAAGACTGAAGAGTCTAAATCTCATAAGGTCCCAAAAGACTAAGCACTACTTGTTATGGCCTTCAGCAGTTGCGGCTTCAATTGCAATATTCTTTGCAGGAGCCTATTGGGAGAATGGGCAAGAAAGAGAACAATTTAATTACATGCTTTTACTCAAAAATACAGAGTCGTTCTCTAATAGTGGGACTGTCAAAGAATATGCAGCTTGGATGTCAGTATTAAAAAAAAGTGGCGTTGTAATGGACGGAGAAAAACTTGAGACAACCGCACAAGTAATCGCTTCTGGAGAATTTAATGAAGTTGATCTTGAAAATACGGCCGGATATATAAGCGGATATTTTTTTCTAAGAGCAAAGACTTTAGATGAGGCTCTTGAAATTGTTAAAGCAAGCCCTCACATACAACATGGTGGAACAATCGAGTTGCGTAAAATCGAACGAAACTGATTATGCGGGTATCAACTACGTATGTCAAGTGTCTGCTCACGAGATTTGAAGCAACAGGCTTAAATTCAAATGAGCTGTTGATTTCGTCAGGCATTAATGAAAAACAGCTTTTCTCAGACCGATGGATTCGAATTGAAAAAATGATTGCTCTTTGGAAAAAAGCAGTTGAGAAGTCCTTGGATCCACATTTTGGAGTGCATGTGGGTGAACATCTTTGTCTTAACGCTTTAGGTATAGTTGGTTCAATTATGCAGGTGAGTCAAACTTTGGAAACATCTTTATCTAAAATGATTGAATTTAACGAACTGACATGCGAACTATTTGAGTACACTAAAGTGCATTTGACAAAATCTGTAGCACTTATCAGGATTAGTGTGCTACCTGCAATATTTGACAGACAGACAGAACGACACTTAATTAGTGCTGAAATTGCTTCATTAATCAGTTTTATGCGAGGATTAACTGGAAAAAAAATCATTCCAGAGGAAGTAACATTTACATTTCCCAGTTTGAATGAATATGAAGCTAAAAATTTTGAGTGCCCGATAAAGTATAACAGTACAGAAAATTCCTTGAAAATTAGTTTTGAGTACCTGAGGTTAAGGCTCCCTGGTGAGGATACCGATCTTAGAGAATTTTTGGAACAAAATGCTAAGAAACTACTAAATGAGTCCAGTACGGCAGAGAAGTACACTGAAAAATCTCGAAGGCTGCTGCTAAGAAGCTTGCATGATGGCCGTATCAATAGTATAGAACTTTTGGCTGAAAAATTAAACTTATCTGTTCGCACACTTCAGCGCAAACTTAAGGACGAGAACACGACATATAATACTTTGCTTGAAGAAGTGATTTATAGTTCCGCACTAAGACACCTGGAAACATCAACCGAGCTAACAATATCAGAAATTTCATATCTACTTGGCTATTCAGATCCGTGTATTTTTTCCAGATTTTTTAAAAGAAAAAGTGGGTTCTCACCTGAGGATTTTAGAGTTAGGCAGAATGAAAATCTACTGGAGGAACCTTATGTTTTTGGCTGAGCAAGTCACTCAGCAATCTTTGCAGCATTTTGGTGTTCTTTACCAAATTTTGACCTCAGGATCTTCATATCCTCACTTACCTTAAGATCGAGAATTTTAGCATAGTGCTGAGTGGTTTTTAAATTCTTGTGACCAAGCATTTTACTGACGGTTTCGATGGGAACACCATTGGTAAGAGTTACCGTGGTAGCAAATGTATGACGAGCTGTGTGCGTGGTCATTCGCTTTGTTATCTCACATATATCGGCAATTTCTTTCAGGTAGCCATTCATCTTCTGATTACTTAACACCGGGAGCAAGCGACCTTCATTGATGCACTGAGGATGATTAGCGTAGCGGTCGAGGATCTCTTGTGCCGGTGGCAATAACGGTACTCGAGTAGCGGACTCTGTTTTCTGGCGGTGCGTGAAAATCCATTTATCGCCATCAATGCCGATTGCTATTTCGGAGCGACTGAGTTTTTTCACATCTGCATAGGCTAAACCTGTGTAACAACTAAACAGAAAAATGTCGCGCACTTGATTGATGCGGGCAGCAACGAAAGTCTTTGAACTGATGCAGTTTAGTTCTTCGATTGTTAAGTATGGACGCTCTACTTCACGCTTAGACATTTTATAACCAATGAAAGGATTGCGCTGCAACCAGCCATTTTTCAGGCAGATGTTTACAATCTTCTTGAAGTTAGAGAGGTACTTCATGGAGGTATTGTGGTCGCAATTGCGGACAGATTTTAGCCAGAACTCGTAGTCGGCTATAAACTCGTAGTTGAGCTCGTTGACATTTAAATCCGTGACCTTTAATTTCCATTTCAGGAACTCGGCTGTGTGCCTTTTAGAGGTTAGATAGCGTTCATAAGTGAGCGGTGAAAACTCTTTGCCAACCAGATCTTTCATCTGGTTGTTATGATGCTCAAAAATTTCCATGAGCATGCGCGGCCGCTCGGTCGAAACTCCAAACCACTTGTTCTTGATTACGTCAATGGAAATCTGTTTTCCTTCGGTCATCAACTGGCGTTGGATATCAAGTGCCTTTGTGCGAAAGGATTCGAGAACCGAGTTAGTGAACCGGGCTTGTTCGTTGTTCCCTTTCACTTTGCCCATGTCACCGGACCAGCTGCTTGGGGCAACAAATACTTTTGTGTTGGTGTCGAAATAATCTTTGCTGAGTTTCACTCGCATAAAAACGGGAGACTGTCCGTCTTGCCTGGCTCTCGATTGCCTTGCGTAAAATGTGATGGAGATAGTTGCGCTCATTTCGTTGTTGAGTTTGAAAGTTGCTCTTACTCTCACTTTAAATCAAGATGTCCAAGGGCTTGACTAACCTCTGAACTACTTGATTTACAGTGCTTTAAGTGCCTTCCAGTGCCAGTTGTTTTTCATTTTTTGCCTGGCACTAAGGTTGGCACCAACGGAATGAGAATTGTTGAATGATTTGGTAGGCTCTAAAAACACAAAACCCCGAATTCATAAGGAATTCGGGGTTTTAGCTTTGAATGATACTGACTTGGCAGAGGAGGAGGGTGTTTTTTTACTATTACAACCGCCTCACTATTAGTAATTTATTAGCTTTTCAAAATTATGGTTACCGTTTGGTTACGGCCAAAATCAAAACAGATCGACAATCCACTTGATACTTCAAACATACAAAAAGCGAACCGAATTCTGAAATTCAAAATTCAATTCGCTTTTAAAAGGTGTGAGTTAATACTTAAATGATATGTATCAGACTACCCTTGCCAGGATGATAGGAGGGTTCGTATTTCACATAATTTAGTGTGGCAAGTTCGCTAATCACCTTATGATATGTGGTGATTGATTTAATTTTTGCGGCAGTCATCAATCGCTTTCGCGACACATTAAATGGATTACTTAAATCGCTTTTAATCCAGATGGAAATTAATGCTGTGCATAGACCAATGTGCGATGTTGTAAGGTTAGCATCTGAAGTAATGCGATCAATAAAATTCCCTAACTGTTCAGTGTTGTTCATTGCTTTCAATCAGTTTAGCAATTTGATCGTAGTCATAGAAGATGATGCCACCTACCTTACTATATGATAATGACCCATTGATTCGCAAGTTTTGCAACGTTCCAGTAGATATGCCTAACAGCTTTTTTACTTCGGATGACTTAAGCCACTTTTTGGCGGGTGTGGCAGTTGCTCCCTTCAAGAGATTTTTAATCTCATTAAACAGGTCTTGCTTTAAATTTTCAAAGTCACCAACTGTAAGAAGTTGGTCTCTATGTAAACGCTGTCCTTCTTCTTTGTTTATTTTGTTTCTCCCCTCCATAAATCACAAATATTTAATTATGTCTGAATGTTATATGTTAATGTATTTACTGCCTCCCCATTTTGACCTGATTTATGAGTAGGAATACACCTGATGCAATACCTTGTTCCGGTCTGTTCATTTCCTGAAACGTTAGCGTTAATCCAGTTTTGAAGAGCAGTTAAATTCAAATGATACGCCCATGAACTGGATGTGTCAATGCGTGTTTTGTATGAAACTGCCGATAAGGCGCTCGTAAAGTCTTGAGTCAGAGCGGTGATTTTACCTCGCAAGACAAACCGATCCCTTCTCATGCTTTGATGGTGATCATCATCCCAATGGTCATCTGGAAAATAAAACTGAATACTTCTTTGCTTAAGGTTGAGCGCAACTAAAGCATCTGCTAAATCCTGAATACGTACTAAATCAGCATCTGTGAGAATTGCATTTAATTCTTCCAACGTGTCAATATCTTCGCGTTTCAGCGACTGCATTCCCTGAATGATATTGTAAAGCTTCTCTAGTGTATTTGCACTTACAGGAACATTTCCCTTCAAAGCCATAATTGCATCGTTGAATTGGGTTTGACTTATAAGGTCTGAATCCTCAAGGATTGCATTCAGTTTAGAAAGCGAATTAATATCGTTTGCCGTTAGTCCGGACATATTTCCTGTCTGAAGCTTTAAATAGATTTTATAAAGCAGCTCATCGGTTCTTGAATAAAATGGTGGAGTAAGCCCTTCCATTTTCAATCGATGTTTGGTTTAAAAACCCAGCCCAAAGCGATAGCAGCGAAAACTGTTGTTGCTGTTATTACCCGTTTGAGTGTAATTCTTCTTAGCGATCTAAAATCAATCAGTGTGTAGCTGAATTTATTTCCGTAAAGCTTAGCATGGCTTTTACAGAGTTCCATGAATACAAGAAAATCATCTGCGCTTTTAAATACCTGACATCCGGCAGAGTATTGGTCAATAGATTTGGTTGTGCCTGATACAGAGGCTCTATGAATATTGATGCCAAAATTTCCAGTTTGCTTTTCGCCATTGTTAAAATCCAGAATAGCATCACGGTCATAATCGCGTATTACGGTAACTGGTTTTTGTTGAACAAGTGCTTCATACTTTCCACGGTGCTTTCCAATAGCATAAGCATCCACATTCTGACCCTGTGCAAGAATGGCTGTGCCTTGTGGATAGGCAGGATTATTTAACCAGAATGTTCCTGGATCAGTGGTTGCCCGATAGATGTGGTAGTTCCATTTACCATTTGGTAAAGTGTAAAACACATGAATCTCATCGTCAAAAGAATTCGACTCAACGCTTTTGCTTCTTAGTCCTACGATGTTAAGTTCATACGGTCTTGTGTAGAGAACAAAACCATACTCTTTCAAAATTCCT
>Ga0075163_10001555_pt1 | contig 30974 bp, 25 predicted proteins | sample JI1023141ADNA_FD_71478 | JGI IMG/M metagenome (GOLD analysis project Ga0075163, IMG submission 71478) | Wastewater effluent complex algal communities from Wisconsin, to seasonally profile nutrient transformation and Carbon sequestration -... | ecosystem: Engineered > WWTP > Effluent > Algae...
ACTGTATGTCAAGGGTAGGTAAGGTTCTTCGCGTTGCATCGAATTAAACCACATGCTCCACCGCTTGTGCGGGCCCCCGTCAATTCCTTTGAGTTTTAATCTTGCGACCGTACTCCCCAGGCGGTCAACTTATCGCGTTTGCTTCGGCACTAATCACTTCTATATGACCAACACCTAGTTGACATCGTTTACGGCGTGGACTACCAGGGTATCTAATCCTGTTTGCTCCCCACGCTTTCGTGCCTCAGTGTCAGTATTCGGCCAGGTAGTCGCCTTCGCCACTGGTGTTCCTTCCGATCTCTACGCATTTCACCGCTACACCGGAAATTCCACTACCCTCTCCTATACTCTAGTCTGACAGTCTTATCTGACCTCCCTAGGTTGAGCCCAGGAATTTTACACATAACTTATCAAACCACCTACGCACCCTTTACGCCCAGTTATTCCGATTAACGCTTGCACCCCCCGTATTACCGCGGCTGCTGGCACGGAGTTAGCCGGTGCTTTTTCTGTGGGTAACGTCCAATACGCTAGCTCTTAACCTACGCATCCTCCTCCCCACTAAAAGTGCTTTACAACCCTCAGGCCTTCTTCACACACGCGGTATTGCTGGATCAGGGTTGCCCCCATTGTCCAATATTCCCCACTGCTGCCTCCCGTAGGAGTCTGGACCGTGTCTCAGTTCCAGTGTGGCTGATCATCCTCTCAGACCAGCTACTGATCGTCGCCTTGGTAGGCTCTTACCCTACCAACTAGCTAATCAGACGCAGGCTATTCCTCAAGCGCCAGGCCCTAAGGTCCCCAGCTTTAATCTCTCGATGTCATGCGGTATTAGCACGAGTTTCCCCGTGTTATCCCCCACTCAAGGGTATATTCCTACGCGTTACTCACCCGTTCGCCACTCGCCATCAGTCTAGCAAGCTAGACCATGCTGCCGTTCGACTTGCATGTGTTAAGCATACCGCCAGCGTTCAATCTGAGCCAGGATCAAACTCTTCAGTTGAATCCTATAGCTTCTTTTTTTTACTTCTCTTCGTACGTCGCACTCGACAGAGCGCCCACACAGTTTGTCTTCTAATCTTCTTAATGAACCTGCCTCTAAGCGGCGTGTTGCGTATTCTACTCATCTCTCGTTCGTTGTCAATTACTTTCTTTGTTATTTTATAAAAAACTTTGGTTCCCGCATGTTTTATGTTGGGCCAAGGCCCAACCTTCATGCTATTACCTTGGACCTGCGTTTAAGTCTGTATGTAGCTTAATCCTTGCTACTCGTCTTTTTCCTACTTGAATAACATAGGTATTATTGACGTTAAGCATTAATGCCGTATCACTAATCTTTTCACCATCTACTTTTACTGCACCCTGTTCTATCATGCGTATCGCTTCAGATGTACTTGATGTTAATTGTGTTTGTTTAAGTAGTTGTACAATCTTTATTGGCTCAATACTCTCTACTATTTTTTCTTCGATATCATCCAAGATTTTGTTTTTCTGAAATCTATCAATAAAATCTTGCTCAGCTTTTAGAGCGGATGCCTTATCATGAAAACGTTCAATTATCTCTTTGGCAAACCCTATTTTTATATCACGAGGATTAACACCCGCTTCAGTACTCTGTTTTAATGCTTGCTTTTCAGCAATTGTTTTAAAGCTTAGTAAATTAATATATCGCCACATCAGCTCATCAGAGACAGACATGATTTTACCAAACATCTCATCAGGTGATTCTGTAATGCCAATATAGTTATTAAGTGATTTAGACATCTTTTTAACGCCATCTAAACCTTCTAATAGCGGCATCATCATAATAGTCTGTTGAGGCATTTGAAAATGCTTTTGCAACTCACGTCCCATTAAAAGGTTAAATTTCTGATCTGTCCCACCCAACTCAACATCAGCGTCCAATGCCACAGAATCATAGCCTTGAATTATCGGATAAAGAAATTCATGAATCGCGATGGGTTGGCCACTACTATAACGTTTACTAAAATCATCGCGCTCAAGCATACGAGCGACGGTATGAGTCGCGGCTAACTGAATTAAATCTGCGGCTGTTTTTTGCCCCATCCATTTTGAATTAAACTTAACTGTCGTTTTTTCTCTATCTAGTATTTTGAAAACTTGATCTTGATAGGTTTTAGAATTTTCAATCACTTTTTCTGAGCTTAAAGGTTGTCTTGTGACATTTTTACCCGTTGGGTCGCCAATCATTGCTGTAAAATCACCAATTAAAAAAACAACCTCATGACCTAGCAGTTGAAATTGTCGTAATTTATTAATCAATACTGTATGGCCCAGGTGTAAATCAGGTGCTGTTGGATCAAAACCTGCTTTAATTACTAACGGTCTACCTAATTTTAATTTTTCTTCAAATTCTGTACTTGGTAAGACTTCATCACAACCAAATACCAATTCATCATAATGACTGACATGCTTAACCATTGTTTAAAACCTTAATAATGATTGACCTATTTGTAGAGAGCAGGTATCTTAGCCCGAATAATTTTTTCCTTGCCAACTTTAGCTGAGTACTGATGTGCAGTAAAGGAAAACATATAGGACTTATGCAAAACCTTAAGGTCGATGCAAAAAGATTGAGGTTTTGCAGAAGTCCTAACATCATCATAATTAGGGTTAATTATGTATCAAAAGCATCGATACACGAGACATCAAAATAAAAAAAAACCGTCTAGACTGCTTGCTGTTTTAGCGGTAATAGTCGCAATCCTAACCCCATTTTCCCTTTTAAAGTGGTCTCATCACCACAAGCAAACCCATATTCATCAAACACTGACATTACCAAAGCTCCGTGACCATAAAAATGTGGAAAGGACCGTACAAAATCCATGGCATATTGTTAAATTAAAACCCGGCGAATCGTTATCTGTTTTATTTAACCGATTAAATTTAAGCTCAAAAACACTTTATGCGATTTCCCATGACACGACCCATGGAAAAATGTTATCCAATATTAAAGCCAATCAAGATATACAAATCCTTATCCAGCATCAGCAACTACAAAAAATGATTTTGCCGATAAGTAATATTGAGTATTTAGTCATTAATAAAAAAGGTGAAAAATATCAAAGTAAAATTAACAAACGTAAAATGAACAGCCACGTTCATTACATAACTGCAGTCGTCAATGGTTCTCTCTATACAACCGCAAAAAGAAATAATATTCCAGTATCGCTGATTCAACAAATGAATGAAATATTCAATTGGCAAATTAATTTTGCAAGAGATGGTCGCCAAGGCGATTATTTCACGATTATGTATAACGCCTATTATATTGATGACAAACTAGTGACAACCGGTGATATTCAAGCGGTATCTTACAATAATCACGGCAAGCTATATCAAGCGGTTCGCTATGAAAATAAATCAGGCGATGCTCAATATTATACCCCCCAAGGTTTAAGCCTTAAAAAAGCCTTTTCAAGATATCCAATCCGCTTTAGCCATATCAGCTCATCATTTAGTTTATCTCGTTATCACCCTTTACTACATTATAGAAGACCACACAAAGGCGTTGATTTGGCTGCATCTATTGGGACACCGATACATGCGACAGGTAATGGCGTAATCGCCATGATAGGACGCCAAAATGGTTACGGAAATATGATTAAAATTAAACATGATAACACTTATGAAACGCTTTATGGACACATGCTAAAATTTCAAAAAGGGTTATCTAGAGGCTCTCATGTCAAAAGAGGTGATGTTATTGGATATGTAGGGCAATCAGGTCTCGCAAGTGGTCCACATTGCCATTATGAAGTCCATGTACGAAATCAAGCGAGAAACCCAACGACAGTTGATTTGCCGAGAGACTCTGCTGTTTCACGAAAAGAAATTGCACGATTTAAGCAGACGACTAATCCGTTGCTTGCGCATTTAAAACTTTTTGAAGCAGCAGAGCTTGCTAGTCGCCATAATAAACATAATACATTGGAAAGTTGAGAATACCCTCCCCCCAGCCCCTCTCCCACACGTGTGAGAGGGGAGAAATTATTTAATAACTTAGTAAACGTTTTGCCTTCAGTTGGTAATCTGAGGTCAGCGTGCCTAATCCAAAAAAAATGCCGGTTTCATCATATAATCGATAGTCTGTGGGTGATTTATCATCTCGTAATTGCACCAACTTTCCTTGTTGTAAATCTTGTTTTTCTGAATAGGTAAGGGTTAACTGTTGGAATTGCAGTAAGGCCGCTTCTACCGGCATCAATAAAGCTAATCGTTCACTTTCTGTAAGTGTTACTAAATAATCTATTGTATACATCGGTACGTTTTCAAAACCGCCACAATAACGGCGCCTAAGTCGCGTCACATGAGCCCCTACATTTAGTGCATCACCAATATCTTCAACCAAATTACGGATATAGGTGCCTTTACTACAGAGGACTTCTAAATCAAATAAGGGTGAATTAAAACCTTTTAACTGCAATGATTTAATAGAGATATATCTTGATTTACGTTCGACAGTTTGCCCCGTACGAGCATAATGATATAACGGTTTTCCATTAAGTTTAAGTGCGGAAAACATTGAAGGTGTTTGTAAAATTTCACCCTTGAACTTATCAAGAACATGAAGTAGATGGTCTTCTACAACATCAACAGAAGATGATGAAATCACATCCCCCTTGCTGTCTGAAGTATCAGTCTTAATACCTAAACAACCCGTCGTTTCATAGTATTTATCTGCATCTAAAAGATATTGACAAAACTTAGTCGCTTCACCAAAAAATATCGGCAACATTCCAGTCGCCAATGGATCTAGACTTCCCGTGTGACCTGCTTTTTTAGCACCAAATAAGCGTTTTACCGTTTGTAAAACAGCATTAGATGTTTTATCTATGGGTTTATCGACGAGTAGAATGCCATTAATCTTGTTCTGGCTCATTGGGTTCATCATCTGGAACATTTAACTTATTAATCACGCTACTTAAACGATTACCATATTCTAAAGAAGGATCGTAATAAAAGTGTAATTGAGGAACCGTTCTTGAGGTCATGGTACGTGCTAATGCCGAGCGTAAAAAACCAGCAGTTGCGTTAAGCACTTCGGCCACTTTGACGGTATCTTCATTGAAAACGGTAAAATACACTTTAGCATGACTTAAATCGGGTGAAACTTCTACACCCGATATTGTCACAAACTTTGGAAGCCTTGGATCTTTAACTTCATACATTATTAACTCAGAGAGTTTACGTTGTATACTTTCTGATAATCTATCTGTTCGTTTAAAACTTGGCATTATAAGTTTCGCTTAATTTCTACTGTTTCATAAACTTCGATTAAATCGCCGGTCTTAATATCATTATAGTTCTTAACGCCGATACCGCATTCAATACCTTGTTTCACTTCAACAACATCGTCTTTGAAGCGACGCAAAGATTCAAGTGTGCCTTCATAAATCACAACATTGTCACGTAATACACGGATAGGGTTATTTCGTTTAATCACACCATCTATCACCATACAACCAGCAATTGCACCAATTTTTGGTGATCTGAATACATCACGTACTTCTGCAATACCCACAATTTCTTCTTTAAATTGCGGTGCTAGCATTCCTGTTAAAGCAGATTTAATTTGATCAACAATATCATAAATAACACTATAGTAATGTATGGCAACTGACTCTTGATCAGCCAAACGCTTAGCGCCTCCATCAGCACGAACGTTAAATCCAATCAAAATTGCATTTGATGCAATCGCTAAATGAACATCGGATTCAGCGATACCGCCAACACCTTGTGCAATCACTTCTACTTTGACTTCGTCTGTAGACAGTTTCATTAAGGCATCTGCAATGGCTTCAATAGAACCTTGAACATCGGCTTTTAAAATCACATTAAGCACTTTAGATTCACTGGCACTTAAGTTATCAAATATGCCTTCAATACTTGTTTTTTGGCGTCTGGCTAGTTTCACATCTCTAAATTTACCTTGTCTAAACAAAGCAACTTCACGCGCTTTTTTCTCATCAGACACGACCACAGCTTCATCACCTGCATGAGGAATCGCTGATAATCCTAATACCTCAACAGGTATTGAGGGGCCTGCTTCACTGAGAGCCGAACCATTATCGCCAACTAATGCGCGAACGCGTCCATATTGAAAACCTGCCAATAAGATATCACCCAGTTTAAGTGTCCCGCTTTGAACAAGCACTGTCGCCACAGGTCCGCGCCCTTTATCAAGACGAGATTCAATAACCACCCCTTTTGCGGCACCGTCAATAACTGCTTTTAATTCAAGCATTTCTGATTGTAATAATATCGCTTCTAATAAGGCGTCAATACCCGTTCCAGCTTTAGCTGATATATTTACAAACATGGTATCACCACCCCAAGCATCGGGAATGACTTCATAATTTGATAATTCTGTCATGACACGCTCAGGATCAGCACCTTGTTTATCAATTTTATTAACCGCAACGATAATAGGAACTTTCGCCGCTTTCGCATGCTGTACGGCTTCTATGGTTTGAGGTTTAACACCATCGTCTGCAGCTACTATCAAAATAACGATATCAGTCGCTTTTGCTCCTCGCGCACGCATCGCAGTAAAGGCCGCGTGACCTGGTGTATCTAAGAAAGTAATGTCGCCTCGTTCAGTTGAAACGTGATATGCACCAATATGTTGCGTAATCCCGCCAGCTTCACCGGCTGCAACTTTTGTCCGTCTAATGTAATCAAGTAGTGAAGTTTTACCATGATCAACGTGTCCCATGATAGTAACAACTGGGGCTCTGGACTCAATTTTTGTCCCTGTCGAGAGTGATTCGCCTAAAGTATCTTCAATCGCATCACTTTTAATGGCGACTGCTTTATGTCCCATTTCTTCCACAACAATAATTGCTGTTTCTTGGTCGATTACCTGATTAATGGTTGCCATTGCACCAAGGCTTATCATCACTTTAATAACTGCCGCAACTTTAACAGACATTCGTTTTGCAAGTTCTGCAACTGTTATTGTTTCAGGAATATAAACAGCGTGAACTGTCGGGGCTGTTGGTAATGCAAAACCATGTGTTAATGCAACTTCAGCTTCTTTGTATTTATCTGATTTTTCATTTTTTCGACGTTTAGATTTTGAGCGTCTATAGTGAAAACCACTATCTGATTCTTCATCATCGACAACAACGACTGGCGCTTCTGTAAACTTAGATTTTTTCTTAGCTCGTCTAAATTCAGATGACTCTTCTGATTCAGCATCATTACCCTTAGTACGTGGCGTTTTATCACCTCGTTTTTCAGGGACATTGCCACTTGGCGCCGCTTTTTTAACAGGGGCCTCTGTGACAACGGAAGGATCAGCAATAACAGCTGTCATTGTCATATCTGCTGTATCAACAGCTTCAGTTTCTGTATCATTTTGAAGAGATGTTTCAACCACGTCTAAATTAATCTCTTCTGGTGTTTCTATAACAGGCTCTTCTTCAACAACTTCTGGCGTCTCAATAAGCGTCCTTTTAACATATGTGTGTTTTTTCCTAACTTCTATATTAACAGTTTTAGCCGTATGACCATGAGTATCCATGCCAAGCTTAACTTGAGAAACACTTTTTCTTTTAAGTGTTATACGACCTGGACTGGTTCTGACTTCGCTATTTGCATTATTTTTCAAATGTGTCAGCAATACTCTTTTTTGTTCTTCATTAACGGTCTGGTTATCTTCTGTAAATGAAAGCCCGGCCTCTTGTAATTGCGTCAAAAGACGCTCAGGAGGAATTCCTACTGCCTGTGCGAGCTGTTTAACAGTAACATCTGCCATATATTTTATCTCCCAAAACCTCATATCGTATGAAGTTTATCTAAGCCTGGTTTATTTGTCGTTATCTTCGGCGAACCAACGCTCACGCGCTTTCATAATTAATTGGCCTGCTTTTTCTTCGGTCATCTTATGAACATCTAGTAACTCATCTATCGATTGCTCAGCTAAATCATCAATAGTACTAATACCGTGTTTAATCAAATCAGTTAATATCTCAGGTGTCATACCTTCAAGCTCTGCCAAAGTTTCTGGTAGTTTACCATCTGTACCTGCGCCCGTTAAAGCTTGCGTAAGTAAGGTATCGTTTGCACGATTACGAAGTTCTTCAACAATTTCTTCATCAAAATCTTCTATACTTAATAATTCTTCTTTGGGGACATAAGCGATTTCTTCTAATGAAGAAAAGCCATTATTAACCAATATCGTCGCAACATCAGCATCAACACCTAAAGCTTCTTCAAATAGTGAAATAACTTTGAGTGACTCATCTTCACTTTTTTGACTAAAATCTTCAACGGTCATCACATTTAAAGTCCAGCCGGAGAGTTGGCTTGCAAGTCTTACGTTTTGTCCATTTTTACCAATGGCTTGTGATAACTGTTCTTTTTGAACCGCTAAATCCATAGTATGGGTGTCTTCATCAACCACAATAGAGCTAATTTCAGCTGGCGCCATTGCATTAATAACAAGCTGGGCTGGGTTATCATCCCAAAGAATAATATCAACACGCTCACCACCAAGCTCTTGTGAAACAGCCTGAACACGAGCACCGCGCATACCAACACATGCACCTATCGGATCAATTCGACCATCATTTGTTTTGACAGCAATTTTAGCACGATTACCAGGGTCGCGTGCGGCGACTTTAATTTCAATAATGTTCTCAGCTATCTCTGGAACTTCGATGCGGAATAACTCAATTAACATTTCATTTCGTGTGCGACTAACCAATAATTGCGGACCACGGCCTTGCGTATTAATTTCATATAAATACGCTCTGACTCTATCGTTAATACGAAACATTTCATGAGACAACATTTCACTTCTTGGTAAAAAGGCCTCTGCTTTATTACCCATTTCAATAATAATAAAATCCCGTGTTACTTTTTTTACAGTTCCATTAACTAACTGACCTAATTTCTTTTTATATTGTTCAACCACTAACATACGCTCAGCTTCACGCACTTTTTGCATAATAACTTGACGAGCTGATTGTGCGGCAATTCGACCAAAATCAATTGAAGGAACAGGCTCTTCAATCACACTGCCAATGCTTAGTTCAGGATTGCGTTTTTGTGCATCGGTGAGTGTAATTTCTCTATCTGGTACTTCAAAGAGGTCATCTTCAACCACCGTCCATAGACGAAATGTCTCATATTCGCCAGATCGTGGGTCCATGACAACTTTAACATCAATATCTAACCCTGATAATTTGCGGGTAGCAGATTCTAGCGCTGCTTGAATGGCTTCAATAACCACCTCTTTTGAGACGCCCTTTTCATTTGATAAAGCTTCTGCTACTAATAAAATTTCTTTACTCATTTTCGCCTCACTCAGCTGCCAACGTGGCTTTGACAATACTTGAAAATGGTACGACTAACGCATCGCCATTTACGATGATAAATACTGTATCATCGGTAAGCTTATCGATAATCCCCTGCCATTTTTTCTGTCCATTTAACGGTTGATAAAGTTTTAAATTTACGACTTCACCTAGATAAGCTTTATACTGCTCAAGTTTAAACAAGGGGCGGGGAATACCAGGAGAAGATACTTCCATTGTATAAGCCGCTTTTATTGGATCTTCTACATCTAAACAAGCACTAATATGTCTACTCGCAAGTGCACAATCGTCTATTGTAATACCCTCAAGTTTATCAATATAAATTCTTAACAGTGCATGTTTTCCACGGGAAATATATTCACAACCCCACAAATCGTAGCCTTGATTTTCAAGTACAGGTTTTAATAAATCTTCAAGCTTTTTTTCTATCATCTAAAAACGTATATCCTAAGCTAAATAAATGCTACATAACAAAAAACCCCATAAAGGGGTTTAATAATGAATGTGGTAGCGGGGGCAGGATTTGAACCTACGACCTTCGGGTTATGAGCCCGACGAGCTACCAAGCTGCTCCACCCCGCATCAACTGCCGGGAAGTATACTCAAGCTTTAGCTTTATAGCAAGAGTTTATGTGATTTTAATTTATAAATGCATTAATGCAGATATTAATAAGCCCTGTTGGAAAAAATCCAAAGTAGAGCAATGCCAAACAATTTAGTGAAAATGCAACTTGTGTTGTTCTTGGCAATAAAACCGCTTCAATTTTATCAGGTGCATCAAAATACATGATTTTAATTATCCTCAAGTAGTAGTAAGCACCAACAACAGCAAATAATAATCCTAATACAGCGACCCAAACTAAATGCGCATCAACCAAAGCTTTTAGCACTAAAAGCTTCGTAAAAAAACCAGCCGTTGGCGGAACACCTGCCATTGAAAATAAAGTAACCATCATCAAAAATGCAAGCCAAGGGTTTCTTTGATTTAAGCCTTTAAGATCATTAATGTCCTGAACCTCTGTGCCTTGTCTTGACATTAATACAATTAATCCAAATGCACTAGCACTCATTAATGCATAAATTAATATATAAAATAAGGCAGCACTATAACCTTGTTTTGTGAGCGCACAAAGTCCAAATAATGCATAGCCACTATGTGAAATCGCAGAAAAAGCAAATAATCGTTTTATATTTGTTTGTGCCACCGCAATGAAATTACCAAAACCTGCTGATAATATTGCCATGACTAATAGTATTTGTTGCCAACTATGTGACAAGTCTATAACACCCATCGTAAGTAGGCGTATTGCCATGGCCAAGGCTGCAACTTTAGGTGCTGATGCGATAAATAGTGTGATAGCTGAAGGCGCACCATCATAGACATCAGGAGCCCACATGTGAAAAGGTGCTGCGGCCAATTTAAAACCTATACCAACAATGATAAAGACCAGCGCAAACACCAGTAATTCATTTTGTTGCTGCCAATTGAGGGCAATTGCATTCGCCAATTCAATAAGATTTAGTTTTCCGGTCGCACCATAAAGCAGTGACATACCAAATAACAATAGGCCTGAGGCAATGGCACCCATTAAAAAGTATTTGGTCGATGCCTCCGCACCACTTGCGCTACTTCTAGCCATTGCTGTCATAGCATATAGGGGTAGTGATAGCAGTTCAAGACCTAAGTATATTGTTAGTAATGAACTTCCTGAGACTAAAACATACATCCCAAGGGTTGAAAATAGGGCCAACACATAAAAATCACCTAGTGAAACTTGCCATTGCTTTAAATAATCCCGTGAGTATATAAGGCAAAAAATGACCGTAAGCGCAATAAAAGCTTTCATAATATGAGCGATATCATCACTAATATACATTCCCTGAAAAATTACACGTGAATATTGGCCAAGGAATATTAACGCAATAGCACCAGACAGTGCGACACCAACAATTGCAATCACTAATCCAACCACTTCACCTTTGTTTTTAATAAACAGATCTGCAAGCAAAGCTAAACAGGCTGTTGCTAATAAAACCATCTCTGGCAATGCCAGATGAATATTTGCGATATAATCCATGACTCGTTGCACCTTCAGTGTTTATAATTTTAATCTAAATCTTGCTGCAGTTTAAATCGTAGGTTGGGCCTTGGCCCAACATTAGCTTTTTGTTGGGCCAAGGCCCAACCTACGAAAGAATGATTACAATTTTGTTTTACTGGCTTCGGTTAATGTGTATTTTACCATTGGGTGTACATAATCAATAAATGGCTTAGGATAGATACCCATCACCAAAACCATGACAGCCAACAAGGTATAAGCACTCATTTCAAATTTTGTTAAATCTTTCAGATTTTTTACTTTCTCATGTGTGACTGGCCCAAAAATGACTCGCTTGTACATCCAAAGTGTATAAGCTGCACCTATGATAAGTGTTGTTGCAGCCCAAAAAGCTATCCAAAAGCCGGCTTTAATACTCCCTAAAATAACCATAAATTCACCGACAAATCCAGATGTCCCAGGGAGTCCTGCATTGGCCATTGCAAATAACATAAAAAATGATGCAAAAATTGGCATTGAACTTACAACACCACCAAATCCATCGACTTGTCTTGTGTGCATTCTATCGTAAATAAAGCCCACTCCTGCAAACATGCCGCTTGAGATGAAAGCATGTGAAATCATCACAACTATCGCCCCTTCAAAGATAAGCGCTGCATCATTAATATTTGATTTGTCCGCTATTGCATATATGGCAAAACAACCAAGCGTGACAAACCCCATATGTGAAATTGACGAATAGGCAATTAAACGCTTCATGTCTTTTTGTATAATCGCTACAAGGCCAATATAAACAACCGCGATGAGTGATAACGCAATCATGATTGGAGCATATTGACGACATGCATCAGGAATAATCGGCATAGCAAAACGGATAAACCCATAAGCACCCAACTTCAAAAGGATAGCAGCAAGAACAATTGAGCCCCCAGCTGGCGCCTCTGTATGCGCATCAGGCAACCACGTATGAACAGGGAACATTGGAATTTTAATCGCAAAGCCCAAGAAAAAAGCAATAAATATTAATGTCTGAGCTGTCATAGTCAATTTAATTGCATAGAATGATTCTATTTTAAAATTACCTGACAATAGCCCAAGATAAATAAATGCAGCAAGCATTAGAACTGAACCCAAAAAGGTATATAAGAAAAATTTGATTGCAGCATATATACGGTTCTCAGAACCCCAAATACCGATAATTAGATACATAGGGATAAGCGTTGCTTCCCAAAACACATAAAATACAATTGAATCGAGACTTGAAAAAACACCCACTAACAACCCCTGCATGATGAGAAATGCAGCCATATATTGAGAAACACGCGTAGTGATGCTTTCCCATGTAGCTAGAATCACTACTAAATTTGTAAACAGACTTAATACAATTAATAATAAAGATAACCCGTCAATCCCTAAACTATAATTAATGCCTAAGGAAGGCAGCCATGCGATGTCTTCGACAAACTGCATATTGGCGCTGGATATATCAAATCCTTGAAATAAAAAATAGGAAAAACCCAACGTTAACAACACGGTAAATAAAGACAAATATCGTGAAACTTGAGGATTTTTATCATCGCCAATCGCCAACACAAAAACACCCGCAATAATGGGCAACCAAATTAACAAACTTAAAATGTGATGCATGCCTTCACCCTGTTAAGAACCTAATATCATCCAACATAAAAACGCAAACAATGACAAAATCATGACAGCAGCATAATGATAAACATAACCTGTTTGTAAATGTTTTGCTTTTCTTGCTACCCATTTCACTGTTTGTCCTGCACCGTTTACAAATAATCCATCAATAATGACTTGGTCACCAATATGGTATAGCCCTTGTCCCATAGATTTAATCGCGCGAACCAACACAAATTCATTAAACGCATCAAATCCATATTTATTGATAAGAATAAAATATAAACCTTTGAACCTTTGAGCCAGCTGTGCTGGAATTCCAGGCTTATAACAATAGCAAACCCACGCAATAACAATGCCCGCCATGGTCAACCAAAATGTTGGCGACATTGGCGCATATATTGCCTGCTGTAGTGGCGAATGAATCTCTTCACCCAAATGAGTGAGCACATCGTGTGCTGGCAGAACAAACACTGCTTTTGCTAAGAGTGTCCCAGACTTGCTAAACAACATCGGCCAATACATGATATAACCCAATACAACAGATGGAATAGCCAATATAACGAGCGGCAACCAGATCACCCATGGAGATTCATGAACATGTGACCATGTTTTATCATCCATTCGAGGCTTACCATGGAACGTCATGAAAAAAGAGCGGAATGAGTAAAGTGCGGTGACCATTGCTCCTATTAACACACAATAATAGGCATACTTTGCACCAGGTAATGTTGATAATCCAGCAGCTTCAATAATTGTATCTTTAGAATAAAAACCTGCTAGCGGTGGGATAGCACATAAGGCTAATGTTCCAATTAAATAGGTCCAATACGTAATTGGCATTTTTGCTTTTAGCCCACCCATTTTTCTCATGTCTTGCTCATGATGCATGCCAATGATAACTGAGCCCGCACCTAAAAATAGCAAGGCCTTGAAACAAGCATGTGTCAGCAGATGAAAGATACCCGCACTATAGGCAGATGCACCCATGGCAACCATCATATAACCTAACTGAGATAACGTTGAATAGGCAACGACTCTTTTAATATCATTCATGACTAAGCCGAGCAGACCTGTAAATAAAGCACCCGTTGCGCCAATAACCAGAATAAACGATAACGCTGTATCTGAGTATTCCATCATAGGAGACACCCGGGCCACCATAAACACACCTGCTGTTACCATGGTTGCAGCATGGATGAGCGCAGATATTGGCGTCGGGCCTTCCATTGATTCTGGTAACCAGACATGTAAAGGAACTTGCGCAGATTTCCCCATCGCACCAACAAATAACAATAAACACATAACGGTAAGAACCGACCAATCATGGCCAGCAAATAGCGATATAGATTGTCCAGCTATAGACTCTGCGGCATTAAATACCGTTTGATAATCTAGACTGCCAACATTGGCTAAAATCAATCCAATACCTAGAATAAATCCAAAGTCGCCAACACGATTCACAAGAAAGGCCTTTAAACTTCCAGTAATTGCTGATTCCTTTTGGTACCAAAAACCAATTAACAAATAAGAGACAAGCCCTACACCTTCCCAACCAAAGAACAACTGAAGAAAATTGTTAGAGGTGACCAGCATAAGCATCATAAAAGTAAACAAAGAAATATAGGCAAAAAAACGTTGATAACCATCATCATCTTCCATATATCCTATGCTATATATATGCACAAGCAAGGAGACAAATGTCACAATCATCATCATGCAACACGTCAATGCATCTATCATAAAACCTATATGAAACGCGTAAGGAAACCATTCACCACCGGTTGCCCATGCAAATAAATTTTGATTAACCGCCACACCATCACTTTTGAAGATTAATGCGGTTACAACTATTGACAGGACAAATGAACAAGCTACGCCTAAAATCGTTAAACGATGTACACCTGTGCGTCCAATTTGATGTCTGAAAAACCCAGATACTACCGAGCAAATCAATGGCAACATCACCAAAATTAATGTTAGCTGTATAATCATTACGACATCACCCTTTCAAATAGTTCATTCTATCGACATCAATATTGCCACGGTTACGGTAAAGTAACAGCACAATCGCTAAACCGATAGCAGCCTCAGCTGCTGCCACCGTAAGAATAAAAAACACAAAAACTTGTCCTGCGATATCATGATAATAGTGTGAAAAAGCAATAAAATTGTTATTAACAGCCAGTAACATTAATTCCACACAAACCAATAATAAAATGATATTTTTTCTGTTTAGCATGATGCCTATCATACTAAAACCAAACAATAGTGTGCTTAAAATTAAATAGTGATTCACCGGTATCATGATTGATATTATCCTTTATTGTGAGGTGCCATTTTTACAAGGGTTAGTCGTTCTGATTTTTGTGTCATCAACTGCTTCACAATATCTTGTCGTTTGGTTTGCCCACGTGTTCTATGCACCAATGTAATCGCGGAAATTATGGCAACAAGCAAAATCACCGCAGCAATTTCAAATCCATAAAGATAATCTGTATATAGCACCATGCCTAAAGCTTCAGTGTTTGATAAAGGTGAAGCTATGGTAGGAAGCACAGTAGCTGATGTCTCTGTTATTTCTGTAAATCCCTTTGGCATTGAAATCAGTAACAGTCCTAACAACAAGGCCACCAATATTAACCCAAAGGGCAGATAGCGCCTAAAATGCGATTTCATTGATTCCGTATCAATATTTAGCATCATCACAACAAATAAAAACAGGGTCATTACGGCGCCCACATAAACCAATACCAAAATCAATGAAAGAAATTCTGCTTCTGCAATCAGCCATAGCACGGACGTGGCAAAAAAAGTTAGCACTAAAAATAAAACACATTTTACGGGGTTGTTTTGTGTAATTACCATCAATGCCGACAAGGCAGCAATGCTTGCAAAAACATAAAAAATTATCTGTGCTATTGTCATTATCTCATCACCTTTGACTAACGAAATTTCTCATCTATGGCTCTATCATTAGCGAGTTGTGATTCCATTAAATCACCAACGGCTAATAATTTTTCTTTGGTCATAATATTTTGGCCACGCTCACTTATATGATAATGATGAATTGGCGTAACCACGATTGAATCTACGGGGCAAGACTCTTCACAAAGTCCACAGTTAATACACTTAAACATATCTATATCATAACGCGTTGTGCGACGTGAACCGTCATCACGCGGTTCGGACTCAATTGTGATGGCGAGCGCAGGGCATACTGCTTCACATAACTTACAAGCAATACAACGTTCTTCACCATTGGGGTAGCGTCTTAGCGCAAGCAAGCCTCTAAATCTTGGAGATAATGGTGTTTTTTCTTCAGGAAATTGAACGGTAAATTTCTTTTTGAAAAAATATCGACCTGTTAATTTTAATCCTAATAAAAGCTCCCAAAGCATAAAGCTTTTCACATAATGTTTTAGGATGCGAAATGTATTTTTCATTTATATGCTCTTATCTCTAATCAAAACCAAGGCTTAACATGAGCCACTACCATGAGAGCGGTCACGATTAACCATATTATTGTTACTGGAATCAAAACTTTCCAACCTAAGCGCATCAACTGATCATAACGATAGCGTGGAAACGTCGCTCTTATCCAAAGATAAACAAATAAGAAGAAACTTATCTTAATAAAGAGCCAGACAATACCTGGCACAAAAAAGAAAATATCTTCTAAGGCAGGTATGCCTTGAAAAGGAGATAACCATCCCCCTAAAAATAATAGCGCTAGCACTGTTGAAATCAGTATCATGCTGGCATATTCAGATAAAAAGAATAGGGCAAAGCCAATGCCTGAATATTCGACATGAAACCCCGCGACAATTTCTGACTCGCCTTCAGCTAAGTCAAAAGGGGCGCGATTGGTTTCAGCGATGCCTGCAATCCAAAACACTAAAAATAACGGTAGTAGTGGGATGCACCACCAATGAAGTATGCCGCCTTGTTGCGACATCACAATATCAGTTAAATTCATGCTATTTGCGGCCATTAACGCACCCACAAAGGCAAAGCCCATGGCAATCTCGTATGAGACAGTTTGAGCCGCTGAGCGAAGTGCACCAAACATGGCGTATTTTGAATTAGAAGCCCAACCTGCGATTAAGACGCCATAGACGCCTAATGAGCTCATGGCAAACAAAAACAAAACGCCTGCATTAATATTAGCTAAAGCCATACCTTGATCGAAAGGAATCACAGCCCAACCAGTGAGTGCCGGCGCTAATGCAAACAAAGGTGCCACTACAAATAAATATTTGTTAGATTTGGTGGGGACGATGATTTCTTTTGTAATCAGCTTCAGCAAATCAGCAAAAGGTTGGAGTATCCCTCTAAATCCAACGCGATTAGGACCAATACGAACCTGAATATAACCGATAACTTTGCGCTCAGCCAAGGTTAAAAAAGCAACCCCTAACAATAGCGGCACAACTATCACGAGAATTTTAATCACTATCCAAAGTAACAGGGAGATGTCTTGTAACATTTTATACCTATTTTTAGCGTTTTATTGTTATTGAACCAAAGGCCTGTCCTAAATCTGCTGTTTCGGACATTGCGTTTGCCACCCCTATCACGTCTTGCGCCATTCTCTCATCTTTAACCAGCGGTAATGTTATCTCAATATCGCCTTGAGCGATAGTAGCGCTTTCTTTTAATTTATATTTTTCAGCTGTAATAGGATGCATTTTTATACATGGTTTATCAGCGCTTGCTGCCTGTTGTAAGGCTGTTGCACGTCTAACTAAAGCATCAGCACCATAAAGCGGCCACTCACCTAAACGCGTTAAAGCATGTTCTAATAGCGGAAGTGCTTCTGGATACACTGGCATATAGGATTGGGCATGCATGCCTGCATATTGATTTTTTACATCTGTCAGAATGTCATCTGACGAAATATAATCAAAGCCATCAATTTTTAACAAATTACCCAATACACGCAAAATTTTCCATCCAGGACGCGCTTCGCCTTTTGGACTAACGGCGCCTGCTACTGTCTGCCAAATTCCATCAACATTAATGTAAGTGCCCGAAGTTTCTGCAAAGGTCGCCATGGGCAGAATGACATTCGCATAATCTTCCATGGATTTATTGTCAAATGCGGATAACGCCACAACAAACTCAGCACCTAATAGGGCCTGTCTTGTTTTATGAGGATCATTAAAATCAAATCCTGGCTCAACACCCATTAACACGTACGCTTTGAGTTTTGCTGATAAGGCATCCTGAACATTTAAACCGAGTACTGGTGAGGTCTTGCCTGCGGCTTGCCGATGAGGCAATACACCTGCAAGCCAAGCGCCAGCTGCATTAGCACCTGTGGTCAGATGAATGTTTTTAGCCCCAGTTTTTTCTTGAATTAAAGCCAATAACACCCGAATTAAACTGGCGTGAGGGTGATTTTCAGCAATTGCTCCTGTTATTATCATCGCATTTGCTGATTTAAGCGCTTTGGCAATACGTTGATGTGATTTATTTGGCTCTAACCCTAGTAGTAATTTTTCAACTTCAATAGAGAAAGGTGATTTTTTATCATCTAGCGCCTTTAGAAGTGTTGCAAGCTGTATGGGTAGCTCAGGTGTCGATACAATAATACTATCTGTAATATCCGTGTAAGTATCGAAACTTGCGGGATTAACGCTAAATATTTTTGCGCCATTTTTAAAGGCTTTTCGAACACGAAGGCCTGCTAATGGGACTTCTCGTGTAATATTACACCCTACTAACATCACTGCCTCTGATTTTTCAATATCAGCAATTTTAGCGGTATTTGAAGGGATAGAACTCAATCGCGCTTCATCTGAAAAATCAGCTTGATGGAGCCTATGGTCGATATTATTAATGCCAAGTCCGCGTAATAATTTCTGGAATGTATAAAGCTCTTCTAGGGTTGCTGAATAAGATGTAAAACCAGCCACTTGCTCTGGACCATAAAGTTTTATAACTTTAGCTAGTCCATCTGCAGCAAAAGTGAGCGCGGTCTCCCAGTCAACTGTTTGCCAATGCCCATCACGCTTAATGCGAGGCATCGTGGCTCTTGATTCGCTATTAATGCCAGCATAACTAAATCGGTCACGGTCTGATATCCAAGTTTCGTTGATGGTCTCATTTTCTCTTGGCACGACACGCATGACTTCATTTCTTCTAACATGAAAATAAATGTTAGTTCCGAGGCAATCATGCATAGAAATACTTGGATGGGATTGAAGTTCCCATGCTCTGGCAGTGTAACGATAAGGTTTTGAAGTGAGTGCGCCAACAGGACAAAGATCAATAACATTACCCGATACTTCAGAGGTTAAGCTATGCTCGATAAAAGTACCAATTTGCATGTTTTCGCCACGTCCCGTTGCACCCAATTCCCGAAGTCCTGCGATTTCAGTTCCAAATCGCACGCAACGCGTACAGTGAATGCAACGCGTCATTTCAGTCGCAATCAGCGCACCTAAATTATCATCATCAACAGCACGCTTTGTTTCATGAAAATGAGAATCATCTCCGCCAAACCCCATGGAAACGTCTTGTAATTCGCACTCACCACCTTGGTCACAAATAGGGCAATCAAGCGGGTGGTTAATTAACAAAAATTCCATCACTGCTTTTTGTGAACGAAGCGCTTCTTCGGATTGTGTAAATACTTTCATCCCATTAGTAATTGGGGTCGCGCACGCAGGGACTGGCTTTCGGCCATTTTCTATTGATACTAAGCACATGCGACAATTTGCAGCCACTGATAGCTTTTTATGATAACAAAATCTTGGGATATGAATCCCTGCATCGTCAGCAACTTCGATGATCATTTGGCCATTTTCAGCTTCTAAGGTAATACCATCTATCTCTACAGTAGCCATGCTTTAATCCTACTTATTATGCCGTCACCATGGAACGTTTATGTTTAACAAAATAGTCAAATTCATTACGGAAATGTTTTACAAAACTTTGAACAGGCCAAGCTGCAGCTTCACCTAAGGCACAAATTGTCCGGCCTTCGATATTATTAGCAACATTCACTAATCGCTCGACATCACCTTCTTCGCCATGACCCTCGATGATACGATGTAATAATCGCGTTAACCAACCTGTCCCTTCTCGACATGGGGTGCACTGACCACATGACTCATCCATATAAAACTCTGACAATCGGTACAAGGCTTTTACCATACAGGCAGTATCATCCATGATTATCACAGCGCCGGAACCAAGACCCGAGCCTGCTTTTTGAATGCTGTCATAATCCATGTCAAGATTCATCATAATGTCGCCTGGTAAAACAGGCATCGATGAGCCACCTGGAATAACAGCTTTTAATCGTCTTCCGTCACGAAGCCCGCCGACCATTTCAAGTAATGTCTTAAACGGTGTACCTAAAGGTATCTCAACATTTTGTGGGTGTTTAACGTGACCTGAGACTGAAAAACATTTTGTGCCGCCATTATTGGGCTTACCAAGCTTTAAAAACCAATCGCCACCTTTTTCAAGAATTACAGGCACTGATGCGAATGTTTCTGTATTATTAATTGTGGTTGGTTGCCCATATAGCCCGAAATTAGCTGGAAACGGCGGTTTAAACCTAGGCTGGCCTTTTTTGCCTTCTAGTGAATTAAGCAATGCCGTCTCTTCACCACAAATATAAGCACCTGCACCTAAATGATTATATAAATCAAAATCAATGCCAGTTCCTTTAATATTTTTACCTAATAAACCAGCTGCGTAGGCTTCATGTAATGCTTGTTCCATACGCTCATAGGGGAGCCAAAACTCACCACGAATATAGTTATAACCGGCATTTGAGCCCATAACATAACCGGCAATTGCCATACCTTCAATTAATTGGTGGGGGTTACGCGCTAAAATTTCGCGGTCTTTACAGGTGCCAGGCTCACCTTCATCAGAATTACAAACAACATATTTCTGGACAGGTGTGTTTGGATTCATGAAGCTCCACTTTAACCCGGTGGGGAAACCCGCACCACCACGACCGCGTAACGCTGAAGTTTTAATTTGTTCAAGAATTTCAGCTCTTGGTGTACCTTCTTTAAGAATTTTTTTCCAGGTTGAATAACCGCCCACGCTTTCATAAGCTTTGAGCTCCCAAGAATTTTCGAGATGAAAAGTACGATAACAGACGAGATTTGTTTCTACCATGGCAATCATTTCTCCTGTTCACGATACTGTTTTAAGATGTCATCGATTTTATCGTTGGTTACATTTTCGTGATAGTCTTTATCAACCTGAACAACGGGTGCATGAACGCACGCCCCTAAACATTCGACTTTTCTTAAGGTAAATTGACCATCAGCAGTTGTACCACCTAATTTTACTTTTAGTTTTTTTTCAAGCTGGGTCACGGTTTCTTCAGCACCTTGCAACATACAAGAAATATTGGTGCACACATTAACCAGGTGCTTTCCACAAGGTGAATGTTCATACATTGAATAAAACGATGCCACTTCATAAACAGCGATTTTAGGCATTTTTAAATACACGGCTACCGCATCCATAGACGCAGGCGTTAAATAGCCCATTTCTTCTTGAAGGATCCTAAGTGTGCTCATTACAGCAGACTGCCTCTCTTCTGCTGGGTATTTGCTAATCCAATGATTAATATCTTTTAATCTCTCTTTGGATACCAGCATTTCTAAAGTTTGCATTGTTTCTGTGACCATGAACTTTCACCTTATCTGTCTATCTCACCGAATACGATATCTTGGCTTGCCAAAATCGCAACGCCATCTGCCAGCATATGCCCGCGAACCATGGCATCAAAACTTGCCAAATGTGCGAAACCTGGCGCTCTAATTTTCATACGATAAGGCTTATTAGCCCCATCAGAAACCATATAAATACCAAATTCACCTTTAGGCGCTTCAACTGCACTATACACCTCACCTTTTGGCAAGCAAAATCCTTCAGTAAACAATTTGAAATGATGAATTAAAGCTTCCATATCGTGTTTCATCTCAACACGTCTTGGGGGTGAAATTTTATGATCATCAATTTTAACAGGACCAGGATTTGCCCGGAGCCATTCGATACATTGGCGCATAATGCGATTTGATTGACGAAGCTCTTCTACACGAACAAGATATCTGTCATAGCAATCGCCTGTTTTACCAATTGGCACATCAAAATCAACTTTATCATAGGCTGCGTAAGGTTGCATTTTACGCAAATCCCAAGCCACACCTGAGCCTCGTAACATAGGGCCTGTGAACCCCCACTGTAGGGCTTCATCTGCAGAAATGACGCCGATATCAACCGTTCTTTGTTTCCAAATACGATTGTCTGTCAGTAATGTTTCATATTCATCTATGCATTTTGGAAAACGTTCTGTAAAAGCCCACAAAAAATCAAGCAAACTGCCGTGCCTATCTTGATTCATTTTTTCAACTTCACGCTCATTATGCCATCTTGAAGGTTTGTGTTGTGGCATCGTGTCTGGCAAGTCACGAGACACCCCACCTGGGCGGTAATAAGTTGCGTGCATTCTGGCACCTGATACTGCCTCATAGCAATCAAATAAATCTTCGCGTTCACGGAAGCAATATAAAAATACGGTCATAGCACCAATATCAAGTGCAACGGCACCTAACCATAACAGGTGATTTAAAACACGCGTCACTTCATCAAATAGCGTTCGTATGTATTGCGCACGGATAGGCGCATCAATACCTAATAATTTTTCAATGGAACGAACATAGGCATGTTCGTTACACATCATAGAAACATAATCGAGCCTGTCCATATAACCAATATTTTGAATATAGGGCTTAGTTTCTGCTAATTTTTCAGTGGCTCTATGCAATAGACCAATATGAGGGTCTGCACGAACAATGGTCTCACCTTCAAGCTCTAGGACAAGCCGTAACACACCGTGTGCCGCTGGATGTTGGGGACCAAAATTAAGGGTGTAATTTTTTAACTCAATCATGTTTCACCCCGTCTTTTTCAAGATATCGATTATCTTCACGTATCACTTTGGGAACCAGTACGCGTGGTTCAATATTTACTGCCTCATAAATTACTTTGCTCAAGGTTTTGTCATACCGCATTTCAACATAACCACTGACTGGGAAATCTTTTCTGAAAGGATGACCAATAAACCCATAATCCGTCAATATGCGTCTTAAATCAGGATGACCCTCAAAAAGTATTCCATATAAATCATACGCTTCACGCTCAAACCAGTTCGCTGCCTTCCATATATCACATACCGTTGGAATGACGGGATGTGTTTCATCAATAAACACTTTAACGCGTAATCTATGGTTTAGTTTTGTGGATAACAAATGGTAAACCACGGCAAACCTAGGCCCATGATAGTCGCACATATCTGTGATATCTGGATTAACGCCTCTTGAGAAACCTTGCATGGTTGCATTATCTGTTTCCCAATCTGCTTTGCCATATGTCAAATAATCAACAGCACAAATATCAATTAACTGATTAAAGTAAAATGTCTTGTGTATTTTTAACTGCTCTAATGTCGACAATAGATGCGACGCGTCACAAACAGCAGTAAGCTCATCATTGGCAAGCGTTACTTCTGTGAAGGCTAAGCTTAACTCAGTTTGCAAAGCAAGATGTAATTTCTCAAATTTAGTCATGGCCAGTCACTCCCTTTATGTTACGCCTTAAGCACTGGCTTACGTCGAATTTTATTTTGAAGTTGAATAATACCGTATAACAGCGCTTCAGCTGTTGGTGGGCAACCAGGAACATAAATATCAACAGGAACAATCCTGTCACATCCACGAACTACTGAATATGAATAGTGATAGTATCCACCACCATTAGCACACGACCCCATCGAAATAACATACCGTGGCTCTGCCATCTGGTCGTAAACGCGTCTTAGCGCAGGTGCCATTTTATTACAAAGCGTGCCTGCGACTATCATGACATCAGATTGACGCGGGCTTGGGCGAAATATCACTCCGAAACGGTCTAAATCATAGCGTGCAGCCCCAACATGCATCATCTCGACTGCGCAACAAGCAAGACCAAAGGTCATAGGCCACATGGAGCCTGAGCGTGCCCAACCCACTAATTTATCAACGCTTGTGGTAACAAACCCACTTTTTTGTAATTCTGCGACTGACATATGTAGCCTCTATCGTCTAATTCGTTTATTCCCAATCCAGCGCACCGCGCTTCCACTCGTAAATAAAGCCTATAACTAACAAGCCAAGAAATAACATCATGGCGAAAAACCCAAACCATCCTAACTTTCTAAGCGCCAAAGCCCAAGGAAAAAAGAAGGCAGTTTCTAAATCGAAAATAATAAAAAGTATTGCCACCAAATAAAAACGAACATCAAAGGGCATGTGGGCATTTTCAAATGCACCAAAGCCACACTCGTAAGGGGCATTTTTGACAGGATCTGGATTGTGTTTTGAAAGGACAGCACCTGCAGATAGCATAGCCATCCCTATTGCAAGGCTCAATGCAATAAAAACTAAAATCGGAAAATAGTTAGATAGCATCATTATTGTTATTCACTCTGTTAATATGGTGCCGAAGGTCGGACTCGAACCGACACAGCTTTACGCCACCGCCCCCTCAAGACGGCGTGTCTACCAATTCCACCACTTCGGCAATCTATAATTATTATTGTTGTTTATCTTTTTTACTGCTATCAACGGGTACAGGTATCTTACTCTCCACAGCCTTAACAGGCGCTGGCAGGGCAAGTTGGTTAGCATGGCGGTAATCTGCTGAAACCTTATAAGATAACAACAAACTGGTCGCAAAAAATGTCAAGGCCAAACCGCCTGTTACCCGAAACAAAAAGCTACCGGTACCTTGACTGCCAAAAACAGTATTTGACGCGCCTGCGCCAAACGATGCGCCGATATCAGCGCCTTTGCCGTGTTGAATTAAGATTAACCCTATCAACGCGACTGCAACTATCACATGAATCATTAATACTAATTGATACATTTTACTATTTCCACAAATTGGGCTGCATCTAATGATGCGCCGCCGACTAAACCGCCATCAATATTAGGCATGGCGAATAATGATTTGGCATTTTCTGCGTTAACACTGCCCCCATAAACCAAGGTCAGTGCATCAGCATCGTCTGGGTTAAACTCAGCAATTAATGCTCTAATAAACCGATGTGCATTTTCAGCGTACTCAGGTGTTGCAACTTTACCTGTGCCTATCGCCCACACGGGCTCATAAGCGACAATTGCATTGGCAAAACAACGGGTATCATCTAATACAACAGATTTTATTTGTTGTGTTAGCACAGCTTCCGTTAACCCCGCCTCATATTCAGCCAAGGTTTCACCCACGCAAAGAACAGGTATAATATCATGAAGTTTTGCATGGTGGAATTTATCTCGAACAATTTTTTCATCTTCTTTAAAAAGATGCCGTCTTTCGGAGTGTCCAACCAACACATAACGACAATTCATATCAGCAATCATACTTGCTGAAATCTCACCGGTAAAAGCGCCACTGTCTTTTATATAACAGTTTTGAGCACCCACTGTGATTGACGACTTGTTTGTGAGGGACTGTGCCAAAGCAATGTAAATACTGGGTGGGAATACGGTGCAAGCTGCTTGCAATTCATTAGGCAACATCAATTTTAAGGCACCAAGAAGATCTGTAATCTGCTGCAGTGAGCCATTCATCTTCCAATTGCCAGCTACCCAGGGTCGTCTCATCTGTCAAAACCAAATGTCTAAAAACCAAACTTTATACCTTATTTTTTCTTTCCTGCCTAGTGTTTTCTATAGGACTTACGATAGAATCTAAGTAACGATGGGATTAAGGAAGATGCCATGCCTCTAGATAACCAATATTTAGCTGAATACCAATCCCTAGAAGAAGCCTACAATGCGCTGTTACAAGAAGATAATCCTGATATTCCTACTTATGTTTATGCCCACCATGATGGTCAGCTAACGGTCATTTCTGATTTTAGAGACCGCCTTAAAATTGCCATTGCTAAGCTTAAACAGGCACAAGCCATCATCAACATTAAACATCACGAAAAAAATCAGGCTATTATTCTAGAAGCCCTTAAAGATCTCGGGCTCCTACTAACACCTTCGCTCATCCAACAAGCACAGGTCACGTTGCTCATTAAACAGTATCAGGCAAAGTTAACAGAACTTCATGAAAAACAGCTAGAACTCGCGCCTTTCAATCGCTCATTACCGTTGCTTCTTTCAGCAGAAAACATAAACGAACAAATAATTGCCCTTAAACATCAAGTTAACGCGGAAAATGAAATCATTCTGAACCTGCCATTACCAACATGCTGTGCTGAACTCACCGATACGATTAAAGCCCAATATATATCGGCCTTTGATGAATCTCACGATAAAGAAGCGTTGGTTCAAACTGTTGTTGATGCGATAAATGATAATCAAAGCTGGTTAGGCATGCGATGGATTTGGGATAGAGCCGCACAAACACAAGAATATACAGCTCTTGATATGCAGCTTCATTTTTATAACTATCTTTTATCAAAACACACACGCACAATAAAAATAGCAGAATTAAATCAGACCATCTCGCACTTAGAACAATTAACCCCTGTCTATCTTAACGACGATGATAGTACTCATGCCGCAAAAACCATCCCTCAAGCGACCACCTGTCTTAAAGCACATTACCCCGATGAAACCTTCGACACGCTAAATACCGTTGACTTATATATAAGGGTAATGCAAGCACAATCATCGCTTGCTGATAAAATGCAGGGATTAACAACAATTATGACCCAACTTAAAAAGCTTGAACAAGAAAACCAAGCTATCATCCGATTATGCACACTCCATCAACTCACAAACGACAGACTCAAAGATGACACAACAATGTCATATGATGAAAAGAAATTAGCTAACCTTGAAGACTATCTTAGAAGATGTGAAGCCTTACTACCTAAATTCAGTCAAGCAGCACCTTTGAAGCAAAAGACCAAAAGAACTGTCGTTGAAATTATTGACGTTGAGGTTTTTGAAACGCCTGCGCCACAGTTTAAGGGTTAACAATCCTTTCAAAAGTGTAAATTTTTAAGGCATATATGTACTTAAATTTTGTTTTATGATATAAATTAGTACATGATCGAAGTAGGCAGGAGGCCTTAATTGCGAGGTGCCTTATGCCAAACTCTTTAACTGCTAACAATGAGCCAGTACAATTCGTTAACAAAAAGCAAATACATACCAGCGCGCACCTCGCAAACGTCGCTGAAAATTTCACCCGTGCGCATCAACATAACCACGAAAAATTTTTCAAGACGCCGAAGAAGCATACCACAGAGGCCGAGCCTTCATCTGGCAACAACACTGAATCACCTTCAATAGACTATGATTTATTAGCTCAAAGTCGATTTAAGCTTCAATTTGCTTTAACACCTAGATTAGCTGAATTGGATAGCCTTATCCCTGCATGCTTCTTATTTAAAACAAAAGCAGAAAAAGACGCATTGGCTAATGAACTTAAACACACTTATTATTTAATCACTTTGCAATATTCGTTAGATAAAGCCGTCAATAATAACGCTAACCTTAAAGCCTTGCTTAAATGCGAACGTTATATCAGTTATTTAACTGACTCAATAAAGTATCAACCCGCATCGCAGTCAGGCGAAAACACTACAGCATGGTATCGTTTTATCTCATTATTTGGGATAGTTACTGTATTGCCTGCGATTCATCAAGACATCAATACTCAACTTGACGAAGACGGCTATGTCGACGGCAGCATTTCATTATTATCACAATACAATGGCGGTAGACTTTACTGGGTATGGGGTGGCGGATTTATTGCCACGGTACTTGACTGTATTAATGAAAAATTTCCACAATTTTTCAATACAAAAGGTGCTTTAGACACCGTTACTGCACCATCCACAGCCACCGGGTGGATATCCTTTATGCTTTATTATGTACGTCTTGCGATGAATATCTCACAAGTCGCCGTCCATACTGTTGACAATCCATTAATGAGCGAAGAAGAAGCGAAAATTTATTGGAAAAGACGCATGAACATGCAATGGAAGCCACGCAAATATTCTATTTTTAATGATATTTTTTGGGCAAATATTAACCTTGCCTGTTTCGCCGTTTTAACAGGCAGCTACTGGCTGACTTATGCCAACGGCGCTTTAACCGTGGTGTTATTGATGCTAGATGTCAGCTTAACGATGTGTAAATTGTATGGCGCATCAAAAGATGCCCAAAAGAAACTGGCTTTTTATGAACAAGAACTTGCGAGTTTGGATGAAAACCATCCTGACAAAGCCAAACTTGAAAAAATCATTAAGGAAACGAAAAACGAATGGAAATTCAAAAAAATAAGCTTAATTAATGACTTAAGTTACGGCATATTACTTGTGGCTGCTTTCGCACTTTGTGTGAGCTTTGTTATCCCACCAGCTGCCATTCCAGCACTTGCGGTCTCCATCATGGCTATAGCCGGTGCGCTTAGCTGTTTTGCTTTAGGTCTGGCTTATGAAGCGGTCAACTCATACTTAAAGCTCTCTAAAATGTTTGCAACAACAACGGCATTAGAAAAACAATTTGCAGCGAAATTTGCAGATTTTGGTAAAGCTGACATGAATGGCGATGCTAAAAAACACTTATTTTTAGAATTACAGCATTTAAAAAATCAAATCGACCATCAAAAAAGAAAAGCTTATGTTGAGCTTGCCAAGCATATTCATAATACGGCAATGCGCACGGCCATTCCTTTCTTCTTATTTGCCGCTTTGGTTTTTGCACCAACCGGCGTGGGCTTAGGTGTGATTGCAGCAGCCGCACTATTAGCGTTTGTGTCTTATCGTGCCTTATGCTTATTGGAGCCTAAAGACGTGAAATTGCCAGAGTTTGATGCGGCGCATTATGCAGCATGCAAGGACAAACCTGCTTTAATTAAACATCCAGAGAAAAAAAGCATGTTTTCATTCTTTAGTCGTAACAGCAACGCGCATGGTTATCAGGCACTGAACACCATGGCAGCACCTGCTTAAAACACCTGCCCCCTTGTCTGCACCGAAGCCTGATTTAATAATTTGATATTCGCAAACTGTTCAAAAAAGGGTATAATGACGCCCAATTTACCGTTAAGTATGATTATCTATGAATATTGACAAGCATTACGATGTAATTGTCATCGGCGCAGGCCACGCCGGCACTGAAGCTGCGATGGCGGCTGCAAGAATGGGCGCCGATACGCTATTGCTCACACATAATCTTGATTTGCTCGGGCAAATGTCATGCAATCCTGCCGTTGGCGGTATTGGCAAGGGGCATTTGGTCAAAGAAATCGATGCCCTTGATGGCATCATGGCGCATGCTACAGATTGCGCTGGTATTCAATTTCGTATCTTAAATGCGTCAAAGGGACCGGCTGTTCGCGCGACTCGTGCCCAAGCAGACCGCGTACTTTACCGTAAAGCCATCCGACACGCGCTGCAAACGCAACCCAATTTAACGTTATTTCAACAAGCCGTTGATGACCTCATGGTTGAAGGCTGTCGCATTACAGGTGTCATCACCCAAATGGGGCTTAAATTTAAAGCCCGCGCTGTGATTCTGACTGCAGGCACCTTTTTATCTGGCAAAATTCATGTCGGCATGAATCAATATGCAGGCGGTCGTGCAGGCGACCCGCCCGCCATTACCCTTGCCCATAAATTACGTGAGCTTAATTTGCCCGTTGGTCGCTTAAAAACCGGCACGCCACCGCGCATTGATAGCCGAAGCATTGATTTTTCAAACATGGCCGTGCAACCAGGCGACACACCAACGCCCGTATTTTCCTATCTAGGAACACCACTTGACCATCCAAGACAAGTTGCTTGCCACATTACTCATACAACGCAACAAACCCATGATATTATCCGCCAAAACCTACATTTATCGCCCATGTACGCCGGCGTTATCGAAGGCATAGGCCCGAGATATTGCCCTTCAATTGAAGATAAAATTGTCCGATTTGCTGAAAAAGAATCGCATCAAATTTTTGTAGAACCCGAAGGCCTTACCACTAATGAAATCTACCCGAATGGCATCTCGACAAGCTTGCCATTTGAAGTACAAATTCAATTTGTAAGAAGCATTAAAGGTTTTGAAAATGCCCATATCACACGCCCGGGCTATGCGATTGAATATGATTATTTTGACCCACGCGCACTGACGGCTTATTTGCAAACCAAAGCGTTTGCTAATCTCTTTTTTGCAGGCCAAATCAATGGCACAACAGGTTATGAAGAAGCGGCTGCCCAAGGATTAATTGCAGGCATTAATGCCGCGCGTCTCGTTAAAGAGCAGTCTCTTTGGTCGCCAAGACGTGATGAAGCCTATGTTGGCGTACTGATTGATGACCTTATCACTCGCGGAACACTCGAGCCCTATCGCATGTTTACCTCACGCGCTGAATATCGCTTAATGCTTAGAGAAGATAATGCGGATAGCCGCCTTACAGAAATTGGCTGGCAACTGGGTCTTGTATCAGAAAAACGTTGGAAAGCTTTTAATCTTAAAATGGAATTAATCGCCAAAACACAACAAGTACTCAATAGCACCAACATTAGAGTGGCAGATAATGCTGTACTTTCAAATGTGATTGCAACACCTTTAAGCCATGATTGCAAAGCCTCAGATCTGATTAAGCGCCCTGAAGTAACCTATCAATCCTTACAACGTGTTGAAAGTTTAAATTTACCGGCTGTTGATGACGAAGTTGCCGCCCAAATTGATATTTCAAGCAAATATCAAGGTTATATTGATAGACAACAACAAGATATTGACCGCCTGAAAAAACAAGAAAATACACAATTACCCGATAGCTTGGATTATCAAACAGTAACCGGGTTATCCGCTGAAGTCATGCAAAAACTCATGCATATTCAACCAAAAACACTCGGTCAAGCCAGCAGAATTTCAGGCATGAC
>Ga0075163_10001557_pt1 | contig 30965 bp, 20 predicted proteins | sample JI1023141ADNA_FD_71478 | JGI IMG/M metagenome (GOLD analysis project Ga0075163, IMG submission 71478) | Wastewater effluent complex algal communities from Wisconsin, to seasonally profile nutrient transformation and Carbon sequestration -... | ecosystem: Engineered > WWTP > Effluent > Algae...
TCGGCGCTGGTGATCAGCGGGCCGAACGCGGGCGGCAAGACGGTCGCGCTCAAGACGCTGGGGCTGTGCGCCCTGATGGCGCAGGCGGGGCTGCGGCTGCCGACGCGCGGGGAGGCGAGCCTGCCGCTGGTGCGGTCGATCGTGACGGACGTCGGCGACGACCAGTCGATCGCGGCCAACCTGAGCACGTTCTCGGCGCACATGCGCCACGTCTGCGACGCGCTCGAATCGGCGGCCGCGGACGGGCCGGGCACGCTGGTGCTGCTCGACGAGGTCGCGGTCGGCACCGAGCCGGAGCAGGGCGCGGCGCTGGCCGAGGCGATCCTGCTCGGGCTGACGGAGCGCGGCGCGACGGTGGTGACGACGACGCACTACGAGCGGCTCAAGCTGCTGGCGATGCAGCACCCCGGGCGCTTCATCAACGCGTCGGTCGGCTTCGACCTCGAGCGGCTGATGCCGACGTTTCGCCTGCTGCTCGGGGTCCCGGGGCCGTCGAGCGCGCTGACGGTGGCGCGCCGGCTCGGGCTGCCGGAGCCGGTGCTGCAGCACGCGGCCTCGCTGCTCGACGACGAGCGGCTGCAGGTCGACGCGCTGCTGCAGCAGGTGGTCAGCGAGCGCGACGCGCTGATCACGGCGCGCGCGGAGGTCGAGCGCGAGCGGGCGACGCTGGCCGAGCGGTCGCGCGAGGTGAACCGCCGCGAGGCGGCGCTGCTGCAGCAGAGCAAGAGCAAGAAGCAGAAGGCCTACGAGGCCGCGGCGGCCGAGCTGCGGGCGCTGCACGCCGAGCTGGCGGAGCAGCGCAAGGCGCTGCGCAAGGCGGGCGGGGAGCTGCCGGCGCTGGCGGAGCAGCTGGCGGCGCGGGTCGGCGAGGCGCGCACGCAATTGGCCGGGCAGCGCGAGCCGGCGCAGGCGGTGCCGGGGCGGCCGCCGCAGCAGATCGCGGCGGGCGACCGCGTCGCGGTGCCGTCGCTCGGCAGCGAGGGCGAGGTCGTGTCGGTGAAGGGCGATCGCGTGGTGCTGCAGCTCGGCACGGTGCGCACGACGGTCGCGCTGGCCGACGTGCGCGCGACGAAGGAGCCGCAGCAGCCGCGCGCGCGGGTCAAGCCGCAGACGGCGGCGGCGATGAAGCAGTGGGACACGTCGACGGCGGCGCAGCACTTCGGCGCCGACGCGGTGGCGATCGCGGCGGGCGTCGAGAACAGCGTCGACGTGCGCGGGGTCCGGGCCGAGGACGCGCTGCGGGAGGTCGACCGCATGCTCGACGAGGCGGTCCGCCGCGACCATGAGGTCGTCGTCGTCATCCACGGCCACGGCACCGGCGCGCTCAAGAAGGCGGTGCGCGAGCACCTCGCCCGCCTGCCGTTCGTCCGCCGCCACCGCCCCGGCCTCCCGCCCGAGGGCGGCGAGGGGGTGACGGTCGCGTGGGTCGGGGTGTAAGAAGGAGCATGTCTCGGAGGACAGGCTGGGTCGTCGCGGCCGCGCTGGCGCTGACGGGCGAGGCCGCGGCCGCGCCGGCGCAGCCGCTGCAGCCGGGTGAGCTCGTCGGCGAGAGCCGCTCGCTGCTGCGCGACGTCGACCGCACGCGCACCAACGTCGCGGGCGAGGCCGACGCGGCGGCGGTGGTCGCGAACCCGGCGAACATGGGCTTTTTGCGCGCGCTCGGCGGGGCGCTCGAGGGCTCGTGGACGCGGCCGGAGGCGCAGCGGCGCGGCGGCGGGGTCGGGGCGTTCCTCGCGGTGCCGCTGTCGCTGCGGCTGTTCGGGCGCAGCGTCGCCGACAACTTCCTCGCGCTCGGCGTCGGCTACCAGCACCTGCGGCCGACGGCGACGGGGCCGCTGGGCCGCGACCCGGCGCAGCTGCTGACGCCGCGGCAGTCGGCGGACATGCCGTACAACAAGCTGAGCTTCTCGGTCGCGGTGCCGCTGATGCGCTGGGCGCCGGGGCTGTCGCTCGGGCTGTCGTACAGCCGGCTGTGGTCGCGCAACAACGTCGCGGCGGACGACCTCAACCAGTTCGACCTGGCGCTCGCGTACCGGCCGCACCGCGTCGTCGCGCTCGGGCTCGTCGCGCGCGCGATCAACACGCCGCGCTCGGGGCGGTGGCTCGGCGACGGGGAGTGGAACAACGAGCCGGTGTACCCGATGCCGCAGGCGGTCCTGCCGTTCGAGCTCGACCCGGAGATCTCGGTGCGACCGATCCGCGGGTCGCGGGCGCTCGAGCTGGCGTTCGGCGGGCGCATCGTGCCGATCCAGGGCGTCGAGCCGCGCTACTGGGCGCCGGTGTTCGCCCCGCGCGGGCGCGTCGAGGCCGGCGGCCGCGGCGTGCGGGTGTTCGCGGAGGGCGAGGAGTACGTCGCCATGACCGGCTCGCCGGGGACGGCCGTGTACGCGCTGCGGGTGATGGCGGGGCTCGAGCTCGACTTCTCGCGCGTCGGCGTCGCGCTGGCGCCGTCGCTGGGGGCGCGGCCGGGGGGCGTCCCGGGGCTCGAGAGCACGGCGCCGGCGGCCCAGGGCTTCGCCGGCAAGCTGCGGCTCTCGGCCGAGCGCTACACGAGCGTCGCGGATCGCACGGGCGAGGCGCTGCGCGTCGACCTCGCCGGCTACAGCGGCGACCGCGGGATGTACCGCCTGATCGACCTGCTCGAGCGCCTCGGCGACGAGCGCCACCCGGTGGTGGTGCTCGAGCTCGAGGACCTGCGGCTCGGCTGGGCGCAGGTCGAGGAGGTGCGCGAGGCGGTCCTTCGTCTGCGCGCCCGCGGCGGCGAGGTGGCGGTGTACCTGCGCGGCGCGGGCCTGAAGGACTACTTTTTGGCGAGCGCGGCGGAGCGGATCTACAGCCACCCGAGCTCGCGCCTGAGCATCGTCGGGCTGCGCGTCGAGGTGTTCTTCTTCGCCGAGCTGCTGGCGAAGCTCGGCGCGCGCGCGGAGTTCGTGCGCATCGCCGAGTACAAGTCGCGGCCGGAGCAGTTCGAACAGACGACGAGCACCGCGCCGTCGGCGGCGCAGCGCCAGCTGCTGATGACCGACACGTGGAACCACCTCGTGCGGACGATCGCGCGGGACCGCGCGGTGACGCCGGAGCGCGTGGTCCAGTGGATCGACGCGGCGCCGCACATGCCGGAGCCGGCGCGCGCGCTCGGCCTTGTCGACGAGATCGCGTTCGCCGACGAGCTCGACGCCCGCGTGTCGACGTGGCAGGGCAGGAAGTTGTCGCTGAAGGCGCCGGCGAAGCGGCCGCGCCACGAGGAGGCGTTCGGGCCCGGGCCGATGATCGCGGTGCTGCACGTCGACGGCACGATGAGCGACGGCGACAGCCTCGAGATCCCGCTGGTCGGCAGCAAGCTCGCCGGGCGCAAGACGCTGGTCGCCCAGATCGAAAAGCTGCGCGAGGATAAGCGGGTCAAGGCGGTGGTGGTCCGCATCGACAGCCCCGGCGGCTCGGTCGCGTGCGCCGACGCGGTCGCCCGCGAGCTCGACCTGACGGCGCGCCGCAAGCCGGTCGTGATCTCGATGGGCAACGTCGCGGCCTCGGGCGGCTACTACGTGGCGACCGCGGGCCAGTACATCTTCAGCGACGCGCTGACGCGCACCGGGAGCATCGGCATCTTCCGCCCGAAGGTCGACCTGTCGGGGACGCTCAAGTTGTTCGGTATCGGCGTCGACGAGATCAGCATCGGCGCGAACGCCGGCATGTACTCGTGGCTCAAGCCGTACTCGGCCGCCGAGCGCGCGGCGGCGCAGCAAGGCATCGAGGCGTCGTACCAGATCTTCGTGCAGCGAGTCGCCCGCGCGCGGGCGATGGCCCCCGCCGACGTCGACCGCCTCGCGCGCGGGCGGATCTGGAGCGGGGTGCGAGCGCAGGAGATCGGCCTGGTGGACGCGTACGGCGGGCTGCGAGAGGCGGTTCTGCACGCGCGTTCGCTGGCGAAGCTCGGGCCCCGGGACGGCGAGGTGCGACACTTCCCGCCGTCCCCCACGCTCGTCGACCAGATCGAGGCCCTGTTCGGCCTGCGGCTGCCCTCGCCCCTGGGCGCCCGCGCGGGCCGCCCGGCAGGCGCCCCGACCGAGCTCGTGGACGGCGCGGCGCTGTGGGTGCTGCGGCGCTTGCCCGCGAGTCTGTGGCTGATGTCCAGCCCCGAACCGCTCGCGCTCGCGGAAGAGGTCATCACCCTGGAGTGAGCGCCACAGCGCCCCGAATTTATGTACCCTTCAGGCTCACGCGGAAGGTTCCCGATGGCACTCACGCCCGAGCAGGAATGGACACTGGTGGGATGCGGCCTGGTGGCCCATGCGGACGAGATCCTCGACATCGGCGAATGGGACGAGGTGCTGCGCTATGTCGGCTCGACCCTCAGCGAGTCGGACCAGCAGGTGTGGATGGAAATTTTGTCGAACCAGGACCAGCTGGAGCAGCGCTTCGGCGAGCTCGGGCCGCTGCCCAGCGGCGCGGCCGAGGAGCTGCTGCGGCGCTGCTGGCAGATGGCGCTCGCGGACGGCACCGGCACCGACGTCGAGGCGACGGTGCACGACCGCATCGCGCGCAAGGTCGGCGCGGACCTCGACCAGGTCGCCCGCTGGCGCGAGACCTGGACCCGCCAGGCCCACGCGCGCGCGGAGCTGACGGTCAGCCTCGCGGCGATGTTCGTCAACCTCGACGGCCACCTCGACTTCCACGAGGCGATCCACTTCGACAACCTGCTCGAGCGCCTGCCGATCCCGGTCGGGCGGCGGGTCGAGCTCTCGGAGCTGCTGCACACGCCGCCGAGCTTCGATGACCTGGTGGAGCGGCTGCTCGGCCTCGACCCGGCGGAGCGCGTCCGTGCGCTGCACTCGCTGGTGCCGCTGCTGCGGGCGTCGCGGCGGGGGGGGCGGGAGCGCGAGCTGTTCTTCGAGCTGTCGCGGCGGGTGCTCGGCTCGCAAGGCGAGGTCGAGCGGCTGCTCGAGCACGACGTGACCGCGGGCAGCTAGCGGTCGCGCCTGGTCGTGTAAGGAAAGATGTCGGCCGCGCGAACTTCGACGACGTCGCCGATCGCACGCAGGGCCGCGAGGTCGATGCGACGGCGGTCGCCGAGCACGCTGATGATCGGCGGGCCCGCGGCGTAGCGCTGCAGGAGGGCGGCGACGGCGTCGGGGGTGAGCGCCTCGATCTGCGCGAGCTCCCACGGGCGCGGGTCCCGGGGCTCCTCGCGGTCCTCCCACGCGAGGATCCAGTCGGGCACGCGGCGCGGCGGGACGCGGGTGGATCGCAGCTCGCGGACCAGCGCGGTGCGGGCCGCGAGGACGCGGTCGGCGGCGAGCGTGGGGCGGGCCAGGAGTTCGAGCATGAGCGCGAGGGCCTCGTCGCTCTTGTCGGCCTGGGTGCCGAGCTGGGCGATGAGGGCGGAGGCGTCGATCGGGCGGGCGCCGGCGGCCACGAAGGCGCCGGCGCGGTAGGCCAGGCCGCGGGCCTCGCGGACCTCCTGGAACACGAGGCCGCTCATGTCGCCGCCGAGGACCTGGTTGACGAGGCGCGCGGCGGGGCGGTCGTCGCGGGGCATCGGCGGGCGCGGCATGACGAGCTCGATCTGCGCCTGGGCCATGTCGCGGTGCAGGAGGTAGATCGTCGGGCGCACGACGTCGCGCAGGCGCCGGGGCGGGCGCGGCGGGACGGGCCGGCCGGCGCCGAGCGAGACGACGGCGGCGAGCTCCTGCGCGGCGCGCGGGCCGAAGTAGAGGGTGTGATGGGACATGTCCCAAAGGTCATGTAGATCGCGGACGAGGTCCGCGCCGCGGGCCTGGCGGAGCTGGCGGTCGCTCGGGCGGGCGAGGGTGTCGCTGGCGGGGCCGCGGCGGGCGAACTCGGCGAGCGCCTCGGCGAGCGCCTCGGGGTCGTCCTGCTCGTCGCGGCGCAGGCTCAGGGTGTTGGCGAGGAGGTCGCGGACGGTCGCGTCGGTGAAGGTCGGGGCGCGCAGCCACGACTCGAGCAGGGCGAGGCTGGGCTCCAGGTTGTCGTCGACGCCGGTGAGCGTGACGACCGTGTGCTCGGCGCCGCAGTCGGTGTCGACGGTGGTGCCGAGCTGGTAGAAGCGGCGCTGGAGGTCGTCCGCGGCGAGGTCGCCGGCGCCGGAGAGCTGCAGGAGCTCGAGCGCGTAGGCGAGGAGCGGGCGCTGGCGGGTGCCGAGCTCCCAGCGCAGCGACAGCGCGAACAGGCGGCTGCGGGCGTTGGGGGCGGCGATAAGCTCGCCGGAGGGCAGGGGCAGGCGGGTGAAGTCGCGGCCCTCGACGAGCCACACGGGGTCGGGCTCGCGGCTCGGGGTGGCGAGGATCTCGGCCGCGAACGCGCTCTCGCGGGCGGAGTCGATCGGGACCGGCGTGATCACCGGCTTGGGCATCTTCGGCGGGTCGTGGCGGCCGCGGCGGCGCTGCACGGCGACGAAGTCGGGGCCGAGGTAGGTCGCGGCGACGCGCAGGACGTCCTCGCGGGTGACGCGGCGGACCCTCGCGGTGAAGCGCAGGTGCTCGGCCCACGGCCGGCGCGCGAGGTAGGCGTCGGCGATCCACGCGACGCGCCCGGCGTTCGACTCGCGCGCCATCTGCTCGCGGATCTCGCGGTGCAGCACGATCGCGTCGAGGTCGGCCTGCGTGAACGCGCCGGACTTGAGCTCGTCGACGACGCCGAGTAGCAGGCGCTCGACCTCCGCGAGGCTCTGGTCGTCGCGCGCGACGCCGGACAGCGCGTAGTAGCCGGCCTCGATCAGCTGCTCGCCGTGGCTCTCCGCGTCGGGCAGCGCGCCCGAGAGCAGCAGGCGGACGTTGAGCAGGCCGGAGACGTCGTTGTCGACCAGCTCGGCGAGCACGGCCAGCGCCGGCTCGTCGGGGTGTCCGGCGGGGACGGTCCGCCAGGCGAGCGTGACCGACTGCTCGCCCTCGGCCTCGATGACGCGCTCGATGCGGCCGACCGGGCCGCGCGGGGCGCCGCGGGCGAGGGTCGGGAGCTGTCCCGGCGACCATGTCCCGAAGGCCAGGTCGATCGCGGCGAGGGCGGCCTGCGGGTCGAGGTCGCCGGCGAGGATGATCGCGGCGTTGTTGGGCAGGTACCAGCGCCGGTGGTAGGCGACCATCTCGGCGAGCGCGGGATTCTTTAAATGCTCGGCGAGGCCGAGGGTCGGCTGGGTGCCGTAAGGGTGGTCGGGGAACAGCGCGAGGCGCAGCGCCTCGTCGACGCGGTCCTCCGGAGTGTCGAGGCTGGTGTTCTTCTCCTCGTAGACGGCCTCGAGCTCGGGGAAGAACAGGCGAAAGGTCGGGCTGGCGAGGCGCTCGGCCTCGACGCGGGCCCACGCGCCGAGCCGCGCGGCCGGCAGGTCGGCGAGGTAGACGGTGGCCTCGTCGGTGGTGAAGGCGTTGACGTCGAGGATGCCGAGGCCGGCGTAGAGGCGGTCGATCTCGTTGGGGATCGCGGTGACGGCCGCGGCCTGGGTCGCGGCGTCGATCTCCGCGAGGATCCGCGCGCGGTCGTCCGCGGCGGCGTGCGGCAGGCGCTCGTAGAGCGCCGCGGTGCGCTCGAGGTGCGGAGCCTCGGCGAGCGCGTCGAGCGTGCCGAGCCGCGTGGTCCCCTTGAACATCATGTGCTCGAGGTAGTGCGCGAGCCCGGTCGAGTGCGCGGGGTCGTGGCGGCTGCCCGCGCGCACGGCGATCCACGCGTGTACGCGCGGCTGCTCGCGGTCGACGCTGATGTACACGGTCAGGCCGTTGGCGAGGCGGTGGATCGTGACGGCGAGCGGGTCGTCCGCCAGCGGGCCCGGCTGCTCGTCCGGGAGGCCCGAGGCGGCGAGGAGCGCCGCGCGGTCGCCCGCAGGCGCGGGCGCGGGGTCGGCTGACCGATGGGACAGGTCGGGAGTGGCGTCGGTGCTTTCGGTCATGTCGCGGGGACGAGGGCCGCAGCCGACGAGGGCCGCGAGGACGAACAGGATGCGGGAGCGGCGAGGGCGCGGCAAGCAGTTCACGCGGGGGATGCTTCGTCCGCCGCGGACGTGCGCTGCGGCTCGCGCTCGAGCATCGGCGCGGTTACTCGACCTCGATCAGGCCGGGGAGCAGGGCCAGGGCCTGGTCCTGGGGGAGGAACAGGAGCGAGAGCGGGAGGCGCGAGAGCGCGGCGCTCAGGGCCAGGGGGAGCTGGTTTTTGGCCTCGCGGCGGGCCTCGATGCGGGCTTGCAGGCCCTTTTCGGACCTGGGAATGACCTGCTCGAGCAGGATGTCGACGAGGCGGCGCTGGCGGGGGAACACGCGCAGGTCGAGGTCGCGGCGCGCGGGGATGTCGGCCTTGGCCTGGACGGCGGCGAGGGCCTCGCGCAGGCCGCCGAGCTCGTCGACGAGCTTGAGGTCCTTCGCGTCGGTGCCGGAGTAGACGTGGCCGCGGCCGAGCTGGTCGACGGCCTCGACGGTCAGCTTGCGGCCCTCGGCGACGCGGGCGCGGAACAGGTCGTAGATCCGGCGCATCGAGGCGTCCATGCGCGCGCGCTGGTCGTCGGTGTAGGGGCGGTAGAGGCTGCCGATGTCCGCGTTCTTGCCGCGCTGGAAGGTCGAGGTCGAGATGCCGAGGCGCGCGAGCAGGCCGGAGAGGTCGAAGTGCAGGCTGACGACGCCGATCGAGCCGGTGAGGGTGGTCGGGTCGGCGAACACCTGACGCGCGCCCATGGCGACGTAGTAGCCGCCCGAGGCGGCGACGTCGCCCATCGATACGACGATCGGCGGGCTGCGCCTCGGGTTCTTGTCGAAGGCGTCCTGGGTGCGCCAGACCTCGCGCCAGATGATGTCGGAGGCGAGCGCGGAGCCGCCGGGGCTGTTGACGCGCAGGACGATGCCCTTGCACAGCGGGTCGCCGCGCAGGTTGCGAAGCTGCTGCACGAGGGTGTCGCTGCCGGCGAACTGGATGTTGAGGAACGGGATCGTGCGGCTCTCGCCGTCGATGATGGTGCCCTCGACGAGCACGACCGCGAGGTACGGCTCGGTCGCCCAGGTCGGCTGCTCGGGCTCGGTGTCCTCGAATTTGGCGAAGCGGACGCGCGCGCCGACGGCGGTCGAGATCGCGTCGATGACCTCGTCGCGGTGCATGACCTTGTCGGCGAGCCGCTGCGCGACCGCCTGCGTCGGGCCGTGCGGGGCCTCGTCGATGACGCCGCGCACCTGCGACTCGCTGAGCCCGCGCGCCTGGGCGACGTCGCGGACGATCTGCGCGTAGGTGTCGTCGAGGATCGCCTCGCGCTGCTGGCGGTCCGGGTCGCTCGGGCCGGTGCGCGTGAACGCCTCGTGGGCGCTCTTGTACTCGGCGATGTGCAGGCCCTCGGCCTGCACGCCGAGCTTGTCGAGCGCGCCCTTGAAGTAGAGGGTCGTCGCCGCGAGGCCGAAGGTCGCCAGCTCGCCCGCGGGGTGGATGTAGACCTGCTCGGCGACGCTGGCGAGGTAGTAGTCCTTGAGCCGCGCGTCCTCGAGGTAGGCGAAGACGTGGCCGCCGGCGTTGCGGACGCGGATCAGCGCGGTGCGCAGCTCGTGCAGGCTGGCCCACCCGAGCTTCGCGCCGCGGGCGTCGACCAGCAGCACGGCGCGCGGGCCGGCCTGCTCGGCGCGCCTCAGCCGCTCGAGCGCGCGGATCAGGCCGCGCTCGCCGGAGATGCCGGAGATGTCGATGCGCTCGGCGTCGACGAGCCGCGGCCAGAACACCCGGCCCTGGCGCGCGCTGCTGAAGCGGGCGGCGACGCCGAAGCCGTCGACGCCGCCGGACAGGCCGGCGTGCATGCCGGCGCGGACGGTCAACATGTCCCATGAGACAGCCAGCGCGACCGAGCCGCGCACGGCCTTGGCCTGGCCGGTGACCTGGTAGGTGTCCTTGTCGAGGAGGGTGGCGCGGACCTGCTCGACCTCGCCGGCGAGCTCGATGCCCTGGTAGCGCACGGCGACGCGGCCGCGCGGGAGCACGCCGAGGAACTCGGTGAACTGCAGCGGCGCGACGCCGGCGTCGCCGCGCCAGCGCGTGCGCACGCCGCCGGCGAGCTCGAGCATGCGGGTGCCGAGCGGGCGCAGGGCGACCTCGCCGGTGAAGCCTAGCTCCTGCGAGAGGGCGCCCTGCGGGGCGAGGTCGGCGGGGCCGAGGCGGGCGACGGCGCCGATCGAGGCGAAGTTGCGCAGGCGCAGCAGGAGGCCGATGTCGAGGTCGGGGCGGCGCAGCGGGGTGCCGCGGTCGAGCATCCAGTGCAGGCCGAGGCCCATCGCGGCGACCTTGCCGTCGCCGCCGCTGAGGCCCCACGAGACCTTGGTGAAGTCGGGGTTCTGGGCCCGGCGGGTGTCGAGGTAGCCGCCGGAGAAGCCGGGGCGCACGCCCTGGACGCCGACGCCGGTGGCGAAGCCGAGGCCGAGGTTGAGGCTGAGGAAGCCGCCGACGCCGGTGCCGCGGGTGAACGGCGAGGTCGAGCGGTAGCCCATGATCACGGCGTCGACGCCCTTCGCCGCGGACAGCAGCGCGGGGTTGAGCTCGAGGCTGCTGGCGTCGCCCTCGCCGGAGTAGTCGTGGATCGGGCGGTCGACGCCGTCGCTGGCGCCGCGGTCGATCGCGGTCGGCTGCTGCGCGGCGGCCGGGGCCGGCGCGAGCGCGGCGAGGGCGAGGAGCACGGCGAGGCGGCGGGCGTGCGGCCGGCTCACGGCGTGGGCGCGTAGCACCTGGCCCTTCGGACATGGCTTTCGGGACATGGCGCTCATTGCAGGTGGTCTTCGGAGATGATGTCGACGATCGCCAGGACGTGGCGCACGGACAGCAGGCGCAGCGAGTCGTCCCACGGGACGGTGACGCCCTGGTCCTTGGCGAACAGCACCTGCGCGCCGACCGGGATGCCGCTGACGTTCTCGCCGAGGTCGGGGCGGGCCTCGTCGCCGTCGTCGTCGTCGCCGTCGTCGATGTAGGCGGCGCGCGGCATGGTCCGCGCGACCTCGACGACCTCGGCGAGCAGCGCCTCGCTGTGGCTGTCCCTGGCGCCGGCGGGCAGGTAGAGGCCGGACTCGCTGCGGTCGGGGCTCTTGATCAGGCGCACGAGCACGCGCGGGCCGAGCGGCTGGATGTGCCGCGAGACCCTGGCCGGGCGCTCGGGGCCGACGATCTCCGGGCCGTCTTCGGGGCGCTTGGGGCGCGGCTTGGTCGACATCGCGGCGACTCTATCGCAAAAGTCCGCGCGCGGCGTGGGGGCCCGCGGCGGTCACGCGAGGCCGGCGCGGCGGCGCAGCCAGACCTCGCCGCCGAGGCCGACCAGGACCAGGAGCAGCGCCCAGGGGCCGTCCCACAGCGGCACGGCGCGGCGGCTGTCGATGCGCAGGCCGGGGTTCGCGGCGCCGAGGTCGGCGAGCGGCAGCGCGGCGGGCAGGGTGTCGCCGGCGCGGGCGACGAGGGCCTGGCCGCCGGTGGCCTCGGCGAGCGCGGCGAGGCGGCGCTCGCCGGGGTCGGCGTCGACGCGCGCGAGCTCCTGGCCGGCCTCCTGGACCAGGAACACCCGGCGCGCCCGCGCGGCGCCGCTGCTCGCCGCGTCCGCGGGGCCCGTGCGCCAGGCCATGGCCTCGTAGGCGCCGACGGGCAGGCCGCCGGGGACGACCTCGCTGGCGCGGCCGAGGGCGTCGGTGGTCCATGTCCCCTGGGACAGGAGGAAGGTCGGCGGTGGCTCGGGCGCGGGTGAGTCGGTGGCGGGCTCGGCGGCGGCGCCGAGCGGGCGCAGCTCCCACGCGAGCGCGACGCCGGCCTCGGGCGCGTAGCTGGGGGTCAGGGTCGCGGCGCGCAGCGTGACCGCATCGCCGAGCAGGTAGCTCGGGCGATCTGTCTCGAGGGACAGGCGCTCGGCGGCGGCGTCGCGCAGCAGCCAGCGGATCGCGCCGAGCCACAGCAGGTCGTAGGGGCGGGCGCCGTCGACGATCGGGAGGTCGGCCGCGAAGCCGAGGCGCCAGGTCGCGCCGGTCGCGAGCACGAGGCTGCGGCCCTTGCCGGGCTCGGCGATCGCCAGCAGCGGCGCGTCCTTGTGGGCGAGCAGCACCGCGGCGCCGATCGTGTCGGCGTTGCGCGCGAGGCGGACGGGGTTGTAGCTGTCGAGCGCGGGCAGGCGCGACCAGTCGGCCAGGTCGGCGCTGGCGAGCCAGGCGGTGATCGGGTGGCGGCGGCCGGCCTCGGTCAGCGCGGGCCGGTAGGCGTCGGTGAGCAGGCCGGTCGGGGTCCGGGTGTCGACGGGGAGGTTGCTCGCGAGCGCGCCGACGTAGTCGCCGGTGGCGAGGCCCATGTCGCCGCCGATGACGACCAGCGCGCCGCCGTCCTGCACGTACTCGGCGATGTCGACGAGGTAGCGGCCGACCTGGTGGCTCTGCGCGTCGAAGTTGTGGAGGACGACGAGGTCGAAGGACCCGAGCTGCTCTTTGAAGAGCTCGTCGGTGGGGAAGGCGATCAGGCTGAGCTCGGCGGTCGGGTCCTCGCGGTCGGCGTCCTCGACCCCGCGGAGGATGTAGTAGCTGAGCAGCTCGACGTTGGGATCGCGGCCGAGCAGGGTGCGCAGGGCCCGGACGTCCCAGTCGGGGCGGCCGGCGACGTGGAGCACGCGGACCTTGTCGCGCAGGACCTTGAGCACGAAGGCGCGGCGGTTGTTGGCGGTCGTGGCCTCGCCGGCGAGCGGGCGCGCCGAGATCTCGTAGACGAACTGGCCGACGCGGTCGGGCGCGACCTCGAAGCGGACCGGGACGGCCTCGCCGTCGGCGCCGAGGACCACGGTGGTGGTCGCTACGACTGCGCCGTCGCGGCGCAGGTCGACCTCGACGGAGGTGCCGGGGTAGCCATGCGCGACGAGGTCGGCGCTGAACTCGGCGACGTTCTCGACGAACGCGAACTCGCCGGCGTGCAGCTCCGCGACGGAGACGTCGCGCAGCTCCGGGGCGCCGGCGCTGACGGTGGTGACCGGCACGCCGAGCGCCTGGGCGGCGAGCAGCAGCGGGTCCTGGCCGGCCTCGCCGGCGCCGTCGAACAGGCCGTCGGAGATCACGACGACGCCGGCGAGCGGGCGCGGGTCGGCGGTCGCGGGGTCGGGCGCGGCGAGCTCGGCGAGGGCGCGCGCGAGGTCGGAGGCGGGGCCGTCGGCGCGCAGGTCGAGCGCCTCCGCGGCGGCCTCGCCGAGGACCTCGCCGCGCTCCGCGAAGCCGCGGACCTGCACGGCGAGGCCCTGCTCGCGCCAGGCCGCGCGGGCCGGGGCGCTCGCGGTCCACAGGGCGCGCGCGCGGTCGATGCGGGGGGTGGTCGCGGACCCGGGGGCGTCGGCGTCGGCGAGGGCCATGCTGGCGCTGCGGTCGACGAGCACGGCGACGCGCGGGCCGGTCGGGCGCACGGTCTCGAGGCTGAGGGTCAGCTCGAGGCCGACGACGAGCAGCGCGAGCACGCCGAGCACGCGCAGCCCGAGCAGGCCGAGCCGGGTCCGCCGCGGCAGGCGGCGCGCGCGGCGAAACGCGAGGCCGGCCTCGACCAGCGCGAGCGCGGCGCAGGCGAGCAGCAGGCCGAGCGCGAGCGCGCCGGGCTCGTGGCCGGAGATCAGGCGCCAGCGCTCCATGTCAGCCTGGCCCCGGGGACAGGTGAGGCTGTCCCGCGGGACAGGTACGGCGAAGCTGTCCGCCGAGACAGGTACGGCGAAGCTGTCCCGCGGGACAGGTACGGCGAAGCTGTCTCTCGGGACAGGTGGCGGTCGGGTGCGGCACGCGGGATGTCTCAGCGCCAGCGGCGGTTGCGGAGCAGGGTCTCGACGTGGGCGCGGTCGGCCTTGTAGTCGGTGCAGGTGGCGTAGAGGAGGATGTTGACGGCGAAGCGGATCGCCCACTCGCGCTGGGTCGGGCCGCCGGGGGTGCAGGGGTGGGCGTAGACGCCGTCGGGGCCGCGGGCGAGCGCGCCGCCGAGGTCGTTGCGGACGATCAGGACCTTGAGGCGGCCCTCCTCCTGGACGCCGAGCGCGTGGTCGTAGCTGCGCGTGCGCCCGAGCGGCTCGTCGACGATGTAGAAGGAGCGGTAGAGGACGTGGTCGCGGGCGACGCGGGTGACGGCCGCGCCCGGGATGATGCGGCCGAGCAGGGCCTGGACGTCGCGCTCGAAGCCGGGGTCGGCGCCGCCGTCCGCGGCGTCGAACACGATCATGCCGCCGAGGTCGAGGAAGCGGCCGAGCTGCGCCTCCGCGGCGTCGCCCAGTGGCGGCAGCGACTGCTCGCCCGCGACGTAGAGGAAGGGCGTGGCGAACAGCGCGGGGGCGGTCGCGGCCACCGCGGACGGGTCGTGCACGGGCTCGAGGCGGGTGCGCAGCCGCAGCTCGCTGGCCAGCTCGCGCATGGCGCCCGGGCGCGGGTTCCAGGCGCCGGCGTATTGCAGCTGCGGGAGGTCGACGGTGAGCACGACGCTCGGATCGGTCGACGCGCCGAAGAGGTCGACGCCGAAGGGATCCGGCGGCTGCGCGGCGACCGGCCCCACGAGCGCGCCCGCGCCGAGCCCGGCGGCGCCTCGCAGCCATCGCCTGCGCGTGGGGTGCATCGCGCGGAGGATAGCGCGGTCGCGCCGCGCGGGGGGCGGTCGTCGCGGGCGGCCGCGCGGCTTGCTGCGGGTCGTGCGGGGCCGCTATGCTGGCGGCGGTGTCGGGGCGAGCGGGGCGCGGGTGGCTGCGGCGCGGAGCGTGGGCGGCGCTGGTGGCGGTCGGCGTGATCGGACCGCTGCTGGCCCGCGCGGCGTGGGAGGGCCGTGGGGCCCTGGCGCAGGCCGACGTGGCCGCGGCGGCGGGGCGGGTGGATCGCGAGATCCTTCACCTCGGACGCGCGGCCCGCTGGCGCGTGCCGATCGCGGGGCACGACGAGGCGGCGCTGGCCCGGCTGATGGCGATCGGCGAGGCGGCCGAGCTGCGCGGCGGCGCGGGCTCGCAGACGGCGCTGATGGCCTACCGCGAGGCCCGCGCGGCGCTGCTGGCGACGCGCGCGTGGGGCGTGGCCGACCGGGCGCTGCTGCACGCGGCGAACCGGAGGATCGCGCGCGTGATGGCCGAGCAGGAGCTGGTGTTCGGCACCGACCTGTCGCGCGCCGGCAGCCGCGAGGCGTACCACCGGGCGCTGCTCGAGCAGGCCGGCGCGGGCGGTTGGCCGTGGGCGGCGGTCGCGGCGGGCCTGACGGCCGCGGCGGCGCTGCTGGCCCTGCGCGGGCCGGCGACGCGCGGACGGGCGGTGTGGGGCTTGGTGGCGCTGGGGCTCGCGCTGGCGACGTGGGCGCTGCGCTGAGCTGGCCCCGGGGACAGGTTGACGAGCTGTCCCGGGGGACAGGTCAGAGCGGGCGGCCGAAGGTCTGCGTCCAGTAGTAGACGTACTCGCCGGGGCCCTCGAAGGCGCCGACGCCGAGCTCGCTGTAGTTCGGGCTCATGATGTTGGCGCAGTGGCCGGGGCTGGCGAGCCAGCCGTCGACGGTCGCCTGCGGGGTGTCGGTGCCGGCGGCGATGTTCTCGCCGGCCTGGGAATAGCTGCCGTAGCCGGCGAGGCCGATGCGGTCGAAGGGGTCCTCGCCCTCGGGGTTGGTGTGGTCGAAGAAGTCGCGGGTCGCCATGTCCTTCGAGTGCTTGCGGGCGGCGCAGCGCAGGCTCGCGTTCATCGTCAGCGGGGTCGTCGGGTCGAACTTGCCGCCGCTGGCACAATCCGCGCCGGCGGCCCGCGCGGCGTTGGTCAGGCGCAGGACCTCGTCCTCCCACGCGCGCAGCTCGCCCGGCCAGTCGGGGCCGTCGCGCACCGGCTCGCAGTAGGGCGCGTCCCAGACGTCGCTGCCGGCGTCGTCGCTGCCGCTCGCGGTCGCGTCGGTGCCGCCGGTCGGGTCGCTCGCGGCGTCGTTGGTCGGGCCGTCGTCGCCGTCGTTGCAGGAGGCCAGGCCCAGCAGGGCCGCGAGGAGCAGCGGGCGGGAGCGGCGGGGCAGCATCGATCCAGGGTAGCGAAAGATCGCGGCCCGGGCGCGGCTCGCAGTCGCGCGTGGTCAGGGTGCGGGCGAAGCGACGGGCGAAGCGACGCGGGGCGAAGCGACGCGAGCGAAGTGACGCGGGCGACGGGCCCGTGGGCGGCTCAGGGCGCGGTGAAGGTCGCCGTCCAGTACACGCCGACGACCGCCTCGGTGTCCTTGGGGTCGTAGCTGCCGCGCACGGCCCCGACGCCGAGGTCGGTCAGCTCGCGGGCGTACAGCTTCCAGCAGGTCGTCGGGTTGTCCTGCCAGCTGCGCACGATCGCGTCCGCGGCCTCGTCCTCGGCGTCGGTGAGGTCGGCGTCGTCGACGAAGCCGACGTTCTCCGCGAAGGTGCTGGCCGCGACGCCGACCGCGTCGAGGCGGTTGTCGGTGCCGAGGCCGTCGGGGTCGACCTGGGCCAGGAAGCCGCGCACCGCCATGTCCTTGCTGTGCAGGCGGGCGATGCAGCGCAGCTCCGGCGTGATCGCCAGCGGCGGCGCGGGCAGGAAGCGCAGCGCGCCGCAGGTGCCGCCGTCGCGGCGCAGCGCGTTGATCTGCGCGAGCAGGGCGTCCTCGACGGCGAGGGTGGCGAACTCCGCGACCGGCTCGCACAGCGGGAGCGCCGGCACGACGGGCTCGTCGGCCGCGGACTCCGGCGCGGGGTCGCAGGCGACCGCGAGCAGCACGAGCAGGGCGCGGGGCTTCACGCGGCCAGCGTAGCGGGCGCGCCGGGCCGGCCGCAACGGCGATCCGCGATTAAATTCGGCGGGTTAAAAAAACGTGTCGGGCCTGGTGGTACCAGGCCCGACGGCAGCGGCTCGCAGCGGGATCGATTAATTTAAGGGGTCAGGCGAAGCCAAGTTAAGGAGTAAGCGGCGTGAGCCGAGATAAGCCAGGTCAAGGGAGCGAGCAAATAAGCCAAGGAAAGTGCGAGGACCGTCGCGGGCGCGGCGCGTTCTCGCGTCCGCACGCCGGGTAGTTTGCAGGTCGCGGTCCATCGCGCGAAGTGTTTGAAAAGGTTTATGAATCGTCGTGGAGCAGGGGCGATGAGGGCGAGACGCTGACGTCGCTGTCCGGAGCGCGCGCCGCGGTCTGACGTCGCTGTCAGGGTGCGGGCGGGCGGACGATCGGCGATCCTCGGGCGCATGGCGCAGGACCTCGTACGCATCAGCAAGTTCCTCAGCAAGTTCCTGCGCCACGATCCCGCGGGCCTCGGGCTCGAGCTGCAGCCGGGCGGCTGGGTCGAGGTGTCGGCGCTGTTGACGGCGTGCGCCCGCAAGGGGATGCCGATCTCGCGGGCGCAGCTCGAGGAGGTGGTGCGCAGCAGCGACAAGCAGCGCTTCGCGTTCGACCCCGGGGGGCTGAAGATCCGCGCCAACCAGGGGCACAGCGTCGAGGTCGACCTCCAGCTCGCGCCGCAGGCCCCGCCCGACGAGCTGTTTCACGGCACCGCGGACCGCATGGTGGCGACGATCCTCCGCGAAGGTCTGAAGAAGATGGCGCGCCACCACGTGCACCTGTCGAGCGAGGTCGAGACGGCGCGCAAGGTCGGCGGACGGCACGGGCGCCCGGTCGTGCTGGTGGTCGCGGCCGGGGCGATGCACGCGGCCGGGGCGGCGTTTTATCGCAGCGAGAACGGGGTGTGGCTGGTCGACGAGGTCGCGCCGGCGTTCCTGCGCGTGCTCGTGTGAGCGGCGGTCACTCGCCCTCGATGACGATCGGCGGGGCGAACTTCGACTTGAGCGGCTGGCCGTCGGGGTAGAAGAAGTAGAACTCGACGCGCCGGTTGAGCTTGCGGCCGTCCTCCTGCTCGTTGCTGGCGATCGGCTCGGCCTGGCCGCGCGAGCCGATGTGCACGCGGGCGAGGTCGATCTTGCCGGCGCCCTTGTTGAGCAGCGCGACGCGAAACTCGGCCGCGCGCTGGAGGCCGAGCTGCATGTTCTCGTTGGCCTTGCCGTGCGAGTCGGTGCGGCCGATCAGGAGCACGTGCAGCTCGGGGTTGCGCTCGAGCTCGGCGGCGGCCTGGGCGACCGCGGGCCGGTCGTCGAAGGACAGCTTCTTCGAGCCCGAGTCGTAGTAGACGGGCGCGAGCTCGGGCGGCGGCGGCTGCGAGCCGGTCCCGCCGGCCTTCGGGGTGGTCGCGCAGGCGGCCAGCAGCAGGGGGACGACCAGCAGAGAGAGGAGGAGGGCGCGGGCCATGGTCGCGACTCTACACCGATGTCTGCGCTAGCGATCACCAGTCGATGATGGCGGCGCCCCAGGTGAAGCCGGAGCCGAACGCGGCCATCGCGACCTTCATGCCGGGGCGCAGCCGGCCGTCGCGCACGGACTCGGCCAGGAGGATGGGGATCGTGGCGGCGGTGGTGTTGCCGTAGCGCTGGATGTTGTGCGGGATCTTCTCGTCGGGCACGCCGAGCTGGTGGGCGACGTACTGGTTGATGCGCATGTTGGCCTGGTGGAAGAGGAACAGGTCGATGTCCTCGACGCCGATCTTCTGGTGGCCGCAGGCGTTCATGAGCGCGCCGAGCATGGCCCCGACGGCGTGCTTGAACACGAGCTTGCCGTCCATCGAGGCCCACAGGCGGTCGGCGGGGACGGTGCCGGAGCGGTCGGGGTTCTTCTTGATGAAGGGGCGCTCGCGGATGTCCCAGATCTTCTGGCACAGGACCTCGGCGAAGCGGCCGTCGGCGCCGAGGTAGACGCCGCGCACGCCGCGGTCCTCCTCGGTGGCGGAGACGATGACCGCGCCGGCGCCGTCGCCGAACAGCGAGGCGACGGTGCGGCCGTCGGAGGAGAGGTCGAGGGCGGCGGAGTGGGTCTCGGCGCCGACGACGAGGACGTGGCGGGCCATGCCTGCGCGCACGTGGGCGACGGCGGTCGACAGGGCGTAGAGGAAGCCGGAGCACTGGTTGCGGACGTCGAGGGCGGGGACGAACTTGGCGTCGTCGCCGTCGCACAGGCCGAGCTTCTGCTGCAGGTACACGCCGCTGCCGGGGAAGGCGTGCTCGGGGGAGAGGGTGGCGAAGACGATCAGGTCGAGGTCGCGGGGGACGAGCTTCGCCTCGCCGAGAGCGGCGCGGGCGGCCTCGAGGGCCATGTCGGAGGTGCCGACGCCGGGCTCGGCGAAGCGCCGGGCCTCGATGCCGGTGCGCTGGACGATCCACTCGTTCGTGGTCTCGACGCCGTAGGTGTGGATGAGGTCCTCGTTGCTGACGACCCGCGGCGGGACGTAGAAGCCGGTCCCCGAGATGTAGGCTTGAACCACGCGCTTGCTCCGGCCAAAAGTGCGGCGCAGTCTAGCACGCGGGCCAACACGCGGGTCATCGCGCAGGTCCGCGGGCTTCGGGGGCGATCCCCCCCGATCTGTATTTATCGGGGCCTCCGTAAAGGCCCCTTCCTTGCGGTCAAACTGCGCGCGGTCAGTGGCTGCGCGGCGGGCCGCCGAGGGTCAGGCCGGGGGCCTTGGGGCCGGGCGGGTCGAACTTGTGGGGGTCGACGATCTGCTTGCCGAACAGCTTGACCTTGAGGCCGGTGCAGTTGCTGCACGCGGCGGTCTTCAGGAAGTCCTCCAGCACCTTCTCGCGGTGCGGCAAAAACAGCTGGGTGATCTGGTCCGACAGCGGGAAGCGCGGGCCGAACTCGCCGTCCTCCGTGAACTCCTCGCTGATCTGCACGAAGCCGAGGCTCGGGGCCCAGTTGAGGCCGCCGCCGAGGTCGCCGTTGTCGAGGCTGTTGGCGTGCTCGTGGCAGCCGGCGCACGACAGCGTCAGCGTGCGGTTCAGGATCTGGTCGACGCTGATGTTCGGCTTGGTGATCGCGGCAGCGATCGCGTCGCGAAACGGCGAGCTGTCGCCGGCCTGCAGGCGGTAGACGTCGAAGCTGCCCTCCGAGGTGCTCTGGCCGGCGTTGAAGGTGCCGACGTCGTGGAGGAAGAAGCGGTTGACGTCGGCGACCTCGAGGTTCTCGACCTGCTTGATGAACCACTTCTTGAAGGTGTCGCCGCCGGCGCCGGGGGACGGGTCCGCGAACAGCTGCGGGTGCGGGTTGTCCTTGAGGGTGGTCGGGCGGATGCACGGGCCGAAGCCGCAGTCGTGCGAGAACTCGAACTGGTGGAGCTGCCACAGGTTCGGGTCCGGCATGAAGCCGTTGGTGCGGATCTGGCCGGCGCCGCGCGGGCCGTAGTTGTCGGCGTGCACGACCGGGCCCGAGCCGGCGCCGTCGCCGAAGTAGAAGTTGTCGAGCGCCTTGCGGATGAGCTCGGGGTCGTCCATGTCGCTCAGGCTGGCCCACATCTCCGCGACCGGGCGGCAGCCCTCGACGCCGCAGGCCGGGGTCGGGTTCGGGAGCGCGGCCTCGAAGATGATCAGGTTGCGGTCGAGCGTGTCCTCGAGGCCGGAGCGCTTGGCGAACACGATGCGGTACTCGCCGCAGTGGCTGCCGTCGGTCGGGGCGGCGTCGAAGCGGTTGAACACGCCGATCGGGAGGTAGGCGTCGGGGTTGATGCTCGGGTTCTTGAACGGGTCGGTGAACGCGAGCGCGCCCTCGGGGCGCGGGCACTGCAGGGGGAACGCGCCGAGCGAGGCCTTGCCGTTGATCGGGTCGTCGTCGCAGTGGCGGGCCTCCGGGAACGCGCCGGGGCTGGTGTTGAGGTAGTCCCACCAGCGGCCATAAAGGATGTCGCGGGTGAGGCCCGGCTCGCCGCTGGTGTCGACGATCTGCTGCATCACGCGGCCGAAGTCGAAGCCGGTCAGCAGCTCCTGGTCGGTGATGGCGAGCGAGCGGCGCGGGTCGATGTCGACGCTGTCGCCGCAGGCCAGCGCGCTCGGCTCGGGGTCGACGAAGCCGTCCGGTCCGGCGCCGCCGCCGGGGCGCGCAGGCGCGGGCTCGGCTTGCAGACCGGTCCGCACCGACATGTCCTCGGGGTCACAGGCCGACACAGCCACGAGCCCGAGCACGCACGACGTTAAGATTAAGGAGTGGCGAGGCGCGTACACGGGGTCAGGATACCCAGTCCCCGCGCGCCGCGCCACGGGGGAACCGGACCGCGATCCGACCCCGACGCACGACTTCGACGCCCGACCCGGTCCTGGATGGAGCGCAGGTGATGCGCGGGGAACAGCGTCAACAGCGTCGTCATGGGCCCCGGGCGGGCCCGGGGCGGCGAGGTTCGGCGCGGCCAGGGGTCTTGCGGGCCGGCGATCCCCCGCCGGCCGCGGCCGGGCCGGGGGTGGTCACGGGTCGACGGATCATCGGGTCGACGGTTCATTGGCGCACCGCTGCACTGACGCCTGACGCACTGGTTCATCGCCGCACTGACGCGCTGGTTCATCGCCGCACGGGCGCACTGGTTCATCGGCGCGCTGGCTCATTGGCGGCGCGTGGGAGCCGCTGGATCAGCGGCGCGCGGGCTTGCGGCGGTCGGCGATCTTCTTGAGGTCCTCGGCCTCCTTGGCCTCGAGCTTGAGCTGCTCGGCCTCGAACTCGGCCCACAGGCCCATGACCATCTTCTCCTGGTCGGGCCACAGCTCGCCGCCGAGGCTCTTGTCGGGCTCCATGCCGAGCATCTTGGTGGTGACGAGCTGGTCGGGGTTGAGGCCGACGCGCGCGGCCCGGTTGCGGAAGAACTTCGCCATGGTGGCGGCGGACTCCTCGCGCTTGCTCGGGCACAGCTTGCCGCCGCTGACGGCGCGGTGGACGGAGGCCCAGGTGGCCTTGGTCGTGTAGTTGAAGGGCTTGCCGTTCTCGTCCTTGCAGACGATGGTCCCGCCGGCCTTGCGGATCATGCGGGCGGCGGCGCGGCGGTACACGAGCACGTCGACGATCGCGTCGCAGAGCACGCGCGGGTCGGCGGTCTTGTCCCAGACCAGCGTGAAGTAGTTCGAGTTCATGCCGAACAGGCCGTAGGTCTGCCACACGGTCGGGTCGACGGCGTGCGGGTTGCCCTCGTAGGTCTTCTGCATCTTGCGCCACGCCGAGTAGCTGCCCTCGAGGTCGGGCGAGAGCCGGTGCACGAGGCCCTGCTGCAGGCTCGACTCGCGCATGGCCACCAGCTGCAGCAGCTTGTGGAACTCGTCGCTGGCCTTGAGGCGCTTGGCGACGTGGGCGATGACCTTGTGCGTGCGCTGCTGCTCGATGCGGGTCAGCTTCGGGCGGCGGTCGGTGACGCCGTGCACGCACTGGCGCGGCAGGAACGCCTGCACGGCGGCGCGGTCCGCGTCGATGAAGCTGCCCTCGGGGTCGCGGTCGACGCCCGGCCGCAGCGCCGGGGTGAGCGGCGCGGGCGGGGCCGAGACGGCGGTCTCGAGGTCATCGGGGGCGATGTGCCGCCCGGGCATTTTGCCGTCCATACCGTCCATCTTGGCGCTGGCTCCATCGTCGAAGACATCGGTCACGAAGCCGATGCAGTAGGCCAGAGCTGTCAGTTGCACCAATCGCATTTCGCGTCACTCCTTCGGGCTGGGCCGACGTTGTCCAGGACACCGAGAAGAACCCGATCCGGTGTCTCCAGTCCATAGGCCCGTGAATATTTTTGCCGATCGCGGACGGCCCAAAATGCGCTCAAACGCGGCCAATGCCGCGCACGGAGGCCAAATGCGCCCGGCGCATGCTCGGCATTTCACTGTCAGATTGTGTGTGCGCGCGGCGCTGGTCGAATCTGACAGCCACAAGTTGTGGACGGCGACCGCGGCGCGCTCGCAACATGTAGTGGTGTCACTTCCAGCCCCCGCGCGAGGGCGCGACCGGCCCCGCGGCGCATGTTCGAGTCCGCTGCCGGTGCTTCCGCGCGGCGCGAAAGCTCGGCGCGCACGCCACTTGTCCTGCTTCGGATCAAGCCCGTCGGCAGATCGATCGCCGTGCCCCGCGGCCGCCCGCGCCGGGCGTGCGCGCGTGCGCGACGGCGGTCGCGGCGGCGATGGTTTTTAATATGTCTCTCGGGACATGTCCCGAGAGATCATGGCGCGGCCTGTCAAGCCGGTGCGGCACATGTCCCTCGGGACAGGCGCTGCGGGCTCAGCCCTCGGCGAGGCCGCGGCGGCGCAGCAGCCACAGGAACAGCGGGGCGCCGAGCAGGCTGGTGAGCACGCCAGGGGGCAGCAGCACGCGCGTGACGGAGCGCGCGAGGGTGTCGACGAGCACGACGAGGACCGCGCCGAGCAGCGCGGCGCGCGGCAGGAGGCGGCGGTGACCCGGCCCGCCGGACATGCGGGCGAGGTGCGGGACGAGCAGGCCGACGAAGCCGATGACGCCGGTGAGGGCCGTGGCGGCGCCGACCAGCAGGCCGACGGCGAGCACGGCGCGGCGGCGCAGGCGGACGAGGTCGACGCCGAGCGAGGCGGCGGTGTCGTGGCCGAGGTGGAGGGTGTCGAGGTCGCGGCGCAGCCAGGCGGCGAGCGCGAGGCCGAGGGCGCAGGGCGGCAGCGCCCACGCGAGGTGGACCCACGTGCGGCCCTCGAAGCTGCCGAGGCTCCACTGCATCACGCGGATGCCGAGGTCCCAGCGCTGCGCGCCCATCGCGAGGCACACGGTCGCGACGGCGGCGCACAGGGTGCCGAGCGCGAAGCCGGAGAGCAGCAGGGTGGCGAGGCCCTGCTGCGCGCGGTGGAGGCCGAGCAGCACGAGCAGCACGAGGCCGGCCCCGGCGGCGGCGAGCAGCGGCGTGACCCACAGGCCGTGCTGCTCGAGGCCGAACATGAAGCCGACGACGGCGGCCAGGGCCGCGCCGGCGCTGACGCCGAGGACGCCGGGGTCGGCGAGCGGGTTGCGAAACAGGCCCTGGGTGAGCACGCCGGCGCTCGCGAGGGCGGCGCCGACCAGCGCGGCCAGCAGCGCCCGCGGCAGCCGCAGCTCCCACACGATCGCGTCGCGCAGGCCGGTCGGGGCCTCGCCGAGGCCGAGCAGCGCGGCGAGGTGGTCGCGCACGCTGGCGAGGGCCGCGAGCGCGTCGACGTCGCCCGGACCTGTCCCGAGGGCCAGGAGCATGGAGCCGACGAGGAGCGGCGCGGCGAGCGGGGCGAAGCGGAGCATGGCGGACGGTGGGCGCGGTCAGCGGACGCGGGCCTGCAGCAGCTCCGCGGCGCGCAGCATACCCTCGCCGGTGCTGCCGAGGTCGCGGGCGGGGATGGCCACGACGGCGCCGGTGCGGGCGGCCCGGGTCGCGGAGACGCCGGCGCGCGCGGCGAAGTCGGCCTCGGCGGCGGGGCAGGCGGGGTCGTCGGGCTCGGCCGCCGGACAGCCGATGACGATGAAGGCCGGGTCCCAGGCGACGAGGCGCTCGGTGGCGACGGGGACGTGGCCGGACAGGCCCTCGCGCTCGGGGAGGTTGACGAGGCCGACGGCCCGGGCGATCGCGGCGAAGGTCGTGTCGCCGGTGGCCGCGTAGCCGTCGCCCCACGAGACCACGGTCGGCGCGGGGGTCGGCTGCGTGACGGCGAGGGCGGCGAGGCGGCGGTCCATGTCGGCGATCAGCGCCTCGCCGGCGGGCCCGGCCGCGACGGCGGCCGCGAGCTCGCGCAGGTTTTGACGGTAGTCGTCGAAGCTCGAGAAGCTGGCGAGCTCGATCAGGCGCACGCCCTGGGCGGCGAGCAGGGCCCGGGTCTCCGGCGCCGTGAAGCTGGCGATCACGGCGAGCTCCGGGGCGCGCGCGAGCAGGCCCTCGGTGGTCGCGGCGAGGCGCGGGACGTCCGGCGGCCACAGCCCGACGACCCGGCTGTAGCGCGGGTCGTCGGCCATGACGCTGACGCCGACGACGCGGGCGCGCGCGTCCGGGCCGAGGTCCCAGAAGATCTCGTCGCTGAGCACGGTCTGCGACAGCACGCGCCGCGCGGGGCCGCCGGCGGGGGCCGAGATCGGCGGGGTGCAGGCGGGCGCGGACAGGCCGCAGGCGAGCGCGAGGGCGAGAATATGGCGCATGGGCCAGGTTCGGCGAGGCTGGCCCTCGGGACATGTGACATGTCCCGAGGGGCAGGTTTTATCAGGCTGTCTCTCGGGACAGGTCATGCGCGGGCTCATGGGACGGCGACGGCGGCGTAGGGGGCGAGGCCGGTCGAGAGGGGGGCGCCGCCGAAGCGCGGGGTCGGGGGGTCCGTGGTGAGGTCCCAGGCGCGCATGCCGGCGGCGGCGGTGGTGCGGTCGCCGAACCATAGCGTGTCGTCGACGACCTCGAGGGTGCGCTCGATCGACTGCATGCCGCCGGCGATCTCGGTGAGCGGGGTGTCGTCGTCGAGGCTGGCGCGCAGCAGGACGACCTCGCTGTAGTCGGCGCGGTAGCCGGCGAGGATCGCCGTGGCGCCGTCGTCGGCGAGGTCGAAGGCCTGCGGCAGGCGGTAGTCGTCGCCGCCGAGCGCGGCGGCCAGGCGCGCCGGGGTGACCGCCCACGCGCTCGTGAGGTCCGCGAGGTCGACGCGCTCGAGCCCGCTGGACAGCACGTAGGCGGTGTGGCCGGCGGGGTCGTCGGGGTCGAGGCGCCACTGCTTGGCCCACGGCCCGAGCAGCGGCGCGGATTGCACGCCGGGGGCGTCGGGGTCGAGGTCGTGGAGGCGGCCGGTGGCGAGGTCGACGGCGGCGAGGTGGTCCTGGTCGTCGATCGGGATCAGGCCCTTCGCGGCGTCGAGGCGCTCGATGCTGACGAACAGGACGTCGCCGCAGCGGATCGCCAGGCTCGCCTCGGGGTTGCCGTCGGCGTCGGCGAGGGCGCGCAGGTCGATCGTGCCGACCACGCGCGGCGCGGCCGGGTCGGCGAGGTCGAGCACCTGGACCGCGGGCGCGCCGAACAGCGCGACGTGGGCGCGCGCGCCGGGCCCGAAGGCGAGCGCGTGCGGGTTGCTGCTGACGACGCCGTCGACGGCGAGGCTGACCTGACCGAGCAGGCGCAGGTCGGCGCCGGCGAGCACGTCGAGCGCGTCGAAGGCGTAGCGCTGGAGCACGTGGACGCGGCCGTCGTGATAGAACGGGATCGCGTCGCTGCTGGCGAGCGCGAGGTCGGGGGTGACCTCGCCGGTGCGCAGGTCGACGACGGTGACCGCACCGGTGACGCCGTCGTTGGTCGTGACGACCAGGCGCGTCGGATCGGCGACCTCGCCGCTGCACGGCTCGTCGAGCCGCGGCGGGCCGATCAACGGCTCGAGCGCCGCGCCGGTGTCGTCGCTGCTGCCCGCGTCGCCGTCGTCGTCGGCCGCGTCCAGCGGCGCGCAGGCGAGCAGGAGGCTGACCGAAAGGACAGGTCGATGGCAGGTCATGGTCATGGCAGGGCCAAAAACAGGTAGGGTGCGCCCGGGGCGGCGACGAAGTCCTGCTCGGCGGGCGGGTCGCTCTCGAGGTCGAGGACGCGCAGGCGCGGCTGCGCGGGGTCGGCGTCGCCGAGCCACAGCTCGTCGCCGGCGCGCTCGATCAGGGCGCCGCCGCTGTGCAGGTCGGCGAGCAGCTTGCTGGCCGGGCCCTCGCCGGCGAGCGCGACGCGGAACACGGCGGACTGCGGGAAGTCGCCGTCGGTGGCGAGGATCCACGCGCTGGCGCCGTCGGCCGCGACCTCGAAGGCCTGCACGTCGTAGCCGTCGACGCCGACCATCGCCAGGGTCTCCGGGGTGACCGCCCAGCTCGAGGTGCCGTGCACGAGGTCGACGCGCTCGAGCCCCGAGGTCAGGACCAGGACGGTGTGGCCGTCCGGGTCGGTGGGGTCGCGGCGGACCTGCTTGGGCCACGGGCCGAGCAGCGGCAGCGCCTGCGGGCCGGCAGCGCCGGCGTCGAGGTCGATCGGCGCGCCGCTGGCGAGGTCGACCGCGACGAGCGCGCTGATGTCGACGGGCGCGAAGTTGACGAGGCGCTGGACGCCGACGAACAGGGTGCCGCCGCACACGAAGCTGACCCCGGGCTCGGGGCTGCCGTCGCGGTCGGCGAAGTCGGAGAGGTCGAGCGCGCCGACCTGGCTGTCCTTGGCGGGCAGCGCGAGGTCGTAGATCGGGACGGTCGCGCTGGCGAACAGGCTCAGGTAGGCGCGGCCGTCGGCGGCGAAGGTCAGCGCCTGCGGGTTGGCGTCGGCGACCCCGTCGACCTTCACCGCGAGCGACATCAGCGGCGCCCAGGTCTCGCCGTCGAGCACGTCGAGGCTGTCGAAGCCGAACCGGCCGATCACGACCAGCTTGCCCTGGCCCCACGCGAGCGCCGGGTCCATCGGCGCCGGCGCGATGTCGACGGCGAGCTCGCGGGTCGCGAGGTCGAGGACGTGCACGCTCGCCGGGTCCATGAAGTCGTTGGTGATCACCGCCAGGCGCGTCGGGCTCGCCGGCCCGAGCTCGCACGGGCCGTCGAGCGGCAGCACGGGCCCGCCGGTGGTGTCGCTGTCGGCGGTGGTCGCGTCGTCGGTGGTCGCGGCGCCGCTCGTGGTCGGGGCGCCCGTGGTCGGGGCGCCGGTGTCGTCGCTCGCCTGTCCCGAGGAACCTGTGCCTTCGGACATGTCCGAAGTGCCAGTCTCGGGGGCTGCGCCGGTGCTGCTGGCGCCGCCGTCGTCACCGGCGTCGGAGGCGCCGCAGGCGGCGAGGGCGAGGAGGAGGAGGGGGGTGGTGGAGCGGGGCATGGTGTGGCCTCTCAGGCGCGGGTGGGTACGTCGAGGTCGACGCGGAGGGACGTCCACAGGCTGATGCCCGGGAGCGGGTAGAAGAAGAAGTCGGAGACCGGCACGCGGATCTGCGGGGCGCCGGCGATCGGCGGCGACCAGGTGGTCGTGCGCAGGTTGAACAGGTTGCGCAGCTCGGCGGCGAGGTGGACGCGGCGGGCGATGTGCAGCTCGAGGCCGACGCCGTGCAGCGTGCGGCTCGGGACCTCGTAGCGGCCGCTCGAGTCGAGGAAGGTCCGCGCCGCGTGCTCGACGGTGTAGACCACGCGCGGCTCGAGCTCGGTGCGCCTGGCCTGAAAGACATGTCCGAGCGACCCCTGCGCGAACAGCTCGTGGCGCGGGCGGCCGGGCAGGGGGCGGCCGCGCTGGGTCGGGTCGGCGCCGAGGTTGACGGGGGCGAGCAGGGTGTAGTTGGCGGACAGGGCGACGTCGCCGGCGAGCAGGCGCAGCTGCAGGCCGGTCTCGAGGCCGGCGACGCGGGCGGCGTCGAGGTTGACCGGGCGCAGGCGCGGGCCGCTCTGCTGGAGCTGGATCAGGCGGTCGCTCCACGCGACGAAGCCGGCGGCGTGGGCGTGCAGGGTCGTGCGCCCGCGCGGCAGGTCGACGACGACGCCGCCGTCGAGGTTGGTGCCGCGCTCGGGTCGCAGGCCCTCGTTGCCGACCATGTAGCCGCGGTCGCCGAACAGCTCCGCGAGGGTCGGCGGCCGGAAGTAGCGCCCGCCGCCGAGGCGCAGCGAGACGCCGGGGAGCACGGTCAGGCGCGCGCCGAGGCGCGGGCTCAGGCCGAGGTCGAGGTGGTCGCCGCCCTGGTCGTCGTTCTCGCCGGCGTCGGCGGCGACGGCGAAGCGGCTGGTGACGACGTCGAGGCGCACGATCGGCTGGATGTGCAGGCGATCGCCGAGCAGCCGCTGGTCGAGCTGCAGGCCGAGGCCGAGGCCGAGGCGGCGGCGGCTCGCGTCGCCCTTCGGGTCGGGCCAGGCGCGCTGCTCGACGCGCGTCCACTCCTGGCGCGCGTCGGCCATCGCCGTCAGCGCGGCGCCGCGCCACAGCCCGACGTGCACGCGCGGCGAGAGGTAGAGGTCGAGGTTGCGCGTGGTCTGGTCGTCGACGCCGAGGCCGACCTCGCCGAGCGGGTCGCGGTAGCGCACGCGCTCGGCCGCGAAGCCGGCGACGAGCTCGACGTGGTTCGCGCCCGCGAGGTCGCGACGCACGCGCCCGACGGTGCGCGCGAGCAGGGTCTCCAGCGCGGTCGCGCGGGCCTGCAGACCGGTGGCCAGGCCGGGCACGCCCTGGCGCTTGTAGAGGAGGAGCTCCTGGACGCTCCAGCGCCAGCCGGGCGCGCGCCCGTGGACGGCGATCTGGCCGAGGACGCGGTCGTAGCCGTTGTTCTGTCGGCGCTCGGTGCGGTCGTCGCGGGTGTCTTGCAGGGTCTCGCCGAGGTTGTGGAACGGGAAGTCGCCGGGGCCCCGGCGTAGCCGAGGCGCAGGTCGAGGCACGGTCCGCGGCGCCGCGGCGCGAGCGGCAGCGAGGTGTGGGCCCGGGCCTCGCGCGCGGCGAACGAGCCGACCCCGAGGGTCGCGCCGACGCGCCGGCGATCTCGCTGGCACTGCAGCGCGCTGGCGAGGTCGACGGCGCCGCCGATCGCCGCGCCGCCGTAGACGACCGGGACCAGGCCGCGGTGGACCTCGACGCGGCCGAGCGTGTCGAGCGGGAGGTCGGCGAGGTTGACGACCCCGCCGCTGCCGCCGAGCGGGACGCCGTCGAGGAACACGCCGACCTGCTGCGCCGACGAGCCGCGCAGCGACAGCGACGAGAACTGCCCCAGGCCCCCGAGCGACCGCACGGTCACGCCGGCGCTGCGGGCCAGGACCTCCGGCAGCCCGTCCGCCGGCCGGGCCCCGCGCTCGTGGGCCAGCTCGATCGCGGTCGCGAACCCGGGGCCGCGCGCGTCGAGCCGGCGCTGCGCGTCGAGCCCGTCGCCCTGGCCCGCGCGCACGACCGTGCGGTAAGGGCTGGCCTTCGGGACAGGTCGGGCCGGGCTGGCCTTCGGGACAGGTGACGCGCCGGCGGGGCGTCCGGGTGAGCTGGCCTTCGGGACAGGTTCTGTCGCGCTCGCGCGCCCGGCCAGGAGCGCGGCCAGGCACGCGCAGGCGGACGCGAGCGCGCGCGCCCGGGCCGGGCGAGCGATGGCGGAGCGCGCGAGCGCGCCCCGTGGGGTGGGGATCGTGGGGACGATGGCGAGTGAACTCCCGTCTCACCGGGGTCGCCCGGACCCGGCCATGGGCCGGGTCGCGAGGACCTTGCCGCCCTGTCGGGGGCGGTTGGAGCGCAGGGCAGGTCTCCTGGCTGACGGGTCATCCTCGATCGGCGCCTTCCCACGGCCCGGGGGCCGCAGTGGCATACTGCCGATCTCGTCGCCGCTCACAGTGGCGGGAGCCGCGTCGGTCTTGCACCGACTTCCCTCTCTCGCGGCCGGGTGATGCTCCCTTCCTGCTCTTCTTTAAAGAAGACGAGGAAGCTGGAGCAGCCCGGCCGACCATGCGCTCGCGTGAATTGTCAAAAAACCGCGCCGGTTGTCGCTCGCACGCGCGCCTGTGTCAATTGTATGTTTTCTCACATAATATCTGGCGCTGGGTCTAAAATATCAATCAAATCAAAACTAACACGCTCAATTCTTTCAAAACTTTTGATCGCCACCGCCAGTTTTGGAAGATTTGTAGTTGCAAGACTTACAAAAGACCCTTATGTCCTAAAACATGAAAAACCCACTCACTGTTTCCTGCCTGTGTGTGACCGCCCTACTCGGGGCCTGTGGTGACGACCAGGGTGCGGCCTCGGTGGACGAGGGCTCGACCACGGCGAGCACCGGGGGCCCGGGGGATGAGGTTGGGGATGAGGCGTCGGACGCGAGCTCGACGGGCGCGGCGGAGTCGACGGGGGACGAGCCGACCACCGGCGAGCCGGTCGGGTTCACCCCGATCCCCGCGCGCGGCGACGTCCGGATCGTGCGCGTCGAGGCCAACCCCGGGGTGGCGGTGCCGATCGGCCTCCTGGGGCAGGAGGTCGGCGGCAAGGATCGCAACGCCCACCTCCCGCGCGAGCGCGACACGATGGTCCGCGTCTACGTCGACGTGCCGGACGGCTGGGTCCCGCGCGAGCTCGAGGCCCGCCTCGTGCTCTCGGGCGGCGGGGTCGATGCGACCCACACCCAGCGCGTGACGATCACCGAGGACAGCGACGACGCCGTGCTCGACTCGGGCTTCTACTTCGGCATCCCGGCCGAGCAGATGCAGCCGGGCCTGCGCTACCAGGTCAGCCTGTGGGAGACGGCGCCGGGCCAGGAGGACCTGCCCGCGCCGGCCGAGGCCGCGGTCGC
>Ga0075163_10001558_pt1 | contig 30956 bp, 29 predicted proteins | sample JI1023141ADNA_FD_71478 | JGI IMG/M metagenome (GOLD analysis project Ga0075163, IMG submission 71478) | Wastewater effluent complex algal communities from Wisconsin, to seasonally profile nutrient transformation and Carbon sequestration -... | ecosystem: Engineered > WWTP > Effluent > Algae...
CGGCAACGATGATTTGGGCTTTTGTCTCTGAAATCGATATCGTCTCACCCACCCAAGGAAGAATTGTTCCCAGTAGCCGGGTTAAACTCGTTCAATCGTCGGATATGGCGGTGGTGCAAGAAATCCTTGTGCATGATGGTGACCATGTTGACGTCGGCCAAGAGCTGGTCCGGTTTGACCACACGGCGGAAGAGGCGGAGGCAAAACGTATTCGGCAAGAGCTTGATTCGGCCCGTGTCGAAGCGATCCGCATTTTTGCTTTGCTGGCAAAAGAGAAGGATCCTTTAGAAAGTTATGATCGGCTTGTTAAAGGGGAGGCGGCTGAAGTTGCGGAAGGAAGACGGGTTCTGCAGAGCCAATGGACGAATTACACGGCACGCCAGATGTCATTGGATCGCCGCATTGATAGCCTGCTTGCCGCCAAGGCTGCGGTGACCGCTGAAATTGGCCAGCTACAATCGGTTTTACCTTTTACGGAACGTAAGGCGGCCAGGCAAAGGGAGCTGGTTAGCCGAGGAAGCGCAGCTCAGGTTACTCTTGATGAGGCTGAGGAACAGCTGCTTGTGCGTCAACGCACTTTGAATATTAAGCAGGCGGAGGCAAGCCGTGCCGAAGCAGAGATCGCCATGGCGCGGCAAGAACGGGCTCAACTTGAAACAGAAGCCTACGAAAAATTTAGTATGGATCATAGCGCGGCCAACCAAAAGATTGCCGCTTTGGAACAAGAATTACGAAAAGTGGAGCGTCGTTTAACCTTACGTACTTTAAATGCCCCGATGGCAGGTGAGGTTTACGATCTGGCCATTCATACGGTGGGCGGTGTGGTTCAGCCGGCCGAAATTTTGATGAAAATTGTCCCGGATAATAGCTCATTGGAAGTTGAGGTTAATATCCTTAACCGCGATATTGGGTTTATCCACCAGGGCCAGGAAGTCGAAGTCAAAATCGAGACGTTTAATTTTACAAAATACGGATCGCTTCCAGGCTCTATTCGCAAAATTTCCAGCGATGCGACAATTGATGAAAAACTGGGCCCGATTTACCGTGCCTATGTGGCCTTAAACCGTGATGAGCTTATGGTAGACAATCATCGTATGAAAATTAGACCGGGAATGACCGCAACAGTTGATATTCAAACGGGACACCGAAAGCTGATTGAATACGTTCTGGCACCGATACTGCGCTATCGCGATGAAGCACTGCGAGAGAGATGAGGAAATGTCTAAAGAGCTCTGATTTTATCTGAGAGCTAACTAGAATCAGCAGGGGATGAGGAATGTCTTTAGACCCTAAGTGGCTTGAAATATTGAAAGCTAGGGGGTGGCACCTCCTAGCGCTGGCAGCAGCTTGTGGTCTTTTATTATTTGCCAACAATAGTAAGTGGATTCCAATCCTTGAACCATGGATGATTCAAGGTGCAACATTTGGTTTATTTGTTTTTGGGTTGTTGTCGATAGCTGGCTTGATTAGTGCTTCGCTTAAATTTTTACTGGTCAAAGAGTTTTTTATTCGTTGGGTTCGGATCCATGCGGATAAAAAGAACCTAAAAAAGTATATTCCACATATGACGCCTAAAGAGCGGCAAATAATCGGATACTTACTAGAGAAAAATCAAAAAACTATTACGGCTGACCATGATGGCGGAGATGCATCGACACTTATAAGCAGAAGAATTATCCGAATAATTGTGGTTCATAACCAGCAATTGGATACGACCCGTGTTCCAATGATTGTTCCTGATCACCTATGGGATGTTCTTGTTAAGTTTAAGCATGAGTTTCCGTACGTCCCAGAGATTCGCAATAAAATCGAAGTTTAACCATGGCGTATTCATTGGATGGCTAAATAGTTAAAGTCATGACTTCTGTTAGTGAGCTAGAACAATCTATACGCAATTTCGTTATAGAACAGCGCAGGCAAACGACTCTTATGAAAGATCGTGCGGCGTATAGCGCATTATGTAGTGCGTTGGATGTGATAGGTGATACAGAATTAGCGCTTGATTCATGTAGATTGTTGGACCTTAAAAGTGCTGGAGAAAAATATCTCTACGTATATGGCGTACTTCAAGCACTTTACTTGCAACAAGACGCTGTAGCTGAACTATTCAAAATTATTATTCCCCAAAAATCCAAAACCTATAAGCGGTCTGAAACTATAGAAATTGTAAGAGAATCGCGTAATGCAGCCGTGGGGCACCCAGCTAACAGACGCGGAGAGGCAAAGTCTCATTCTATTGCTCGAATTACATTAAGCAAAGAAGGTTTTCAATTAGCAACTTATTATCCAGATAGAGATTCTAGGTTCGAAAGAATAAATCTTCCTCACCTTATAGCGTCTCAACAGGCAGAGCACATAAAAGTACTCTCAGAAGTTCTAGAATATCTGGAGAAAGATGAAATGATGCACCGCGCTAAATTTAAGAATGATTTATTAGCTAACTGCTTTCATTCCTCGATGGGTTATATGATTTCTAAAATGTACGAAGCCACGTGGTCGCATGACAAAAATCTTGGATTGGCGAGTCTTCAAAGTATAGAATTATCTTTAGAAAAATTCAAAACTAAACTTGAAGAAAGAAATGAATATTACGAAGGCTCAGGGTCTAGGCATGCTGTGGAGGATCTTAATTATCCTATTAATGAGTTTTCAAAGTATTTAAACGATACTAGCGATAAATTAAATGATAAGGATGCATATATTTTTGTTAGCTACATAGAAAAAAAGATAAAAGAAATTCGAGAGATATGCGAGAAAATTGATAATGAGTATGCTTTGAAAATAAAAAATAGTTTGTAGATTACCGTTCCTTCCGACGTGCTAGTATTACCTTGGTCGTCATCGTTGATTTTCAGACGGCAACACTAAGTGTAGAATCTTGGCTATATAGAATATTCGATATTTCGCATAAAGGCCCCTGATTTCCTGACTTGATGAGGGCTTAAATTTTGAAGATCACTCCTGGCCGGGCACATTGGTGAGCAGCAACAGTGCCTTCGCTGTAGCCCATTGTCAGTAGATATTCCGGATATACCTGTTATGCTATGATATGGTGTGATTAAGACGGAGATCGCTTGATCGTTTTCACTTCCGATATGCTCCCCCTATCCATTAGTGAATGTAAATAATAGGACTGCTGTCGAGTTATATCGGCCGGCCTTCATGCGTTCTTTTAGCTCATGGTGCTTTCGATCCAGGCTATATCCTTTCCTACGCTTGTGATTTCATACTGTAAATTTCATAGGCATAATCTCCAGAGTTTCTGTAGCAGCTCTAAAGCAGTTAAAAATTCACAACCCCCAGGAATCAGCCAAGTCCTTTCGCCTTCTAAGCTGGGGGTTGCAGGTTCGATTCCTGCCGGGGTCGCCAATGTTTCAAGGGTTTATATAACCTGCATCGGTTTTATACGGCTTTTATGTTGTCCATAGAAACTCCGTATTGGTTTTTTATCTCTCATTTCCTAGTTTTCTTTCCGATTTCTGTTTTCCGGAGTACGGCATGTTGGACATCGCGTTTCTGGCCCTCGGACTCGCAGGGTTTGTGTTGCTTGGATTTTACGCTTTGTTACTTGGCCGTGTATGACGGAGCCAAAAATGCTTGAACTTTTGCTGGGCCTCATTGTGGCCGTCGCCCTCGGCATTTATCTTTTTGCCACTTTGTTGCACCCTGAGCGTTTTTAAGCGTCGGGATCGGAGCACTGATTTATGACGATTTATGGGTGGCTACAGATCTTCGTAGTCTTGATTTTAACCTTAGTTTGCGCTCGGCCTCTCGGTATTTTTATTGCCCACGTTTTTAGTCATGAGCGTAACTTTTTAACGCCGGTTATAGGCCCGTTGGAGCGAAGCTTTTTTCGGTTATCTGGTGTCGATCCTTCAAAAGAACAAACGTGGCTTATCTATACCTTTGCTATGCTGTTCTTCAACGCTGCTGGATTTTTATTTCTTTACGGCCTAATGCGGTTGCAGCATGTCTTGCCGCTCAATCCGCAGAATTTTTCAGCTGTACCTGCCGATCTAGCATTCAATACGGCAATCAGCTTTGTGACAAATACCAACTGGCAGTCTTATGGTGGAGAAACCACCATAAGCCATTTTGTTCAGATGGCGGGATTTACAGTGCAGAATTTTCTATCTGCAGCGACGGGTATTGCCTTGGCTGTCGCTTTAGTAAGAGCCTTTGCTCGTTCGAATTTAACAACTCTCGGCAACTTTTGGGTCGATGTTACCCGAGCGACGCTTTATCTTTTGCTGCCTTTATCGATCGTTATTGCCATAGGTTTTGTGGCAACCGGAGTTCCGCAAACGCTTTTAGCGTCTGTTGAGGGGGCTACGCTTGAGGGTACCAAGCAAGTCATCGCCATTGGTCCGGTTGCATCGCAAGAAGCAATTAAGCAACTGGGGACAAATGGCGGCGGATTTTTTAACGCAAACGCTGCTCATCCATTTGAGAACCCTAGTGCAATAAGTAATATTTTATCGATTTGGGCGATGTTGATTATCGCTACGGCCTTGCCCTTTGCGTTTGGCCGCATGGTGAAAGATCCAAGGCAAGGGCGCGTTTTACTCGCAGCAATGTTTGCCTTGTTGATTACTGGCACGGGAATCATTTACTGGGCCGAGGCTTCAGGCAATCCTCTTTTGAACAATCTAGGCATCGATAGTTTGGTCGGAAATCTCGAAGGCAAGGAGATGCGCTTTGGCATCGCGATGTCCGCGCTTTATGCGGCAGTGACGACAGGCCTTTCTTGCGGCGCTGTAAATGCCATGCATGATTCTTTTACACCACTTGGAGGGTTAGTGCCCATGGTGCTGATCCAGCTTGGCGAGGTTCTTCCTGGCGGGGTTGGCTCTGGGCTTTATGGCATGTTAATCTTTGCCATCATCACGGTCTTTATTGCCGGGCTGATGGTGGGTCGTACTCCAGAATATTTGGGGAAGAAAATCGAAGCGCGCGAAATCAAGCTAGCCATACTAGCGCTTATTATTTTGCCTCTTTCTATTCTTGGTTTCACAGCGGTGGCAGCCTTGCTGCCGTCTGCGCTTGCAAGCCTTAATAACGCAGGACCGCATGGACTTAGCGAAATTCTGTATGCCTATAGTTCGGCAACCGGCAATAATGGCTCCGCCTTTGCCGGGCTTAATGCCAATACCCCTTGGTATAATACTACCCTTGGCTTGGCGATGATGCTCGGTCGGTTCGGCTTTATTGTGCCCGTTATGGCTATTGCAGGATCGTTGGTGACAAAAACCAAAGTTCCTGCTTCTGCCGGTACATTTCCTACCCATGGCATAATATTTGGAGCTCTTCTAATTGGGGTCATTCTCATTGTCGCTGGGTTGGAGTTCTTTCCTGCCTTGGCTCTTGGCCCTATCGTTGAGCATTTTCTGATGCTGAACGGGAAGAGTTTTTAGGAGATTAATATGATCGCTAAAGTATCCGTTGCAGCTCTTTTTGATCCGCAGATTATTACGATCGCAATGCGAGATGCTTTCGTTAAGCTTGATCCGCGCAAGCTAGTAAGAAACCCTGTTATTTTTGTTACAGAGGTTGTGGCGGTTTTAGTTTCCGTCCTTTTTATCCGCGAACTGCTGATGCATACGGGCAGTCCGATGTTTTCTGGTCAAATTGCCGCCTGGCTATGGTTTACCGTTCTTTTTGCGAATTTTGCCGAGGCCATTGCAGAGGGCCGCGGCAAGGCGCAGGCAGCAGCACTTCGAGGTATGCGGTCTAACCTTATGGCTAAACGGGTTTCTTCTTCCAATGCTCTTCAACATGTCTCTGCGACAGAGCTGCAGCTTGGTGATGTAGTCTTAGTCGAAGCAAATGATCTTATTCCGGCTGATGGTGAAATCATTGAAGGGATCGCCATGGTCAATGAGTCAGCTGTTACGGGAGAATCCGCCCCGGTCATCCGCGAAGCTGGCGGAGATCGCTCTGCTGTAACCGGTGGAACAAAAGTCGTTTCCGACCATATCAAGGTCAGGGTGACAGCGATATCAGGCTCATCATTTATTGATCGTATGATTGCCCTTGTCGAAGGAGCCAAGCGGCAAAAAACCCCGAATGAACTCGCTTTATCGATTCTTTTATCGGGGATGACATTGATTTTTCTGATTACGGTCGTAACGCTGTGGGGAATTGCAGGATACTCCGGTACGATACTCTCTGTAACAGTCCTCGTTGCGCTTCTGGTTACTCTTATTCCGACCACGATTGGCGGATTGCTTTCGGCCATCGGTATAGCCGGAATGGATCGCCTGATCCGCTTTAATGTTATAGCCACCTCTGGCCGCGCTGTTGAAGCGGCAGGTGACGTTGATACGCTGCTTTTAGATAAGACAGGGACCATTACTTTCGGCAACAGGCAGGCGACAGAAATTATACCTGTGCCTGGTGTTACCGAACGTGAAGCAGCAGAAGCGGCGCTCTTGGCCAGTCTGGCTGATGAAACAGCAGAAGGCCGATCAATTGTAGCGCATGTCCAAGAGAAATATGGGATCAAAGCTACTCAAGATGAGAATTCACGCTTCATACCATTTTCAGCGAGCACACGGCTTTCTGGCTTAGATTATGGAAAGCGCTTCCTAAGAAAGGGGGCTATTGATGCTATTATTAAGTTTATCCGGGAACGAGGGGATGAGTTTATTGAGCCGACAGCCTTTCGTGCTGCCGCTGATCGAATAGCACGCTCTGGGGGGACGCCCCTCGGGTTAACAGATGGATATAGGTTGCTGGGTGTTATTCATCTCAAAGATGTTGTGAAGAAAGATATAAAAGTTCGGTTTGCTGAGTTGCGCCGTATGGGAATTCGCACGGTGATGGTAACGGGAGACAATCCCATTACGGCTGCCGCCATCGCTTCGGAAGCGGGCGTCGATGATTTTATTGCCGAAGCCACACCCGAAGATAAGCTCCGTTATATCCGGGCTGAACAAACTCAAGGCCGCTTAATTGCTATGTGTGGCGATGGCACGAACGATGCGCCGGCGCTTGCGCAAGCCGATGTGGGCATGGCTATGCAAACTGGAACTCAAGCCGCCCGTGAGGCGGGAAATATGGTTGATCTGGACTCAGATCCCACCAAGTTGATTGAGGTGGTCGAGATCGGTAAGCAAATGTTAATGACGCGGGGCTCGCTGACGACTTTCTCGATTGCGAATGATGTCGCTAAGTATTTCGCTATTATTCCTGCTCTCTTCGTTGTTACCTATCCTGATCTGCAAGCCCTAAACGTCATGCAGCTTTCAACCCCAAACAGTGCGATTCTTTCTGCAGTGATTTTTAATGCCTTGATCATTATAGCCCTTATTCCCTTAGCTTTACGGGGTATTTCTTATCGGCCCGTTGGCGCTGCGGTTTTGCTCCGCCGTAATCTTCTAGTTTATGGGGTAGGGGGCATTATTGCACCATTTATAGGGATAAAACTCGTCGATCTTATCGTGGCCGCACTTGGCCTGGCCTAAGAGGTGAGTAACATGATGACCCATCTTCGCCCGACACTTGTACTGCTCACTGCTTTTGTAATTTTATTGGGAATAGCCTACCCATTAACTCTGACTGGTATAATGCAGATCGCCTTGCCAGCCTCGGCTAATGGAAGCTTGATTACTAAAGACGGGGTAGTCCTCGGATCTGAATTAATTGGGCAATCTTTTTCGTCTGAGCGTTACTTTCATGCGCGACCTTCCGCAACAGCAACACCTTATGACGCTGCTGCTTCTTCGGGATCAAACCTGGGCCCCCTTTCACAAAAGCTTTTAGACCGTGTAAAAGGTGATAGTCTGTATCTAAAGGAAAAAGCGAATGCGACACCGATTCCCGCTGATGCTGTGACAACTTCGGCCAGTGGTCTTGATCCCCACATTAGCCTAGCCTATGCCCAATTACAGATCCCATCTGTAGCAAAGGCGCGCAGTATTAAGGACGAGAAGCTCCTAGATTTAGTTTTGAGATATAGTGAGAGCCGTTGGCTGGGTCTTTTCGGTGAGCCACGCATTAACGTTCTAAAACTAAATATTGCTCTCGACAGCCTTCAGCCGTAAGACAGGTTTATGCCTGCAGTTACGGGACAAAAAACCTCGCCAGATGCCCTTCTTGCCCTCGCCAATAAAGAACAGCGGGGGAAGCTCAAGATATTTTTGGGTGCGGCCCCCGGCGTGGGAAAAACCTACGCCATGTTGTTAGCGGCACAAGCAGAAAAAGCTTCGGGCCGTGATGTTGCCATCGGTCTTGTAGAGACACATGGCCGGCAAGAAACCGAAGGGCTCTTGAAGGGGTTTGAGATAATTCCCCGCAAGTCTATGGTTTATAGCAATCGTATGCTCGAAGAATTCGATATTGATGCGGCGCTAGCTAGGCGACCGGGTTTGCTATTGGTTGATGAGCTTGCTCACACCAATATCCCGGGAAGCCGCCATCCAAAACGGTGGCAAGATATCAAAGAATTGCTCAACGCAAAGATTGATGTGTGGACGACATTGAATGTACAGCATCTTGAAAGTCTCAATGATGTTATTCAAAAAATAACTCATGTGCAAGTCCGTGAAACAGTACCTGATCGCATATTTGACGAAGCAGATGAAATTGTTCTCGTTGATTTACCGCCAGATGAATTGTTAAAGCGGCTCGCCCAAGGAAAAATTTACGTCCAAGATACCGCCGCCCGGGCAACCGAGAGTTTTTTTAAGCCGCAAAATCTTACGGCATTGCGTGAGCTGGCGCTAAGACGTGCGGCGGAAAGAGTGGATTCGGCGCTCGTTGAGCGGATGCAGGCTAATGCTATCGAAGGCCCTTGGGCAGCTGGTGAGCGTATTTTGGCGTGTGTAGGGCCAGATGTTATTTCGCCAAAAATTGTTCGTGCTGCCAAGCGGCTTTCTGATCTTATGGATGCACCGTGGATGGTGGTTACCATTGAGCGGCCGGATCGAGCGTGGAACCCGGAAGAACGAAGGCGTATCGATGATGCGTTAAATTTAGCTGAAAGTTTGGGTGCAGATATACGGAGTCTTATTGCCAACGATTTTGCTAAAGAGATTCTTCGAGTTGCTAAATTCGAAAATGTTACTCAAATTGTGATCGGCCGTTCCCCAGAAGGGTTATGGAACGAAATATTTCGCCGCTCTTTGCCCCACGAACTGATACGGTGCGTTCGCGATATCCCTATTCATCTTGTCACGAGCGAGGCGAAGGCGTTGCCAAAAGCAGAGCATATCGCTTGGGCATCTTCTTGGCGACCGTCAGAATATCTCGCCCCATCGCTGTGGTCAGCTTTTGCCGTGTTTTGCAGCGTCGGTCTCGGCAAAATTCTGACAAGTTTTACCCCGCTTCCTAACCTTTCCATGATTTTCTTAATGGCAGTATTATTTTCTGCCGTGACTTATGGAGTTTGGCCTGCGGTTGTTGCTTCAATCCTTTCATTTTTGGCCTATAATTTCTTTTTTATCGAGCCGATCTATACCTTCACTGTTAGTGAACCGCATGAATTATTTGCTCTCGTCATTTTTTTGCTTGTGGCGGTAATGATTTCTGCTTTAGCAGGTCGTGTACGTCATCAAGCTCGCACGGGTGTTGATCGAATTCGCGCCATGCGCCGCCTTTATGAGTTTACCCGTCGATTATCGACTTTAACTACGGTTTCGGATGTCACGGAGATAGCTGCTGCTGATATCTATGCGAGCCTTAATCGACAAACTGTTATTCTTCTTGGAGAGGACGGTGATTTAGCACTAAAGGCAGCGTGGCCGCCTGAGGACACATTAGATGCCGCTAGTATGAGCGCTGCGCGCTGGGCTTACATTCACGGCGACCCTGCGGGCTTTAATACATCAACGCTTCCTGCCGTACAATGGTACTTTATACCTTTGCGAACGCCACGTAATCAGGTCGGCGTTATTGGAATATCGCAACAAGGCCCCTCTTTAGACGCTGAAACCCAAACCTTACTTGATACGCTCGCTGAGCAAACGGCTGTGGCATTAGAGCGTAGTATGCTAACCCAAGAAATGGTGCAGGTGAAAACAATCGCGGAGACTGAGCGTGTAAGAAACACCCTTCTGGCATCAATTTCCCATGATTTCCGGACACCGTTGGCATCCATTATGGGATCAGCTACCAGCGTGTTAGAATATGGCGATAAACTAAAAGACTATGACCGGAAAGATTTACTAAATCAGATCAGGTCTGAGGCAGAAAGTCTCGATCAAATGGTTCGAAACCTTCTTGCTGTAACGAGGATTGATGCGGGTAACCTAGAGTTACGGTGGGAGTGGGTAGATTTGAGAGAAATTGTCGAACGCGTTGTCAGCACGGTATGGCGTCGTGGCGCATCACAATCGATAAATATCACTTGGTCTAATGATTTGCCGCTAATCCACGGGGATGCAGCACTTATTGAGCAAGCTATAGGGAATGTTATTGGCAATGCTGTTATCCATACTTTACCGGAAACACAGATTTCGATTCAAGCAAGCGCCGATAATCATAAGATTTCTCTTTGCATCAGCGATAACGGCCCAGGAATTTATCCCGAATCTCTTCCTTATATTTTTGAGAAATTTGTTAGGGGTCGGGAGGAAAATACTCATATAGAAAAAGCAGATGGTACGGGCCTTGGCCTAACTATTGCTAAAGGAATTATGGAGGCGCATGGTGGCTCAATCACGGTCCAAAGTTCTGTAGATTTTGACCATGGAGCTACCTTTACGCTTATCTTTCCTCGTGTCCCTGTGCCGTCATGAGCTCAAAAATCCGAGTCTTTATTGTCGATGATGAACCGGCCATTCTCCGGTTTTTGAAACCTGCCCTTGAAGCTAATAATTATGACATTCTTACTGCTGGCACTGTAGCAGAGGCCACGAAACGTATCGCTGTGGAATCGCCAGATATTATTGTGCTGGATCTTGGCCTGCCGGATGGTGACGGAAAAGAAGTTATTAAACGAGTCCGGGAGTGGTCTGATGTGCCCATCATTGTCCTTTCTGCCCGCGACCGCGAAATAGAAAAGATTGATGCGCTTGATCTAGGTGCCGACGATTTTATCAATAAACCTTTTGGTGTTGGCGAACTTATGGCGCGGATACGTACAGCGCTTCGCCACCGTATGCAGCGTCAAAACGAAAAGCCTATGCTTGTCGTGGGAAAGCTTACGGTGGATAATCTCCGGCATCGTGTAACCAAGGCTGGAGAAGAATTAAAACTGAGTCCCAAAGAATTCGAGCTTTTAACATTCCTTGCTCGGCACGCGGGGAAGGTTGTTACCCACAAGCAGATTCTGACCGCTGTATGGGGAGTTTCTCATACGGAAGACACTCAATACCTTCGGGTATACATCGGGCATTTACGGCAAAAAATTGAGGACAAGCCGGAGGACCCCACCATCCTCATTACTGAACCAGGGGTGGGTTATCGCATTGCCGATACAGAGTAAATCCATATCAGTTTCCGGACGGACTGAAACTATCCTCGGTAATAAGGATCGTAAGATCCTAGGCTTTAATTTTCGTTTCGTTTAAAGATCAGAGCTTCATTGTGAGGCCTGTAATTTAAGGTGTTTAGTCTGATGATTGTAATTTTTTCTTATGTGGGCGCGGCAATTGCTGAAATCGCCGGATGCTTCAGTTTTTGGGCGTGGCTAAAGCTGGGAAAATCCATCTGGTGGCTCATTCCCGGTATGGCTTCTCTGGCTTTATTTGCCTCTCTGCTGACATTCGTTGAAGCCGGCCATGCTGGTCGTGCATATGCGGCCTATGGCGGCGTTTACATTGTGGCTTCGGTTTTATGGCTTTGGCTTGTTGAGGGAGCTAAACCCGGGACAACAGATATGCTTGGGGCCGCGCTCTGCCTTGCTGGTGCTGCGGTTATTGTCGTGGGTGCGAAAATTAGCCCATAACTGGTTGGTATTTTTTCCATAGTTAGGGTGGTGAATGTTCTTTCTTGTAGGAATTTATACTGTAAATCTCGGTAGCTAAAACCCAAGCTTTCGTGTAGACGGACTGCGCCTAGGAAAAATTTACAAACCTTAGAAATCAGCCAAAGCGGTTAGCCTTCTAAGCTGGGAGTTGCAGGTTCGATTCCTGCCGGGGTCGCCAATATTTTAATTGATAATACGATATTTAGGGTCGCTATAAGTCTTCCCGAAAATTCTAATTTTTACGCTCAGTCTGTTTTCTTTTAAAAAATCCGCAGACAGGAAAAGCAGACTTAAAACAGATAGAAGCATCTATCTTTCTTTAGCGATGAATTTCAGTGCCGCGCCATTATTACAATAACGCAGGCCGGTCGGTTTCGGTCCGTCTTTGAACACATGGCCGTGATGCCCGCCGCAGCGTGCGCAGTGGTATTCGGTACGCGGGAGCAAGAGCTTATAATCAGTCTTAGTTTCGATATGACCTTCTAGCGCCTGGTAAAAGCTCGGCCAGCCGGTACCAGAATCAAACTTTGTAGCGCTGGAAAACAGTGGTAAATCGCACGCCACGCAGGCAAAGAGTCCTTCACGATGCTCATTTAGTAATTCGCTGGTAAAAGCTCGCTCAGTCCCTTCTTCCCGGAGAATGTTATATTGCTCTGGGTTTAGTTTCTTTTTCCATTCGGCATTTCGGATAGAAAGCTTTTCCATTGCTGAAGCAGCAGATACTGTGCCCGATTTAAAGTAAGAAGCAAAAGTCAGCATTATACCATTTAGCGAGAATTTCATAAATTTTCTACGTTCCATAAGTATACTCAATTAACAATTCATTGTGATGCTTTTAAACTTGCAACGGCACTCTTCCTTACTATGATGTCGTTGAACGCTTTATTCATAAATTCGCACCGCAAGGCTGCATGGTTACATCGAAAAATCTATATTTTGATAAATATCAGGAATTGACCGCGCTTTTTCGCGCCGGTCTGGACGGTGATGCCGTAAGCTACAACTGCTTTCTGCAAGCTGTTACTCCCATTATGCGGCGTATTGCCTGTCGGAAGCTTTCTCCCACTGATGCGGAAGATACTTTGCAGGAGATATTGATTTCTATCCATAAAGCCCGCCACACTTATGATGGTAAGCGTCCGATTATGCCTTGGTTGCTTGCCATTGCCCAGTTTCGTATTAATGATGCACTGCGCAAAGCCTATGCCGCCTCAAGTCGCGAGATGATTGATATTCATGAACTGGCGGAAGTATTGTCTGATGTAACTGAAACCGGCTCAAGCAGTGAATCCGTTAATGTATTACTGGAGAACATTCCTGAGCGTGAGCAACGTATTTTAACAATGATGCATGTAGAGGGTTATACTGCTGAAGAAACTGGACTAAAGCTTGGCATGAAAGCATCTGCTGTGAAAGTTGCTGCCCACCGTGCAGTGAAGAAAATTCGTGAGAAATTTTGAACATGAGCATCTCTGATCTAATTACCAGTTTAAGCCAGGAATCGCCGAGACCGAGCCTAAAGCCACCGGGATATTTTGCTGCACGCCTTGGCACAGTGTTAGCGGCTTATGGCATCGGCATTCAGTTTTTCTTGCAACTCAGAACAGACCTGCTCGTGCAATTTAGCCGTCCAATGTTCACGTTGGAAATTCTGCTTCTGATCTTGCTGACTGTGTTTAGTGCCACCGCAGCTCTTCTTGTCATGTATCCGGATGTGTATCAGAAGCCGCGCCTACTAAAAGCACCATATATCGTATTTGTAGCACTAGGAGCTTTCATGTTGGGTCAACTCCTTTTGCCGCACGATACACGCATGGTAATTTTGCCTCTTGATGATGGCCAGGCTATGGAATGCACGATTTGCATTGCAAGCGTGGCGTTGCTGCCTTCTGCGTTGATCTTAGCGCTGCAGCTTAAAGGCGCAAGCATTCACCCTTGGCGGGCGGGGTCTTTTGCAATCCTAACGGCTACAGGCATTGGCTGTCTTACGCTAAGACTTTCTGAAGCGAATGATTCACTTCTTCACCTAGTCGTTTGGCATTACATACCCACCTTATTTTTTGCGGCGCTCGGTGCCTTTATCGGACGATTGGTGCTTCGCTGGTAAAAAAGTCCCTTGATGTAACCGGATAACTTCAGACCTCGAATACAGGTCATAATGCTTTCGCGCTCAGCTGAAGGATTATATCTTGAAATCTTACGGAGGCTTTTATGTCTAATACCAAGACCCTTGCTACTGCTGCACTCGTTGGGCTGCTAAGTGCCGGTACTTTCACTGTAAATGCTCACGCTGCAGGTGATGCGATGCAAACGCAGGCGACCGGACAAAAATCGATCGAAAAACACGCATGTAAAGGCCAGAATTCTTGCAAAGGCAATGGTGGCGGTGACAAAGCGCATTTCGGGAAAAATTCCTGCAAAGGTAAGGGTTCTTGCGCGACAGACGGTAGCAAACCGGCTAACTAATGCATGAGCAAAGGGCGGGAGTACAACAATCTTCCGCCCTTTGATTTAAGCGCCCTACATGAACACAGCATTTCCTTCTCTGGGCTTTGGCCTTGGCTTACGGCCTGAACATTATCCATATATTTTTGATTACGCACCAAAAGTGGATTGGTTCGAGATCATCTCTGAAAACTTTTGGATACCGATGGTAGGCCAAAGCGCAACTTATCCCGTATCAAGGAGCGCTACCCCCTTGTTATGCATGGCGTATCACTTTCCATTGGAACGGTAGATCCGCTGAATTCTGAATACTTGCAGAAATTAAAGTCGTTGATTGATTTCGCTGAGCCCGCATGGATTTCTGATCATCTCTGCTGGACAGGTGTAGCTCATAAAAACACTCACGATTTACTACCGGTGCCTTACACTGAGGAAGCACTGAAACATATTGTCAGCCGCATCAAACGTGTTCAGGATTACTTGGAGTGACCAATCGCATTTGAAAACCCGTCCACTTACATCGAATTCAAAGGTTCGCGCATACCAGAAGCTCAGTTTATTGCCCACATGGTTAATGAATCAGGCTGTAACCTGCTACTGGATGTAAATAACGTCTACGTCACATGTTACAATCACCGACTGGATGCAAAGGAGTATATCGACACGTTGCCATTAGAGCGCTTGATTCAAATTCATCTCTCTGGGCACAGAAACCACGGCACCCATATAATTGATACACATGACAATCACGTAGCGGATGAAGTCTGGCAGATCTATAAATATGTTATTCATTGCGCGGGGCACATGCCCAACATCATGGTAGAGTGGGATGATAGAATCCCCTCATTTGAAGTGTTATATGGTGAACTAAGCAAGGCAAAAATAGCGGCGAACGATGCCAAGAATTATGCACCGTTACCCGATCTGGCGCAGGAGAAAGTGCCACAGCATCCGGACAATGAAATGCCGTTGCTAGAAGCGCAGGCGCATTTGCAATATGCCATTATGCAAGGCAAACATTTTGACAGTCAGCCAGGCAAATGGATTCGTAGTAAGAAGCAGTTTTCTCCTCAGGAGCAGCTTGATATTTATATCAGCGCCTACCGTTGGCGCTTGCAAGAAGTAGTGGCAGAAGATTATCCAGTGTTAAAAATCTACCTGGGAGATGTACGTTTCGCAGCATTGATTGAAGCTTTTGTAGAGAGCGAGAATTCCGATCCTTTTAATATTGGTCGCTTTGCGCTCAAACTTCCAAATTTTATCAAAACATACTTGCCGCAAGAATGCTTTACCCATGAGCTCTTGACTATCTATTGGAGAAGAAATTCTTACTTTAACGATAGCAACGCTATTCCGTTTTATGGATCTCAACAATCGCATCAATCGTAGGCAACTGTTTTTAGTTTCAGAAGTCACGCTAAACTAGTCCAAGTGTCAGTTAAATATCGACTCGGTACCGCTTCAAAAAAGCTGATATCATAAATACAGATAATCGCCAGATTATCGATTAAAGGCCTGCAAATTTCCATAAATTCGAATATTATCTTTTATTAACAATGAGATAAAAAAACTTGCCAAGGAGGGTAGGGGCGACTATCCCTTATGCCCATCGAAAGCCACTCAAGAGGTTAATAATGCGATGGCCGGCGCGCACCCTTGCGGTGCTGCTGATCTTCCTCTTCTTGCCTGGTATTACTTTTGCGGCCCAGGCCAAAAAAGCTAAATTCATTAGCTGTGTTCCTTATGCGCGTACTGTCTCCGGCGTTATGTTGAGAGGCGATGCACATACATGGTGGAAGTCGGCAGAAAACAAATACCTTCGCACACACCAGCCAGCTAAAGGCGCCGTTATGGTCATGTCGAAGACGCCGCGATTGCCGCGTGGGCATGTGGCAATGGTGTCTTCCGTGCTTTCCGATCGAGAAGTGCTTCTTGATCATGCCAATTGGTTAAATCGTGGCCAAATTCATAAAGATATTCTCGCTGTTGATGTTTCTGCCAAAAATGATTGGTCACTTGTGCGCGTTTGGCATCAACCTACCAAGTCCCTGGGGTGGAATAGTTACAAGGTAAGTGGATTTATCTTACCGGATCCAGAGCCGATAGTTGCTTCCGCAAAGGCACCTTCCAACACTCTAAAGGATGAGAAGGATTTGGTAGCCGGTGACAGAGGCGGGGACATTCCCCTAGATGAGAGTGTGTCGACACCTGATCCGGTCGTGTTGCCTAGTCTTAATATAGGTCAAGAGTAAGTCTGGCTTTACCTGATCGTCGTTCCCGAGTATTTAATCTTTAGGCTTCTCGTAAAAGGAATTTGCGTTGACCAGTAATAATCGGTCAACATCACGCACATGACCAAAACTTATCCCTCTGCGGCTGTTATCGCTCTACTGTGTTCAGTTACGTGCTTCGCGATGGTCGACGGCTTGGGTAAATATTTGGTTGAGTCATCCTATCCTGTGGCGCAAATTGCTTGGGCAAGAAACTTCTTTTTCCTAATTGCGCTTGTCGCCCTGACGCCGCCACGTTTATGGCCTCTTATGGTTCGTACGCGCCGGCCTTGGGCAATTATTGGCCGTTCAGTTTTACCCTTAGCGACAACCACTCTAGTAATTGTGGGAATCCGGCAAATTCCTTTGGCGGATGCAACTGCTATTCTCTTTGTTGCCCCCTTAGTTATGACAGCTTTATCTGTACCTCTTTTGAGAGAGCGTGTTGGTATCCATCGCTGGATGGCTGTGATTGTCGGATTTGTCGGCGTTCTTGTAATTACGCGGCCAGGTTATGGTGGATTTGGATTAAGCGCCGCCATTCTTGTCGCTGGTGCGTGTCTTTCCGCTCTTTATCAATTGCTGACACGGGTTTTACGCGTAACCGAAACACCTGAAGCGATGACTTTCTACACCGCCCTTATCGGTACCCTTGTTGCAGCCATAGCTTTACCTTTTGATTGGGTATGGCCGGATTTAATGGGATGGGGATTTTTAGCGGCTTCAGGATTAGTTTATGGCTTGGGGCAGTTTTTATTGGTCAAAGCTTTCTCCGAAGCAGAAGCATCACTTTTGGCGCCATTTCTTTATGCGCAGATTGTAGGTGCAGCGGTGATAGGTTATCTGGTTTTTGATGATTGGCCGGATATGATTAGTATGCTAGGGACGATGATCGTCATCGTTGCAGGTCTTTACGTTGCTTGGCGTGAACAGATTGCCGCAAAACGAGAGCAGCGACTTAACGCGACTTTGTCGGCTACACCACAGAAATAATAGAGGCTAGTCCGAATAGGTGACGACGCGCTGGTTTTGTTCGCCAAGGCCAGTAACACCGAGGCGTATCCTATCGTCTGATTTTAGAAAAACGTTGGGTTTCTGACCAAGACCCACTCCTGGTGGTGTGCCTGTGGAAATAATGTCGCCTGGAACAAGCGTCATGAACTGGCTGATATAAGAAATAAGATATTTAACTCCAAAAATCATAGTGGATGTCGAGCCGGTTTGATATCGCTTGCCGTTGACATCAAGAGACAAAAATAAGTTTTGTGGATCCTTAATTTCGTCGGTTGTCACAAGCCAAGGTCCGATGGGAGCAAAACTATCGGCGCTTTTGCCCTTTATCCACTGCCCACCGCGTTCACTTTGGAAATGACGTTCGGAAACATCATTGACGATACAATAACCGGCAATGTGCGTTAGGGCATCAGACTCTTTTACATAGCGACAGATAGATCCAATAACGACCCCCAGCTCTACTTCCCAGTCAAGCTTCATAGAGTTTTTTGGCTGAATAATATCATCATTTGGCCCGCTAATAGCTGATGTATGTTTACTAAAAAGAATGGGTTCGTGAGGGATTTCGGCGCCGGTTTCTGCGGCATGGTCCGAATAGTTCAAGCCGACGCAAATAAAGTTTGGAACGCGGCCAATACAGGGCCCAAGTCGTATAGAGGCAGATACAATGGGTAAGTCATTGATAGCGAGACCGCGGATATAATCAAGCCCGCGTTGCGATAGGATTTCACCTTCTAGGTCGTGGAAGTAGGCAGATAAATCACGGATGTGGCCTGAAGAGTCCAGAAAGCCAGGTTTTTCTTCGCCCTTTTTCCCCCAGCGCAATAGTTTCATTGTTTTCTTCCCTAATCAGTTATCCTGCCTCTTTATTTCAATGGGAGTTTCGAGGAATTTTAGCGCCGACATGCTGATAGTGTGTGGCAGATTCGATACATCCTCCTGTTGAAAGCTGACCGACGGTGGCGCGATACAATTCTTGCCAAGGTGTATGATTTTCGAGTTTAGGCGCTTTGTAACGGTCATGCCGCGTTTTCAACTCAGCATCAGAGATTAAAACATCAGCACGACCTTTATTCAAATCGATGCGAATTTTATCACCTGTTTCAAGGAGAGAGAGATTTCCACCGGCGGCGGCTTCAGGTGAAGCATTTAAAATGGATGGTGAACCACTCGTTCCGCTCTGGCGACCATCTCCCATGGTAGGTAATTCAAAAATACCGCGCTTAATAAGATCATCAGGGGGCTGCATATTCACAACCTCTGCTGACCCAGGATATCCAATAGGACCGGTACCCCGGATAACCAGCATACAGGTCTCGTCAATCTTAAGATTTGGATCGTTAATCCGTGCGTGATAATCTTCCGGCCCTTCAAAGACGATGGCACGACTCTCAAAAATGCCTTCGTGACCCGGCTGCTCAAGATATTTCTTACGAAAATTGTCGCTGATGACGGATGTTTTCATAATTGCCGCATCAAATAAGTTACCTCGTAAGATAGCAAAACCTGCTTTGGTTTTAAGGGGCTTGCCATAAGGATGGATCACGTCCGGATCTGATGTCTTGGTATGGGAGGTGTTTTCTTTGATCGTACGACCATTGGCGGTTAAAACATCGCCATGAAGTCGACCAGCAGTAAGTAATTCATGCATAACCGCTGGGACACCACCTGCACGGTGATAGGCTTCACCGAGATACTGGCCTGCAGGTTGGCAATTGACGAGAAGAGGGACATCATGACCATAGGTTTGCCAATCGTCGATAGACAGATCGACACCGATATGACGGGCAATTGCTGTAACGTGAGGTGGGCAGTTTGTTGATCCGCCGATGGCAGACGTAACGACAATGGCGTTTTCAAAAGCTTTGCGAGTCAGAATTTTTGTGGGAGTCAGGTCTTCGTCGACCATTTCCACAATTCGTTGCCCTGTAGTATATGCCATTTGTCCGCGCTCACGATAAGGTGCAGGAATGCTAGCACAGCCAGGCAGTGACATACCCAAGGCTTCGGCAACGCTATTCATCGATAAGGCAGTACCCATGGTGTTACAATGACCATCGCTCGGCGCCGAAGAGCACACCATGTCCATGTATTGATCATAAGTTAATTTGCCCGCAGCGTGAAGTTTACGTGCTTCCCATAAAACAGTACCAGAGCCTACTAGTTTTCCTTGCCAATGCCCATCCAACATAGGTCCGCCAGAGAGTACAATTGCGGGAATATCTACTGTTGCTGCAGCCATGATGCAGGCGGGTGTGGTCTTATCGCAGCCAGTGGTTAAAACAACACCGTCTAGAGGATAGCCATAAAGAATTTCGACCAAACCAAGATAAGCAAGATTACGATCGAGGGCAGCTGTAGGCCGTTTGCCGGTTTCTTGAATAGGATGAACGGGAAATTCAATGGGTATGCCGTCGCCGTCTCGGATGCCCGCTTTCAAACGTTCAGCAAGCTTGACATGAATACGATTACACGGCGCGAGATCACTGCCCGTTTGAGCAATACCGATAATTGGTTTTCCTGACTGTAATTCAGCACGAGTTAGCCCGTAGTTAAGGTAACGTTCGATATAGAGTGCTGTCATCCCGGGGTCACTTCGATCATCAAACCAAAGCTGACTCCGCAGCCGTTTTTTATGTTCATCTTGTTTGGCCATGGATTCTCCCTTATCTGGCATTCCCCATGATTTTAAGCGATTATGCCGCGTCTTTCTTTATTCAATCAAGAAACGTATTGCTTGCTATGCAAAGTGTAATTCATTTATCAGGTATAAGGTCATAAGGGGAAATACATGCGGATTGCCGCTATAGGAGAATGTATGATGGAGCTGTCGGGGAAACCCGCAGAAGGGCTTCGTCTTGGCTATGGGGGAGATACGCTGAATACGGCAATCTATCTTGCGCGCCTTGGTGTATTCATCGATTATATAACGGCTTTAGGCGATGATCCTTTTAGTGCCTCCATGATAACGGCTTGGCGCGAAGAAGGTGTTGGTGTTGGCAACGTTATCCAAATAAAAGGCAGAATGCCGGGCCTTTATATGATTTCCGTTGATCAAAAAGGTGACCGTCGTTTCTTTTATTGGCGAGATCGGGCACCTGCTCGGGACATTTTCTGTCTCCGTGAGGCAATACCTGTTTTGGATAGCTTGAGCAATTATGATTGGATTTACTTATCTGGAATTAGTCTGTCTCTTTATGGCGATGAGGGCCGAGCCAAACTCAATAAATTATTAGATAAGGCGAGAGAAAAAGGAGTGAAGATTGCCTTTGACTCAAATTATCGTCCCGCAGGCTGGTCATCCATTGTCGCTGCCCGAGAAGCTTATGATAATTTGCGTCAACGTTGTGATTTAGCTTTAAGTGGGATCGAAGATGAAAAGCCCCTTTATGGCGACCGTGATGCCTTGGCGACGGTTCAACGCCTTCGCGCATCGGGTATTGCAGAAGTTTCGGTCAAAACAGGCGATACAGGAAGTATTGTTTGGACACAAGGTATGGAGTCTCCTGTAATAGTCCAAGCAGCGAATGTTCCACAGGTGATTGATACGACAGCCGCTGGAGATAGCTTTAATGCTGGGTATCTAGCCGCACGTCTTATGCAAGGCAGGGATGGTCCCGCTGCAGCAAAAGCAGGTCATAAGTTGGCTGCATCTGTTATTCAGCATCGTGGCGCCATCATTCCAAGGGAGGCAATGCCCAATGAGGAATAACAAAGGCGATATTGAAAGTTTTTTGACTCGGTCGCCAATTATCCCGGTATTAGCAGTAGATGATCCCAGTGTAGCAATTGAGCTAGCTCAAGCGCTAGTTGCGGGAGGGCTGACAGTTATCGAGGTAACTTTGCGCTCGCCGCGTGCGAGCGAAGTCTTAAAAAGGATGGCGTCAGTTAAAAATGCGATTGTCGGTGCTGGCACTATTTTAACGGCTGAACACGCAGATATAGCGATCAGATCGGGTGCTAAATTTTTGGTCTCACCTGGTACGACTCCCAAACTTCTTGATGCCGCAGAAAATTGGCCCATTCCTTTGTTGCCAGGTGTTGCAACATCGAGTGAAATTATGCAGTCGGTTGATTATGGCTACAGGTTTTTAAAGTTTTTCCCGGCTGAGCCGGCGGGCGGTGTGACGACGATAAAATCATTTGCCGGTCCTTTTCCACAGGTAAAGTTTTGCCCAACGGGTGGCATTGATGCTGAGAAGGCCAAAAGTTACCTGGCTCTCTCTAATGTTGTTTGTGTAGGTGGGTCTTTTGTAGCGCCGGAATCTCTAATCTCTGCCCGTGATTGGCCTGGAATAACTAAATTGGCGAAAGCAGGAGTACGATAAACTACATTGTCTTAATGGCACCAATGGCTGGGCGTGGATCGTCGATCACATAAGATTCGTGTTTAAAAACTTTCAGGCCGCTATTTTTGTAGGTCGCGACGGCTTTAGGGTGATCAAAAATGCAAGTATGCAGCCAAACCCGCTTAGCATTTTTCATCCAAGCCAACCGAATAACCTGATCCAAAAAATATGGGCCTAGTCCTCGCCCCACAAAATTAGGAAGTAGTCCGAAAAAACCAATTTCAACATTAACAGGATCACGACGGTCTATTTCGGCATATCCCACGACAGCGTCATCTTGTGAAAATAGGTGAACCTCAACCTGCGGGTCATGGATGATGGCTGCTAAAGCTTCATCAGTAATCAGTTTACGAACATGCCACATCCACTGGGAGCCAACGGCATCGTAGATCCACCGGTAAAATTCAACGGTTGGTCTTTCCATGAGTGTAATGACAAGATTGGGCTCTGGCGGTTGGCGCTCCGGTTTAGAAGGAGGTTCCACCATTTCAAGATAAATAACCTCCATCCATAGCTTATTAGGTGGGACGGCAGGTCGCTCACTGGGGGATGAAAATGTTTCCCTAATCATGGAGCTTTTGCAGTTTTGGGGTCGCTGGCCCATTCGCTCCAAGATCCATCGTAAACAGGCACATCCGAGTAGCCAAGAAGATGAAGTCCTACAGCCAAAACGCAGGCCGTGACACCGGAGCCGCAACTTGTTGCTATTGGTTTATCAAGCGCTACCCCAGCTTTTACAAAACGCTCTTTGATTTTCTCTGGTGACAGGAACGTACCGGTGTCTGTATCCATGATCTCTCCGAAAGGAAGATTAAGGCTGCCGGGAATGTGACCGGAAGGCATGCCGGGCCGAAGTTCGGGCAGGGTGCCATTAAACCGGCCAGCGGCACGCGCGTCCAGAATTTGCTCGGCCTTATTTTTAAGATTATTGATGATAGACTTTTTATCCCGAACAAGATGGGATTTAAACTGCGATTTAAATCTCTGTGCGGTTGGTGTGGTGTGCTTATTCGCCAGAGGGCGATTTTCTTTGACCCATTTCGCCAGTCCACCATCGAGTATGGCAACATTATCATGGCCAAATACGCGAAACATCCACCAAACTCGCGGTGCGCCAATCATGGAAGTGTTGTCGTAAACAACGATCCGATCGTCGCTGCCCAAACCTAAGGCGCCAACTTTTTCTGCAAAGAATTCGGGCGTTGGCAGCATGTGCGGAAGTGGGTTGCTCTTATCTGATATATCGTCGATACCAAAAGTCACAGCACCTGGGATGGCGCGTTTTTGGGCAAATTCCGCTTGAGCCTCACGGCCCATTCCTGGAACAGTATAGGTTGCATCAACGATACGGAGATTAGAGTCTTTGAGGTGTTCAGCCAGCCACATGGTTGATACTAAGGGGCCAAAAGATGTTTTTGCCATAAGAGTCCCTAATTTATAAATTGGAAAATCCAAGAACGACCCGTCGATTTTGCCGGCCCTTCTTTTCTATTTTAACCACCTCTATAGAACCGATTTCTTTCGTTCGCCGAACATGTGTACCGCCACAGGGCTGTAAATCCAAGTCTTCGATTTTAATAATACGAACAGTCCCTGACCCCGTGGGAGGTTTAACGCTCATTGTTTTGACGAGTTCGGGTCTTTCGTTAAGTTCTTCGTCAGTTATGGATGCCGCACTGACAGGATAATCACCTTGAATCATTGCGAGTAGCTTTTCATTAATCTCTTCTTTCGTTATGGTCATCTCAGGAATATCAAAATCCAGCCGGCTACGTTCTGCACCAACCTGACCTCCCGTTACGGGATAGGATAAAACAGCAGATAAAAGATGTAAGGCCGTGTGCATCTTCATATGATTGTAACGTCTTTCCCAGTCCAGAATCGTGGTTATTTTCATTTTAGAGATTGGCTTGGGAGTCTGCGGATCAAGTACATGGATTATTTCATTAGGAAGTGCGCCTTTAATCGTATCAATAACAGTAAGACGCTCCCCATTCTCTAATAAAAGATGGCCCGTATCACCCGGTTGACCACCACCCATTGGATAAAAAATTGTTTGATCAAGAACGACGCCTTCATTTTTGACATCAATAATTTCTGCGAGACAAGTTTGCAAATAAGCATCGTCCTGAAAAAGCGGTAAAGTTTTGCTCATAGGTCTGCCTTATTAAACTTTTTTTAGACCGATCTGTCGTAAGTCATCGATTGCGGGAGAGGATTTCAACCATGAAGGAAAGGGTAAACCTTTTTGCTGCAAAAATGCGGGGCTAAAAAGTTTCGAGCTATACCTTACGCCACTATCACACAAGATGGTAACGATAGTATGACCAGGGCCAAGTTTCTTGGCGAGACGGATGGCACCGGCGACGTTTATTCCGGATGATCCTCCAAGGCAAAGACCTTCATGTTGAAGAAGATCAAAAATAATGGGCAAAGCTTCTTGATCGGGAATCTGAAAAGCATCGTCAATAGGAGCGTCTTTAAGATTTTCTGTAATCCGACCCTGGCCGATACCTTCTGTAATTGAACTGCCCTCCGCTTTAAGCTCGCCATTTTTATAAAAGTTATACAAGGCGGCTCCTAGAGGATCAGCAAGTGCAATACAAATTTTTTTGTTGCGCTCTTTTAGAGCTAATCCTGTGCCTGCAAGTGTGCCGCCCGTACCTACAGCCGCTACAAAACCGTCTACTTTACCTGTTGTTTGTTGCCAAATTTCAGGACCTGTAGTTCGGTAATGCCCGTCGCGATTAGCGGTGTTATCAAATTGATTAGCCCAGATGGCTCCAGATTTTTCTGTTCTAGCCAGGTGTTCAGCGATCCGCCGGGACACATGGACGTAGTTATTGGGGTTGTGATAAGGCGCAGCGGGAATTTCTATCAAGGTTGCGCCATATAGCCGGAGCATGGCTTTCTTTTCTTCACTTTGTGTATCTGGAATAACAATGACAGTGCGATAGCCGCGAGCGTTTCCTACTAAAGCAAGACCAATTCCTGTATTGCCAGCAGTGCCTTCGACTACAACCCCTCCTGGTTTAAGCCGCCCATCGCGTTCAGCAGCCGCAATAATAGCCAAAGCGGCCCGATCTTTTACTGATCCTCCTGGGTTTAAGAATTCGGCTTTGCCCAAAATCCGACATCCCGTGACGTTAGATGGGCCACGCAATTCAATTAATGGCGTATTACCAATAGCTTCAATGGATCCGGAGCGAATTCCTAACGACACAGCTTTTCTCGTTAATAATCAATAATGGTTAGCGAAATGGGCCAGCATGCCTTACCAAAAGCTTCCTACCTTAAAGAGTAAGATTATGAGTATTTGCTTATGGCCGCAAAAAATCTATTATTTTGATAGAAAAGGAGACGGCAATGTTGACGATAGGCGATCCAGCACCCTGGTTTGTAGCCGCATCAAGTGTAAACCCTCGGTTTGATTTCAGTCAGGCTGCGGGCCGCCATATTGCTCTATGTTTTTTTGGTTCGGCAGGGAATGCTGAAGTTGCCCGCATGATAAAGTCGCTTCATGAGCCGGCTAATCTTATTGACGACACCCGGATCAGCTTTTTTGGTGTGAGTAATGATCCCGCCGACGAAAAGCGAGAAGCGACCCAGGCGCGGGTTCCCGGGATTCGTTTCTTTTGGGATAATAACCGAGAAGTTGCCAAATTATACGATGTTGCTCAGCGTTTAGGGAACGCTAAGGGAGCAACGCCAGTTACCTTTTTGTTAGATCCTTTTTTACGTGTTTTAGGCATTCTGAGTGGTTTATCTCCAGCGGAACATGCTCGGGCATTAATGGCGGCAGTTATTGCCTTGCCGACACCCGTGAAACCAGAGCCGGCGCCACAAATTGCTCCTGTTCTTATTATCCCACGGGTATTAGAGCCCAGTTTTTGCCGTACGCTTATAAATCTCTATAATCAGCATGGCGGTGAAGATAGTGGTTTTATGCGGAACGATAACGAGGGCCGCACTTATGGTATGATCGATTATCGGTTCAAGAGACGACGCGATCATAATATTGAAGATGAAAATGTGCGTCGAGGTCTTGCAACAAGAATTAAGCAGCGGCTGCTTCCTGAAATTCAGAAAGCTTTTCAATTCAATGTGACCCGAATCGAGCGATATATTGTTGCGTGCTATGACTCAAAAGAAGGCGGTTATTTCAAGCCTCACCGGGATAATACAACTAAGGGAACAGCACACCGACGGTTTGCTGTAACCATGAATCTCAATGCAGAAGAATACGAAGGTGGAGATTTAATGTTCCCCGAATTTGGAACCCGAACCTACCGGGCGCCAACGGGCGGAGCTGTCGTCTTTTCATGCTCGTTATTACATGAAGCGACACCGATCCGTAGTGGATTGCGTTATTGTACCTTACCCTTTCTGTATGACGATGCTGCGGCAAAGATACGTCAAGAAAACCTTCAGTTTATGGCACCTACTGACGAATGGAAAAATGCCAATGAGGGCAAGTTAGACGACATCAGTAAGCCCATGGAGCCGTCCAAAGCCTCCTCAGCCGCATCTGGTTAAACGCTAGCAACTGTAGTTAGCGCATTATCGAAGCGATGATTGTCTAGTGCGGGGGTGCGACTATGCGCGCCCTAGCCCAGGCTGCGGGTAGCGCAATTTATTGGCTTATATCCATATTTCAGCCGCTGAAATCCGCGGTTTTCAAGCAAAATAACAAAATTAAAATACGCCCATTTCCAACCGGGAATAGGCCGACTATAGTCCCCCCCAAGCCGGGGAGCACAACGGCAGCCATCTCATAAGGCAAATAAGAAGTATGCCGGGTGAAAAAGGGAAAATAGGGGCAGTCAGCAAAAAGGCTGTGCTCTTTAAAAATGCATTGGCGCGATGCGGACTATGGGGATCTGCAGCGGTGCTGCTTGTTATGTGTGTGTCCTTTTCCGCTCAGGCAGATGTGGCGCAAGGTCGGGCAGCTTATCTTGCTGGCAATCATAGGCAGGCGCTACGTGAGCTAGAACCGCTGGCAAGTGCCGGTGATCCAGAAGCTCAACTGTTGATTGGTTCGCTTTATTTGCATGGCCATGGAGTTCGTCGTGACCCTGAGCGAGCAATCACCTATATAACCAGTGCCGCTCAGCATGGTCGAGTAGAAGCGCAGACGTTGCTGGGTTTTATTTATTACTACGGAACCGGCTATGCGCCCGATGATAAAATCCGTGACTTTGGCAAGTCGGTGGAGTGGCTAACTCAGGCGGCAAGTGGCGGTGATAGTTTCGCCCAATACCTCTTAAGTCAACTTTATGAATCAGGTGTGGGCACATCACCTGATCGGGCAAAAGCCTTAGAGTGGAGCCAAAAAGCCGCCGAAAAAGGTAACGCAGGTGCAAGGGTCTTAACAGGTTATCTTTTGGTTCGCGATTTTCCTTCAGCGGCGAATCTAATCGAAGCTTATACGCAATTTGATAAGGCTGCAGCTGTAGGATATCCTGGTGCTGGCGATAATCGCGCGCAAATGAAGACATTGCTTGTGGCCAATGATTTATGGGACACGGCTTTAAATGCGCCGGTATCACCGGATAAAGTCGGCGGCGGGCGCGAGTTAGACCGGGTCTATGCTCAAGCCAAAGCTAAACCCCGTGATCCTCAGCTTCGCTTAGCCTATGCGAATCTTTTGCGTGCAGCGAATGCCCCGGATAAGGCAGCAGCAGAATATTGTGCAACATTAATCCTGAAACCTGATGATATAACAGCGCAAACACAATTGGTGCAGCTCGGAGCCTCTAATTGTCCGGCACTACGTGTTGCTAATGGCAGTTGGCTTTCTGCATCGAATACGACTTCTTCGACAAATGTTACTCCTACAGCTGCAGCCTCAACTATAGCGACATCATCTGAGTCATCCTTAACTGAGCCAAAGAAAGACTGGACTATACGCATTGGTGCGGGTGGGGTTTATGCCCCTGACTTTGAAGGATCAAACCGCCATCGTCCGGCAGCTGCGCCTATTTTTGATGTTAATTGGAAAGATCGCGTGCTGCTAACAACAAGATCTGATCTTTATATTGCCGATTTAAGTCCGCAGCTTTCCTTCAACGCATTGAACACTCAGATGTTCACATTAGGCGTGAGAGCTGGTTATGACTTTGGCCGTAAGTCTGATTACTACATTGAAGGCCTAGACGACATCGACCCGTATTTGAAACTCGGGGCTTATGGAATCATCAAAGTTGATAATTTTAAAGTTGATGTTGGATTTGATCACGATGTTATGGGCTCCACCGATGGTGGGGTTTTAGATGTTGGTCTGGGATATAGCTTCAAATTCCCAACACGAACTGCATTCGATGTTCGAGTTGGATCAAGGTTTGCAACAGAATCTTGGATGGAAAGTTATTACGGTGTTTCTGTGGCTGAATCTCTACGTTCGGGTATGCCATTTTACGACGCCGAAGCAGAATTCAAGGATATCTCTTTATCCGGAAATTTGACGCAAGAAATTACGGATCATTGGTCTTTATTGGCGTATGCCCGGATCATGCGCTTGATTGGCGATGCAGATGAGAGTCCTGTTAGCCATTCAGAAATGCAAGGGAGTGGTGGCTTGGGCGTTGCTTACACATTTTAACCGATAGAAGGGGAATTAATGTCGGAGGAAAATCGCATCAAGCAACTTAATGAACAGTATGTGCGAGCATCATTAGAAAGTGATGTAGAATGGTATCGGCGGCATCTAACAGAAGATTTTATTTGTATCGATTCCGACGGATCGGTCCTTAACAAGGCAGCCTTTTTGGACCAAACAGCGCAAGGATCAGACCTAGTTTCTTATAATTTAGACGAAGTAAATATTCGATTTTATGGTGACGTCGCCTTGGTGCGTGCAACGGGTTCATGGAAAGCAAAAAATGGTCGCCCAGGTGTAAGCCGATATACGGATATTTATGTTCGATCCGGCGATGATTGGCGTGTTGTGTCAGCGCAAATTACGCGACCCGTTATATAGACCGCTTCATAGTGACGACACCAAGATTTATATAAAAATAGCAAGCCCCCACCGATTTGATGGGGGCTTGCCGAAGGGGCTTTCCGGACGCGGGGAGGGGGAGTTCCGTTCCGCCCCTATGGGTATTACTACTTAGGCTTATTCGCTTTATCCTGCATCCGTTGCTGATGCATGGCTTCACGCGCAGTCTTCATTTCTTCCTGAGTAACCTTACCGTTACGATCAGCATCTAGGCGAGCAAATCGCTTGTCGCTTGCAGCTTCAGATTCAGCTTTTGAAATCGTGCCGTCATGATTTGTGTCGATCATATCAAACCAACGTTTGCGGCCTTCTGCATGACGATATGGATCCGCATTTTTGTTTCCAAAGCGACCTGTTTGGGCAAATTCGGAAAATTCATCTTTCGTCACTTTGCCATCGCTGTTTTTATCGCTTTTGGTGAAAGCTTGATCGGTGTGCTCTTTCATGCGGGTAATCATTTGATCGCGAGCAGACTCTGCTTCGGCTTTGGTTACTGAGCCATCGTGATCGGCATCAACTTTATTAAACCAGTCTTGATGGTTGCCGCCTTTATGATGGCCTCCATGAGGACCGTGGTGATGCTTGCCACGCATCTCAGCCATTTCTTCTTGGGTGACCTTGCCATCATTGTTTTTGTCTAACCGTGAAAATGCGCGATCGCCTCTTGCGCGAAACTCTTCTGAAGAAATCGTACCATCAGAATTAGCATCAATTTTTTTCCACATGCGCTCACTGCGCACTTGATGTCGATCCTGGCTCATGGGTGCAGCAGTTGCGGCCGTGGTCATCAGTGTGACTCCAAGAACCGCAGCAGCGCTGCTGAGTAACAAGAATTTTGATTTCGTCTGCATAGTGGCCTCTCTAGACCCGGGGGAGCGGGCTCTCGTTGTTGATGACGAGACCATAAGAGAGATCATCTGAACGTTATCTGAATAACGGAATAAGATTTTAATGATAAAAGTTGAGCAATTTACTCACGGCAAAACGGAAAAAAGATTTGCGCGAAAAGCTGGCTCCCCGGGAGGGATTCGAACCCCCGACCAGCCGGTTAACAGCCGGCTGCTCTACCGCTGAGCTACCGAGGAATAATATGCCATGTGCTCAAGACGGCCGTTTATAGCAAAGGCCCGACACCTTGCAAATGATGATCGAGCAAAAACATGAATTAAATCTCTGGCCTGGGGAAAAAGGGAGGCCCGGGCCGGAATCGAACCGGCGTACGCGGATTTGCAGTCCGATAGATAGCCACTCTCCCACCGGGCCTTTATCTTTATATTTCAAGCACTTACAGCAACTCCCCAAAATCGGTTTTCCAACCTAATCCGTGGAGTTTTCCAACACAAGCTTATTTTTTCCCCTCTAATTTGAGGATCGCCGCCTTCGCTCTTAGGCGTTTATTCTCTCCCTCAGCGTACATTTTAGCCATGTTATCGGTCTTATGCCCTAGGACCGCTGCAATGTCACGTGTGTCACATCCTGCCTCCGCTAAATTCCTGGCTGCAGTGTGTCTTAGGCCGTGAAAGGTCAGGTTGTCGCCAAGCTTACCTTGATCTTTAAGCATCTTTATTCGGTTGAAGAACATGGTCTTAAAGCTGGCCTGTGTGTAAGGGCCGCCGTCTAGTCGGGACACGAGGTAGAGCGATCCCTTGTTACTTTGATCAAGCTCGTCTTTCAGCTTCTTGGGGGCTGTAAGGTATATCTCCTCGCCAGTTTTGCGCTGCTTCCACTGGATTGCATTACCGTCATAGGCCGACCTTAAGGCCCTAACCACATCACCTTCACGCATGCCGACATAGAGGCCTAGCGCCATACCAATTCTTAAGGCCCGTGGAGCGCCGTCCATAAAAACTTCGACCTCTTTATCTAACCATGGCCGGTTTTGCTTTGGCAGGTCTCGGGGTCTCGGGATCTTGGGAATGCCCATGGCGACATTAACTTTGGCCTTACCACGAGGAACTGCGTAGGAA
>Ga0075163_10001559_pt1 | contig 30943 bp, 21 predicted proteins | sample JI1023141ADNA_FD_71478 | JGI IMG/M metagenome (GOLD analysis project Ga0075163, IMG submission 71478) | Wastewater effluent complex algal communities from Wisconsin, to seasonally profile nutrient transformation and Carbon sequestration -... | ecosystem: Engineered > WWTP > Effluent > Algae...
GTAGTATTGTTTGACACACCTTGGGACACAACACAATTCCAGACCTTGCTTGACAGCATTGCCAACCGACACAATAATAAAGTTGTGGCGTGTATTGCAACTCACTTTCACGATGACAGAACAGCAGGACTTGAATATTATAAAAGCAAAAGCGTCAAAACGTATTCTTCAAAACAAACTTTTGATTTGTGTAAACAACATAACGAAAAACAAGCGGAATTTTATTTCACCAATGACACAACTTTTAATTTCGGCAATCACAGTTTTCAAACTTATTATGCAGGAGAAGGACACACTAAAGACAATATTGTAGTTTGGTTCAACGATGCTAAAATTCTTTATGGTGGCTGCTTGGTAAAAAGCACAGACAATAACGGACTTGGAAACATTGCCGATGCAAATTTGAACGAGTGGTCAGCTACCATTAAAAATTTAATGAAGAAATATCCGAAACCAACTTATCTAATTCCGGGACATTTCGGTTGGGCAAGTAATGAAGGATTACACCACACTTTAAAATTGCTCAGACAGAAATGAGAAGAAAAACTACTGGTAACAGCACATTGGCAATAGGCGGGGTTTCGTGCTCCGCAGACAGTTTAGAGGTAGCCGAAAGTTTTGTGCTCCGCATAAACAATTGAGGTAAAAATCCCGCCCATAGCGAAACTGCAAAACGATAAGTGGCATGTTTATTTTACTTTTTGGCGAAAAATAAAGGCCATTAAAAGTTGAATTTATTTCACAAGCCCTCCCCAAAAAACACCAAGTTTTAAAAACCATATTTTCACCCCATTTGCAAAATACTTCCTACACACCTTGTTAATACTATGCTTTAAACCAATTTAAATATTTTTATACAGGTTGTTCAACGCATTATTTATTGTTTTTGATTGGATGGATTTAGTTTAATGATGTAGTTGGTGCTAAATGTATATTTAGTATTTTTAAAGATGATTAAACATTACATGCATTTAGTTATAGATATGCGTGGATAATTTTTAGAAATTATCGGGTATAAGCACGTTAGCAGTAATTATAAATGAACCCTTATCTAACAATTTTAATTTGCTTCTTTTTGTTTTCATGTCAACCAATCTCCTATGACAAAAAGGATAAATATCCAATGGAGACCGTGAAGTACTTTTATTTAAATGAATTAGGAAGGAAACACTTTGTATTTCTTAAATATTTTGATCAAAGCGAAAATTCTGATGATGAACACGCAGAAGCTTTAACTTTTGATATTGATTCGTCGCAAAAGGGGTTTTATGCCAAAGATGAAAAACTAAGAAGAATCAATTGCCAATGGGATCGTGGTGGTGGTATGATTGAAATCGAGAGAGACACTGCACAAAATTATACAAGGCAAGGTACATTATATGGGATTATGATTAATGATACCACCTGGCTAGTATCTGCAGAATTACAATTTAACGTTGAATTTATAGCTTTCAAAAGATTTTTTATTCAAACAAGTAGTTGGCGAAAGGGAATGCAGAATTAATAACTACTGCTAACAGCGACTTTGCGCAATGTCTTATTTGGGGAGGACAGAAGGTAAATTAGCTTTGAAGCTCGCAGAAAATTTGTGCAAATAAAAATATTGCAATATAGTTTTCAGTAGAAATTTGGTTAATTTTATTGCAATATTTTTGACGAAACGACAGTGCTTCGTAGGCCCAAAATAAAATACCTCACCTGCAAGTCTAAAGGTTATGCGTCATACTTGGGCGACTGTGAAATATTTTATATTCGTACTTTACCAAAAATCTAAAAATAGATCAAACTTTAATACTTATTATAAAATGAAAAACAAACTTGTTCTAACAATAATAATATTAATCACATGCATAATGCAAAATATACATGCGCAAATTCCAAACTGGCTTTGGGCTAAAGATGCGTGGGGGAACAATAACGTTGAGGGAATTTCAACAGCCACTGATGGAAGTGGAAATGTTTATGTTGCTGGGTATTTTAAATATGGACCTATCAACTTTGACACAATTCAATTGACTGGCTATGGAGATTATGACTGCTTCCTTGCGAAATATGACTTTAATGGTAATTTTCTTTGGGCAAAAACAATAGGTGGGAATTCTATTGATAAGGTATATGATGTAAAAATTGATAATAATGGAAATGCTTTAATTACAGGTTTTTTTCTATCACCAACAATGAATATTGGCACATTTACCTTGAATAATAATGGCGGTGGTTCGGATATGTTTCTGATAAAATACGATGTAAATGGAAATGAGTTATGGGTATTATCAGAAGGTGCACTATCATTTGGTGGTGCTGAAGGTAATAGCATTATAACAGACAATATTGGTAATATCTTTGTTACTGGTAAATATATATTCTACCCAATAATATTTGGTGCCGACACTTTAGTTAATACGCTTGGCTATGATCTTTTTATAGTTAAATATGACAGTAATGGCAGTGTCATATGGGCTAATTCTGCTAATGCAAGTGGTGATGAAAAGCCTGCAGGAATTGCTCTTGATAACTTTGGCGATATTTATATTGCCGGAAATTATTATAATTCTAATTTAATTTTTGGAACGGACACCTTAGTACACGCTGCTCCAATTAATACTGATAATCGATTTGTTTTAAAGTTCGCTAATAATGGCAGTAAAGTTTGGGCAAGATCAGTTGGCGGAGCTTTTGGTGGTGGATCTTGTACAGATATTATTAAAGATAATAATGGAGATATTTTAGTTTCCGGCTCTTCAATTATAAAGTATGACATAAATGGCAATGTTATTTGGACTACGGCAGCAGGAGTATATCTTTATGGTGAAGGCATTGCCATCGATAACTTTAACAATATTTATATTACAGGAAGTTTTAATAGTCAACAAATTATTTTTGGCCCGGACACTTTAACAGCTTTTGGTATTTCTGATCCGTTTATAGCTAAGTACGACTTCAATGGCATCCCATTGCGAGCAACTAAAATGGGAGGCATGGCACAAGATGGAGCTAAAAGTATTGCGATTGATTTTGCAAATAATGTAATTGTTACAGGCTCTTATAAGAGTATGTATTTTTACCCATTAGGGCTAAGTAATGGGTCTTCCGGAGTATATAATTATATGTATGTAGCTAAAACGTCAGGGCTTATCTCGGGCCTTTATGAAAGGGGAAATATAGAAGAGAATATTAATGTCTATCCAAACCCCAGCGTAGGAAACTTCCATATTAATCTAAGATATTTTCCTAACAATAAAACAATTTTGACATTAAGAAATTTAATGGGACAAAAATTAAATGAAATAGTTTTAACAACAAAGGAATCAGAACTTAAACTTGACGAGCCGAATGGAATTTATTTCCTTACAGTTTCTAATGGCAAAGAAAATTATTCTACAAAAATTATCATTCAAAGATAATCAACCATAGTGTGCCTTCAAACAATTGTGCCTTGAACGAACAGTAGAACGAACGCACAACAACACATTTGCAATAGGAGGGGTTTCGTGCTCCGCTTACAGTTTTGTGGTAGCCGAAAGTTTTGTGCTCCGCATAATCAATTGTGGTAAAAATTCCGCCCATCGCGAAACTGCAAAACGATAAGTGGCAAGTTTATTCTACTTTTTGACCAAAAATAAGGACCACTAAAAGTTGAAGCTTTTTCACAAGCCCCTCCCCAAAAAATGCCAATTTTTTAAAAACCAAATTTTCCTACCATTTACAAAATACTCCCTACACACCTTGCTAATACTGTGCTTCACTCCAATTTAAGATTTTTAAAAATCAGGTAGTTCTACGTATTGTTTTTTTGTTTTTGTTTTGATTGGTTTGGGTGGATTTAATTTGATGATGTAGTTATTGCTAAATGTATATTTAGTATTTTTATAGATGATTGTGCATTTCATGTTTATTTATAGTTATGCGTGGTTGGTTTTTAGAAATTAATGGGTATGTGCAAGTTAGCAGCAAATTTAGGCAGACACAAAAAACAAACAGACAATAAATAGATCTGGAAATGGCAAAACCAAGAATATTCATAAGCTCCACATTTTACGACCTAAGACAGGTGAGGACTGACCTTGATACATTTATTGAAAATTTGGGATATGACCCAGTGAGAAATGAAGAAGGTGATATACCTTATGGAAAAGATGAAGCATTGGAAGAATATTGCTATAAAGAAATTAAAGCAGTGGATATTTTAGTTTCAATTGTTGGTGGACGATTCGGTTCTGAATCAAAGAGAAATAACTCATCTATTTCGCAGCTTGAATTAAAAACGGCATTAAAGGAAAATAAGCAAGTATATATTTTCATTGAAAAAAATGTTCTCTCAGAATATGAGACATATTTGATTAATAAAGACAACACAGCTATGAAGTATAGATATGTTGACGACACCAGAATTTATCAATTCATTGAGGAAATAAAAAACCTAAATGCAAATAATAATATCAAAGGTTTTGAATCAGCATCGGATATTTCTAAATATTTGAAGGAACAGTTTGCAGGACTTTTTCAACGTTTTTTAGAAGAGCAAACAAGAATTAAAGAGGTTAGTCTGATTAGAAATTTGGAGAAGACTGCCCAAACCCTTAACAAACTTGTAAACTTTTTAAGTGATGAAAACAAAGGACAGACAGAGGAGATAAACAAAATCCTTATGATAAATCATCCTTTAACCGAAACACTTAGAACTAAGTTAGACATTCCTTATAATTTCTATATTGAAGGTTTTCACGACATGAAAAAATTGTTAGAGGCTAGAGGATTTAAAGAAATTGAAGCCGACCTTTTTGATAATGATGATTTTGTTTCTGAATGGGTAAAAACAGCAAATAGAAAAAAACACGTTCTGAAAATATCAGATGGACTTTTTGACGAAGACAAAAAACTAAAATTTATAAAGAAAACAGATTGGAATGAGAAATCTGTGCAATTAAAAGAGACTGAAGAACCTCAAGATGATGATTTACCTTTTTAAAAAATCTACTGCTAACACGGGTTTGGCAAAAGTGGCGGTTCAGTGCTCCGCAGACGCATTTGTTGTTAAGCGAAATTTGGTTCGCCGCATCAACATTTGTGGTGAAAATCACCACCTTCGCCTAGCCCGAAAACGTTAGGCGTCACCCAAAAGAGATAAACTAAATTAAACCAAAATTGCAAACACTTATGGATTCATTACAAATTACGGATGCATTATTGAAAGCAGTTACATCGTTAGCTATTAAGGAAACATATGATGGAATCAAAACTCTTGTAAAAACGAATAATAAACGAACAACATTACTGTTTACAGAGAAAGATTTAGAAGAAAACATTATTGATGAAATTAGAAAAACATCTAACTGGGCTTACGATGATTTCTTTAAAAATCACAAAGAACATTCAGAAATTACATCAAGGTATGTGCATCTTGATTTGTTATTTGAACCTAGACGTGAGCATATTAACAAAAAACAATTATCAAGAAAATGTCCGTTAAAAGATATTATTACTGCAAATAAAAGTAATACGGTAATCTTAGGGCAACCAGGAAGCGGAAAAACTACATCAATAAAATATATCATAAATTCAATATTAAAAGACCCAGATTTCCTTAACAACATCTACACCTTACCAATTGTAATAAGATTGCGAGAATTAAATAAATCTAATTCGGTTTTGAATGAAACACAAGAAGGAGGTATTTTTGAAAGGTTATCTTTAATTTTTGGATTAAATTTTGACATAAAATATGTTATAACGAAAGAGAAAAAGGAGATAAAAAAAGAGAATGGAAAATTCGAAGAAATTGAAGTAACTACCAGTTCACAAAAAGAAGATAACAATAATTTGGACAAGCTCCTTAAAACAAAAATAATTCCTCGTATTCTCGATAATCAAAAGATTTTACTAATTCTAGATGGTTTTGATGAAATAATTGATGAAAACACAAAAGATTTAGTCATTTCTGAAATTCAAGAACTTACAAAGAGTTTAAACTATGTGAACTTCATATTAACCTCGAGAAGTGCAGATTACAAACTCAGGTTAGAAAATACAGACGTTTATGAAATTAGTGAATTGAATGATTCTCAAATAAAAGAGTTTTCTGACAAATGGTTTGAAGACACAATACTTTCTGAAACTTTTTTGACCGAATTGTATGCAAAAACGCCTTACAAAGATTTCTATACTCGTCCTCTTTTATTGACACAATTAGCATTAATATACAGTAGAACGAATGAAATTCCGGACAAACCTAAGATGATATATCAAAGAATAGTTGAGTTGGTTTTAAAAGAATGGAATGAACAACAAGGAATTAAAAGAACAACAAAATATTCAACTTTTACAGTAGAAAGAAAAAGAGAATTTTTATCAAATATATCTTTCAATTTAACAATAAAACATAATAGTCGTGTTTTCTCGAAAAATCAATTATCTATTGTCTATAGCGAGATTAATTCAAAATTTAAAGAATTACCCATTAATGAAGTAGAAAATGTTATAGAAGAAATTGAGACGCATAACGGTTTAATTGTTCAATCTGGATATGACAGTTTTGAATTTTCTCACCTCACAATACAAGAATACTTTGTTGCAGATTACATTATCAGAACTGGAAACATTAGGAGATTTAAATATTCTGATTTATTAAAAATACCAAATGAGTTAGCAATCGCAGTTGCATTATCATCGGAACCATCAATGTTTTTATATGATTTACTAGCAGATACAATGTTTAAAGATGATATTGATTATGAGTTTTTTAATAAATTTTTCAATCGTATTAAATTAGAAAAACCAGACTTTGAAAATAATGCAATTATATCAATAACCTTATTAACTATCTATACAAAAATATGCAACAAGATACTAGGATTATCAAAAAACGCCTTTACATCATTATCTGATAATGACAAAATATCAATGTTAAATGAAAATAGATGTGAACTTGAAAAATTAACAGACGATATATTTGGAAATAGCTTAATACCAACTTTGTCTGAATTTTATGAAGTTAATAATAACATTCAGGTCAAATCACATTTACATGTTATTGTATTGAAAAAAGCAAAAAAAGTAGAACAAAATTTAGGTTCTTATGATTTTCCAAGATATTTATATTGGAAAGAAGGTAAAACAAAAAAGTGAATAAATAACAAAAGGGCGAACGCCTAACACATGGTATAGTGTATGCAGGCTTCGGCGGTTTGCGATAGTTTGTGGTTCGTAAAATAAAGTTGATGTATACTGATAGGTTTTCGCCTCGTAATCCCGCACGACACCATACCATCAAACGTAAGTTGCAAGTTTATTACACTTTTTGACGAAAAATAAAATCCATTAAAAGTTGAAGTTTTTTCACAAGCCCCCTCAAAAAATGCCAATTTTTTAAAACCCAAATTTTCCCACCATTTACAAAATACTCCCTACACACCTTATTAATACTATGTTTTAAGCCAATTTAAAATAATTTAAAATCAGGTAGTTCTACGTATTGTTTTTTTGTTTTTGTTTTGATTTGTTTGGGTGGATTTTATTTGAAGATGTAGCAAGTGTGAATTGAATAATAAATTGGAGTATAGGTTGAATAAACAAATAGTTCAAATAAAGTTAGTCAAACGCATAAAAAGTTATTAATTATCAGATTTATACTAATATTTTGTAATAAAAAGTAAATAAACGATATGACTATTTATGACATTTTAACTATTACGTCTTTAGTACTTTCTGTGGTATCGATATGGTTGGCACTATATTTTTATAAGCAATCAAATAAATTGTCAGAGACTATTGTTAACAATTTAAATGAGATTAAAATCCTTACAAATAAAATAGAGGGCTTTTATAATAGAATTTATGAAGATACTTTTTCGATTATGCGCAGAAATTATGAAGTTCTTGAGTCAAATAATACAAATCACATTGAGAATCAAGTAAAGAATAAAATTATAGAAGAGGTTCAAAGTTTATTGAAAGTAGAACTTAAAAATTACTCAATAGAAAACAATCCTACTGAAACTAATATTAATTTAATAGCTGAAAATATTTCACATAAATCATCCAAACTTGAAGAAAGGGTGAAAGAAGAAACCTATCAATCTGAAATTTTAAACATTTATAATAACCTTCATAAAATAGAAGAAGTAGTTTTATTTGATACTTTAGTTAATGAAGCTACATTAAAGGGAATTGATTACAGAGATTTAATGAAAGAACTAATGAAAATGAAAGAAAAAAATATACTTTTTTTTAAAGACCCTTTAAATGCATTAACCACTATTTTGAAATCAAATTAATATGGGCAATATAGAAGACAAATTTCAACTATCTTCAGGTAACTCACTACCTTACGGACAATTAAGAGAAATTAGATATACACTTTTAAATGGTGGTGTATGTATTGTTCCATCTGACACGTGCTATTCAGTTGCAGGCCTCCCTTTTAACTATGGTACAATTGACCAAATAAGCCATTTTGTGCCGGATATTAGCAAAAAGGAAATACCATTGTCGTTTGCAAATATTAATATGGTTCAAAATTGGGTTATTTTAACGAGCAAGGACTTTAGAGTAATTGATGCGGAGTTCCCTGGACCAGGTACTTTAATTTGTAAAATCAAAGAAGAAAAGAAAAAGAAAACGATTGAACGTTTTTTACATACAAAAGGTACTATTGCAATCAGAATTCCAGATTCTCCAATAGAAAGACAATTATCAGACTTTTTAGGTCACCCAATTACAACATGTGCAATTAGAACAGATACTGGCTTGATTATTCAGGATTACGATGAGGTAATATCTACTATTAAGAGCCGTACTGAGAATACTGATTTTGATAAGAGGATTTTATTAGTTAAAACACCTAATTTTAAATACAAGCATAATTCAACTATTGTTACGTTTCAAGATATAAATAAACCCAACCAATTAGTTGTAATAAGAGAAGGAGAAATTGATATAAAGAGAATTAAAAGGGATTCTGAAGATTATTATAGTCAATGGGATATTGAAGACTTGACATAAAAAAAATACCCAATAGCCTTTCGCAAAATTAAGTAGAAGTGATTATTGAGCATATTTGCAAAGTTCAACGGAATTTTTTACTGAACATTTGTGCTTTCTATTCCACACCGAACGCATAGCTCAAAATGTTAACTTGAAAAGGTATTCTATTTCTTATTTGGTAATAATGGCCATTAAAAGTTGAAGTTTTTTAACAAGCAACCCCCAAAAAATGCCAAATTTTTAAAATCAAATTTTCCCACCATTTGCAAAATACTCCCTACACACCTTGTTAATACTATGTTTTACGCCAATTTAAAATAATTTAAAATCAGGTAGTTCTACGTATTGTTTTTTTGTTTTTGTTTTGATTGGTTTGGGTGGATTTAATTTGAAGATGCCGATGGTGCTAAATGTATATTTAGTATTTTTAAAGATGATTGGCTATTTCATGCATATATTTATAGATATGCGTTTTTAATTTTTAGAAATTGACGGGTATATGCAAGTTATGCAACATTTTAAGACAGACCAATGCTAACAGACAAAGAATTAAAAAAAATAGAAATTGACTTACATGATTCTGGCTTGTCGGAAACCGTAAGACAAGAAATTCGAAAATCGAGAATTTGCATTATTGACAATGCTATTGATGATTTGAAGAGTTTGCATGACAATCTAAAGAAAGAAGGTTTTAATAACATAGAAAAACTCAAAAGCGCCCCACCTATTAACAAGATTTTGAGCTCTCACTATGACCTTATTATTTTAGACCTAAATGATGTTGCAAACGAAATTACTGAAGAAGACGGAATAGGTGTTTTAAAAATGCTCAAGGAACGTCAACCATCTTTGCCAATTTTAGTAGTAACCGGACAAAGAATTTCGCCTGACGACCATCCGGCACTAAATAATGCAGACCTAATTCGCAAAAAACCCATTCTTGCAGCTGATTTAGCTTCTGATGTTGAGACAATACTAAAGTTTTCTAGGGACAGATTTTGGGGAGCAATTTCAATTTTGCGTGAATTAAATAAGGTGGATATAGAATTAAAAAAGGAGATTGGTTTTTTCAAAAGGTGGCAATTACATCGTGTGAGAAAGTCGATTGAAAAGAAGCTTGCCCATCGTGAAGAAGATATTATTGATAAAATAAATAAATTAGCCAGTATCCTCAAAAACGTAGGTACACTGACACATAGAATTGTTCAAATATCTACTTTAATTGGATAACTAATGCTTGACATTACACAAGTAATAAAGACAGTTAATGCAATTATCACGAAATCTTCGGATAAATTTATTAGTGGCCTGACTACAACGAGTCAAATAAAACCTGCATATAATCATAATTTCAAAGGAATTCCAAAAGTTTGTAAATTAAATCTTCAATGTTGTAGTGATTTTTATAAGTTGCTTGCACAGGAAAAGAATTCAGAACTAGTTTGCCCCTTCGGGTTTACAGTCTCGAAAAGATCATTTGACATTTCTACTAAATATAATAAAATCTCAATTTTCTCCATTGTTAAATATCAAAAGAATGAAACAAAATATTCTGAATTGAGTGATTTACCAAGGCATTTAAAACAACAAAAGCAGGAGGTGTTAAATGAACTCGCAATTTTAAACATTGATGAAAATTTAAGTAAAGAGCAGCATGAATATTTAGAAAACTTGATTGAGACTCTCCTTGTAGGAAGGATTGGTGTTTCAATACAAGGATTATCTCATCAGTTTTTCACTCCATTACAAGGAGCTTTGTCGGACTTACAGAATATAAGAAGCGGTGACGATAGCGAACAATCAATCGGAAGGTTAGAAAGAAATTTTGACTCATTAAACAAATTAGCAACTGAGGTTCAGTTGTTGCTTGCCTCTTCAGAAGAGTTTAATCACAATATGCTTAGGAGGGTGACAGTTCATTTGATGATTTCAGAAATTATAAATTCTCTTGAGGCAACAGCATCACAAAAGCATATAAAACTAAACCAAGGATTTAATCATTATACAAAGACTGTTCATGCAATTCCAGGCCAATTACAAATTGTTTTAAGTAACGTTATTCATAATGCAATTAAGTATTCATTCAATGGTTTTCAAAATGCATTATTGGAAGTTAGCATTGAATACAAAGACCAAAATGGAGAATTTCTTGTTATTAATATCGAAAATGAAGGTTGTAAAATAACCCGAGAAGAAATACGAGATAGATTACTATTTGACCTAGGATATAGAGGAGTTCATAGTCGCGATAGACAAAGGAAAGGAACGGGTACAGGACTATATATTTCTGATGAGATAACAAAAGTTCATGGTGGAAAAATTGAAGTTGACTCACGACCAATTGGTGGTAACGCAAATATTGGCACAGACAGACATTTAAATACCTTTTCTATTTATTGGCCGTATTATATTGACGAAGTATAAAAACGTTGCATAACACGGGTTTTGCGTTAGTGGGCGGACAGTGCGAATAGGAACATTTAAGCAATTAATAAACGTTGGTGCTGGTAGACAGTTTTCGGTTTCAAAAGCCCACCAACGCAAAGCCCGAAACCGTTAAAATTCCCAATCCTAAACAATTCCAATTCTTCAACACCGAACCCTCACCTCCCTAAAATCAACTTCCCAACTCTGCTATTACCATTTTCTTCTAAGTGCACAAAGTAAAGCCCTGCTTTTAGGTTTAGGTTGTTAAGGTTAAACTTTAGTAAATGCTCTCCTGCTTTTTCGTCGTTGTTGGAGTATAAATTTATTTTTTCGCCCAGTAGGTTAGTGAGGTACAACTTTACATTTGTGTTGGTTATTAAATAATAACTGAGGCTGAATTCGCCGCTTGTTGGATTAGGGAAGAGCTTGATGGTGCCGGTGTTGCTCCAAAATTTTGTTTCGTATATACCAATGGGTGAACTGGGATAGTAAGCAGTATTGGTTCTTACTCCGCTGTTAAAATCAAAATTGATAGTGGCGGTATTTGCAATAATAGCCGATGCAGGAAGATTCGATTTAGGGCGTATGTAAAATTTCACAAAACCATGACTCTTGCTTTCGTTGCTGTGCGAGTCGGGTAGGAGTATATTGTTAAAAGTAAATTTCAACAAAGCCTTTCCTGAAATATCCCAACTAAAGTTATGGCTTCCGGCACCAATGCGCAAAGTAGACACATCCAATAAATCGCTAAGGCTATCAATTAGCACAACGGTATAGGCAGTATCGTTGCCGGTATTTTGAAAATCTATTTGATAGGCCAACTCATTTTCTTCGGGCGATAATGGATTAATTGAACTGTGTTGTGTAGTGCTAACTAGTTTTTGGTTTGGGTCATAAGCGCCTAAAACCCGCCCTCTTAAAGTATCGAAGTTATCGTATTTAACCGTATCGGGCAGGTAAGGAAATATGCTGGCTATGTTCACATAAGGTGTATTAATTTGGATCGTAGAATCTACCTTTGTAGTTAAATGAATGGAGCCATGTTGAAATACATTTAAAGGAACTAGTTTCCAAAAAACCTTATTCCCATTAATTGAGTCGGCTGGTGGATTCATGCTTACATAGCTAAATACAGAAAGGTCTAACTCAAATTGCACAAGCGCATTATTCACCGGCATTGTTCCTGCATTTGCATAGCTTATCGTATGGTTTTGATAAAAGCCTGGCCTTGCAACGCCAGCAGCATAACTTACTTGCAAATCAAGAATATTCGGATAATAATAAGCGCCAAAATCGGCGAAGGCTAAAGGTGTTGTAGCATTAATAGCAAGTAACTGCGAATCTTTTGCACAACTGTGTATCATATATTTATTTTGAAATACCGGCTTTACGGTGTAGTTTCCGGTATCTAAAAGAAACTTATACATACCTAATGAATCGGTAGTAGCATAAATATCATTGGGTTCAATCTTAACTAGTTGATTGTGAAGTCCTGTATCACTAGTAGTAAAAAGGCAATTGCTATCTGTATCTAAATAAAGGCTTCCGCTAATGTTAGGTATACACCTTCCAACGCATAGCTTATAGAGCATCGATTTGCTTGGAACCAAGGCAGGATTACTACTTGTTGTATCATCCCAAAAAGCATAGCAATAGGCATTATTCTTACTATCTATATTCATCTCCATCGTCATATACATTGAGTACGGGATTACTTTTACATGCTCATTCATTAGTGTTCCATTGTTTTGTAATTGCAATAGGGTAAGAAGTGAAGTAACATTAGTGGTGGAAAGGACATCATTTGCAATGCTGCCAATAAAAATACTTCCATCATTGGCAAATCTTAGGTTTCTGATATTATTCGAATTACTTAGCGTATTTTTATAAGCAAATTCCCAAAGCACGGAACCTGTATTAGATAGCTTTTTTACGCATATGCTATCACTATTTTTTGAACCGCTGATGTAAATGTCATTATTTGCATCTACATTAATTTCTGATATATAGCTTAAACCATTCATATTACTCCATAGAATATTTCCATTACTATCATACTTACTTATACTCATTAGTAAACTGTCATAATGTTTAGTAGCTGCTATACAATTACCTAATTTATCAACCTCAATTTGATAGGAATTATAATTGATAACACTATTTCCAGGCATAAGATTTAGAAAGTTAACTACTCCGGTTGAATCAACACCTGCTAAATAGGATAGCATTGGATTAGAAAATTGATGGTGAAAATAGATATAGGTAAAATCCTGATTAGAAATCTTTAATTGAACTTGCCAATATGGTGATTGGCTAGGCAAGTTGACTAGCTGATTTGAAATTGTATTTCCATTTGCATCAATTTTCTGCAAATAGATTAGGTTGAAAGTAACAATATAAATTACTTGAATATTATTTTTTGAATCCACTGCAAAGTCAGCAATTTCGGAAAAGACATTATTAATAATTGTTAATTTTTTCCATAATAAATTACCATTTGTATCGTACTTAACAAGCGAAAAATGGAGATGTATATTATCAGAAAAGCTTAACACTATATTTCCCTGCTTGTCAAATTGCGCTTTGGTAGTGTAAAAAAAAGGGAAAAGAGTATCTGAAAAGGTTCTTGCCCATAGAATTGTACCTCCTGCATCTACTTTTTTTAGGAAAGCTGAAGTAGTTGATCCCATAGTAAACACATAACTGTTTCCTGCTGAATCCACTATAAAATTGGTACCATATTTATTGCTTTGTTTACTCCATGTTTCAACAACTTGGGCAGAAGTTATAAGTGAAAAACAAATGATGCAGAAAAAAGTAAAGGCGATTCTTTTCATGATATGTTAGATAGCTGTGTATCAAAGATAACTAAAACGATTACGTGTGCAAGACGCTATATGCAGCATAAATACTATTTGTTTGAAGCATGCACACAAAATCCATATCCAAAAAAAATTTAACTTGCCGGTACTTTTAAAATTTTAATCGAGTATGCGAATTGCGCTTAGCGGATCTACCGGTCATTTGGGTGCTGTAGTATTGCACCTGCTGGTTGAAAAAGGATTTGCAGTAAATGTACTGCAACATAAAAAAGCACTTGCTTTCAATCATCCGGCACTAAGGCTTTTTACAGGCGATTTAAACCATGCCGAATCTTTACTCAGTTTTACTTCGAGTTGCGATGTGCTAATTCATTGCGCTGCAAAAATTTCTATCAACAGCAATAGCGATGCATCGGTGTATGAAACTAATGTGAAGGGTACGCAAAACTTAGTAAAAGCTGCCCAACAAAATAAGGTAAAGCGCTTTATTCACCTGAGTTCTATACATGCCTATGAGCAAAGTCCTGCGCATTTACCGCTCAACGAAAGCTCGCCTTATTGCAATCATTCGGCGCCTCAATACGATAAATCGAAACGCGATGCACAGCAATTTGTGCTTGCACAAAACTCTCCCAATTTTGAAACGCTGGTGTTAAATCCCACCGCAATGCTTGGTCCTCCCGATTATGCTCCCTCTTTAATGGGCAAGGCTATCCTCGATTTGCTGCATAAAAAAGTACCTATGTTGGTGCAAGGTGGATTCGATTTTTGCGATGTACGCGATGTTGCGCAAGCTGTGGTGGCAGCTATTTCAAAGGGGAAGCCGGGAAACAGTTATTTGCTTTCGGGTAAATGGTATGCATTAAGCGATTTGTATAGACTGCTTGTGAAGCATAGCAACACAAAAAATAAACTAGCAGTTGTACCCATACAACTCGCGTATGTGGGTTTACCTTTTATAACTCTATTGGCTAAGTTAAGAAATCGAGAAGCCTTATATACCAAGGAGTCGCTCGATACTTTGAAGAATGGGAATAGGAATATTAGCAGTGCAAAGGCGCAGAACGAACTGGGTTATAATTGCCGCGATTTTGAGCAAACGCTTGTCGATACATTGGATTGGATAAAGCAACAAAATTTAGTATGATTATTCGTAGTTATAACTAGTTAAATTTTTTTACTTACTCTAGAGATAACCCATAAAATTGAAAGGCTAAGTATTATTTGCATCGAAAACAAATCAGCGATAATCATAATAATCCCTGCCTGCCATAGCGATTGCTTAGTTACGGCAGGCAGGCGCCAAATCTGCGTTCCAACAGTAAATTCTAATCATGCGAAAAATTTTATTCTGTTTCATTAGTTAAAATTATAGGAACAAAGGCGCATAGCTATATTAAATTCATGAAAATTTAGATTCATCCGTCCAATTCTTATAATTTTAATTTAATAAGCTTATCCGCTTTTCTACTTATAGTCGCATCAATGCAATTAATTTGGATTGTTTTAAGCAGCTATAGTATTAGAATAAATGCTTTTAAACCACAAGGGCCACGAAGAAAAACACAAAGTGCACCAAATGGAATAATTAATTATTTCTTGTGTCCTTAGTGCAAACTTTGTGCTCTTGGTGGTGAAACTTTAATTTTTAAAAAATCGAAAACACGATTAATTTCGACTCGTACAACTTAATTGCTATTGTTGTATTATTGCGGATAAGCAGTAAATTTATTTTAAAAAACGAACTATGCTATACAGTACTTATGAGCAATTAATTTTAGCATGGATGGCTGTTGGTGTTGTTACCTTTTTTATTTTACTAAAAGTAACAGCTCCTTATGGAAGGCACAGCAGCAGCGGCTGGGGACCAATGATAAGCAACCGCCTAGGGTGGATACTAATGGAAGTTCCGGTGATGCTTTGCCTGCTATATTTTATGCGAGAAACTATTGTTCCTTTATCGAATTATGTTTTGGTGTTGCTAGCTTTATTTTTCTTTCATTACCTAAACCGGACTTTTATTTTTCCATTGCGAATAAAAACCAAAGGCAAAAAAATGCCACTGATAATTGTGGTTTCCGCCATTTTATTCAATGTGGTAAACGGTTCTTCCTTGGGCTATTATTTTGCAAATTTTGCCGCCTACTCAAGTGCCGATTTTATGAGCATGCATTTTATTTTTGGCGCATTACTATTTTGTTCCGGCTTATGTATTAATTGGATATACGATACGCGTTTAATTAATTTAAGAAAGGAGAGTAGTCAACATTACTTAATTCCCAAAGGCGGTTTATTTAGTTTAGTAAGTTGTCCTAATTTATTTGGTGAAATAGTTGAATGGAGCGGCTTTGCTTTGATGTGTTGGAATTTACCGGCTCTAGCTTTTTTAGTTTGGACCTTGGCGAATTTAGTACCCAGGGCAATTTCGCATCACCGCTGGTACCTTCAAAAATTTGAGGACTATCCAAATGAGCGCAAAGCGGTAATCCCTTTTATAATCTGAAGCAGCCATTTTGATGCGCGAATTTTGAGGCTATAAATTTAAAATCGCTTGTCAGAATTATAGAGTATTTCTTTACTTTGCAAGTAGATAAAAACAAATTGAACATGAGAAAGAAAATAGTTGCCGGAAACTGGAAAATGAATTTAACCTTGTCGGAAGCCACAGCTTTGGCAACTGCGCTAAAATCGGAGTTGCAAGCTGCTACGCCTGAAGCTGTTCAATTAATTGTTTGTCCTCCAATTCCATACATACATGCTATTAACAATGCTTTGAGCGATTGTGAAGAGTTGGCGATAGGTGCACAAAATTGTGCGGATGAAGATGCGGGTGCTTATACAGGAGAAGTATCGGCAAAAATGATTGCGAGTGTGGGTGCAAACTATGTAATTATTGGGCATTCAGAGCGGCGAGCACTTTATTTTGAATCGGATGCTGTGTTGGTAAAAAAGTTGAATCGTGCACTGGCAGCTAATTTAACTCCGCTTTTTTGTTGCGGCGAAACATTGGCGCAGCGGGAGGCAGGGGAGCATTTTACAGTGATTGCTAATCAACTTAGCAATGGCTTGTTTCAGTTAAGTAAAGAAGATTTTTCGAAAGTGGTGATAGCCTACGAACCAGTGTGGGCAATTGGTACCGGTGTAACAGCAAGCGCTGATCAGGCGCAGGAAATACATGCTTTTATTCGCAAAACTTTAGAAGCAAAATACGGTAATGAGGCAGCGCAAAATTGTACCATCCTGTATGGAGGAAGTTGCAATGCTGCAAATGCTGCTGAATTATTCGGTAAACCTGATGTGGATGGTGGACTTATAGGAGGTGCATCATTAAAGGCAAAGGATTTCATCAGCATTGCTAATTCTTTTTAATTTTTTTTGCTTTTCCTTTGTGAACTTTGTGCTTTACTTAGTGTGCTTAGTGGTTCAGCTTTTTTTATAAACAAGTGGCACCAATCTTTGTCCGTAACTTGTTGAAAAATTGGCTAAAAATGAGTTGAGATTTCTTTTATATTTGAGCGGTAGAGCAGGCCAAATCAAGTATGGAATATATAGAAGTAAATTTAAAAATAACCCCACTTCATCCTTACGATGAATTGATAACAGTTGATTTAGCTGCTTTAGGCTACGAAAGTTTTATTACTACTCCTACAGGACTGCAAAGTTATATACCTCAATCAAATTATGCTGCCGATAAACTGGCTGCCTTGGTACAACAATACAATGATACTGACTGCAGTGTGAGCTATGAAGCACTGGTAATTCCTTCTCAAAACTGGAATGCAAGCTGGGAAAGCAATTTCGAAGCAATTGATGTAGATGGGAAATGCGGCGTGAGAGCACCTTTCCACACTAAAAATCCTACCCACCAATACGACATTGTTATAGAACCTAAAATGTCCTTTGGTACAGGACACCACGAAACTACCTACCTGATGTTGCACAGTTTGTTGGCCATGGATCTTAGCAACAAAACCATGCTGGATATGGGATGCGGCACTTCGGTGCTTGCTATTTTGGCGGCTTTAAAAAATGCTAAATCGGTTACAGCCATTGATAATGATGCCTGGAGTTATGAGAATTCACTAGAGAATTGCAAACTGAATAATTGCTTGGCTATTGAGGTAAAGCTGGGAGATGTTGCTTTGATAAAAGATAAAATGTTCAACTTAATTTTGGCCAATATCAACCGCAATATTTTGCTTGCCGATATGAAACACTATGTTGCATCACTCCAAAAAGAAGGTGAATTGCTTATCTCCGGATTTTTTGAAGTGGATGCTCCCGCATTAATTGAAGAAGCAGAAAAGCTTCAGTTACAACTAAAAAATAAATTGGTAAAAAATAATTGGTGCTTGCTTCATTTTCAAAAATAGTATGATGAAAAAACAATATAAATTGGTCCTTCTCCTGCTTAGCTTTTTGCTTTTGGCGGGATCTTCATTTTCGCAAACCTTAGTAAAAAAGGTATATCCCGACGATCCTGCTGAGTTCTTAAAAAAGGTAACTGAGCAAATGGAGGAGCAAGATAAGAAAGCTACCCGCGAATTTATGGTGCAATTTGAATTGGCCTGGAACGGAAATAAATTCAACAGCAGTCAACAAGCAATTATAATCAGCACCTGCAATTTAATGTTTGCAAAGCGTTTGAAATATTTTCCCGATTTCAGAAATTACCTTTCCTCGGCAATGAATTTTGTAAACTCCGGACAAAGCGATAAAAGCTTTACTGCCTGGCAATTGAGTATCGATAAAATACTGGGTAAAAGCGCCACCAAATTCAGCGACTTTATTGAAATGAGCGATAATTTATTTTCGACCAATACCATTTTCAAAAATTCAACGCTGGAGTGGAAAGCAAGCGGTAACAATTATACCTTTGAATTTGATTCGGTTCCAAAAGTTGTTTTTGGTGAAACCGATTTACGTTGCATCATCAAGGAAGATAGCTCATTGATTATGCATACCACCGGTACTTACTATCCGAGTACACAACGATGGGTAGGTAAGGGAGGACTTGTAAACTGGAAGCGTGCAGGAGTTCCTGCCGAACAAGCTTACGCCGATTTAAAACGCTATGCCATTAATTTTAAATCTTCTCAATACAAAGCCGATTCAGTGTTGTATCACAACAGCATGTATTTTCAAAAACCCTTGTTAGGCGTTTTGCAGGATAAAGTTTTTGTAAACATGAACGAGGAACGTGCGGTGTATCCTCAATTCGACTCTTACGATAAACGCTTGGTTATTTCGGGCATTTTTGCCAATGTAGATTACGATGGAGGTTTTTCGGTAAAGGGTTCTAAAATAATTGGCGCCGGCGATAGAGATAATCCGGCCTATTTGAATTTTTACCGCAACAAAAAATTATTCATGAAGTCGGCTTCCTTGCAATATATTTTGAAACCGGAACGACTTACCTCCGATAAAGCCGAAGTTACTTTTTATTACGAAGGCGATTCAATTTATCATCCCGGCTTGCAATTGAAGTTCAATTTTAAAGATAAGGAAGTTGTGTTAATTCGCGATCAGCAAGGAACTGCGCGTACTCCGTATTTTGATAGCTTTCATAAACTCGACATGTATTTTGAGGCACTCTATTGGAAAATGGATGATCCAAAAATTGAATTGAAAAATATTAAAGGAAGTGCTCAAAGTAATGCATTGTTTGAATCATCTGCTTTTTTTAGAGCAGCACGATTTGAGAAACTACAAGGCATGGACGATGTAAATCCCTTGTACCGCATTCGCCAATTTGTGATAAAGCAAAATGCAGGAGGGAAGGAATTTGATCCTATAAGCTTATCACGTTTCATGCAATTGTCGCCAGATCAGGTAAAACCCATGTTGATGATTTTAGCCAATGGAGGTTTCTTAACTTACAATGTTGATTTGGATAAGGTAGTTGTAAAAGATCGCTTGTTCGATTATATCCGCAACAGCGAGAAGAAAAGAGATTACGACGTAATTCAGTTTAACTCAACCGTAGGTGGAAACGAGACCAATGCGAGTATCAACTTATTGAATTTCGATTTGCGCATTGATGGAGTGGAGCGCATTTTCTTGAGTGATTCACAAAACGTAAATATTTTTCCCAAAGACCAAACTGTGTTGATTCATAAAAACCGCGATTTCGATTTTGCGGGAGTTGTAAATGCAGGTCGTTTTCAATTTTTTGGGAAGGAATTTAATTTTGATTATACGCTTTTTAAAATCAATCTTACCAACGTGGATTCCTTGCGAATAAAGGTACTTGCGAAAGAAGTAAACGAGTACAACGAACGCAAATTGGTAAACTGCCGTACGGTTATTGAAAATGTAAATGGCGACTTGTTGATCGATCGTCCTACCAATAAATCGGGTACAATTGATTATCCCGATTATCCAATTTTTAATAGTAAGAAAGAATCTTTTGCTTACTATTCAAGAAGTGGAATTCAAAAAGGTGTTTACAAGCGCGATAAATTTTACTTTAAACTCACTCCATTTACCATCGATAGTTTAGATAATTTTACGAACGAGGCACTTGCCTTTAATGGTACACTTTCGTCGGGCGGAATATTTCCTGATTTTGAAGAAACACTTCGCTTGCAAGAAGATTATTCTCTTGGATTTAAACGTGAAACTCCTGCCGGTGGTTTCCCAATGTATGGCGACAAAGGAACTTATACTTCTACCATCAAACTCAGTAATCGCGGATTGCGCGGTGATGGAACTTTAGATTATGTTACTTCAGTCACCAAGAGTAAGGATTTTATTTTCTTTCCCGATTCAATGAATGCCATTGCTGAAAGCTTTATTAATAAAGAGCAAGATGGTGCTCTGGAATTTCCACCTGTGAAAGGCGATAGTGTGTATGCGCACTGGATGCCTTACAAAGATTACATGGAAGATAATGGGATACGCAAGCCCATGGATTTTTATAACGGTCAGGCCGAATTATTTGGGAAGTCGAAACTAAGTCCCGGAGGAATGACCGGTAATGGAAGAATGGACTTTTCAAAAGCCTCCTTATTTTCGAGTAACATGAAGTACGGTAAAATCACCTTTGATGCCGATACTTCCGATTTTCAGCTCAATGCCGAAGAGTTAAGTGCATTGGCATTCAGCACCAAAAACGTGAATGCGCATGTTGATTTTTCAAAACGTCAGGGTGTATTCAAGAGCAATGGAGAAGGTTCATTTGTGAATTTCCCGGTGAACCAATATATCTGTTTCATGGATAAGTTTACCTGGTTCATGGATCAAAAAGCCATTGAATTATCGGCCAGTACCAAAGCCAAAACATCTACCAATAACAATACTGCCGAAGAAGGAGAAGACGGTGCTTTAAATTTGGAAGGATCGGAGTTTATTTCTGTACATCCCGATCAGGATTCCTTGCGTTTCTTTTCACCACGTGCAAGGTATGATTTGAAGAGTTATGTTATTAGCTGTAAAGATGTAAAGTACTTGAATGTGGCCGATGCTCGTATTTTCCCGGATAGCGGAAAGGTGGTAATTCAGCGTAAAGCCAAAATGGAAACTTTGACGAATGCACGTATTTTAGCGAATCTTGTTACCAAGTATCACAACATTTACAACGTATCGGTGAATATTTTCGCACGTAAAAAATACGCCGGCTCCGGCGATTACGATTATGTGAATGAAGTGAAAGAAAAACAAAAAATTCATTTCACCAATATTTCTACCGATACTACTTTTCAAACTTATGCAACCGGCGATATTAGTGAGGAGTCGAAGTTTAGTTTGAGTCCGTATTTCGATTACCGTGGTAAAGCGAAGTTGTTTGCTAACCAGCAATACCTCACGTTTGATGGTTCCTTCTTAATTAAACATGAGTGCAAAGGAATTAGTAAAAGCTGGTTGAGTTTTAGTGGAGAAATAAATCCGGAAGAAATTTACATTCCTATTTCAAAAGAAATGAAGGATAACAGCAACGACAAACTCATAGCCGGTATTACCTACACTGCCGATTCAGCCCATTGTTATCCGGCCTTTTTAAGCAAACGAGTAACCTTTAGCGATCAAGTAATTGCAGGTGCCGATGGATTTTTATTTTACGATAAAGTGACGCGTGAATACAAAATTTCGAACAAGGATAAAATCAAAGAAATTAATTTTCCGGGCAATTACGTGAGCTTAAATACTTCAACCTGTAAACTATATGCCGAAGGAAAGCTAGAAATGACCAATGGTTTAGGCCAAGTTAAATTTAACGTGTATGGAAATGGTACTGATGATGTGCAAAATGATTCAGTGAATTTTGATGTGGTAATTACGCTCGATTTTTTCTTTGCAGAAGATGCCTTAAAAAATATGGGTAATCGCTTTGAAACATCCAGTGCTCCCTTTGCCACTTTGAGTCGACCAACTTACGAGAAAGCACTGCGCGAAATGATTGGAAAAACAGAAGCCGATAAATTAATTTCACAAGTAAACCTCTATGGTACATTTAAAAAGTTTCCGGATGCCTTGGAACATTCCATTATTTTAACGGATGTAAAAATGAAGTGGAATTCAATCAGCAAATCATTTGTTTCGGAAGGACCAATTGGGGTTGGAAGTGTATTTAAAAATCAAATTAATAAATTTATGGGCGGTAAAGTTGAACTGGCAAAGAAGAGAGCGGGCGATGTGCTAACGGTTTACCTCGAAATTGATGGAGCTAATTGGTACTTCTTTAATTATCAAACCAGCTTAATGCAAGCCGTTTCAACCGATGAAAAGTTTAATACCATCATCAAAGACATGAAATCCGACAAGCGAAAAATGGATGTAGAAAAAGGTCAAACACAATATTCGTATAACCTTTCAACGGCAGCAAAAAAGACTGCCTTTTTGAAAAAATTAGAGATGGAACAAAAGTAAGGTATGATAACACCCGAAAATATTTTGTATTTGCTTATTGCCTATTTGATGGGATCCATACCAACTTCGGTGTGGATAGGGCAATATTTTTACAACATTGATGTACGCGAATTTGGAAGCGGAAATTCAGGAGCTACCAATACCTTTCGTGTATTGGGCTATAAGGCCGGTATTCCGGTGCTGATTATAGATGTATTAAAAGGTTGGACTTCTGTGAAGCTGGCAGGCTTTATCAGCGATTTTCCTGCGGGCTCAGAGCAGTTGGTAAACCTCGAATTGGTATTTGCTGTTGCAGCTTTAATGGGGCATGTGTTTCCGGTGTATGTTGGATTTAGAGGAGGGAAGGGTGTTGCCACCTTATTAGGAATTGTGTTGGCATTAAATACTACTGCCGCATTAATTTCATTGGGAGTTTTTATAGTGGTATTTGTAACCACCAAATACGTTTCGCTGAGTTCAATCATTGCCTCTTTTGCTTTCCCGAATGTGGTTATTTTTGCCATGGATTCGCGCGTTCCAAGCATGGTTATTTTTAGCATGTTTATTACCGTAATTGTTTTGGTAACACATCAAAAAAATATTGAACGCTTGTTGAGTAAAAGAGAATCGAAAATAACTTTTCGTAAAAAAACGCAAAGTGTTGAGCAATCAGAATAAAATAGGATGTCAACTAATGCAGCACTGGTATTGCTAGTTGAAAGTTAGTTCAATTTAAGTATTTCCAACTTATAGATGTTGTGCTAATTTCTTAACTAATAGCGTCGTAAAATTCTTTACAGCTAAGAACCAAAATTATTGCGTATCCATTAATGCAAAACTATCAACTTCTTTAGTTGGCTGAAGTTTTTAGTTTTCCATTGTAAGAAATAGATACCGCTTTTGAAGTTTGAAAGATCTATTCGATTCACTCCAATCACTAAATTTTCAGTCCTTATTTGTTCACCAATTTTACTGTAAATTTTTACTACAGCATCCTGTGATGATAAGAGTTCTAAATAACTATTGGCTGGATTGGGTGAAAGAAATAAACCATTTGTTTCATAGCCCAACGTAGATATTGTATCAGAGCTTGTCGATAAAAAATTTCCACCACAATGCGAACGACTTTGCAAATAAAAATAAAGAGGATTGGAATTGGCTGTTGTATTCTGAAAAACAATGGAATCGTTGTGTAAATTTGTAATACTATCATACACTGCAAATGGTCCTGAAGCTAAAGTAGAAGCATAAATTAAATAGCTATCAATAAAATTTAAAGCTGTTAATGGTAAACTCCATTTTAACGTAACATCGCCATTTGGTGCAACTTGTATAGCTATAGGATTAGGAGGATCAATGAGATATACAAGTTGAAGGGTATCTGAATTTTCGGAGTACAGCTTGCTTGTACATCCTGAACGAGTAAGTATATATAAATAATTTACCATACTGTTAAATTTATTGCCGGATATAAGAATTGAATCACTTGAATAATTCAAAGAACTGTCAAGCAAAGTAAAGTTCCCGGTGGGGGTATCGCTTCCGTATACAAAATAGCCATTAAATACCCCTGTTAAATCTTGTGGTTTAATAAATTTCAATACCACATCGCAATTGGGTAAAATGTTGGCTGTAATATTTTGTGGAGCACTTAGTAATTCTTTTCCAACTACATTAATTTTAACCATTCTAGATTGCGTAGCAGGTGCAGGACAATAATCATCTTGAGCCGAAAAATTAAAATAATAAGTTTTAGATTTTAAATAATTTCCTGAAGCGTCCTTTAAATTTGCACAGGAAGTTTGCCAATCAATATGAAGCGCAGCAGTAGTTTGAGAGTAGATACCGGGCTGAGTGGAAATACCTGCACATGGAGGTTTATTACAATTCGTTGAATTTGACGAAAATGTAGTAGTGTCGAATTGATCGCTACAGGCAAAAATGGCCAACATTTGCGGGGTTGATGTTACCGGCATTAAATCGTTATCGGTTGCTAGAATAGAAAAATGTACGGCATCGCCGGCTGTTATGGTAGTATCAAATGAACTTGCATTGTTGAATGGTGCAGCAAAAACAGGTGCATTATTATTGATTCCACAGGATTGAATTATATGCTGATATTCGCGATAAATTTCAGAAATTAATTGTCCATGACGATAGCTACTTACTTTTACAACTGCAACAAAATTACCTTGTGTAAAAGAGGTATAATTAATTTCTCCGGTGTAAGGATCAACTGTTGCTGCTATGTTTTGAGGATTTATTGAAGCCGAAGGAAATGGACTTGAATAAGAATAATAAGAATTAAAAGTTAGTGGACTTGGATTTGTTTGGCTGAATGCGCCACCGGTGAATTCTTCTAAAGGTTTATCCCAACTATAGGACAATGAATCTAAATCTTTATCAAAAGCTCCTTCGCTAAAGGTAAAGGGATAGCCGGTACACAAATTCACTACTGGTTTTTCAGTAAACTGAGGTGAGTTATCGAAGCAATGATTTGCGTTTATATAGCTACCATTAAGGCTTTTTGCAAACATTTTTGATCGCAAACAAAATCCGGAAGACGCTGGATTAATTAAATTTGTAACAGCTGCATTTCTGCAACAAAGCGACCAGGAAAAAACCCATCCATTTGGACCGGGAACTCCAGTTAAGTTAACTTGATTTGATTTAAAAATTAATTCTTCAACAGCACCATTATTATTAGGAATTCCAGTGGTACCATAGCTTCCATCAGGGTATCGAATTCCACAGGTTTTTTGCAATGCTGGATTATTACATACCGGAGATAAGTCGTGGGATGGAAATTGATAATTAACTATTATAGAAGTTAATCCAGGATAGTTACTTACATCTATTGTTTGAGTACCACTACCTATTATCGAACCATTGCAATCGCGATATAATTTTAATGTGAAAATATATTTACCAGTTCCTAAACATTCCCAGGTTATTTCACCGCCCATTAAATGAGAGGCATTTGCATAAAAAAATGAGCAAGTTGAAATTAGTAATAGGATTATTAATTTTTTCATATTCAATAGTTTATACGTCGAAGGTATTGAAAGTTAATTCAATATACAACTTACAATTAACAGAATTAAACTAATGAATAGAAAATGCTAGCCTTAACCTGCCACATTATATTCCCTCAATGCAGCATTCAAGGAAGTTTTTAAATCGGTACTTTCTTTTCGTTTTCCTATTATTAATGCACAAGGAACCTGATAAGTTCCGGCAGCAAATTCTTTGGAGTAAGAACCCGGTATCACCACCGAACGTGCCGGTACTCGGCCTTTGTGTTCAAGCGGTGAACTGCCTGTAACATCAATAATTTTAGTACTCATGGTGAGTACTACATTGGCTCCTAAAACCGCTTCTTTCTCAACGTGCACGCCTTCAACAACTATACAACGTGAACCAATAAAACAACCATCTTCAATTATTACAGGAGCCGCTTGCACCGGTTCAAGCACCCCGCCAATACCAACACCACCACTCAAATGTACATCCTTTCCTATTTGAGCACAGGAACCAACAGTTGCCCAGGTATCAACCATGGTACCGCTATCTACATAAGCTCCAATATTAACGTAGCTTGGCATCATAATTACACCGCTTGCCAAATGTGCTCCGTATCGTGCAACCGCAGGAGGAACCACTCGAACACCGGCTTGTTGGTAATTGGTTTTTAATTTCATTTTATCGTGAAATTCAAAAATGCCCAGTTCAATTGTCTCCATTTTTTGAATAGGGAAATAAAGTATTACTGCCTTTTTAATCCATTCATTTACTATCCAACCCTCGCTGTTAGGCTCTGCAACACGCATTTTTCCTTTATCGAGCAAATCAATTACTTCGCGAATGCATTGTTGGGTTTCTTTTTCTTTCAGTAACTCGCGGTTATTCCAAGCGGCTTCAATTAGTTTTTGCATGTGTACTTAGTTTGTGGCACAAAGTTAATTTTTATGCTTAACCGGAAGTGCACTGCTATAGAATTTTATTACCAATTAAGTGGAAGTATTGTGTATGCTAGAATACGAATTAGGGATGTAATTTATTGTTTGCGATAGTATACTGTTATGGTGTCCGTCGCGTTTTTCTTTGTGTCCTTCGTGGTTAAAAAAATGTTGAACCACTAGGGACACGAAGGATTACACAAAGTTCACAGGGGTTTATTCTTCAAAAGAGTAGTGTCCTTCGTGTTTTTCTTTGTGTACTTCGTGGTAAAAAAAATGCTGAACCACCAGGGACACGAAGGATTACACAAAGTTCACAGGGGTTTATTCTTCAAAAAAATAGTGTCCTTCGTGTTTTTCTTTGTGTACTTCGTGGTTAAAAAATCATAACTTCAAAAGATTAATTTTCCTCAACTATCCAATTTCAATCCAGCTTCAACCAAAAAAAGTATCTTTGCATTTCAAAAAAAAGTAGATTTAATGTCGCGTATTTTGGCAATTGATTATGGAGGAAAAAGGGTTGGTCTTGCCGTAACCGATACTTTGCAAATGATTGCAAATGGATTGGATACTATAAGTACTGCGGAAGTATTTACATTTTTGAAAAACTATCTTGCCAAAGAAAATGTGGTGTGCATTGTAGTAGGAGAGCCTAAACGATTGAATAATACAGCAACACATTCAACCGAAATGACAGAGAAATTTGTGCAGGAGTTGAAAAAAAAGTTTCCAACTGTTGCTGTCGAACGCATGGATGAACGCTATACTTCTAAAATGGCATTCCAGGCAATGATTGACGGAGGGCTCAAAAAAAAGGATCGTCAAAATAAAGAAACCGTTGATAAAGTAAGTGCGACATTAATTTTGCAATCGTATTTACAACAAGTAAATTTTACCAAACACAACACGCATTGAATGATACTACCCATTGTAGCCTACGGTGATCCCGTATTGAAAAAAGTTGCGAAAGAAATTGATAAAAATTATCCTGATTTACAGGCCTTAATCGACAATATGTTTGATACCATGGACAATGCACATGGCGTTGGTTTGGCGGCTCCACAAATTGGTAAATCGATACGTTTATTTATTGTGGACGCATCACCCTTTGAAGATAAAGAGCCTGAACTAGCTGATTTTGTTCAGGTTTTTATTAACCCAATAATTGTAGAAGAAAGCGGAGAGGAGTGGAGCTTCAACGAAGGCTGTTTGAGCATTCCCGGTATTCGTGAGGATATACAACGCAAGCCAACTATTTTGGTGCGCTATTACGATGAAAACTGGGAGTATTATGAAGAAGAATTCAGCGGATTGGCTGCGCGTGTTATACAGCATGAATACGATCACATTGAAGGAAAATTATTTACCGATAAACTCAATGCCTTTAAAAAAACCTTGATTAAAGGCAAACTCAGCGATATTAGTAAAGGTAAAGTAGATGTAGATTACAACATGAAATTTCCAACCAAAAAATAAGTAAACTCTTATGAAATTGAATTTATTGAAATCCTTGATTTACTCAACACTTATTTTCTCGCTAGCTTGTAATTCGCCGGCTCCAAAGGCTACAGTTACCAAGGTAACAGAAGTTAGCTATTTGCATCAAATTGATTCGATGGAAAAAGTATTGTATGCACATCCTGAAACGGGATTTAATAAGGATGCAGCACAAAAAACGGTGAATATTTATATCAATGTGGTAAGGGATTTTCCTGACACAAAATTGGCAGCCGAGTATTTATATAAAGCCGGAGAAATATCAAGCAGTTTGAATCATTCGTTGGAAGCCATTGAGTATTTTAAGCAGGTATATGAAAAATATCCCGATTTTGATAAAGCAGCGTATTGCTTGTTTTTGCAAGCTTTTATTTACGATAATCAATTGCATCAACTAGGACAAGCCGAGCAAATGTACCGTGAAGTAATCAAGAAATTTCCCAACGAAAAAATTGCCAAAGATGCTGAAGCCTGCATCAATAACTTAGGCAAATCGGATGAAGAATTAATTAAAGAATTTGAGGCTAAGAATAAGAAGGCTTCTTAAGTAATATGTTGCCGCTTCAAATTTTAATTTACAATCAATAATTCTAAAATATCAAATCTCAATAAATTCATCCTTTCAACACAAGCAAACTCCCTACCAGCCCACCTCTTCGACTCCGCTCAGAGTGACCCTGATTTTTATTAATCAAATTCCCAGATTCCCACATTCTCAAATTCTAAGTTTCCCAAATCCTCCCAACCAGCCCACCTCTTCGACTCCGCTCAGAGTGACCCTGATTTTTTATTAATCAAATTCCCAGATTCCCAGATTCTCAAATTCCCACATTCCCAGATTCTCAGATTCCCAGATTCCCAGATTCTCAAATTCCCACATTCCCAGATTCTCAGATTCCCAGATTCTCAGATTCTCAGTTTCCCAAATCCTCCCAACCAGCCCACCTCTTCGACTCCGCTCAGAGTGACTCTAGTTTTTTATTAATCAAATTCCCACATTCCCAGATTCTCAGATTCTCAGTTTCCCAAATCGTCCCAACCAGCCCACCTCTTCGACTCCGCTCAGAGTGACCCTAATTTTTTATTAATCAAATTCCCAGATTCCCAGATTCTTAAATTCTCAGTTTCCCAAATCCTCCCAACCAGCCCACCTCTTCGACTCCGCTTAGAGTGACCCTGATTTTTATTAATCAAATTCCCAGATTCCCAGATTCTCAGTTTCCCAAATCCTCTCAACCAGCCCACCTCTTCGACTCCGCTCAGAGTGACCCTGATTTTTATTAATCAAATTCCGAAATTCCCAGATTCTCAGATTCCCAAATTCCCAAATTCCCAACTCCCAACTCTCAACTCTCAATTCTCAATTCTGAATTCCCAATCCCCCAATCAATTATTTTCCATCGCTTTTTCAATTTCCTGAATCAATCGATCAGGCGAAATATTGAGCGATAAATTTCCGTCACGCGAAATGGCGATTTCTCCGGTTTGTTCCGAAACAACAATTGCCAAAGAGGAGGTAACTTCTGTAATTCCGGCTGCTGCTCGGTGACGCATCCCTAGATTAGCAGGGAAGCTGGTATTTTCGCTAACCGGCAAAACACATCTTGCTGCTTGAATTAAATTTCCTGAAATAATAATTGCCCCATCGTGCAAAGGCGAATTTTTAAAAAATATACTTTCGAGTAAACGCACCGAAATCTTTGCTTGAATCATATCGCCGGTTTTGGCGTAAAAACTTAAATCCGAATTGGTTTCAATTACAATGATAGCACCGGTTTTACTTTCCGACATGCTGCGACAAGCCTTTGCAATGGAATTGAGTTCACCTGCAAATTTCTTCTTGGTATCGGTTCCAAAATTTAACAAGGAACTGCTGAATTTAGTTTTGCTAAACAAATTACTGGTTCCTATGAGCAATAAAAATTTTCGAATTTCTTGTTGAAATACAATTATTAAAGCAATTACACCAACTCCAATAAACTGTCCCAGCAAGGTTCCCAGCAATTGCATGTGAAGGGCTTTCACCACAAACCAAAAAAAGTAGATTGCCAAAATTCCAATAAAAATATTCACGGCAACCGTGCCTCTTACCAATTTATACACTTGATACAAGAGCAAGGCAACTAAAAAAATATCGAGTACATCAAGCCAACGAAAATTAAAAAAGTCGGGTAAAGCGGCTAGTATCATGCTTGTTGCTGGTAATATGAAAATAACTGAATAGCTTGTTTGGCTTGCTTTACATCGTGTACCCGTAATATTGTAGCACCGTTTTGTATGGCAAGCGTATTGAGCACTGTACTCCCATTTAAGGCTTCTCAGGAGTTGTATGTAGTAATTTATTTATCATCGATTTTCGTGAAATTCCTACCAAAATGGGAACATCAAGTAGTTGCAGCAAAGATAAAT
>Ga0075163_10001560_pt1 | contig 30942 bp, 25 predicted proteins | sample JI1023141ADNA_FD_71478 | JGI IMG/M metagenome (GOLD analysis project Ga0075163, IMG submission 71478) | Wastewater effluent complex algal communities from Wisconsin, to seasonally profile nutrient transformation and Carbon sequestration -... | ecosystem: Engineered > WWTP > Effluent > Algae...
CGAGGAGGAAGACCTGATCGCCCCGGGGCAGGCGCCGAAGTGCATCCTCAACGCACGGATCGGGCGCAACCGCCGCTTCGCCACCGCGAAGTTTCCGATGACGCGGATCAAGGCGCTCGCGAAGCAGGCCGGCGCGACGATCAACGACATCGTGCTCGCGCTGTCGTCGGGCGCGATCCGCAAGTACCTCGCGGAGCGCGACGCGCTGCCCGGCGATCCGCTGATCGCGATGCTGCCGGTCGCGGTGCGCGCGAAGGACGATCACGGCGGCGGCAACTCGGTCGGCGCGATCCTCGCGACGCTCGCCACCGACATCGAGGATCCGGCGGGCCGGCTCGCGGCGATCGTCGCGTCGACGAAGAAGGCGAAGCAGCAGCTCGAGGGGATGTCGAAGAACCAGATCCTCAGCTACTCGGCGCTGCTGATCGGGCCGGCGATGCTGCAGATGCTGCCGGGCATCGCGGGCCGCGTGAAGCCGGGCTTCAACGTCGTGATCTCGAACGTGCCGGGCCCCGAGCAGCCGCTGTACTTCCGCGGCTCCAAGCTCGAGTCGACATACCCGCTGTCGATCCCGGTGCACGGCCAGGCGCTCAACATCACGTGCAACAGCTACGCGGGCCAGCTGTGCTTCGGCTTCACCGGCTGTCGCGACACGCTGCCGTCACTCCAGCGCATGGCCGTGGCGTGCGTCGAGTCGCTCGACGACTACGAGCGCGCGCTCGGGCTCTGAAGCCGTTCCAGCGCGGTTCGCAGGGGCGGTGGGATCGGGACCGCCCTGCGGGTCTGGCGGTCGACGAACACGTGGACGAACGAGCCGTGGGCCGCGGCGAGGTCATCGTCGTCGAAGATCGCGATCCCGTAGGTGACCGCGCGATTGCCGAGCTTGTCGACGCGCACGCCGGCGCGCAGCGGCGTCGGATACGCCAGCGGCTTGTGGTACGCGCACGACGACTCGACGACGAGCCCGATGGTGTCTCCGTTCGCGATGTCGAGGCCGCTGGTGATCAGGTAGAGGTTCGCGGCGCTGTCGAAGTACGAGTAGTACGTGACGTTGTTGATGTGGCCGTAGATGTCGTTGTCGGACCACCGCGTGGTGATCGAGGTGACGAACGGGTACTCGGCGATCGTCGGCCTCACCAGTAGCGCTCCGCGTTCGTGAACAGCTGCTGCAACACGGCCGGCGTGATCTCGCACGGCGCGTTGGTGAGCAGGCGTTGCTGTGGCATCACGCCGTCGACCAGCGCCTGGATGTCCTGCGACGTGTAGCCGACCCCGGCGATGCCGTTCGGCATCCCGATCGCGCGCATCAGCTCGATCACCCGCTGGGCCAGCTCGTCCTCGCCGTGTGCGCCGAGGAGGATCGCCGCTTCGCGGTGCCGCGCGGGTGACGTACTCGCGGTGAAGCGAAACACCGCCGGTGCCGCGAGCGCGACCGCCATGCCGTGCGGCACGAGCGGCGCCGTCGGATAGCCGTCGGGGGCGAAGACCTTGACGCCGCCGCCGATCGCGTACGCCATCGCGTGAGGTGCGTGGACGCCGGCGTTGCCGAACGCGATGCCGGCGAGCGTGGCGGCCCACATCATCTGCTCGCGCGCGTACGGATCGCCTTGCACCGCGTGAACGAGGTGGGCGTCGAGCAGGCGCAGCGCCTCGCGACACCCGACGTCGCTCCACGGGTTCGCGCCTTGCGACAGCGGGCGCGCGATGCCCGACGCCGGGCGATGGGTGTGGCGCCGTGCGGTATACGACTCGACGGCGTGGCACAGCACGTCCATGCCACTCGCCGCGACGACACTCGCCGGCTGGGTGAGCGCGACGCGCGGATCGACGATCGCCTCGGTGGGGCGTAGTCGCGGCGAGGCGATCGCGGTCTTCGCGTGGAGCGGGGACCACGTGCAGATCGCGAAGCCGGTGACCTCGCTGCCGGTGCCAGACGTCGTCGGGCACGCGAGGTGCGGCGGCAACGGGCCGGGCACCGGCGTGGCCTCGCCGACGGGCGCGTTGAGATAGCTGCGCAGCGGCGCCGGATACGCGGCGAGCAGCTGGGCCGCCTTGCACGTGTCCATCACCGAGCCGCCGCCGATGGAGACGTAGCCGTCGAACGCGCCCTCGCGCGCGAACCGACCGGCGTCCTCGAACGAGGTGTCCGTCGGCTCGATCGCGATCGCGTCGTAGATCGCGGCATCGACGCTCGCCTTCGCGAGCGAGGTCATCACCTCGGCGAACCACGGCTGCGTGCGGATCCGCGGATCGGTGAACACCGCCGCGCGCGTCACCCCGAGGGCGCGCGCCCGCTCGCCGACCTCGCCGAGCACGCCGTGCCCGAAGGTCACCCGCGACGCATCGACGGTGAACCCGCCGTCGCAACCGGCCTCGGCGAGCTCGTAGTGCCGACAGTACATGCGGGCAGCATAGGCCGATCGGGGAGGGCGTGTAACGCCGGAGGCTTGGCCGGCGTAGAGTGGTGACCATGCATGACTTCGATCTCCGCCCCGTCGCCGTCGAGACCGCGACGTTCGGGCTTGGCTGATTCTGGACGCCCGACGCCCGGTTCGGGTGTCACCCCGCGATCGTCCGCACGCGCGTCGGCTATGCCGGCGGTCGGACGACCGATCCGACCTATCACGACCTCGCCGATCACACCGAGGCGTTCCAGCTCGACTTCGATCCCACCCGGATCTCGTACGACCAGCTACTGCACGAGATCTGGGCGAACCGCCGCGGTGGTCGCGCCCACAGCCGGCAATACATGGAGGCGGTGTTCCCGACCGCCGCGCAGGCCGCGATCGCGAAGGCGCGCGGGATCGCGGCTCCGATCATCGAGGACGCGCGGTTCTACGCCGCGGAGGACTACCACCAGAAGTACTACCTGCGGCACGACGCCACGCTGATGCGCGAATTCGCGGACTACTCGCCGGCCGAGCTGCGCGAGTCGGCGCTCGCGGCGCGGCTCAACGGCTACGTCGCCGGCAAGGGATCGCGCGAGCGGCTGCGCGACGAGCTCGGAGCGTTCGGGCTGTCTCTGGACGCCGCGCGTCATCTCGAGCGCGTGGTCGCGAGGTGAGGACAACCGTCCCTCGATTTTCGGGTCGCACCGTGGCTGATCGAGCTGCCAGATAAACTCGGCCAGCCACCCATTTTTAAGGGATCTCGACGAGTTAGGTGATGGCCCTCGCGTTGCGTACTGGAGTGGGCATGCCTTCCTTTCGCCGCGCGCTGTTCACTCTGCTGCTTGCCTCCTGCGTCTCCGAGCCCGAGGGAGATCTCTCGGTCGACTGTGGCGAGTCGGGCAAGTGCGATGGCATCGGCAACCTGACGTCGCTGATCCGCGATGCCAAGGAGCTCGACCTCGGTGACCTGGTCGCGGTGGGCAGCAAGCTCGGATCGACCCAGCTGTCGAGCGCGCTGTCGTCGAACGACTTCGCCTCGATCAAGCTCGACGAGCCGCGGTTCTTCGGCTTGCCCAGCGTCTCGGATCCCGATCTGACGATCGAGAACATCGACACGTTGATCTCCGGCCTGGCCGCCCGCTACGGCGAGCGCGAGCTGTCGACCGAGGTCAACCGGATCCGCCGCGCGCACCTGATGACCTCCGGCGACAAGGTGTTCGTCGAGAGCTCGTTCCGGATCGGCGCCAACCTGGGCGCCAACTGGGGCCACGCGGTCGGCGGGCTCGACGGCGCCACGGCGAGCGTCGGCTTCGGCGCCGGCGGTTCGATCGAGGCGCGCGTGATCGGCGCCTACAAGAGCGAGCTCCAGGGCGTGGCGCGCGGACCGCTCAACGCGCTGACGAACCTCCGCGGCTTCGTGCTGCCGCGCTCGATCGACGACATCCGCAAGATGAAGCCCGGCGAGTCGTTCGCGCTGTCGGGTGAGGGTCACCTCGGCGCCAACCTCGGCGTCGGCGTGCCGATCCTCGTCGCGAACCCCGGTGCGATCACCTACAACCTCGTGATCTCGGCAGGCCTCCGCACCCGGATCGGCGGCCAGCTCGACATCCAGCTGGTGCGCCTCGAGGGCGATGAGGTCGTCGTCGACATCGGCATGCAGAAGGTCCGCGAGTCGTCGGCGAAGCTCGCGCTCGAGGACTCGTGGGGCGTGCAGGGGCTGCTCAAGACCAGCTTCAACCTCGGTGGGATCGACGTCGATCTCGGCAAGCTCGCCGACAAGGCGCTGCAGAAGCAGCTCAACGCGAAGCTCAATCTGCTCTCCGGCGAGCTCTCGCAGGCGAGCTCGAAGCAGCGCGTCTCGGTGGCGCGCGTGCGGTTCTCGCTCGACGGCGGTGACGCCAGCGTGCTCGGCCCGGCGCTCGCGCAGGCCCTCGAAGGCGATGTTCGCCTGGCGCAGGCACTCGCGAACCGCGGCGAGCCGGGCGTCAAGGCCGAGTTCGATCTGCTGCGCTCCGGTGCCTCGAGCACCAGCTACGCGGGCATCGACATCCTCGGCATGAGCTTCTTCAAGCAGACGATCGACAGCGAAGGCTCGGTCGTGATCCAGACGCCGGGCGGCGCGCGCAGCCTGCTGTTCCAGTCGCTGCACGTCCAGGCCGGGTCGTTCTTCAGCGAGCACGGCTACACCCGCGTCGGGGTCTCCGGTCTCAACTTCGATCCCGGGACCGGTGACGCGCGCGGCGAGGCGAACCTGTTCGTCCAGCTGCAGGAGTCCGACGAGTTCATGGAGCGCGACAAGATGCTCGACCACGTCGACGCGGCGATCCTCGCCCTCGGCGGCAAGGCGGCGCTCGGTGCGATCGAGGTCCACGGCAACGCGCTGCAGAAGTTCGTCGAGCAGGCGTGCCCGAACAGCCAGGCGTTCGACCCGTGCCGCGTCAACGTGCTGTCCGGCGCACCGGTGATCGACATGCGCGCCAAGGGCGTCCAGGCGGCGCGCGACAACGCGAGCCAACTCAACGCCTCGCAGGCGGCCGAGCTGGTCAAGCTCGCCGAGTTCCGGTTGACCACGCAGGCGACCTACGAGCCGCACGCGCAGCTGGTCGGCCCCGACGCCACGTTCACCATCGACTACCGGCTCGACGACGCGGCGCTCGGCTCGCTGATGGTCGAGCGCGACACCGCGATGTTCAAGGCCACGCTCAAGGAGTACGCCGGCGCGGTCGGCGTCGATCGCACGCACAACGGCAGCGAGCTCGCGGCGGACCGCGCGAAGATCGAGACCAACCTCCGGGCGCAGATCGACGACCTCGGCAGCAAGTACGAGGCGGCCGCGGCCGACTACAAGAAGCTGCTCGGCATCGAGAAGGCCGTGATCCAGAAGCTCGGCCCGGTCGGTCCTCGCCTCCTCGAGGTGCGCGTGCCGGTCGACGCGAACAAGCGCCCGATCTACGAAGAGGCGGCGCTCGGCTCGCTCGCCGAAGGCCGGTCGCGCGTCGTCACCAAGCTGTTCGACGCCCTGACCACCAAGGCGACCGGGTTCTCGACCAAGGCGGAGCAGGCCACCGGCTACGCGCTCCTCGGGATGCTCGACGCGGCGCGGATCGATCTGCGGTTCGGCGCGACCATGAACGTGTCCGACGGGTTCTCGCAGGACTTCACGCACTATCGCGCGGCCGGCTACGGCCCGTTCGATCAGTACGGCAAGGGTGACAAGGTCGCGCCGATCGACGGTGGCCTGTTCAGCATCGACGCGCTGATCCAGGGCAACTGAGCGTGCAGCTGGCGGTGATCGCGGTATGCGATCACGCCTGGCTTCGGGAAAAAACCGGGGACCGTCCCCGGTTTCTTGCGTTCCGCGGACGTGTCGATGCGCCCCGGTAACTACTTCTGAGGGCCTCGACGGACGACGGGTGGCGTCGCGGTCTACCTCGCCCGGCCGGGTGGCTTCGTGCTCGCAAGCGTGTTGCCAGTCCAGTCGAAGTAGTCGCTAGAGACGAAGGACCGCGCCCGTCGCGAGGTCGACGTCGTAGGTCGTCGCGCCGTCGAACACCAGCGTGGTCGGCGAGCCCGCCACCCCGTAGGTCAGGCGCGCCGTCGAGTTGAACACGCGGAGATCATCGCCGCGCATGCGCTCGGTGTTGATCGTGAAGTCGATCGTGCCGAACGTCGGCTCGACCTGCGCCGGCATGTAGCGAACCTGCTCGTAGACCGCGTCGAGCTGGACGGTGTAGTCGGCGAGCTCGCCCTCGGTGGTGACCGAGCTGTTCAGCGAGAGCGCGTCGGGGCCGCGGAAGCGCGCCTTGTCGAGCATCAGGTCGCGGATCTCCCAGTCGACGACGCGGTCGATCTCGGTCATCGCGATCTCGCCCATCGACTGCGAGCCGGCGAGGGTCAGCCGAAAGTGCGAGTGGTGCGCGTTGCCGTCGCACGGCACGAACGTGTGCGCCTCCGTGCCGTCGTTGCAGTGGAAGGTGAACGCGAAGTTCAGCGAGCCGACGGCGCCGGTGCCGTTGTACTCGAGGCCGCTGTCGCCGCTCAGGCCGGTCATCACGAAGCCTTGGGGCCACACGTTCTCGCTGAGCCCCGCCACCAGCAGCTGGATCGGGAACTCGGCCTTGACGTGCGCGGCCATGATCGCGGCGAGCTCGTCGTAGTCGCGCGCGCTCTCCTCGGCGGTGGGCGGGTCCGTCGGATCCGTCGGGTCGGTCGGGTCCGTGGGATCCGTTGGATCCGTCGGGTCGGTCGGCTCGTTCGGATCGCGAGGATCGCTGCTGTCACTGCACGCGCCCGCGAGAGCAAGCACTGCTGCACCTAGAAGAAAAGCGTTCATCGTAGTTCGTGGCCTCCGCTGAGACCGTTCAGCAAGCGGCAGACCAGCGGACGCACGTGCTCGCCTCACGGAGACCTCGTGACCTCGGCGCGCGGACGGGACGAGCGGCTGCGCGGCTGCGCGGCGAATCGCCGGTGATCGAGGGTGCGGCGAGCTGATCGTGGCGTTACAGAACGGGGCGTGCGTGTAACGCCAGGGCGCGCACCGTGGCGACTACGCTACCTCTCGAACGTCGACCTCGTTATCACCGAGGATCGCCGCGTAGATCTCCGCCCACGCCTTGGCGTCGGCGATCGACGGCATCTCGATGATCGAGAAGCCGGCGAGCAGCTCCTTCGACTCGGTGAAAGGGCCGTCGGACCAGGCGCGTGCGCCGGCGGTCACCTTCGACCGTGCGCCCTTGCTACTCGGACCCAGCGTGCCCGCCCCGCCCAGCACGCCGTCGCGCTTCCACTCCTCGAGCACCGCGGTGACAGCGGCAGGCACCGCACCCCCGGCCTCCGACGCCTTGTCGGCCTTGCGCAGCAGGAGGAAGCGCAGCGGCGCGCCGGCGGGGCGCGGCTTGCCGGTCAGATCCCAGCCCTCGACGACGGGCCCGATCTCGATCTCGCTCCCCTTGCCACCGGCCGCGGCGAGCCGGGTCGCGAGCTCGACGACGTGCTCGTCGGACGTCGCCGTCACCATCGCGAAGCTAGCGACCAGCTCGTTGCGTCCCTGGTACGGGCCGCGCTCGAGCTGCGGGCGATCGCCGTCGAGCCGCAGCCGCACGCGCACCGCGCTGCGATGGAGCCCCGCGCCATCGAGGAAGATGCCTTGCTTGATCGAGCCGCCGATGTGGCGGCCCATACCCTCGATGACCCCGTGATCCGGGCGCTCGCCGGCTTCCATCTTCGCGTCGACCTTGTGCATGACCATGAATCGCATCGGTGCTCCTTTCGTACACGACGAGCGAGTCCCTCCGCGATCGACATGACCGGTGAAACTGTGCGGATCCGCCGTCTCGTCGCGCGGTTAGCCAAGGCCCTACCTTCCGCGTGCGCGAGGATTCCGCATGGCATGCGCGATGCTCGGTAGGCGAGCATCATGAGCAGCCACAAGCAGCAGACCAAGCACGGCAAGCGTCTCGACAACAACGAGGGCGAGGGCAGCCGCAGCGCGGACAAGGCCTACACGGCGGGGGTCCAGGAGTTCATCGAGGAGGATCGCGTCTCGAAGGCCGCGGTCGAGGCGAAGGAGTTCGTCGAGGAGAACCCGACGCAGGCGGAGCGCGACGAGATGGCCGGCAAGGCCGGGCCGACGCCGATCGCCCATCGCATCGAGGAGCTCGCGACCGAGGGGAAGGCGATGTTCCACCGTGCCGTGGAGCGCGTGCGCTCGGTGATCCACAAGCGCGCCGCGCGCTGAGGTAGCGTCGCTCGGTGACCGAGCTGACCGTCCAGCGCATCGGCAAGGGCAGGCCCCTGCTGTTCCTCCACGGCGCGACGCTCGACCACCGGATGTGGCACCCGCAGCTCGCGCTGGCGGATCGCTTCGAGATCATCACCTGCGATCTGCGCGGCTTCGGGACGTCGCCCGCGCCCACTGGGCACTTCAAGCACTGCGAGGACATCGCAGCCCTGATCGACGAGCTCCGGCTGCGCGACGTCTGCGTGATCGGTCATTCGATCGGGGCGCACTACGCGCTCGAGGTGTCGCTGCTCCGTCCCGACGCCGTCACCGGGTTGGTCTCGGTGTGCATGTCGGGGCTGACGCAGGACTACCCGGCGGACATCGTCGCGATGTTCGGCGAGCTCAAGCGCCTCGCCCGGACGCAGAGCGTCGACGCGGCGAAGGCGGTGTGGGCCCGGTGCGGCTGGTTCACGCAGGCGCGCGAGAATTCGGCGATCGCCGCGCTGCTCGACGCGTACCTGCGCGACTACACCGGGTGGTACTGGCTGCATGACACGCCGGCCACCAACCTGGTGCCACCCGCGATCGATCGCCTCGAGCAGCTCGCGGTGCCGACGCTGGTGATCGATGGCGCGCTCGACCTCGACTACAACCATCGGATCGCGAACGTGCTCGCCTCGCGGATCCGCAACGCGAACCTCCTGCGCGTGCCAGTCGGCCACATGGCCAGCCTCGAGGCGGCGGACGACGTGACCCGGGCGATCGGGCAGCACGTTTCGTAAGTGACACGCGCATATTCCGGAGATATCTTCTGGATATGTCGCGCAAGCTGCCGCCCCAGACCCCGCTCTACGTCCGGTTGCCCAAGACCGAGGGTGACAAGCTGGATCGCGCCGCCGCGGCGCTGGGGGTCCACAAGAAAGATCTGGTCGCCGGGCTGGTCAACCGCTACGTCGACCCGGACAGCCAGCAAGGGCTGAGCACGCTGACCACGCTGTCGACACGCAAGCCGCCCGAGCCGGAGCAGCCGACGCTGATGATGGGCACGTACTCGTTCCAGCCCTACGATCCGCCCGAGGTGATGAGCTCGGAGCAGGCCGGCAAGTTCCTCCAGATCGACGAGAAGAACGTGATCGAGCTCGCCGAGGCCGGGCAGCTCCCGGGCCGCAAGCTCGGGCCGGTGTGGCGGTTCTCGCGCGACGCCCTGGTCGCCTGGCTCGCCGGACCGGAGCCGAAACGATGACGAGATATCCCTGGGATATGCAGATGGAGATGGTGCCGACGGTGGTCGAGCAGACCCATCGCGGCGAGCGCGGCTGGGATCTGTTCTCGCGCCTCCTCAAGGACCGCATCGTGTTCATCGGCCGCGAGATCGACGCGACGGTCGCCAATCTGATCATCGCGCAACTGCTATTCCTCGACGCCGAGGACCCGGGCAAGGACATCATGCTCTACCTCAACTCGCCGGGCGGCGAGGTCGTGGCCGGGCTCGCGATCTACGACACCATGCAGTTCGTGCGCTCCGATGTCGCCACGGTGTGCACCGGGCAGGCGGCCTCGATGGCGAGCTTCCTCCTCGCCGCCGGCGTGAAGGGGAAGCGGTCCGCGCTGCCGCACGCGAGCGTGATGATCCACCAGCCCCTCGGCGGGTTCCGCGGGCAGGCCACCGACATCGAGATCCACGCGCGCGAGCTCCTGCGTACCAGGCAGACGATCAACGAGCTCTACGCGAAGCACACCGGCCGGTCGGTGGAGACCATCGCGCGCGACACCGATCGCGACACGTTCCTGACGGCGGCGGAGGCGCGCGACTACGGCTTGATCGACGAGGTGCTGACGACGCTCAAGAAGCCTACTTAGGTCCGTACATCCGGATCATCTGCTTCTTGTACTCGGCCATCGTGCCGAGCCCGATCGCCTTGCGCCGCGCATCGACGTTGGCCTCGTCCTCGATCGGCTGCGGCTTGCCGTCCATGAACTGCGTGCCGTAGCGCTGCGGCCGCTTGTCGGCGACCGCGACGCGATCGTAGAGGTACCCGTAGTCGGCGGGCGACGCATCGTGCGCGGCGACCGCCTGCTCGAGCAGCTCGAGGCAGCGCCGCTGGAACGCCGGATCGAGATCCGCGTGCTGCACCAGGATCCACGCGGCGTGCGCGCCGTCGCGTCCGACCAGCTTGTAGCCGGGCCAGCCGTGCTTGTCGATCACGGCCTTCATGTACATGGTCGTCTGCTTATCGATCCCCCCGAGCTCGTCGCTCGCCTCCTGCGACGGCTTGGCCTCCGAGCGCTTGATCACCGCCATCCGCACCCTCTGATCCTCGGCCATCCACGTCAGCAACTCGCGGCGGAGGATCGGATCTCCGAGCGTGGCCTCGAACGCCTTCACGTTGGCCTCGATCTTCGCGAGCGCCTGCGTCCACCGCGGGTCGGCGTGCAGCGAGGCCAGATCCTCGTCGATCTTGGTGTGCTCGACATCCTGGAGCCCGGACGCGACCGCGCGATCGAGCAGCGCGAACGCCTGGTCCGCCTTGCCGCCGAGCGCGAAGCAACACGCCCCGTTGTAGAGCGCACCGGCCCGCTCCGGCCCGCTGGTCCGGGCACCGAGCGCCTCATAGAGCTCGCCGCATCTCGGCCACTGCTTGGCCTCGTAGGCGGCCTGGGCATCTGCCTCCGAGACCGGCGCAGCAGGTGCCGGCGTGGGTTTCGGGGCGGGGCCACCACAGGCGGCGAGCACGAGCGCGAGGACAAGTCTCATGGCTGGAGTGAACCTCAAAAGCGACGGTCGGGAAACCGCCGGAAGCTGGACAGGCCCCGAGCCTTGCGCGATCGTCGTCGAGCTATGCGACGTGTGCTGTTCGGGGCAGTGATCGCGATCCTCGGGGTGACCGACGCTCGTGCAGACAAGTGTCAGCCGCTGACCATTCCCGTCCCGGAGAAGTTCGAGCAGACGTCGCGCAACGACGTCAAGGTGCCCGATATCGTCGACTACGGCGACAAGTCGATGGACAGCTTCTTCGAGAAGCTGGCGCGCGTCGCCCGCGGGCAGAGCGTGCTGTTGCGGATCGGCACCTACGGCGACTCGAACTGGACCAACGATCGGACGGCGGGCGAGATCCGGCGGCGGTTGCAGCTCGCGTTCGGCGACGGCGGCCATGGCTTCGTCGGGTTCGGCATTCCGTGGGGCTGGTATCACCACCAGAACATCCAGCACGGTGTCACCGGCAAGTGGAACGCGTGGAACCTGTCGGCGATGCCGATCAAGGACGGCATGTACAGCTTCGCCGGGATGTCGGCGGAGTCGTCGCAGCCCGGCGCCACCGCGTGGGTCGAGACGGCGAAGACCGGCGCGCCGGTGGGCACCAGCGTCGCGAGCTTCGAGATGTCGTATCTCGCGCGGCCGAAGGGCGGCACGTTCGAGGTGCTGCTCGACGGTGAGGTCAAGGACACGATCGACAGCGAGGCGACCGCCGCCGAAGTGAAGTACCTCAAGTACAAGGTCGCCGACGGCGCGCACAAGCTCGTCATCAAGGTGAAGAAGGGGAGCGTGCGGCTGTTCGGCGTCGCGCTCGAGCGTGACAAGGGCATCGTCCTCGATGGCATCGGCGTCAACGCGCTCAACCCGCTGCGGATGACGCAGATGGATCGCGCGCAGCTCGCCGCCGGGTTGACCAGGCGCGCGTACGATCTGTTGATCGAGACCACGGGCACCAACGTGTGGTCGCCGATCGATCACAAGACCGTAATGCCCGAGCTGATGCAGCTGTTCAAGCAGGCGCTGCCGAGCGCGGCGTTCATGCTGTGGTCGGCGCCGGACTTCGTGAAGATGAACCGCGAAGGGCAGGAGCCGATCAGCGAGCCGGCGATGCGCTTCATGGCGAGCTCGAAGAAGCAGATGGCCGAGACCTTCAAGATCGGCTGGTGGGATCAGTTCGCCGCGCTCGGCGGCGGCGGCTCGGCTCCGAAGTGGACGAAGTCGCGGTTCTACGAGGCCGACGGCATCCACATCGGTCCGCGGATGAACGCGTACATCGGCGAGCGGTTCGTGCACGCGCTGCTCAAGGAGCTAGCGAAGCGCGTCGAGAAGGATCCGAAGCTCGGATGCACGAAGTGAAGCTGGCCCTGCTGGGCGTGTTGATCGCGGCGAACGCCGCCGCCGACGAGTGCGCGAAGATCGAGGTGCCCGCGAAGCTCGAGCACCGGTCGAGCCACGACGCGAAGATCCCCGACATCGTCGACTACGGCGAGCCCCAGCTCGACGGCTTCTACGGCAAGCTCGCGCAGGTCGCGCGCACCAAGCAGGGCACGCTGCGGATCGGCATCTACGGCGATTCGAACTGGACCAACGATCGGACGGCCGGCGAGATCCGCCGCCGCTTGCAGCTCGCGTACGGCGACGCCGGGCATGGCTTCGTCGCGTTCGGCATCCCGTGGGGCTGGTACCACCACCAGAACCTCCAGCACGGCACGACGGGCACGTGGGAGGTCTGGAACATCGCGACGATGGAGGTGCGCGACAAGCTGTACGGCTTCGCCGGCATCACCGCCGAGTCCTCGCAGCCCGGCGCCACCGCGTGGGTCGAGACGGCGAAGACGGGCGAGCCCGTCGGCACGAGCGTGTCGTTGATCGAGGTCTGGTATCTCGCGCGCCCCAAGGGCGGGACGTTCGAGGTGGTGATCGACAAGGATTCGAAAGACAAGATCGACACCGCCGCCGCCGCACCCGAGCTGAAGGTGTTGACCTACAAGGTTCCGGACGGGCCGCATCGGCTGACCGTCAAGGTGACCAAGGGGAGCGTGCGGCTGTTCGGCGCGGTGTTCGAGCGCGACAAGCCGGGCGTGATCGTCGACGGCATCGGGATCAACGCGCTGTCGGCGGCGACGATGACGCGGATGGATCCGGCGAACCAGTCGGCCGGGCTCGCGCGGCGCAACTACGACCTCCTGATCGACGCGACCGGCACCAACATGTGGGCCGCCCAGGCGCATCCCAAGCTGATCGTGAAGCACGCCCTGCAGTGGCGCGCGGCGCTGCCGAAGAGCTCGATCCTGCTGTGGTCGGCGCCGGACTTCATCAGCGAGGGCACCACGAGCTCGACGCCGCGGATGAAGCAGAACTCGCGCGAGCGGATCCAGGGTTCCAAGGACGCGAAGGTCGCGTTCTGGGATCAGTACGAGATGCTGGGCGGCTACGGCTCCATGCCCAAGTGGCACAAGGACCGCTGGGACACGCCCGACGGCGTGCATATGGGCCCACCGCTGTCGGCGTATATCGGCGAGCGCTTCGTCTACACCGTGCTCGCTGATCTCGCGAAGCGCGTCGAGAAGGCCCCCCGGCTCGGCTGCCGCTAGCGGATCTCGCATTCGAACTGGCGCGGTTCCTGAACCACGAGACGTCCATGAAGACGATCTCTCGAACCCTATTTTTGATCGGTGCACTTGCTGCGGCGGGTGCGTGTAAGAACAAGACCGAGGAGGCGCAGAAGGCGCAGGAGACCGCCAACAAGAAGACGGTCGAGGCGAACGAAGCGCAGCGCGAAGCCGACGAGAAGGCCGCGGTCGCCGCGCGCGAGAAGCAGGACAAGCTCGTGGTCGATCATCGCGACGCCGAGGACAAGCTCCGCAAGGACCTCGAGTCCTCGGATCGCAAGATCGCGGATCTCCGCCGCAAGCTGACCGACGCGAAGGGCGATGCTCGCAAGAACGCCGATGCGGCGGCCAACGAGGTCGAGCTGCGCCACCAGAAGGTCGATCAGAACCTCGCGAAGCTGCGCGGCGCGGCCGCCAACGCGTGGGACGCGACGAAGCTCGAGCTCGAGGCGGACATGGCCGCGCTCAACGAGGCGATCGAAAACTTCGAGAAGACGCTCTAAGACGATGGCGACCTTCGAGCACAACTCCGAGAAGTTCGGCTATCTCGACCTCGACGACCTCGACGGCGTCCAGAAGGCGCTGTCGAAGCTCGGGTTCGACCCGGGCACGATCGATGGCGTCGACGGGCCGAAGACCCAGCAGGCGGTGCGCGCGTTTCAGGCGCACGCGTCGATCGGGATCGATGGCAAGGTCGGCACGCAGACCCGCAAGGCGCTCGCCGCCGAGCTAGGCGAGAAGGCCACGTAGCTGGCACACAGACCCGCAAGGCGCTCGCCGCCGAGCTAGGCGAGAAGGCCACGTAGCTGGCACATGGGATGCGTCCGCGGTGGGCATGAAGGCCATCGGTAAGACTGGCACCGTCGCGATCATGGTCGCCGGTGCCGCGTTGCTTTTCGGCGGCACCTGCGCCGCGACCTACGCGAAGCTCGATCATCTCGACGAGGCCGCCGAGCTGCAGTGGGGCCGCGTCGTGGATATCTCGCGTCTGCGGCGGCCCGAGCAGCGCACCCAGGTCGATCAGTGGATCTCGATCGAGCGGCTACGGTTCAACGAGGCCGCACGCACGTTCAATGCGGCTCGCTCGAAATTCCCGACCTCCGCGGTCGCAGGCCTGTTCCCGAGCCGGCTCGCGGTGAAGTCGTACGTCGACGAGTAGCTCAGGGCTCGATCGGATCGTGCATCGGTGTGATCTCGGGAGGCGGCATCGGCGTCTCCGGATCGGGCGTCGGCGACGGCGGCTCCGGCAGCGGCGGAGGCGCGGGCCAGTTCTCCGGCAGCTTGGGTGGCGGTGGGTCGCTGGGAACGTTGATCGCGAGGATCTCCATGAGCGGGAAGTAGGAGCACGTTGTATGCCCGGTGACCGCCGGCAAGCACCTGGTTCGACGAGCCGGGCGCGAGGTCACCATCCACACCGTGCGCTCGCGGCCGTTGCCGGGTCGTCAGATCGGATACGGCTCGAGATCGGCCCAGTTCGGTCCGGCCTCGAGCCCGACGCGCAGCGGGGCGTCGAGGAGGAACGCGTTGCGCATCGCCTCCGCGCCGATTCGCGCGGCCTCGGGGAGCTCGTCGGTCGGGACCTCGAACAGCACCTCGTCGAGGATCTGCGCCACCGGGAGCGCGGCGAGCCCGGCCTTGCGAAACGCGCGGTAGGCATCGAGCAGGCCGCGCCGAGACACGTCGGAGACCGAGCCCTCGTGGGTGGCGCGGCGGGCGAGCCGCTCGGCATACGAGCGATCGTGCGGATCGAGCGACTCGAGGCCGCCGATCGGCCAGTGGCGGCCCGCGATCGTGACGATGTAGCCGCGCTGCTTCGCGAGCTCGAGCTGCTCGTCCTGGAAGGCGCGCACCAGCGAGTAGCGCTCGTCGAACCGATCGATCAACGCGCGCGCCTCCTGCGCCGGGATGTTGAGCTGGAGGGCGAGCGCGCTCGCACCTTGCCCGGCGAACGTCGCGAAGTTGACGACCTTGCCGAGCTGGCGATCGTCGGGGGTGAGCTCCGCGCGCGGCTTCGCGAGCACGGCGGAGGCGGTCAGCGCGTGCACGTCGTCGCGCTGGATGAGTGGATCTCGGAGCGCGGGATCCTTGGTGAGGTGTGCGAGGACGTGGAGGCCGAGCTGGTTGTAGTCGATCGACAGCAGCTGGTGCCCGGGGCGCGCGACGAACGCGCGGCGGATCCGCGCCATCTCGGGCGTGCGACCGGGGACGCGGCTGAGATCGGGCGCGGTGTTGACGAGTCGCCCCGAGAACGAGCGGGCGGGGTGGAAGCGCGAGTGCACGGCGCCGTCGACATCCACGCAGTTTCGCAGCGAGATGATCCAGGAGTCGCGCAGCCGGCGCAGCAGCCTCCACCGCAGCACGAGCGCGACGATCGGGTGCGCGTGCTCGATCCGATCGAGCGCCTCGATCGACGTGCTCCACCCGGTCTTGGTGTGCGAGACCACCGGGAGCTTCAGCTCCTCGAACAGCACCTGGCCGAGCTGCTTGCTCGAGTTGATGTTGAAGGCGTGACCGGCGAGCTGCTCGACCTGGCGCTGGAGGTCCTCCTCGATCGCGGCGAAGTCGACCTCGGCGCGCGCCAGCTCCTCGAGATCGATCCACAGCCCGCGTAGCTCCATCTCGACGAGCAGCGCGGCGAGCTCGTGATACTCGGCGATCAGCGCCGGATCGACGGCGGGTGCGAGCGCGGCATGCACCGCCTGCGCGGCATCGGCGTACAGCGCGGCGAAGTCCGCGGCCCGCTCGACCGGCAGCTGTGCCCACGACTTGCGCGCGCGCCCGACGCCGCGCACGGTGTCTTCCTCGACGAGCGCACGCCCGAGCACGTGCTTCGCGACGATCGGCAGATCGTGCGGCGCCCAGTTGCTCGGGTTGGTCAGGTGCGAGACGTGCGCCGAGTCGCCGACGATGCCGCGCAGCTCGATGCCGAGGTGTGCGAGAGCGATGCCGAGCCCGGCGAGATCGTGCCCGAGCTTGGGGATCGCCGCGTCCTCGAACCAGCTCTTCAGCAGCGCGGGCTCGCGCGTCGCGCCGAGCCCGGCGAACCCGACGTAGCACGCCGCGTGATCCGCGCCGATCAACGCGACGCCGGCGAGGGCACTCCGCACCGGCGCGGGATCCTCGAACACCGGATGGATCGTCACCGGTGGCGTCAGCACCGGCAGCGGCCCCTCGATCACCGTGACCGGATGCTTCGCGGCGGTGTCGGAGACCAGCAGCTCGACGAAGCGGAACCGATCGTAGAGCGCGTTGAGAGGCCCAGCCGCGGGGAGCTCGTAGGCGAGCTCGGCGAGCGGCTTCGGTAGCGGACGCTGCTGATCGAGCAGCGCGCGCGCGAGCTCCTTCGGGACCTCGTCGCGGGCGGCGACCAGCGCCTTGCCGGTGCGGCCACCGATCGACTCCGCGACGGCGAGCGCGGCCTCGGCCGTCGCATGCTGCTCGAGCAGCGTGGTCGCGCCCTTCGCCCCGATACCGGCGATGCCGGGCAGCTGATCGTCATCGCCGACGAGCCCGAGCCACTGCGCGACCTTGTCGGGGCCGACGCCGAACCGCTTGTAGACCATCTCGGGCGTGTAGCGCGCGTCCTTGTTCGCGTCGTACCACCACACCCGATCGCTCACGAGCTGCGCGTAGCGCTTGTCGATGCCGACGATCACGACGTCGTCGCCGGCGTCGACCGCCGCACGCGTGTACGACGCCACCACGTGAACTTCATCCGCCGCCGTGACCACCTGGATCCCGAGCGTCGCGAGCAGCTCGGGCAGGAGCGCGACCTGCGAGGCGAGCAGCGGGGGCCAGCTCGGCTTCGGCGCCGCCGCGTCGATCACCGCGACGGCGCGCTGCGGGACCTTGAACGCGATGCCGCGATGGATGCCGCGGGCGACCGCGAACACGCCGTTGACCGGCTCGCCGGTCTTCGCCTTGCGATCCGTCGGCACGACCAGGAACCCGCGGGCCAGGAGGTTCGTCGCAGACACCACGAGCAACCGGGACACCAGGCGATCTTGTCGCAATCGCTCGAAATCTGCAGCTCGCCGCGGCCGCTAACCCATCCGTGACCGATCACAATCCGAGCTCGGTCGACTTCGTACCTCATGAGGGCAAACGGCAAGGAACGGGTCAAGGTCGTGCGGCGCCGGGATGGCACGCGCGAGCTCAAGACGCCGCAGCCGCTCGACAGCATGGATGCGGCGTTCGACGCGCTGGCGCAGCTGTCGCTCGGTTAGAACACCTCGGGACACCACGGCGCGATCGCCGAGGCGAACATCCGATCCGCGACGGCGAGCGCCTCCGCAGATCCGTGGACCAGCTCCACCCGGGCGAGCCGGCTCGGCGCTTCGGTCCCCAGCACCACGGAGGCGAGGGCGGTCTGCGCGAACCGGAGCGACGGCGTGCCCAGCGAGGGCCTGCACGTCGCGCGGCCACCGGCCACCACGAGCTCCCAGGTCGAGCCGTGCGAGTCGAACAGCAGCTTGCCGTCGGCGGGATAGCTGCGAGCTGTGAGGGTCGCGGCGACATCGTCGATCCGTAGCCACAGCGTGTCCGTCCGGCGCCGCGAGATCCGGCGCGGATCCTGGACCGCCCACGCCAGCGCGTCGTCGACGGGTGCGTTCCACCACGTCACGTTCGGGAACAGATCGATCCGCACCGCGAACTGCCACAGCGAGAGCTCGGCGCGCGCGTCGAGGCCGAGCAGCTCGTTGATCTCGACCTTGCCGTTCGGCTTGCTCGGCTCGAACGCCCCCCGCTGGCGGTACACGAGGTAGCCGACGATCTCGCCGTCGCGGCGCGCGATCACGTGGCGGCGCTTGCTCGCACCGCCGCGCACGAACGGGGCCTCGAGGAAGCGGCGCTCCTTCCACCACGTCTCGCTGCGCCGCAGGGCGCCGGGCCGCGCGGCGGTCGCGCGCGCGTAGACCGCGGGGAGCACCGCGCGCGCGGTGGCCTCGTCGACCAGCTCGATCGCATCCAGCTCTCGCTCGCGAAGCTCGAGGGTGCGCGCCTCGTCGATCCCGACGACGTCGGCGCAGGCCGCGAGGCCGTACCCGAAGCGGGTGTAGATGGCGGGCTCGGTGGCCCACAGCCCGCTGATCGCGAAGCCACGCGCGCGCGCATCGGCGAGGTGGGCGTCGATCAGCTGGCGCAGGATGCCCTTGCGGCGATGCGTCGGCCGCACCGTGACCATCGTCAGGCCGGCCATCGGCAGCGTGCCGCCGCCCGGCACCCCGATCGCGTGGTCGAACGTCCCCGCCGTCGCCACGATCTGCGAGCCGTCGAACGCGGCCCAGCGCTGCGCCGCCGGGATCAGCGCGCGCATCCGGTTGTCGCCGTCGGGATCGCTCTCGACATCGTCGCCGAATACCTGCATCAGGCAGTGGCGGTACGCGGGGACCTCGTCATCGGAAACGGTGCGGATCTCGACGGCCATCGACGGACAATACCCGGGGTAGCGATCGGTTACCGGGGACAGGCGACCGAGGTCAGCCCTGACGAGGGTCAGCGCACCTCATCGGTAACTAGGCCGGGCGCCTCGCGCTCGGGGCGGTACGGGCCGTGCAACCTCGGGGCACATGGGGAGCCGGAATTCGTTCTATGACGAGGTGGCGACGGTGGATCACGTCGCTCCGTTCGAGGACGAGCAGACGGGCCTCCGCTATGGCGACCGCCAGGCGCGGACGATGATCCAGCTCGAGGACCCGCAGCCGACCATCCCGCCCGACGTGGAGGAGGGCGACTACGAGGCGATCGAGCTGCTCCAGCCCGAGCCCGTCCGGGTCCCCGGCACGCCGATCGCTCGCCAGCCCAGCCAGCCGCCGGTCCCCGCGGTCGGTCGCTACACGCTCGAGCGCCTGCTCGGGCAGGGCACGTTCGGCAAGGTCTACGAGGCGCGCGATTCGAAGCTCGGCCGCAAGCTCGCGCTCAAGATCCTGAACCCCGAGCAGGGCCAGTACCCCGAGATCCGCCAGCGCTTCGTCCAGGAGGCGCAGGTCACCGCGTGCATCTCGCACCCCGGCATCGTCTGCGTGTTCGACGCGGGCGAGCTCGACGATCTTACCTTCGCGCCACCGAGTGGCGCCCCGCGCCTCGGCAGAGCCGAGGCTTGCCGCGGCACCGCGTACATCGCGATGGAGCTGCTCGCGGGCGAGTCGCTGCACGCGCGGCTGGTGCGCCGCGGTCCGATGTCATCGGACAAGGTCCGCGAGATCGGTCGCCAGGCGGCGTCGGCGCTCGAGGCCGCGCACCACGCGGGCATCATCCACCGCGATCTCAAGCCCGAGAACATCTTCCTGGTGCCCGATCCCGCCGCGATCGACGGCGAGCGCATCAAGGTGCTCGACTTCGGGCTCGCGAAGCCGACGCTGACGGCGTCCGTCAAGACGCAGGCCGCGACGGTGTTCGGCACGCCGGCGTACATGTCTCCCGAGCAGTGCGAGTCGACGCGCGACATCGATCATCGCTCGGACATCTACTCGCTGGGCTGCGTACTGTTCCAGCTGATCACCGGGAAGATGGTGTTCGACGGCACGCTGCGCGAGCTCGTGATGCAGCACCGCACGGCGGCGCCGCGGTCGATCCGCTCGCTCGTGCCCGATGCCGATCCGGCCCTCGATGGGCTGATCATGGCGATGCTCGCGAAGGATCCCGCGCACCGCCCGCAGACGATGGGTGACGTGGCGCGCGCGCTCGTCCCGCAGGCGTCGGACACCGACACGACCAGGGACCTGCCGGCGATTCCGCGGTCGATCCAGCACAACATGCGCGGCGTCAAGACGTTCGGGGTCGCGCTGGTCGCGCTGCTCGCGAGTGCCGGCGCCGTGCTGTCGATCGTCTGACGATCCGTGCTCGTGCTCGTGCTCGTGCTCGTGCTCGTGCTCCGCTGAGCGTTGTCCGATGACGTCGGTGTGAAACTCTCGGCCTCGTTGGTCTTGTAGTCTTGTTTTTGATGAAGCCGCCGCGGCGGTAGCAGGATTCTCGGAGACCCGATTCGCGAGGACCTCGTTGGTCAAGCACGAGCACGGAAGACGAGCAGGCTACTCGATCGTGACCATCGCACCCGACGTGCGACCGAACGTCTCCGGCGAATACATCTCCTCCGCCTTCGCCGGTGCCGCGGCGAACGTGCCCGGCGTGGTCGCGCGCACGGTGTACGTGAATCGTCGGCTGCCCTCGCGGAAGTCCATCGCGAAGCCCTCGCTGCGATTGTCGCGCAGGTTGACGTGATCCCAGTCCGACGTGTCGGTGGTCGCCGCCTCCGACGTCTTGAGCCGCGTGTTGACCGTCTCGAAGCCCGCCGGCAACGGATCGACGAGCGCGACCGCGTAGCGATGCGAGGTCGACAGCACCTCGAGCGTGACCACCACGACCGCGCCGAGCCGGACCTTGTAGTTGCCCTCCGGCGTGCGCGTCACGTCCGACGGACGATCGACCGCGCGGTAGCTGCGGCGCACGACGAAGCCGGCATCGAGCGGTGGGAGATCGAGCTTCGCCGGCGCGTACTGGATCCCGACGCGGTAGTACAGGCGCCCGGGACCGGTCTTGGCCACCGCGAGCGTGTGCGAGGCGCCCGGGAGCTGGGTCCACGGCACCGCGACCCGTGCGCGGGCATCGCGCTTCGCGAACGCATGCTCCGCGTAGCCGGCGGTGCCGACCCACAGCTTGCCGACGAAGTCGGGCGCGGTCTTCTCGTAGGTATCGAAGTAGCGGCGCATCGCCTGCAACACCGCCAGGTTCTCCTGCGTCGACATCCAGCGACCGCGCTTGCGACCATCGAGCAGGCCGCGCGCGAGCTTGGGGATCAGCGTGTGCTGCGGGACCTCGCGGATCAGCGCGTCGAGCACGAGCGCGGTGGTCTTGGGGGCCGAGACCAGGAGGAGGCGCTCGTCGGGGAGATAGCTCGTGGTGATCGTCGCGCTGCTCGCGTCCTCGCGCGCCGCGGACAGCAGCTCGGTGAGGAGCTGCTTGCGCACCGTGGCGGCTGCGGGCTGCTTCGCGAGCAGTGCGAGCACGCGCGCCTTCGCATCCACGGGATAGGTGCCGAGCTTGCCGGCGACGGCGTGGAGGCGCAGCGCGAGCGACGTGCGGGGCTTGACCATGCCGAGCGTCGCGAGCTCGGCCGCGGCGAGCGAGATCGTCGAGGCCGGCGCGCCGGCGAGCTTCGAGGTGGCCGCGGCGCGTTCGAGCTGCGCGATCCGCTCGAGGTTTGACTTCGCGAGGTCCGCGATCGCGCTGTCGACCCACTTCCCCTTCGCACCCGCGGCGAGCAGCGCGGCGACCACCTGCTGGGTGACGAACGGGTCGACGCTGGTACGCCAGAAGTAGCCCCAGCCACCGACCTGATGATCGCGCTCGAGCTCGCGGAGGTCGCGGGCACGCTGGGCGTCGATCTCGACGCGCGACGGCCGGCCCGGGGCCGCGAAGCCGTCGAGCACGTCGACCAGCGCCGCGTTCGCGAGCACGCGCGACGAGCGCTGTTCGGCACACTCGAACGGATACTCCTGGAGGTAGTAGAACGCGTCGAGCAGCGACGACACCTGCGAGGCGAACAGGTCGGTCTCGATCCCGCCGACGTCGGGGATCAAGTTCCCGGGGACCGCGAGCTGCTCGAACGCCGGTTGGTCGCCGTCGACGATGCCGTAGGTCGCGAACGACTCGGTGGTGGCCGGGACGTAGATCGGGAGGTCGATCTGCGATGCATCGAACAGCTCGCCCGATTGCGCGACCGTCTGGATCGTCGCGCGACCGCGGGCCTGCGCACGAAACTCGAAGCGCAGCTCGGCGCGCTGGCCGGCGGGCACGGTGACCCGCTTGCCGGTGGGGCCACTCGAGATCAAGTTCGCCGCGCGAACGCCGACGTCGATCGTGCGCGGCGTGCGATCGAGGTTCTGCACCACCACCGGCAGCGAGAAGCGATCGCCGACGGAGAGGAACCGCGGCGCGGTCGCGCGGACGTTGAGCGGACGCTGGGTCGCGATCGTGCTCTCGGCCTTGCCGAAGTTGCGGGTCGCCGCGGTGGCGAGCGCGACGATCCGGAATCGCGTCAAGCTGTCCGGCATGGTGACGGTGACCAGGGCGCGGCCGTTCGCGTCGGTGATCAGCTTCGGTGACCACACCGCCGTCGCGCGGAAGTCGCGTCGCGTCGCGGTCACGTTCGCGGAGCCGATCCGGACGCTCGGCACCGAGGCAGAGCGCCCGCCCATCGAGCCGCGCCCCCCGCCGACCCCGTAGCCGCTGCCGCGACCCTCCAGGCCGACGCGCTCGAAGCCCGGCGACTTGGTGATCTCGTCGCCGGCGTCGACGATCGCATCGAGCGTGTTCCACTCGATGGTCGCGGCGGCGACGTCGAAGTAGAACGGCGTCAACGGATCGGCGTGCCGCTTGTCGCTGACCGCGAGCACCGCCTCGTCGACGGCGAGCAGGGCAACCTCCGCGCCGGGCACCGGCTTGCCGCGATGCTTGACCGTGACCTCGAAGGTGGCGCGCTCGCCGGGGCCGACGGTGGGCTTGGTCGCGCGCGTGGTGACGGCGAGCCGGCCGTGCTCGGGATCGAGCTTGAGCTCGACCGAGGCGGAGGCTCGCTCGGGCAGGGTGGTGGTCGGGCGCTTCGCGACCCGGTCGACGATCACGTGGACGTTGCGGATGAACGCGGCCTCGATCGGCAGCTCGAACACCGTGGTCTCCTTCGCCAGCTCGATCCGGCGCTGCGCGACCACGCCTTGCCGCGCGATCGTGACCACCGCTTGCGCCGGCACGATCGCCGAGTGGATCTCGAGCTTCGCGACATCGCCGGGCCGGTACTGCGCCTTGTCGACGGCGATCGTCAGGCTCGGACCCGTCACCTCGCGTTTCCACCACGGGACGTGGTAGCGGGCGGCGTTCTTGCGGCCACGCGCATCGACCACCTTCGCGAGCACCGAGTATGCGGTGTCCTTGTCGCGGCGCTTCCACGCGCACGCCACCGGCGTCGTCGCGCTGGTCAGCGTGCAGTGCTGCGTGTCGACGATGCCGGGCGCATCCTCGTCGGCGAGCTTCGCCGCGGCGATGCCTTCGATCGCGACGTCGATCGCGACACCCGGCACGGCCTTGCCGTCGACGTCGCTGACGATCAGCTCGAATTCCTCGCGGTCCGGGTGTTCGTGGATGCCGACGTAGTACTGCGACGGATGGACGATCACCGGTCGCGAGCTCTCGCGGATGGTGGCGCGATCGAGGTCGGTCACCGTGGCGTCGACCTGCAGCACGCTCGGCTCGCCGTCGGGCACGGCCGCGATGCCGACCGCGATCGACGACGAGCTCGCGCCCGACAGCGACGTGTACTCGGAATCGCTGGTGCTGCTGTTCGCGCGGTAGCGGTAGCGATGGCGAGTCATCGACGGCGGCGTGAACGAGAAGTCCTCCCAGCCCGGCGGGACGTAGCTCGCGCTGCGCAGCGACGCCGACCAGCGGACGCGCGCTCCGGCGAGCCCGCCGCCGCTGTAGTACTTCGCGCTCGCCGCCAGCTCGATCGCTTCACCCGCATAGATCGGTGCGGCGCCGCGATGCGTGACGTCGTCGTCGAGCGACACCGAGAACGTCGGCGTGCGGAACTCCTCGATCTGGATCGGCCACACGCGCTGATCGCCGCGGGTCTCGAACGTGAAGCGCGCGGTGCCGAGGTTCGCGCCGTCCGGAATCATCGCCTCGACATCGAAGCCACCCTGCGGCGTCACCGGCGCCGTGCCCGAGGCGAGCTTCGCGTCCTTCGAATCGTGCAGCGTCCAGGTGATGGTGTCGCTGCCCGCCGGCAGCACGAGGTCCGGGTTGACGCCGTCGTGCGTCCACCGCACCCAGCCTTTGACGTAGACCGGCTCCTTCGGCTTGTAGGTGAAGCGATCGTCGGTGACGTACCAGCGCGCGCGGTTGGTGCGGACGCTGCGCTCGTGGCGATCGATCACCTGGAATACCGAGTCGGTCGCGGACGACACCACCAGCACCGCCTGCGCTCGCCGCTTCGGCGTGGGCAGCACGGGGGGCGGGAATTCGAGCGTGGCGTGGCCGAGGGCATCCGCGGTCTTCGCCGGGCGCTCGCTGCGTCCGTCGACGATCAGCGTGGTCTCGGCGCCGCCGACCGGTGCGAGGAACCGCGCGGGATCGATCTGGCTCGCCCAGGCCTGGACGCTCTCGGCATCGAACCTGGCGGTGACGCCGAGCTTGGTGACCTGGATCCACGCGGTCGTCGTCGCGGAGTCGTTCCGCTTGGCCCCGATCGACGTGGCGACGCCGATCACGTGGCCGACCTGCGCCGTGGGATCGAGCGCGGGTCGCAGGTCGACGCGCGCGGTGCCGGCGTGGCGCGGCCCGATCGCGTGCTGGTGGTCGTAGACCAGCGTGCCGGGAGGCGTGCCCTTGCGGCCGCTCTGCTCGTACGCGCGATACTTGAAGTAGTCCGCGGGGTGGACGCGATACAGCTGGATCCGCAGCGCGGCCACCGCCGACGCCTCGACCTTCCATTGCGGGATCTGGAAGCGCGGATCGAGGACGAACATCCCGGACTCGGCGGTGAGGGCCGAGTCATAGATCGGCTCGCCGGTGATGAACGATGCGGTCCGGGTGCCGATCAGGGGTTGGCCGAATTCGTCGACGAGGTCCGCGACCTCGACCACGTGTGTCTTGCCGCGCGTATCCGGAGCCAGCACGCGCACCTGGTAGATGCCGCCGTCCTTGTCGGCGTTCGCACCGTCGAGCTTGACCTGATCCGCGCGATACTTCGCGACCGAGTTGGAGAGCTCGACCGACACGAAGCTGGTCGCCGGGCAGCGCGTCCCGGCGAGCCCCACGCGTGCGCCGCAGCTGATCCCGCGCAGCGTGAACGGCCTGGCGATCCCGAGCTCGCGCGCGGTCTCCCGCGTGCTCGTGCGCAGTCCTTCCGTGGATGGCGCGCCGATCCCGAGGCTGATCTTGAGAGTCGCGCCCGCGGGCCACGCCGTCGTCGGCTCGAGGATCAGGGCGTGCGGGGGTAACGCGATCGCGTCGAGCTTGGTGCGCGGATCGCGCTCCCACAGCGTCTTCGCGTGCTCGAACGTGGTGGTCTGAAACGCGAGGCGCTTGCCGGCGTGCTCGACGCGGATGAACTTGACGAGCACGTCCGGATCGAACGGCTGATCGAACGTCAGGAGCAGCGGCGCATCGGGCCGCAGGGTCCGCAGCATGGAGCCGACACGCTCGAGCGCGATCGGCGGCGTGGAGAACGCGCCGACCGCGGCCTTGTCGAGCAGGCTGCCCGACAGCGCACGCGTACCCGCGGGCACGGTGATCGTGAACGAGCTCGCGAACGGGAACCTCGTCGTCGCGGTGAACGTCGCGACGCGCGTATCGATCCAGCGCCAGCTGCCTGGGACCGCCGGGGTGATCGTCGCCGGTGCGCGCTGCGCGACGCCGACCTCGGCGATCGGCACCATCGGCTCGGCGAAGCGCACGTGGACCTCGGACACCGCCGTCACCTCACCGCTGGGCAACAGCTCGGGAGGCGTCAGCGGGCCGATCACGACGGGCGCGACGGGCTTGGGAGGTGGCGCACCCGGCGCGGTGTCGGGGATCGCGGTGCCCTGCAGGCCGACGAGCGCGATCGGCGCGAGCGACGTGCTCGGGGCAGGGGCGGCCGAGGGCGGACGCATCGCGGGTGCGGGGCCGGTGACGGCTGGCAAGGGTTCGAGCTTCGCGAGCAACGGCCGGAGCTCGGCGTCGGCGAGCGGCGTCACCGCGAGCTGCGCCGCGGCGGCACCGGCATCGATGATCCGGATGTCGAGCTTGCCATCCTCGGTCGCGCGCTCGTCGAGCTCGATGGTGGCGCGCCCACCGGTGGGTGCCTGGGCGGCGATCTTGGTCGGTGGGTCCGCGGCGTGAGGTGGTGCCGGTACCGGGGTTCGACAGCTGAGCGCGATCGAGAGGAAGGCGATCACGGACCTGGATCGGCGGCGCATCGGTCGATGTTGACACCGCCGTGGTGCGGCCGGTTCCGGCGACCTCGCTATCCCGCGGCGGCGACCGTCTCGGCGACGGCGGCGTGCAGATCGGCCTTCGAGATCGGCTTCTCGAGGCAACGCACCGGGGTCTTGTCGAGGAAATCCCGCGCCTTGTCGGTGAACGCGCCTCCCGTCATGAACAGGAACCGACTCGCCGCGGTGGGGTCGGCGGCGATCAGCTGGGTGTAGACCTCCACGCCCGTGACGTCGGGCATCATCAGGTCGCAGATCACGAGGTCGTAGCGAGCCGACGCGCAGCGAACGAGTGCCTCGCGGCCGTTGTGGGCGACATCGACGACGTGCGGGGCGAGCATCCGGGCGAAGTTCCGCGCGACGGCCTCCTCGTCGTCGACCACCAGGATCCGCTGTGGCGGGGTGGGGCCGGTCGCGATCGCGGACGGTGCCGCGACCTCGGGCCGCTGTGCGCGCGAGGGCAAGCGGACGACGAACGTGGTGCCCTTGACCAGCTCGCTCTGGACATCGATCGAGCCGCCGAGCGTCGACACGATGCCGTGGCTGATCGACAGCCCGAGCCCGGTGCCCTTGCCGACCTCCTTGGTGGTGAAGAACGGATCGAAGATCCGATCGCGCGTCGCCGAATCCATGCCCGAGCCGGTGTCGCTGATCTCGACGATCACGTGGCTCGCATCCGCGTGGATCTTGATCCGCACCTGGTTGTCGGCGATGCGGCCTTCTGGAATCGCCTGCGCCGCGTTGACGATCAGGTTGAGGAACACCTGCCCGAGGCGCACCTCGCTGGCATAGACCATCGGGATGTCGGCGTAGTTCTTGACCACCGTCGCGCGATGGCGGAGCTGGGTGGACGCGATCGCGAGGGCGCCGTCGACGATCTTGCGGACATCGACGCTCGATGCGTCGGCGGACTTCTCGCGGGCGAGCGACATCAGATCCTTGACGATCCGGCGCACGCGCTCGCCACCCGCCGCGATCTCGCCGACCACCTCGCGCGCGAGATCGAGCTCGCCGGGTGGCAGCTTCGGCGCGAGGCGATCGATCTCCTGAACCAGCACCTCGGCGTTGCCGACCACCCAGACCAGCGGGTTGTTGATCTCGTGTGCGGTCCCGGCGGCGAGCGTGCCGACCGCGGCGAGCCGATCCGCGCGGATCAGCTGTTGCCGGAGCTCGCGCTCGCCGGAGACATCGCGCACCAGCAGGACGCGCGTGCCGATCGCCCCGGTGGGGACGGGCGCCGCCTTGACCGACACCGCGAGCAGCGCCTGCTCGGGCTTGCACGCCTTGACGTCCGACGGACCGGTCTCGATGCCGTTGACCAGCCCTTCGATCGTCGCGCGATCGCTGGCATCGAACAGCTCGGCCGCGTCGGCGCCGAGCAGCGCGGCCTCGCTGGTGCCGAGCATCGTGCAGAACGCGCTGTTGACGTCGACCACGCGGCGGCCGTTGCACACCACGACGCCCTCGCGCGTCGCCTCGGCGAGGTGGCGATAGCGCTCCTCGCTGCGGGTCAGCTTGTGGAGTGCGGTGTCGATCGCCTGGCGCTTGCTCTCGAGATCGCGGCCGCGCTCGTCGACGAGCTGCGCGAGCTGCGCGCGCACGATCGCGGAGCGCTGGAGCTCGATGCGCGTCGAGATCACGGCGACGATCACGTACGCGTACTCGAACAGCGGCAGCGACGTGATCACGCCGGTGCCGTGGAGCGAATCGTTGAAGCCGAGCACCATCATCGACACGATCGCGAAGCGCAGCAGGCGGCGGAGCGGTGCGAGCCGCTGCGGCATCTCGCGGAGCCGCGCGCGCAGGAGGAGCCCGAGCCAGATCAGCGCCGGCGCGAGGATCGGCAACAGGAAGCCGGGGCGCCCGGTGAAGATCGTCATCCCGAACAGATCGGTGCGCATCCTCGGCGGCCCGTCGATGAACCACGGCGTGAACACGAAGCCCGCGCACAGCGGCAGCGTCAGCGCCCACATCACCTTGGTGGCCTTGCCGGTGGGCTGCTCGCCGAGGCTCTCGACCGTGACCAGCGACAGCACCGGCAGCAGCATCGCGGACGCGTACTGCAGGCGGACCATGTGGAGCGCGAGGTCGGGGTTCGAGGTGGTGTGGCCGACCACGCGCGCGATGCAGAACGCCACGCCCGACGAGGCGATCAGGATCCACGGCAGGTGCGAGCGCTCCGGCTCGAGCAGCTTGCTGATCGACATGCGGATGACGAGGAACGCGAGCGCCCCGCACATGCCGATCGTCAAGATGTTCTCGACGTGCACGAACCGCGAGCATAGATCAGCAGCAGCGCGCGATGCCGAAGATCGCCGCGAACCTGAGCGCGCGAGCACACCCGACCACGACGCAGAACGTGCGGATGTGGATCCCGAGCACGCCGGCCGCCGTCGCCGCGAGCGAGAACGGTGGGAGGCCGAACAGGGCGCTGGCCGCGAGGACCACCGTCGGGTGGTACCGCGCGAACCACGTGCGCAGCCGCTCGATCCGCGCGCTCGATCGGGTCAGCCGGCGGGCGGCCCCGTAGATCGGCAGCTTCCCGAGCAGCTGGCCGAGCGCCGCGAGCGGCACCAGCAGCACCGCCTCGCCGGGCCCCGCGATCACCGCGACCCCGATCAGGAAGACTTCGATCGAGACGATCGGAACCACCGCTCCGACCAGCGCGATCGCGAACGTCGCGAGCGGCAGGCCGAGCGTCGCGATCAGCTCGCCGGGATCCACTTGTAGATCCGCGGTGACGCCGCGGCGCCGATCGAATCGAGCACGGTCGCCAGCGCGACGAACCCGAGGCCGCGCAGCGTCGGCCCGCGCCGCACGGCTTGCCAGGCACCCGAGACCGCGCGAACCGCGAACACGCCGAGCGAGGGCAGCGCGCCGAGGCGATCGAGGATCGGTGCGGCACGCGGGGTGTAGTGCTTCGTCAGGTACGGCAGCAGTGACACCGTGTCGGCGCCGCGGAGCAAGCGCACCTCGAGCCACGCGCGCAGATCGTCGGGCCACGCGTGGGTGAGCCGCGCCCTCGGCGCGAACGCGACGGGGATGCCGGCCTGCAACAGCTGGAGCGCGAGCACCTGACACTGGCCGTGGAACATCCGGTCGATCGTCGGATAGCGGCGCGCCGCGAACGTCGTGCGCTCGAACGCGACGTTGTTCGCGAAGAAGTTGCGGACCGTCGGGGGCGCGTCGGAGATCGAGCAGCGCTGCGCGGTCTCGCCGTCGAAGTACGGGAAGTCGATCGCGTTCGCGATCGGTGCCACCGCCCCGCCATACGAGGTCGCCCCGGCGACGACGAGCGCGCCGTCGGCGAACGGCGCGATCAGCTCGTCGAGCCAGGTCGGATCGGGCTCGCAGTCGCCGTCGATGAACGCCACGATGTCGCCGGTCGTCGCGTCGAAGCCGCGGTTCTTGTGCGTGTAGTAGTCGGCGTCCTTCGGCAGCTCGACCCAGGTGACGCGCTTGCCATCGGCGAGCGTGTCGCGGGTCCGGCGATCGAGCCCGACGTGCGTGATCACCAGCTCGACGCCGTCGAGTTGGGGGGCGAGCGCGTAGAGCAGCTTGCGGAGCGGGGCGGCCTCACCGCCGACGTTCCAGGTCTCGATGACGAGCGAGATCATGCGGCCCCCTGCAGGCGCAGCGGTTCCTTGCGTGCGGAGATCCGTCCGTAGATCGATCGCATCACGCGATGTCTGCGAGCCGCGCGGCGCGCCATCCAGATCTCGGCGCGGCGCGCGTGCAGGGTGTCGTAGATCGCCCAGCTCGCGCGCATCGCATGGTCGAGGTCGTAGCTCAGCATGCGCGCGCGGGCGCGTGGTCCCTGCGCGGCGCGGAGCGCGGGATCGTCGAGCAGCCGGCCGAGCGATCGCGCGAGCTCGTCGGTGTCTCGACACACGAACCCGGTCTCGCCGTGGCTGACGTGCTCGTGCACCGCACCACCCGCTAGCACGACGGCGGGCAACCCACTCGCCGCCGCCTCGACCACCACGTTGCCGAACGTCTCGGTCTCGCTCGCGAACGCGAACACGTCGGCCGAGGCGAACACCGTGGCGAGCTCCTCGTCGTACAGCGAGCCCGTGCAGATGATGCCGGGGCCCGTGCACGCATCGCGCACCGGGCCATCACCGACGATCAACAGCTGCGCCGTCGGCCGGCTCGCGCGGACCTGCGCCCACGCGGCGAGCAGCCCGGCCATGTTCTTCTCCTTCGAGACGCGACCGACGTAGAGCGCGACGGGCCCGTCGGTGATCCCGTACTTCGCGAGCGCCCGGCGATCGCGCTTTGCAGGCGTGAACAGCTCGAGGTCGACGCCGCGCGGAATGCGCTGGATCCGCTCGACACCCAGCGAGCGCAGGCGCCGCTCGATCGTCGCCGATGGCGCGAGGCACAGCTCGGCGCGCCGGTAGATCCAGCCGACGAGCGGCTCGACCATGCCGCGGATCGGCATGCCGGTCATCCGCGCCGCGTACTCGGCGACCTCGGTGTGGTACTGGGC
>Ga0075163_10001562_pt1 | contig 30919 bp, 21 predicted proteins | sample JI1023141ADNA_FD_71478 | JGI IMG/M metagenome (GOLD analysis project Ga0075163, IMG submission 71478) | Wastewater effluent complex algal communities from Wisconsin, to seasonally profile nutrient transformation and Carbon sequestration -... | ecosystem: Engineered > WWTP > Effluent > Algae...
TTGTCATTCGGAGGCAACCGTGTCGGATTACGAAGCGACGCCATACGACGGCCATCATACACAGGGCGATTCTGAAAACTCATGGAGGACCAACGCCGCCGAACGATTCGTCGGCTACGGCAACTGGGCTGGTCCCGGCAACCGAATGGATCATGAGGAAGCGGACTACATCAAGCAGCAGCGGGCACGAGATCCAAGCTACGACCCGTATGTCGATCCGCACATGCTCAACAACCCGCGATATCAGGCGGTCGATGGCATGGATGCGGCGGCGCAGGTCCATGACCACGGTTATTACAAACACCTTGGTGCAGATGCGAGCACCATGGACATGTTCACGTGGGACGGTCTGCACCGAACCCGCGAGGACGACCGTACGCTCGTCAATTCGACCCGTGCGGAAATGGCTGCCAACGGCGGCCGCTATTCTCAGGACGCGCAGGGCTTTGGCAAAGGGCTGCAAGGCTTCTTCGGCGCTCGCGTGATGGGACAAGACGCCGTGGACTGGGCGGGAAACAAGGCCGGCGAAGCGGGCCAGGGCATCTCGAACTTCGTCAACGGGGCACGCAACTGGAACTCGCTCGGTGATGCGGCAAGCGGCGTTGGCCAAGGCATCCGTGGGGCCGGTGGTTGGCTGGCCGACACCGGGCGTGAAGCGTGGCAAGGCGTCTCCGGTGCAGCCCGCAACATCAGCGGTCTTGGCTGGCAAGGCGCACTCGGTGCAATCGGTGGGTTCGCCAACGTCGGGCTCGCCGGCGCGGCTCACCTCGGTGCGCAGGCCTGGGATGGAGCAAAATCGCTCGGCGGTGCGGCCATCAATGGCCTCTCGAACGCCGCTGGAACGGCTGGCCGTGCCATTTCAAATGGGGCATCCGCAGTCGGCGGGGCCATTTCAAACGGAGCCCAAGCCGTCGGTGGCGCTGTGGCAAACGGAGCCAGAGCCGTTGGTGGCGCGATCTCCAGCGGAGCATCTGCCGTTGCTGGTGGAGCCCGCCGCGCTTGGAACTGGCTCACCAGCTAACCGCCCGCCTGGCTTCCCCTCCATCCTTTGCCCGCCCTGCCCGCTTTTGCCATCCCCTCGGTCCGCTACACGATCGGGGTGGGTGCTCCCAGCTCACGCAGCGTATCCACCACGACCCGAGCCGTCGGACGAGCCGCAGGTATCTCGGAAAGACAGGCGTCGACCAGCGCAGACAGCCGAGCGTCGAGTTCCGAGCGCGAGGTGGCCAGCGAGGCAATCCGCAATGGTTGTTTTTGCGCGTAGGCGAACACCGGCGGCTGCAAAAACGGCAGCACACTCGTCAGCAGCTCAAATGCAATCACACCAAAGCTAAACAAATCCGAAGACGGCTGCGCCAGGTGCGATCCCGAGTGCCACAACTCCGGTGCCATATACATCGGAGTGCCAATGAGGATTCCCGACTGCGTGACCGATTCTTGGACACCCGATGCAGTGGGCTCAGCAGAAGCGGCCAAGGAGTCAGCGGAGCGTGTCCGTCGAGGAGATGATTCAACACCCGGCGCTGGTGCGATACGGCTTTGACGATTTGCCACCGCAGCGGGCACAGCAAGCCCGAGATTGCCGTGCGCCAGATCTCCTTGAATCGTCACGCTCTCATCTCCGGCAGGTGGACGACCACTCGAAACCAGCAATTGCCCAGGAGCGCTCTCCTGAACCTCTCCCGCCGCGATCGGAATGTCGGCAGTGTCCGCGTCTCCCACTGCAGCGCCGTCGAGCTCACCGTCCGCTTCATCGGTGTCAAACCACTCCCGACCAGGAATCGCGACTTCAACGCTCTCCTCCAGCGGATCTATCGCCAGCGGAGATTTTTCAACCGAGGCCCGCTGCAACTGGGCCGTCTGCACTTTCGTGACCAACAATGAAACCCCAAAGTCGGCCAACTTCACAAATGGCAACGCGGCGTCCCCACCACCCGCTAGCAGCACATTGTCTGGCTTAACAGTTCACGCCATCGAAACGCTTGCTGAGAATTCCCCTTTTTCGTCTGGATGGTGCAGGGAAATCGCCCTCCAACCCGATGAACATCTGATTCCCACGGGGTAGTTCTGCGTCAGGCTCAGGGAAGAGGCTGACGCGAGGACTAGAACCGATAGCCGAGGAAAAACAGGGGCAAGGAGGTGGCGCTGGCGAGATAGAAGTAGGCGGTGCGCTGGCTGATGCTCTGCTGGCTGCTATCACCCACGCGAGTCGAGTAGCCAAAGATTGGTACGGTGGCCCCCAGGGTAAAGCCGTTGTTCCACGTATAGTGCAGGCCAATGCCGACCCCGAAGCCGAGATCTGTCACAGAGTTGCGGGTGCTCGATCCACTGCCGATGTAGTAGCGCGAGGCGGTGGTGTCCGTCATCGTGGCCAGATAACCGAAGACATCCAGCTTCAGACTGGGGCGTCGCTTCGACAGCGGAATTCCGACTCCCGCACCAACAGAAAATGGGACCAGTTCACCTTCGGTGGCCAAGGGCAGGACGACTCCCACGTTGGCGAAGGCGCGGAAAAGCCCGTAGTCGAAATCCAGCAATACGCCCGGTGCAATGCTCAACGAGATGCCGAAATAGCGGCGGCGAAGCGGTGGCTGGGGAAGCTCGCGATGGTCCTCATCGCTTGCCGTTCCCATCGTCCGCGTCCCATCCCGAAGCAGCAGACGAATGATTGCGGCACGTGGCACGCTAACCACTTGCCCCGATGAAGTGAGCCGGACCACTAGCGTCGCTGGATCCATCGCCAGAATTTGGCACGGAAGATCGCTACCGTCGCTCATGCGCAGCGACACCGGACGCTCACCCACAGCGCGTAGCTCCAAATCCGATGGTCCTGTGGGCATGACCACCGCGACCGGGGGTGGCATCGCCGGGGGATTGGATTCCTGGGCAGTGGCAATCCCAGAGTGGGTACACAGCGTCGCACCTACAAACAAGGCCAAGAGTCGAAAAGTGAACATCGTCATGTCTCCAGTAGGCTCATGAAGGTTATCTCTTCTGGCTTTGCAATTCGTATACCAAATACCACGCCATCCTGGTCGCGGGGGGCCAGATCGGCCAGGTTGTGGCCACCACAACGGTGTTGCCAATAAGATGCATCTGAAATATTACTTTTCAAGCAAACGCTCGGGCAGGTCAAGCTGGCAACAGTTGCCAGTAGCCTACGTAGGACGGCAAAGTTTGCTGGGTACCTTCGCCGCAGCGATGAGTCTCTGCGGCGCGAACCGTCGGGCTGGTGCGTGGCACGCCAAGCGGGCTGCAAGATGGTGCCAACACTTTTTGTCGCAGCGGCATATAGAGGGACAGAGGTTCCCTCATGCGTGACTCACTGGCTCCTGCTGTGCCCGTTACCGATATCGCTGAACTCTTAGAGCATTCCGATTGGATTCGCAAGCTGGCCTATGTCTTGGTTCGGAACGACACGCAGGCAGATGAACTGACACAGGAGACCTGGCTCGCGGTACTCCGCCATCCGCCTACAGCGAGTCTGCCGGTGCGACCATGGCTGTCTCAGGTGGTGCGCAACGTGTTGCGAATGGAGTATCGAGGGGAAAAGCGCCGCCGTGTCCGAGAGAGCGAGTCGCACCACAGCGCCACATCCGAGCCTGCGAGCCTGGAGACACCGGAGCGCTTGGTCGCTCGGGCGCAGACCCAGCGCATGCTCTCTGCGCTGGTGCTGAAATTGGACGACCCCTATCGTTCCACCGTGCTGCTCCGTTACTTCGAGGGACTGAGCGCCGCCGCCATTGCAGAGCGTCAAGGGGTGCCATCAGGAACCGTGCGCTGGCGACTCAAGAAAGGACTTGATCAGCTTCGGATAGAGCTCGACCGCTGTCACTGCGGCTCACGCCGTGACTGGCAGCTTGCATTGATTCCGCTCGGCAGTGAATTCCCAGTGCCGAGCCTCGATCTGTCTGTTCGCCTTCCCGCCAAAGGAGTACCGATCATGAAGACCCTGCTTGTGACCGCTGCACTCACCGCTAGTCTGACCGGAGGAGCTCTCCTCGTGAGTCGAAACAGCACGACCGCTCGGCCGGTTGCTGCCACCGCGCCCACTGGTTCCGCTCCACCCGTCGTGGAGACTGCTCCGAGTGTGGCAAATCGACACATCGATCCGGTTCAGAGGCAGACACTCCTTTCACAGATCCATCTGATCCAGAAAAAGCCGGGTACCAACGGACACACTGCGTCTTCGGAGCCGGTTCCTACGCTCAACGCAGACTACATTCGAACGCAGATTCGGGCGCTGCTACCGATGATCAAAGACTGCTACGAAACCACGCTGCGGAGTCATCCAGATGTGCAGGGAAAGCTGGTTGTCGATTTCACCATCGTCGGTGAACCCGATGTTGGTGCACTGGTAAGTGAGAGTGCGATCAATGACTCTCAAAGCACCATTGCCGATGCAGACATGCGCGACTGCGTCAAAGAGACAATGTACAGCGCGAGCTTTCCAGCGCCGCCTGCCGGTGGAGAAATGCACGTCACCTATCCCTTCTTGTTTGCCCCTTCTGACACTCCGTAAGCCGTCGGTATTGAACGCATCCGACTTGAAACAAGGGGTGCATCCGGCAGGCTGCTGAGCTATACGACAGTGTATGTCCGATCAAGGAAGCGATCAGGTAAGCCCCAAACTGAGTCCGCAGTACGCGTGGCGATTGCAGGGCCTGGGCAATCTCAAGTCGCAGACCCAATCGAGTGGCATCGTGGTCATCGAAGAGGATGCGGCGGAAGCAGCGTTGGCCGCTGAGATGGGTTTGGAATCTGCCGAGGACAACGCCACATCCCCAGTTCTCGATTCGCAGGAAGCAAGCAGGCTGTGGTTTGATCCCGCCGAAGAAATTGCCGATTCGACCGATAAGGCCTGGCGTCTGTCCCAAAGCGCCGACTCCGATGCAGCAATCATGACCGAGCAGTTGATTGCCCAGGCAACAGAGTCGCCGTTTTTGATGACAGCGCTATCGGTGGCGCATCCACTTCAGACTGTCCGATTGCTGCGCCTCGCGTTGCGGTACTACCAAACTTTGGGTGAAGCGACCCACAGTCAAATGCTAGCGCTGTGTTTGCCAGCGCATCTGACCCATCCAGAAACAACGGAGCTGTTGATCGAAGTCGCGCAAGCAGGTGATCAGGACTTCGGCCATTGGCTCGGCTTTCCGCTCAGCGCCGATAGTCATGACGACGATCAACCAGAACCTATGACGTTTCTGGAGTACTCCCATCTGACTCCTCGGCTGTGCGAGATCATCGATAGCGAACAAGCCAGTTGGGAAAGTCGAGAGCTGGCTACGGAGTGGCTCCTTCTGTCGTGTACCATTGCTGCGCTGCCCACGCTCCGGAGAGCGCTGCGGGTTCCTCATCTGGGAGTACGCTGGCGGGCTCTTGCTGTCCTTCTTCACTCCTTTTCTCCGTGCGAACTGAGCGTGGACGATCTGCAGTTCCTCATCGCCGATCTATTCATTCATCCACCACCCGTGATGCGCGGTACGCTGGCTCTTACCCGCAAGGGACTGACGGACTACCCCGATTGCTTGACGCAAGCCATAGCGCGGTTGCGTCCACCAGATACTGTGGAGTCACTGCTTCGCATCATCCGAGCCGAGGACACCCCGCGAGCCTTGTACCGGGGCTCCTGTGGCGATCGCTGGGCGCTGTCCGCACTGGCTGCCGCCTATCCCGAACGGGCGGTGGAGCACATCGACAGCTATCTCCAGCGGTCATCTTCGCATAGCCGCTACCATGCCATTGATGCCGTGGTCCAGCTCCCAGAAGCGCTGGCCAGACCTCGACTGTTCCGTGCGGCCATGGATGGAGCCCCTCTTGTGGCGGAAAGCGCCCGTCGAGCCTGGGAACAGCTCTACGGTGTGCCGTTCGATTCGGGCTCTGGACTGAGCGCTGATCCCGTTGCTGGCGTACGTATGGAACTGGGGTCACTGGCTGACTTGCTACAGAGCGCCCCCAGCGAGCTTCTGCCATCTCGGTTGGCCATCTTGCGCAGCGACTCGGAGCAGGCCCGACAAGCCATGCTAGAAGTATTGTTACAGGAGGCCCCCAATCAAGAGGCGCTGGCTCTGATTGTGTTTGCGATGGCCGATGACATGCTGCTGTTTCGGCGTCATCGCAAGCGGCTCCCGACGGATCTTCAGAAACTCTGTTTTGTGATCTATCGACGCTTTGGTGAGCAGGGACTGCGGGCGCTATGTTTGCTGGCCGACTGTTATCCATCCCCCGACGGTGCGGGAGGACTCCAGTCGTTGTTTGCGCTGGCACACAGTTCCACGCTGAGAAAGCGAGATGCGGGTCCGCTGCGCGAGCTGGCAGTACGCCGCTTGCTGACCGGGAACAGTGATGCCGGGCGAACTGCGCTGATGATACTGGCCCGGATCGGTGCGCCCGATTCCCTCCGTCCGCGACTCATTGAATTGTTGCTTTCCGAAGATCGAAACGCTCTGGATTTGTTTGCCGCCAGCATCCTGGCTCTGCGTCCACACGATCGGGTGCTGAAGGCCGAGTTGTACGAGCGCATCGAGGCTGCGTATCAGGCGCAAGACTGGCCTCTGCTGCGGCGGCTCTGCTACGCACTGCCCAAGCGGGCCGCCTGGTCTTTGCGGTTGGCGTCCAGCCTGCTGGACCGTTGGTGCTCGATGGGAACCGCCAGTCCGAAAAACGGAAATACACCTGAAATGGCCTGGCAAGGCTGTGTCGAACACTGCGTGGACCTACTGAACCAACGCGGCAAGCTACCGCCTGGCTGGCTGGATGCATCACTGGCCGCACCCAGTCAGCGCGCATTTTTGGTGGCCGCGCAGCTTGTCAGGACAGAAGCGGACCTAACCCCTGCCCGTCGTGCTGCGCTTCGCTCAGCCCTGACTGCAACGGATCATGGCGGAGCCGCAGCCCTTGAGGCGGCTGTCACATTGCTGCGGCTCGGACAAGAAACGGTAAAAGATGATCCCCGATTGCTGAAGCTCCTAAGTGGCGTGCAAGGTGAGTGGCGGGCTCGCTTGCTCGGAATGATGCTGTACCGACAGCCCTTCACGGTCGCCTTGCGACCCTTCCTGGGAGAGTGTCTGTGCACGGAGGACGATCAAGAAGCGGAGTGCATCGCCCATGACCTGCGAGCGCTCGTGGAACAGGGCCATCAAGACGTGCTGACCGCGTTCCTGCCAAAGATCCGCATCGAGTCACTGGCCGAAGAAGTGAGTGCCCAGCTAGAGCAAGCCTGCGAGCAAAGTAGCTATTGGCAAGATCGTCGTCTTCGTCGCTAAGCCATTGCGGTTGGGCGGAGATGTCGTGACAGAGATTGCCAACGACACACACCCGGTAACGATGACTGACAAACCTAGACATATCCGTTGCCGGCAACCTTCAGAGCAAGAGAAAGCGGGTCAATCCTAGGTATCCCGCGTACCATCGCGCCCGTCGAACAGTCTGCAAGTACTTCCCTCGTACTGACTGACGTATCGGGGGAAGTTTGCACGCGTCACCCAGAGCGCTCGCCGTGCTTCGATGAACTCTGCATGTACCAATACCGGCTCAACGCTAGCCGACAAGCGCGGTCTAGCTCTTCCCTGTCGTACCCTCTGATGGCGCGCTCAATGGGCAGGAAAAGCCAGAGGGAGCCACGGGACAGCTCTCGGTCCCCCCCAGAAGCTTCAACCACAGATCACCGGCATCATCTTTGGTGCAAGCAGTCGTGCTGAACTGCTTGTTGGTCGGCGTGGTATCGCACGTTAGCACCTTGGTGTGCTGCGTGTAACAGACGCGATCGCGATAACATTGAAAGTGTGTCGCCGAGTTGTCCCGCGTGCTGGTTCCCGCCTGGCGCCGCCAGCCAAAGCAGGTCTGCGACAGATCGTAGGACAGCTTCATGACCTCGGTACCGGGCGTGCACTGATCGGTTGGGTAAAAACCCACGAGCGCACGGACGCCTTGATAGGAGTGTCCGCTGTCGCTGGTCTGCGGCTCGGTCACACAAATCACGGTCGAAGCTGGATCGGCAACACAGGCCGCTGACGATGACTCGGAACTACCGCACCCTGCGGCGAACACTACTAGCCAGTTACCAATCAGAAGCGGAATCCCAAGGCGAACACGGAGCGAACAAGAACGGATAGGGCAGAACATGTCATTTCCTCTCGATGGGCTGGGCCCAAATGGCTACTTTGTGGGCTGCGCTCGCTTGGCGTACGTCCCATCGGACGCGCTCCCTCCCTCGGCTACAGCTTGTCCTTGATTTCGGTAAGCACTTTTGCACGTCGTCTGGTGGCATATCCGGTTTCCCCGCGCTCTGCCCAGATCGATCATCGTGGGGCTCCGAAGAGTGTTGAGCACGACGACCCTTCGGGGCAGGTATTTGAGCGAAGGTTTGCTCTGGCGCTGAATGCACCCTGAGTGGATTACGCGGTCCCAAAGCCGTGTTCCCACACAACGGAGTCGTTCGCACCGACGCGAGCCACCCACAGATTGGTCTTGCCATCACCCAAGCGGGAGGAGATTCCTAACAGGACGAGTGAACCATCGCTGAATGCGACCATGTCCTCTACCCAGACTCCGACTTCGAGTCCGAGCCGCAACTCACGCACCGGCTGACCAGGAAGACAGCGCCGGATGACCACCTGACGAAGCGTTGGGTCTTTCTCTCCCAGCGCCACTCCGGCCACCGCATAGCCGCCTCCGGGTATCGACGATACTGCGGTCAAAGCACTCCCAAACAGGCTCTGCTGGCGGATAGCTCCTTCTTCAGACAGCTCGACCATCCAGCCCCGAATTGACCCCGATTCCTGTTCTTGGCGCTTGCCAACCGCAATGATCCGTCCGTCTGTGAGACGAACCGCACGGAGCAGATGTCCAAAGCCCTGCGAGTACACGGAGACAGAGCGCTCGATCTTGCCCGCCCTATCAATCAACACAATCCGGCCTGAATGCGGTCCCCTCGTGTTGTACTCAGCAGCTCCCAATCCAAGGAGTCCAGAAGCGATCGGCACAAGACAAGAGATCTGAAACAGCTCAGGAATTTCGTGGTCCCAGGCTAGGCTCAGGTCCGGTCGAAGCTCTGCAAGACGTCCTTTGTGACCACTGGCCCCGGCCAAATAGCGACGACCTTCACACTCGGCGAAAGCTTGGAAAGTACTGACGCCTCCGGGAGGATGAATCCGCGTAGCCGTTGCAACCCCGTCCTGATTGACCCGCTGCACGATCGCACAGTAGCTTCGACCCGGACTGCTTTCGTTATGGCTCCCCGCGATCAAATATCCATTCCCGTCCGCAAAAAGTAGACATGGATCATCGAGTTCCGGAAGCTGGTGTTCCCACAAGAGTTCACCGGTCAGGGTAAGCCGCAGCAGCCAACCTTGTTCCCGACCGCGCCGAGTAGAGCCCAACAGCGTCAGACCTTGCGCATCCGCAAGCAGTGCAATTCCACGGTGATGTCCATGGGAGTTCTCGGCATCGATGCGCGCAAAATGATCGAGCGCGGCCTGATCCTGACGTCGCCAGGCGCAGAACACACTTGACTCTAGGAGTTGTCGAGCCAGAAGCGGAAGGGTGACCGCTGCGCCCAAACCACTCAGAAGCAGAGTACGACGCCTCATCGACGAACAGCAGCACATCATGTTCCGAAGAGAAACACAAGGAGCGAGGTGCCGGCGTGCGGTGATGGCTTCCCAACATTCGGACAGCGCGACACCGATGCTCTCCTCGAACAGAGTAGCTTTGGTCCGCTGGGCATAACCGTCCTGCGCTGGTCGGTTCTGACTCCACGCGGGTCCGCAGGGCGAAATCGTGAGATCCACAAAGCAGACCATATCGACGATCTGTAAAAGCCTGTCTCCGCATACAATGCGTAGTGCAGCCAGTTGGTGTATCCGTTTGGCTGCATCAGGGGGACAAGCGATGGATGGACCAAGACTGGAACTCTGTTTGTCTCGGTTGGCGAAGCAGCCAGGCACCGATGCCTCCGTGGTGAACGCACTGTCTACTTGGCTCACACAGAGTTCACCTTTCGAGCGACTGCGCATCAGTCCACACAGTGTGGCCGAGTGTGGAAATCTCGACGTACATGCGGTGGTAAACGCCTTCCTACTCGGCACGCAAGTCGAGTTGTTTGATCTGAGCTGGGAGGTTCATTGTCCGCGCTGCAACATGCTGACTGAGCAATTCAACGACTTGGCACATGCACGCGAGCAGTCCTCTTGCCCGATGTGCGAGTTCTCTTTCAGAGCGGATTTGTCAAACCAAATCGAGGTCACATTCTCTCTGAATCGTGCCATCGAAGACTTGGGATTCCCTCCGGTCTGCAGTCCTCCTGCGATACTCGATCCGAGAGGGAATATTGCCTGTCCACAGGGTCAATACGTCAGCACAGTAGTGGAGCTGGCACAGGGGCAGTACCGCTACTTCTGTCCGCTCACGCGAAGCAAAGGAGTGCTTGATGTCGCAGGAATACAGAGCGAAGAAATCCAGTCTGTAACAGTGACTCAGCTTGCGGGGAATGAGCTGGCACCAAGGGCGCTCACCGTGCGTCCGGGACGGATTCAGGTTGTCTTACACAATGTCGGTCATCCGATCTCGGGACTGTGGATACATACCAATCGACTATCGGAAGACCTTCCTCTGTCTGCGCTCAAGCGAAGATTAAGTGGTCTGGAACTGCTGCACTATCCGATCTATCAGCGCTTGTTCGGAGATCGCGTTCTCTCTGCACGCGAGCGACTGCAAGTTTCGTCCGTTACCATCGTATTCACAGACATCACCGGATCGACTCGGATGTATGAAGAGCTCGGTGACCCCCAAGCGTACAACTTGGTACGCGATCACTTCGAGATCATCCAGCAGATCTTCGAGTCCTGCGGAGGCCGTCTGGTGAAGACGATTGGCGACGCCGTGATGGCATCCTTTCTATCGAATCGGTCGGCATTGCGAGCCGTAGATAACGCGCAGCGCAGGCTCGAACAGTACAGCCAGTCCGTTCCGAATGCGGAGCGACTTCAGCTTCGTTTTGGCATGCACAGAGGCCCCGCGATCATGGTCAATCTGAACGGGCAGATGGACTACTTTGGTCGCACCGTAAACAAGGCCGCACGTGTTCAAACCATCGCCCGCAGCAATGAACTATCTGTTTCAGAAGAGGTATTTACGGACCCAGACTTTCAAGCAGAGTGCAGCGCCTCGTTCTGGTCCGATTTTCGAAAATCCGTGGAAGATCTAAAAGGCATCGGCGGCGGCCAACTTGTCTACACCGCGCAGCGACGTGCGGTGAACGCCACCAGCTAGATATCTGCGTATCTTGTGCTGATGTTCTCAGGACTATCGATTTCGTCAAACCTCGGCCCCTTCGCGTTAAAGGAAGTACACAAGCAATCCGTGCACAGCGCCTACATCGGCCACCTCTCGATGACAACGACCAGACATCGTCTCTTCCCACTCACTTCCCAAAGGCCGCATGAGAGGCAACTTCTCGACGGACTTTTCGGTCTGACAGTATCCCGCGCACTTCCCGACGATAGCAAAAAGGGCTGATTTGTCGTCGATGCATCGGTGAGCGATTTACTCTGGCTTAAGGTCTCTGTGGACAATCCCGGCATCGTGAATCGCGGCCAGGGCTTCGGCGATTTGGCGAAGGACGCACAGCGCCCAACGGACTTCTCCAAATCGCTTGCGGGCCGACTTCAAGGAACCGCCGACTACCAAGTCCATGATCATAAACAGAATGCCACCAGCGGTCATATCGACGTCGGTGATACCGATTAGATTGGGATGACGCAGCCGGGCCAGGATCTGGGCTTCTCGCATGAAGCGCAGCAGTGATTTTTTCTCGGAGAGCTGCGGCACAAACTTCGCAGCCAGGTGTCTTCCATCGGCTGTGCGCTCGACTTCATGGACGACTCCCATTGCTCCTTCGCCAATCTTGCGAACCACTTTGTAGCGACCGACCACGACCTTGCCTGGCGATAGGTCGGGCAGCGGTGTGGTCTTCCCGGCCTGGGTCTTGATGATGGCGGACATCAAACGACGGGAGCGCTCGGCAATCTGCCGACGGAGTTCTTCGTTAAGGGTCTGGACCTCGCGGCTCTTGCTCTCCATCTGCAACACTTTGGTGAGCAGATCGGTGCGCATCGCCTCCAGCGCTTCGGCCAGATGGGTCATCGCGCTGCCGGGAGGCACAGTGACGGGAGTACTGAGATCCCCGGCAGCCATCCGTACCGCCGCATCGAGCAGGTGTTGCTGCTCTTGCATCCGTTTTTGAGTCAGCGCAGCGTCCATCTCCAGCCGCAGTGTCTTCGCCGACACGATGCTAATGGCGATTTGGTGAGCCAGGCCGATGAGCACGTCGAGATCCTCTTCATGCAGGCCCTGACGATTGGCATCGCTCTCGATATAAAGCACACCAAGCGGCTGACCACGAACCTGTAGGGGTGCCGCCATGAGCACTTGTCGTTTGTCCGAACTCCGTCGCATCGCCGGCTTCTGGGACAGCAGGCACTGCTCGACGAATGCCAAATCGACACCGGTGGGAGCGTTCAAGCTCTGGCCCTCGCTGCTGCGACCGCTCGCAAACTCCATCTGTCCACTTTGTTCGTTCCGGAGGAACAAAAACGCCCGCCGCGCCGCCAGCAGCCGAACCAGTCCGGACAGCGCAACCTGGGCCCGTTCATCTGGAACCAACACCCTCGATGATGCAAGACTCAGGTTGAGCATCGACGTGTAGCTTTGCAGTCGCTGGTGAGATCGCAGCACCCGTCTTCCCAGAATGACCCCGATGGTGAGGAAGAACAGCGCATAGCCGATATGCCCCAGCTTGGGCTGCGAACGCGACAGCACACCGAGTGCAACCATCACGTCATAGACCGCGATGAGCCCAGCGCCGAGGAAGCCGAACGCAAAGATCCGCGCCTCAATGTTCCCTCGCAACGAGTAGTAGAGTGGCAGTCCTACCGCTAGGGCAAAGTCGCACAGCAGCATCATCTGGACCGGAAACAGGATCCGCAGCACGGGTACCCGCGCAAACGCGACGGCCAGAGCCGACCCGAACAGATAGAGCCACTGGATCTGGCGCAAGTAGTACACAACCCGCCACGGACCCTGACCAAACATCTCCCCGATGAAGTAGCACAGCGACAGCATCGTGACCTGGAGCGACCAAAGCTCAACGAAAGTGAGCAGCAGCGGGTAGTCGAACAGGAAAATCCGGACCTGCGCCTGTGACAGGATGTAGACGGCACCGCTGACCGCCAAGCAGCCGTAGGCAAAAAAGACCCGTTCCTCGCGACGCAGCCAGAACAACAGGAAGCCGGCGGCCCCGAGCAAGACCAGCAGCCCACCGACGATCAGCCGAGGGAGATCGAGCTTAAATAAGTTGACCAAGATGACGCTGTGCTCGCCGAAGCGAATCGGTCCGGCGGGCCCAATGTTGCGGTGCTCCGAATAGATGCGGAGAATCAGCCGCTTCCCGGCGCTGTCGGGAGGCAGACGGACGATATGCCCCCGGTAACCCAAGAACCCCGGATTGCCGGACGAAAAGTCGCCCCACTGATAGACGAGCTGCCCCTCGACATAGACCTGGAACTCTTGATCCAAGTGCCCCACTTGAAGAACGGGATCCGTGTGGGTGTTGGACGGCACTTCCGATCGCAGCCACAGCCAGCGACTACCGTTTCGGCCTGGGGCTCCGTCGAAACGGCCCAGCGGTGTCCACTCGTTGGAATGCGAGTAGGGTCGCACCCATTCCAGAGCCCCCCACGCAGTACGCGGTGAGTCGCCCCACTTATATTCCCAGATGCCGCTGTATTCGAGTGGTCCAAGCGGGCGCAAAATCGGCGCTTTTTCTCCCCGAGGCAGCGGCTCGCCTGACGGTAGTGAACCGAGAGTCACGTCGGCACCCGCCGAGCCCATCGCGGAGACGAGGGCGATGATGATGGCCACCATGCGCAGCCCAACGCCCACCGTGGCGCACCTGTGAAGACAATCGGACACCGACAAGGAAGTCCTTCCTGACTTAAAATCGGCGACCGAAAAGACGACGACGAGACGCAAGCCCAAGCATCGCTAGGGCCGCAAACAGCGCGATGGCTCCCTGACGGTCAGAGCTTGGGGTAATTCGACAGCCACAGCCGGTATCAATCGCCCCCCCATCGATCGGCGTAGGATCGGTGGTGCCGCCGCCGCCACCACCACTGGTATCCGGCGGGAGATCTTGGCATTGACCGAGCGTACAGGATTGCCCACTCGGGCAGACCGCTCCGGAGCAAGCCGGCACGCACGAGCCGCTCTTGCAAACATCGCCGGCCCCGCAACTCATGTTCTCGCAACCCGATGAGACGCACTTGCCGCTGGCAACCTGACAGACCAAGCCCGCGTTACAGGGAGCACAGTCGCAGGTGGTCACGCAGGCTCCATTTTGGCAGACCTTACCCGACGGACACACCACGGCCGCGCAGGAGTCGATGCAGATGCCTCCCGAGCAAACCGTCGAACCCGGACAAACAATTCCATCGCAGGGACTGACGCAAGCGCCCGCACGACAGACCTGGGTGGTCGGACAGCTCTTGCCGATGCACGCAGTGTCGACGCAGCGGCCGAGTTCGCAGCTCTGACCAAGCGGACACAAGGCTTCGCTGCCACACGGATCGGCGCAGTGGCCTCGCGAGCACAACTGGCCGATCGGGCACGGAGCATTGTCATCAACGGCACCGTTGCAGTCATTGTCGACGCCGTCGCATTTTTCAGTGTTCTGGCCTGGCGTAACGAGCGCTTTGCAGGTCGTGCCACCGCTCCCCAGACACTCGGTGACACCGTTTCGGCACGCGCCAACGTTGGTGGCGATATCGCAAGCCTGGCCACCACCTTGGCAGGTTAAACCCGTAAAAAAGAAGACGTAGTCGTTGTAGTCGCCATCGTTGCCGAAGCTGGTTGCCGAGGAATTGCCGTCTTCAAAGCCGACATAGAAGGCGTTTGGGGTGCTCTTCGAAATGTAGGTCACCGAGTGAATCCACGGTCCTTGCATCGCGCAGCCCGTGCAGACGGTGTTCCATTTCTTTTCCGTGAACTTGCTGGTAAAGCCCGCGCCAGCAATCAGCGCAAAGCCGATCAGGCCGCCTTTGTAGCGCACGTCGCCACGAATGGTGGCACCGGTGATCTTGGTACCGACAGGCGAGCCGGCCGGGATGACCTGGAAAATCTCGTTTGTCGCCGGTGGTACGGTTCGGGTTGGGTCGACGTTATACCAACCAACCGCCAGGCTCGATGCGGTCTGTCGAAGCACCAATTCGGCGGTAAAACCGCACAGGGGGGAAAAGACATCGGGCGTGGTGTTGGAGTCCTTCTGCCAGTCGACCCCAGGCTCGCGAGCCTGGAGCATGGTGTAAATCTGCGTTTCACCATTGGCGGAGTCACGAGGCACAACCAGTCCGTTTGGTTGCGTCACCAGAGCGTGAGCACTCGCTGACAACGAACAGAGCGCAACCAAGCCACATAAGGCGGAGTAAGTACGTCGCATGGAACCCCCCAAAGTGAAAAGTCGTACTTTGTCATCGTAACAGCCCGGCCCGCCGACGAAAACCCCCATCAGGAAAGCCGACAGTTGCCCACTTCTACCTAAGTCGCAGTCGGCTGGCTTTGGTATGCTCCGACCATGAGCTTCGGTTCGTCCCCACGCCCCGGTTTCCCAGAGACCTTCAACATGGCCGACTATTTCCTCGACCAGCGCGTGAGGGAGGGTTTCGGGGACAAAATCGCCGTCTATGACGACCATGGCAGTTACACCTACAACCAGATCGTCGAGCGATCCGAACAGGTCTGCGGCGCACTGTGGCAGGCCGACATTCGCCCCGAAGATCGCTGCCTCATCGGCTTGTCCGACTGCGTCGAGTTTGTCACCAGCTTCTTTGGCATCCTCAAAGCGGGCGCAGTCGTGGCGATGGTAAATCCGGAACTTCCGACGGAAGATTACCTGTACTATCTGCGATATACTCGCTGCCGCGCCCTGATTGCCGACGCTGACTTGGTGATGAAAATCACCCCGCTGCTCGCTGAGTGTGACTGTTTAAAGGCCATCCTCATCGTTGGTGACTACGACCTTGGCTTGTTCGGCGCTTCGATGATTCCTCCGCACATCCAGGTGGTGCCCTGGGACTTGGTACGGCAGGCCCCTCGACGTGGTAGCTACCCGACCAGCAAGGATGATCCTGCCGTCTGGCTTTTTACGAGTGGCTCGACGGGAAAACCCAAAGCAGCGGTGCATTGTCACCACGATTTCCCCTACAACACCGAGTGTTACGCCAAGCAGGTGCTCCGGCTGTCCGAGTCCGATCGGACCACAGCGGTGTCACGACTGTACTTCGGCTACGCAACGGGCACGAATCTGATGTTTCCGTTTGCCGTCGGTGCGAGCTGCGTGCTGTTCCGAGGCCGACCAACGCCCGAGACACTGTTCGAGCGCATCAACCGGCACAAAGTGACGGTCTTGGCCTCGGTACCAACGGCGCTCCAACGCATGCTCGACCACGATCCTGAAGCAGATTTGTCCTCGCTGCGGATCATTACCTCGGCAGGCGAGGCGCTGCCGCCAGAGCTAAGCGAGCGCTTCCGGCGAACCTACGGAGTCGAGATTTTGGATGGGATCGGCTCAGCGGAGCTGTTTCATATCTACATTTCAAATCGACCGGGCCAGGTAAAAGCGGGCTCTCTCGGACAGCTTGTTCCCGGCTACACCGCCCGGATTGTGCGAGCAGACGGAACCGACGCGCCGCCGGGTGAAATCGGCACATTGTGGGCGTGCGGTGACTCGGCAGCACTCTGTTACTTTCAAGCGCACGAACAGAGCAAGGCGACACTGCGCGGAGACTGGGTGGTGTCCGGAGACTTGTTTCACTGCGACGAAGATGGATTCTTCTACTACGACGGGCGCGCCGACGATCTGCTCAAGGTCGGAGGCATCTTCGTGTCCCCACTGGAAGTCGAAAACATCCTCACCGGCCATCCTGCCGTCGTTGAATGTGCTGTGGTCGGTGAAGAAAACCAGCACGGACTGGTACGCGCCCTCGCGTTTGTGGTGATCCGCCAAAGCCACAGCCCCGATGACAGCCTCGCCGAGACATTGATTGCCCACTGCAAAGAACACCTAGCCCATTACAAAGCCCCCAGTCGCATCGAGTTCGTCTCCGAGCTGCCCCGCTCCGACCGAGGCAAGATCCTCCGCCGCATCCTCCGCCGCATAACCTGACCCAGTTGATGCTCGACCTTGCCCACACTCCGCTTCTACGAGGCGTGTTGCTGTTCACAGCCGGAGCCGTTGCTTCGGGTCTGAATGCCGTTGGTGGCGGTGGTTCCCTGGTGACATTTCCAACGCTGGTTGCACTCGGGATACCAGCGCTTTCCGCAAACTCCACAAACTCAGCGGCACTGTGGCCGGGCAGCCTCGGGAGTGCGCTCGGCCTGCTCAAGCCCTTGCGCGAGACCCGGATGGCGCTGCCAACACTGCTGTTCCCAACGGTACTCGGTGCGGTGCTAGGTGCCGTGCTGCTGCTCGCTGGAGGAGAACGTGTCTTTCGCTGGGCCGTACCACCCCTCATTTTGCTGTCGACGCTGCTGCTCGTTTTTCAACCGGCGCTACGCAAGCTGACCCACACCGGCCGTCACATTCCAACCTGGCTTGGGATGCTGCTCCAGCTGTGCATTGCCATCTACGGTGGTTATTTCGGGGCGGGGATGGGCATCCTGATGCTCGCCCTGTTTGGCCTGTTTGTCGACGGTGACATCCATGCGCACAACGCGGTCAAAGCTTGGCTCGGCCTGGTGATTAACCTCGTCGCATCGGGCGTGCTGCTCAGCCAAGGGCTGGTCGATATCCCAGCCGCACTGTGGGTATCTTCGGGCTCAATCGTTGGTGGCTATGTGACCGCACGAGTCATGCAGCGACTCGACCCGCGACGACTGAGACGGCTCGTGGTGGTGCTGGGCTTTTTGCTCTGTGCGTGGTTCTTCGCACGGGCGCTCGCCGTCTGATATAAGTCCGCAAAATGTTCGAGTCACTGCGCAGCGATGGTGGAGATGGCATCCGGGGGCTCTGGCAGCGTCTGCGACCCGGCGCATTTGCCGCAGGGCTGGCGCGGCTGCTCCAGTCGCTGCGTTTTGCCGATGGACAGGGTCAGCTTTGGCCACTGCGTGTCCTGACCCCCGATGAACCGCTCAGCAAACCGATCAAGGCGGCAGGCTGCTCGGTGGTAGTCGAAGATGCCCAGCCCACCAGTGCATCCAGCCTCGCCGCGGACGCGTTGTGTTTGCTCCTTCACGACCGCAAGACGCTGGATTCGTTGGTTCACCAAGTGGAGCGGATCCGCAGCGGCGGCATGGTCATACTTTGCAGTCGTCCCGGTCGTCTCCCGCGACAGCTTCTTACTGCGGCGTTCCTTCATGCGGGCCTGTCCGAAATCGTGCAGATTCCGGCAGGCCAATACGTGCTCACCGCCGGTCTGGTGCTGCCCCGATGCTAAATTGCGATGGCTGCGCGACCGATCGCATCGATCAGCAGCCCAGTGAGTAGCAATAGAAGCCGTCCGCGATCGACCTGTTTGTGGGCCAGCCAGTCGAGCGCCGTCGCCTCGACGAAGCCAATCCAGCCTCGAACAGCAGTCCGAAGCAGCGGTGTCTCGATTCCTTCCGGCAGCGCGTCGAGAATCCGCTGGGCAAACGTCGAGCGGGCCTCTTCCAAAATATTGGCAATCTCGCGATCCGCCCCCAAGCCACCACGCATCAGCGCGACATAGGCAGGACCGTGGCGCTCGACAAACGCCAGATAGGTCTCGATACCGCGTCGCGCCCGTTCCTCGGGCAGTAGCTCTACGGGCGGCAGCGTCTCATCGAGGAGTTGCTGCGACGCATGACGTAGCGCCGCCGTATACAGATCGCGCTTGGTGGGAAAGTAGTGGTAAAGCAGTCCCTTCGAGACACCGGCGGCCCGCGCCAACTCATCAATTGAAACCTCGTCATATGAGCGCTCGGCAAATAGTCGGAGGCCCAGGGCCAATAGCTGCGCCCGCCGCTCATCGACGAGAAGCCGTGCTCGCGGGGGTTTCTCAGCCTTTCCCGCTACCATCTGTCTGTCGGAGCTTGATCCGGCCCGACGAACTGCTTTGCGAGAAGAAACCGGCGGCTCCATGCCGCGAGCATAGCGACTATTGACCAAGATTCAATAGGCAACTACCTTGGAAACCCGCATCTGATATTCGCAGGAGTAACCATGTCCACCCGGCAGCTTGGCAACACCTCTCGTAGCATCATCACTGGCGCTGGCAGCGGCTTCGGTCGTGGCTTGGCCATCGAGCTGGCAAAGCGCGGCGGCCACCTCATCCTGTCCGACATCAACCTGACCGGTCTTGAGGAAACCGCGTCACTGGTTCGTAGCGCTGGTGCTTTGTCGGTGACAACTCTCCGCTGCGATGTCTCGCTGCTCGCCGATGTGGAAGCGCTGGCCACCGCCGCTGGCGACAGTCCAATCGATCTGGTCGTCAACAACGCCGGGATTAGCTGCGGTGGGCTCACTGGCGAAATCCCAATAGCTGACTGGCACAAGACGATCGACATCGACCTGTGGGGCGTCATCTATGGTTGCCACGTATTTGTGCCGATTCTGCGTCGCCAAGGCCGGGGTGCCATCCTCAACGTGGCATCTGCCGCAGGACTGCTATCGGCAGGACGAATGGGACCCTACAACGTCGCGAAGGCCGGGGTCGTGTCTCTGAGCGAAACGCTATCCGCCGAGTTAGCCGGCACCGAGATCGGCGTCACGGTCCTTTGTCCGTCCTTCTTCCGCACCAACATTGCCGTCGGTGGACTGTTTGCGGATGAACGCAGCAAGCGCCTGGCCGAAAAACTCGTCGCCAAAGGTCGCGCAGTCGAGGAAGTGGTCACGGCGGCGCTGCACTCCGTCGAACGTAACGAACTGTACTGCGTGCCGATGGCCGATGCCCGTTGGTTCTGGCGTCTCAAACGCGCCCTCCCCGGTGCGTTCCGCACCATGCTCTCCACCTTCGATAAGTTCGTCTATAAGAAGCGCCAGCCCAACCGACCGTAATCACGACTTGTTCCGTTTCCGAAAGATCACCGTGCAGTCGCCACCACCGTGAGGATACGAGCGAGGATAGTCTGCAACCTGTTCCCACCCCAGCCCAGACAGACAGGTAGCTAGCTGTACGGCGTCGTACCGACGAAAACGGAAGAGCGAAAAACGCCTGGGCTCTCTGACTCTCCCCAACACGGTCGCAACAATCTCGACGCTATAACTCCCCGGCACTGCGCTGTTGGTCAGCAGCTCGTAGTGAAACGTCACATCTGTCACATCTCGGCAGTGACGCCAGATAGCGCTTCCCAACCACTCCTCACGTGAACGATGACCCTGTGGCTTTGCTCCGCTCAACAACGGATCACAGCGCCGAATCGCATCCGGGTCCGTCGTCGGAGCATAGGCAAGCTGGAAGTCCATCAGGAGCAAGTCACCGGAATGACAGCCCACAAGGTTGTACTTGAAGAACTTGAGTTCGTTATCCAGGTTGCCGATCGTACCGCCCAACATCGAAACCAGGCGTCGCCGGTGAGAGCGCTCCGGCGTGTAATGCAATTGCGGGTAACGTTCCATGTGATGAAAGTTCGCCTGCATCGCAAAGTAAGACACGCCGTGTTGGTTGCAGAACACATCTGCAGCATGCTTAAAACCCTCGCTAAGCAGAGGCTGACTGATGTCCAGCAGATAGAGTCGTAGATCAGGAATCTCCATCCGCGCCACAATGTGCTGCGCCAGCCGGACTTCCTCTCTGGCATCCCCTGAACCCAGCGCAATCATCTCAATCCCAGTGCCACGGGATTGCTCATAAATCACATCCGCCGCTCGCTCCAGCAAGGGACGACCGCGGAACGCAGAGACATAAACCGGGTCGTTGGCCATCCGTAGATACTGAAGTGCGCTCTGATGTTCCAAGTACGCACTGGTTTGTTCTAGGTATCCACCGGGACCGTTTAACGTCTCCGATAGCTCCATGACCATCTTGACCGGCTCGTATCCGGGGGCGATATAGCAGTTCAGTGATGTCCCTGATGACAACGCACTCTGCTCGGTCAGGAATCCTTCTAAGCTCAGTTCCAACTCGGTCGCCTTCTGCAACAGAAGGAGTGTTTTCCGACTAGGAGGCCGGACTCCCCGTTCGATCTGCTTGAGAGTGCTGGCCGATACACCGATGCGTTTGCCAAGCGCTTCCAGACTCATTCCCAACGCCAAGCGCCGATCGCGAAGCATCCTCGCCAGTTGGGCGTAGCGCTGCGGAGACGGACTGCCTCCACCCAGCGATTGGTAGATACCGCGAACCTCTTTTAGAGAACTACGCAGTAGCTTCTTTTGCCCACCTGACAGACCAATTAGATCCTCTAGTGCGGCGGCGGCTTCCACCAGTCCACGTCGGGCTCTTTCCGTCGAATCTGCGACCGGATTGGGCTCCATCAGCGCTGGAAATTCTTCTTCCCGTGAAGGATTCATGTTGGCGTTGTTGTCCAAAAATGCCGGCGTATTCCCTAACATTTCGGTGTCCTGTCTTGGTGTCATCACCACATGCGAACTGTGCTGTGTTTTGTTTCCGATGAGCCAACACATACCGCAATTCCTGATGAGTAAAGGAGTCTTTTTGGGAATCTGTAGCGATCTCCTAATGAGTCTCTGTAAGGACTCTTGAAACATCACTGTCGCCGTCGCTATTGTGACCACATACGGCAGTATTTGCACTAGTGCGGAGTCTGCCGTTTGCAAGCAAAACCAAAGGATCAAGGAGGAGCCCACTATGTACGAGCAAACCACGACCGATTCGCGTCCTGCATCGCGCTCTGTTTCTTCGCGCCAGCCTGCGGCTCTGTCTCCTGCAGAGCTGGCTCCCGCAGATGAGACCGCCGCAGATGAGACCACCGCAGAGCTGTCTCCTGCAGATTTGTCATCGAACGAAGTAACTCCGGCTGCGCGGCCCGCTCCGAAGAAGCCTCTGCAGCGCGGCTTTGCAGTCCTGGATGCGGAGCGCCGCAAAGAGATCGCCCGGCTTGGTGGCAAGACGGCACACAAGAATGGCAATGCTCATCGTTTCAATCCCGAAGAAGCCAGCATGGCCGGAAAAAAAGGCGGGGCTACGATCAGCGAAAATCGAGACTACATGGCAGACATCGGACGCCGCGGCGGGCTCGCCAAACGCGGCTATAAGATTCGTCGCGCCGAGCAGCAACTCGCAGCCGAGAACAACTAGCCCGATTCTTAAAACGGATTCCTAAGTGCAGAGGGAAGCGCCTCTTTGGGCTCTTCCTTGGGCTTGTCCGCGCTTTCAGCCGGTTTTTCAGCCGAACTTGTCCCCTTCTCTGCCCTCGATCTCCTCTTCTTCGGCTTCACAGAGTCGCTCGATTCATTGCTGGCCACCAGCTCACGCTTTTCCGCTTTCACGGATTTTTCTGCCTTTGCGGGTGCCTCTGATCGAGCCACTTTGCCGTCGGACTCAGGGCTTGGTACCTCTGCATCGCCGACATGCTCGCTCTTACACTTGCCGAGCAGTCTCTGTCCCTGCTGTAGCGCAGAGTCCGTTGCGTTGTCCGAAATGAAGTACAGTTTTTCGATCTGCTCTCGAATCTGTTCACACTGGGCAGCGGACAGTGCGGCGGTAGCAACCGCCAGCCTCCTTCTCACAAAGGAGTTTCGGACGTTCATGAAGGGATCCCACGCTTGGGCTCGGAACGATGAACCGGGAGGAAGCTCGCGATAGAGAGCCACCGCCAAATCCGCCTGTTCGCGATCCGCAGCCCGCAGAAACGCACCATAGACCGCACTGACTCGCAACTGCTCGTTCGCTTGCTCGGAGATCACCTTGGCCTGCGCATGTTCCGGCTGAGCTCTCAAAATCAGCTCGGAATACGCCAAGGCACTACCATAATTGCGCTGCCAGGCCTCGAGCTCGGCCTGGCGGAGCAGTCTTTCGACATCTGCAGTCCGAGCCGCAATCACTTTCGGCCCCAAGCCTGCCGACCCAATCCCCGCCCTCGAAAGGTATTGCACCGCGATCATGGATCCCCCGACTACAACCCCACCAATCGTCGCCCACATCAGGGGGGCCAGCGCAGCCCAGCGCGAAGGGGGCGGCGGTTTCAATCGATAGGAAGGGTCCGTCGGCAGGATCTGCTGCGGATCAGGACGATTGGAACGCGGGGCACTGGGCGCTCTAATCTCCGATGGAATCGCTGCTGCGGGAACCCGTACCGGAGGAACCGCTGTCACCGCACGATGCCGACCCACCGGAGCATGAGTGCCCTGCGTGGTGTCAGCCGCCGCCCGCGCCGCTGACACCGGAGCCACCACGGCTGGAGGGGTCGGTGCGTTCCCCGCAGATGCAACCGCCACCGGTTGCGTCACCGGGGCTCGGTTTTGGTCTGGCGGTGGTGGCAAAGGCTCCGGCAGCTTAAGGGTTGGCCCAGCCGGTGCCGTACGCTGGGGCAGCTTCGAAGTCGGCTGCGGTGCCCCTGGTGCCGCCACAGTCTCGATCTCCTCCTCAATCAGCAGCATCGGCATCTCTTGAACATTGCGAGGAGCCGACTGCGGATTCGACGGCGCTTTCTTGCGCGGCGGAGGCGGAGGAATCGAGCGCTCCGTCGAGCGCGGTACAGTGTTCGCTGCATCCGGCTTCCCAGCCAGCGGTGGCGTCGATGGACTTGTGCCTCGCTGAGCCGACGGAGACACACCACGAGTAAGGTTATTGGCCAAGCTCGCCGGCAGATCGAGCAGCGCCGAGCGGAGCGCCCGCCACAGCGCTTGCACCGTCGCAAAACGTGCTTCGGGATCTGCAGCGGCTGCCATTTCTAGCACGGCATCCAGGTGTGCATACGACGGATGACGCACTGTCATCTTGGGTGGAGTGCCGACCATCGCCAAGTACGCTGCGAGCGTCTTGGCATCGAACATCGGCTGCCCGATCAAGCACTCGTAGACGATCGTCCCAAGCGCAAACACATCGGCACGCACGGTTGCCGCAAGCGCTCCGGTCTCGAGAGTTTCCGGTGCCGTGTAGCCGAGCGGTCCATCCCATTTCACCCCTGGCGTGGCACGCAGTTGCGCCATTCCAAAATCAGACAGCAGCACCCCGCCATCCGCAGGCAACAGAATATTGGAGGGGGTCAGCGCGCCATGCGCCAGATCTCGCTCTGACGCCGCTTGCAGCGCAGCACACAGCGGCTCGAGCACCGACAACATCGCAGACAGAGACAGCGGTCCTCGCTGCAGGAGCGCCCGCAGCGATTCACCGTGTACCAGCGGCGATACCAGATACAGCGCCCCCGACGGCTCGTAACCGGTATAAAGCACGCCGAGCACCGCCGGATGCATCATGTCAGACGCAGAGTGGCTGACGGCCTGGACACGATCCAAGATGCTGCGGTTGGCAAACTTGGCGTGAATCCGCTTGACCACGCACTCGCCCCCCCGACTCAGGTCGGTTGCCAAGTGCACCACCCCAGATGGGCCACGCCCCATCACCCTGCCCACCTGGAATCGCTTATCGAGAACAACCGACTCGGTAGCCATCGTCACTTAACCGGACATCATACCAAACCGTGTGCCTCCACTGGCGGTCTTCGCTTTCAGACGGTAACAGCGACACGGAAGTCCCAGCGCGGGCTCATGCTACGCTGCGCCCATGTCGCAATCCGAGCAGTCCCCGACTTCCAACTCTTCCTCTGAATCTGCCCCGACAACTGCTACTGCCACTCCAACGCGTCCCACGCTGCCCTCGCAGAGCCGAGCGCCCCAGGATGTCCTGGCCGAGATGCGGGCCATGCGCAGCCGCGATGCTCGCTGGCATGACGGCCGGACGTTCAGCCTCGTCTATCATGACACCGACGAGCACTTGCAACTGTTACGGGATGCCTATTCGCTGTTTTTGGCCGAAAATGCGCTCAATCCGATGGCGTTTCCGAGCCTGCGTCGTATGGAAACCGACGTTATCTCGATGGTAGCGGGGCTCCTCGGTGGCGATGATCAAGTGGTCGGTTCGATGACCTCGGGGGGCACCGAGAGCTTGTTCCTAGCGACGAAGACCTATCGCGACCAGGCCCGCAAGGAGCGCCCGCAGATCACAGCGCCCGAGATGCTGCTTCCGACCACCGCGCACCCGGCGCTGCTCAAGTCCGCGCACTACTTGGGCATCAAACCGGTGCTGATCCCACCGGGACCGGATTTCCGCGCCGATGTTTCCGCAATGGCCCAAGCGATCACCCCACAGACCCTGTTTCTCGTCGGTTCAGCGCCAGCCTATCCTCACGGAGTGGTGGACCCCATCCCCGAGTTGGCGGCGCTTGCCAAGTCGCATGCACTGCCACTGCATGTGGATGCCTGTGTCGGTGGCTTCTCGCTTCCATTTGTACGCAAGGCTGGCTATCCGGTGCCGCCGTTCGATTTTGCGGTACCTGGCGTGACCTCGATGTCGGCGGACCTTCACAAGTACGGATTTGCAGCCAAAGGTGCTTCGACGGTGCTGTATCGGACGCCCGAGCTGCGCCGCCACCAGTTCTATGTCTACTCCGGTTGGCCAGGAGGACTGTTTGGCTCGGCGACCGTGCTCGGCACGCGACCCGGTGGAGCGATCGCAGCCGCCTGGGCCAGTCTCAACGCGCTCGGAGAAGCCGGCTTTCTGCGAATCGCGAGCACGATCATGAAGACCACCCGCATTCTTCTCGATGGCATCTCCGCGATTCCCGGGCTGGTCATCCTGGGCAAACCCGACTGTGGCGTCTTTGCCTTTGGCTCGGTGGGGCCCGATCTGATGGCCATCGCAGACCAGATGGAAGAACGCGGCTGGCACATCGATCGCCAGCAGTTTCCGACCTCGATTCACCTGACGATCACCCCGGCTCATGCCCCGATCGCCGAACGGTATCTGGCTGATCTGGCCGACTCGGTGGCCCACGTCACAGCCCATCCCGAGCTCTCCTCCGAGGGCACCGCCGCAATGTACGGGATGCTGATGCACATTCCTGACCCGTCGATGGTCGAGGACTTCATCTTGTCGAATTTCGACGCGCTGTACCGCTAGTGGACGTCGCCCGCGACCGGCAAGCTGATGCGAAAGGTCGTGCCGCCTTGCGGACGATCTTCGATCCAAATCTTGCCGCCGTGCGCGTTCACGTAGCGCCTCACCAACAGCAGTCCTAGGCCCGAGCCCTCGTGCTGCCTCGTCGACGAATTGTCGACTTGGTAAAATGCATCAAAGACCTTGTCATGAAGGTGGGTCGGGATGCCGATGCCGTTGTCGCTGACCGTGAGCAGGACGCGACTCTCGCCGCTGTCACAGACGATGTTTTCGGCGCTCACGAAGACTTCGCCTTCGTCTCGGGTGAACTTGATCGCATTGCCGATGAGGTTTTGCAGCACTTGCCGCAGCTTTTCGCGGTCGGCCTGCAACATCGGCAGCGCATCGGCCATGGCGACCTGGAGCCGCGTTCGCTTCCGGCGAAGCTGGGGCCCCATCGCACGAATCACATCCTGGAGCAGCCCACGCAGTTCCACGTTAGCTCGAACCAGTTCAACGCTCGATCCTTCCAGCCGCGACACGTCGAGTAGCTTCGAGATGAGCTGATGAAGCTGATCGCTCTTGGCCAAGATCGTATCCAGATACTCGCGCTGCTCGTCGCTGATGGGACCGGCTAGACCCTCGATGACCATCTCGGTGTAGCCAATCACCGAGGTCAGTGGGGTTCGAAGCTCGTGCGACACTGTCGCCAAAAACGAGGTCTTGATGCGTTCGGAGTCTTTCATCCGCGCCACCGCTTGATCGAGACGCTGGCTCTTGAGCTGAAGCTCCAAGTGCGATTCTTCGACCTGCAGATGATGAAGCCGGGTGGCTAGCTCTCGACGAACCGCCGACTGAAGCAGCGTCTCAGAAAGACGAATCAAGTAGTGCGCCGATTGCAGGCTGCGCGCCCGTCCCGGCTCCCCGCCGGACAGCTTACAGACGATCCGGCACAGCTCATCGCCATCATGGAAATAGACCGCCCCAAGGTACTCACCGCCCTCGCACTTGACCAGCTGCGGAGCGCCACTTGTGATGCTGGACAAAACGACCTTGGGAGGCTCGTCTCCAACGATCAGGCAGCCATCCAGACCCACCACGGTCAACTCACAACCGAGATCACTCGCGGCACGCAACAAGCCCACTTCGTCATCGCGAAGCAGCCCAGCGAGTCCGACCTGGAGCAACTCGTGGCCATCGCTCGGGGGAAAATGGGCCGAGTTCATGACTGAGCCCTTCCCCTCTGAACATCATCGTCCGGCAATTGCAATCTTCGTCGGAGAAGAGACAGCAGTTGTGGCAGATCCAACCCAAGCCCCGCCAGTGCCTCACGTTCGTGCATCACCGTTGGCCACACCATCCGCACCAAGTGGAGCAACGTCTCGGCAACCCCAACCCCTCGTTCGGCACATGCTGGCTCGATCGCCACATCACTCCGAATCCCCGGCAGCGCTTGCGCGACCTTGAAGCTTGTCAAGCCACCATCGAGGTCGGTTTTGTTGAGCTGAATCACCAGCGGCATTGAATCGGGTGCCCGACCGTTCTCGCGCAAACTACTGCGCAAGTCCGAGAAGCTGCGCTGATTTTCCTCCGGTGTCAGCGAGCTGTCGGCGACAAACACCACACCATCGGCGCTGCGAAGAAGTAGCCGTCTCGTCGGCTCGTACATACAGTCCCCGGGCACCGCGATAAGCCGTAACTTGAGCCGACCTGCATCGGTATCGAGCACGATCGGCAGCAGATCGAAGAAGTGCGTCGGCTCTGGATTCGAATAGTCCGTCGCAGAGCCAGCTTGTGTCGCCGGACTGTCCACTGTCAGCAACCGACTCCGAAAGCGATCGGGCAGGCGCGCCGCCAGTCGACGGAGGTTGGTGGTCTTTCCTGACCCGAGCGGCCCGCTGTAAACGAGCTGGATCGTATGATTACGGTTTGCGGACAGCACCATGGCGGAACTTCGTGGACTTCGCTTGGGAATCGGTCAGGCTGACGTGGTCATTAGTATGGGCCTTGCTAGGCAAGCTCACCAGCGCTTCGGTCAGTAGTTCGTCCATATCAGCGACAAGAACGATCCGCAGACCTCTTCGCACACTGGCAGGTAGCTCGCGGACCGCAGGCTCACAGCCCCGCGGCAACATTACGGTCTGTAGCCCCGCTCGCCGGGCTGCCAGCAATTTTTCACCAATGCCACCAACGGGAAGTACGCGGCCATGGAGCGTCAGTTCGCCGGTCATTGCGACCCCAGGCCGGACCTCGATACCGGATAGCAAACTGGTTAGTGCCACTGCGACTGTTACACCTGCTGATGGACCATCTTTGGGAATCGCGCCTTGTGGGACATGCACATGGATTTCCCCAGGATCGGTCGAAATCCCGCGATCACGCAGCCAGGCCCGCGCAAAGCTCAGCGCTGTTTGTGCCGACTCACGCATCACCTCGCCGAGCTGTCCGGTTAGATGCAACCCCGCCGTACCCGACAGCCGCTGCGTCTCAACGGTAAGAATCTCGCCACCCACAGGGGTCCACGCGAGCCCAAGTGCCGCGCCGACCCGTCCCGAGGTCAACGCCCGAAGCTGCGGCAAGGTCGGTGAGCCGATCAACCGGACCAACTCTCGTCGCGTCAGCAGCAGTGAAGTCGGACCCTTTTGCATCGAGGCGGTGATCCCCCGCAGTGCCATCTGCGGCTCGGGATACGCATGGCTCGCTACCTGTGGATCAAACGGCAGTTGCGGTTCTGTCTTGTCCTCTTGTTCGACGATTCGCTTGGCGAGCCGTCGGCAAATGGTATCGACCTGGCGGGTCAGATCACGCACACCTGCCTCGCGAGTGTATTCCGTTGCCAACGAGCGCAGCGCCTGGTCGGTAAAACGCACCGAGTACGAGGGAAGAAGTCCCGTATCAGCCAGCGCCCGAGGAATAATGTGCCGCCCCAAGATGCCTAGCTTTTCGTCGTCGCTGTAGCCCGATAGCTGCACCAGCTCCAATCGATCGCGCAGCGCCTCGGGAATCTTTTCGGGGTTATTGGCAGTGGCAATGAAGAGCACCTCTGAAAGATCGATCGGCACCCCCAGATAGTGATCACGAAAGGCCGCATTCTGCTCAGCATCGAGCGCTTCGAGCAGACCGGCCGCCGGATCGCCGTGCACATCGACGCAGAGCTTGTCGAGTTCATCCAGGAGCATCACTGGGTTGCGCGCCCCAGCCTGCCGAATCCCTGCAACCAGTCGACCCGGCATCGCCCCGACGTACGTTCGACGATGACCCCGAATCTCGGCCTCATCTCGGATCCCACCGAGCGCCACCCTCACAAACCGTCGACCCAGCGCCCGTGCCAATGAACGCGCCAGCGTCGTCTTGCCAACGCCCGGCGGCCCACATAGGCACAGCACCGTCCCCAAGCGTCGCGGCAATCCAATCGCATGGCGACGCAGCTTCAGCACACTGACGAACTCGAGAAGTCGCTGCTTGACGACCGCTAGACCAAAGTGCTCTTCGTCAAGAAGTCGCGCAACTGCTGCCAGATCGAGACGATCCGTGGTCAACACCTGCCACGGCAGTTCCGCCAACCAAGCCAAATGTGCCCGAATCACCTGCCCTTCGGAGCTGTGCGCAGGCATCGCCACCAGCCGACGCAGCTGTAACTCAGCCTCCGCCGCAACCTCGCCCGGCAGCGACGCCTGTTGCAGTTGCCGTCGCAGCTCCCCAAGTTCGTCGCTCGCTCCATCCAGCTCCGTGTGAATCTGACGAAGCTGTTCCCGCAAAAAGTGCTCTCGCTGCGCACGACTGAGCGAGTCCTTGGTGCGAGCACGAATGCCCTCTTGGAGCTGCAGTAGTTCCACTTCGCGACGCATTTGCGCGGCCAACTTGAGAAGTCGATCCGGACCGCTGCGCAGGCTGAGCAGTGCTTGGGCTTGCTCGACCGGCACATGCAAGCTTGCCGCGATCAAATCGGTGAACCGACCGGGCTCACTCTCATCGCACTCGGCCAACAAGGGCAACAAGTCTTGGCTCCGCAGCTTGCCTTCCCGCAGCAGGCGATCTAGATCCTCGCGAGCCTGCCGCTGTAGTGCCGAGGACTCCGCTTGAACCTCCAGCGCCGGCAGCCCAAGCTCGCTCGATCGATCTTGTTGACCCTCTTCGTCGGTACGCAGCGTCACGGTGGCCAACAGTCCACCGTCCTGCGCCGTCACTGACTGAATCTCGGCGCGCCGTAGCCCCTGTACCCACACCTTGAGTCGCCCATCCGCAAGTGAGACGCTACGAACAACGGTAGCGACAGTCCCCACCTCCCACAGCGACTCGATCTGGAGCGGATTTTCGTCATCGGCTCGCCGCTGTAGGCAGACCAGTAGCAGCTTGTCTGCGGTCGCTCCGGCCCGGGTTACCGCCTGCATGGATAGCTCACGACCCACGAGCAGCGGCGCTTGCATAAATGGAAACAGCACCAGGTCGCGAGTCGGCAACACCGGCAGTTCCAGCGACTCGGGGAGAGCTGGCGAATCCTCACGGATCTGATCGTCGTCATCTTCAGCGAGTCGATTGGGCATACAGACTCCGCATCGTTTCCAGCAGGGAAAGGTGTGTACAGGGCGTTGAGGCTTGAAACGGTGATGGTAGCCACTACTCACATATCCGCAAAATCTCTCGTCATTTTTGCCTACGAGCCCCCTCTCCAACAGGTCGTCAAACGCCAGGCGGTCCCGGTGCGCACCCTCTCGCAGAAACTCCCACACCGGGGCACAAGACTCACCCTGGAAAAGGCTGGAATGTCCTTGAAAGGATGTGCGAAAATGATCCCATGCAAGTCGGTTCGTCCGCATCGCTGGACGGTCTCTGTGACCGGCTTCTGCGCTCTA